>Ga0209979_1001598_pt1 | contig 24216 bp, 19 predicted proteins | sample AnhtaG_FD_183114 | JGI IMG/M metagenome (GOLD analysis project Ga0209979, IMG submission 183114) | Deep subsurface microbial communities from Anholt, Denmark to uncover new lineages of life (NeLLi) - Anholt_01485 metaG (SPAdes) (version 2) | ecosystem: Environmental > Aquatic > Marine > Oceanic...
AGATCATTCAGTTCTGTAAAAAGAATTTGGCTAAGTATAAAGTTCCAAAATCAGTAGAATTTAGAGAAGAGATGCCAAAAACACTTGTTGGAAAAGTTTTAAGAAGAGTCCTTGTAGAAGAAGAATTGAGCAAAAGTTAATAAGAAAGGTTTTATAGTGAAAAAACATAAGATTTATTTAACTCTATTCTCTGTAATTTTGGTTTTATTATTATTTACAATATCATGTTTAAAAGAACCCTTGGCTCCCACTGAAGAGGTTAAGAAAACAACAGAAGAAAATATAGCAGTAGAAAAAACGGAGGAACCCCGACCAGAAACTCCTTCAGTAGATTATTCAAAAGAAACACATGACATTGAATATGAGGGTTATGTTCCCACATTTCTTTGTGCTGGTGAAGAGAATTTAATAAAAATCACTCTTAAAAACAGTAGTTCTTTTACCTGGCCAAGTACTGGAAAATTCCCGGTAAGAATTGGTTATCACTGGTTTCCAAAAGGAAATCAACTGGAACCAGAATGGGATGATGGTGGCAGGACTACACTGCCAAATGATGTTGCTCCAGGTGAATCAGTAACAGTAGTAGTTAGGGTAAAAGCTCCTGAGGCTATGGGTTGGTATATTCTTCAGATAGAAGCTGTTCAAGAAGGTGTAACATGGTTTCAAAAGGTCCTTGAGGGATCTACTTATGTTGATAAATGTAAATAAATGTATTACTTAATTTGAAATAGCTAAATACTAATTGGATTCTATAGAAGTTTTGATATAAAACAAATGTATAAAATTTGATTAAAAAGAATTAATAAAAATAGTTCTTCCTGTTTTAATATTTAACAGGGTTTTCTAAGGCTAAGGTGATTAGTTGATCTAAAAGTTCTGAAAAACTAATCCCAGCTGCTTTTGCTTCTTTTGGATATAATGAAGCAAATGTTAGACCAGGAATTGTATTTACCTCTGAAACATATACATCATCTCCACTTATAAACAGATCCACTCTTGAAAACCCAATACATCCTAATACATTGTGAGCCTTTAAAGCATATTTCTGTACTTTTTTAGTCATCTCTTTAGATATTCTGGCTGGACATATTTCATCACATTCCGATGGAGTATATTTTGCAGTATAATCAAAAAATTCCCTTTTTGGTACTATTTCTATAGGTGGAAGAGCGATGGGATTTTCATTTCCTAATATTCCACAAGCAACCTCTGTACCTTTAATATATTTTTCAACTAAAACTATAGGGTCGTATTCAAAAGCAAGTTCTATAGCTTCTTCAAGGTATTTTTCTTCTTTAACAATAGTCACACCAACGCTTGAGCCCTGACCAACAGGTTTTATAACAGCTAGAAATTCTATTTCATCCTTAATTCTACTAATTTGCTTTTCTCTATTTTTCTGCCAATCTCTTAAATTTATATCTATATATTTAGGTACTAAAATTCCTACTTGAGTAAAAAGTCTCTTACTTAATAATTTATTCATTCCTAAAGCACTTGCCATCACACCTGATCCAGTATATGGAATATCTAATAAATTAAGAAGCGCTTGAAATTTACCATCTTCACCTTGGGGACCGTGAAGAGCAATAAAGACTACATCTGCTGCTGATTTAAAGTCTTTAATTATTTTTTTATCCTTATCATTTAAGATAAGTATTGGATTTGCTTTCTCAGATAATTTGAATTCACTGTTTATATATTTATCCTTAATTCTCTCACTTTCTTTTACATCAATCTCTTCTGCTAAAAAAGGTTCTGTTGAAATTTCATTCTGATCTTTATCTAATTTCTGGTTCTTAACTAATTTCTGTTCTTTTAAGGGTAATTGTTTCTTTGGATCTGGAAGAGCTATCCATCTTCCTTCCTTATTAATTTCTACAGGAATTATCTCATACTTATTCCTATCAAAATGTTCTATAACGCTTGCTCCTGTACTGAGAGAAACTTCTCTTTCTGCTGAAGTTCCTCCCATTAGTATGGCGACCCTTATCTTCTTTTTCATACTACAATTCCTTAATAAAAAAATATTTTTAATTTTAACTATATTTTACTTTGGCAGTGATGAATAATCTTACTACCTCCTCAGCAGCTTTTTCTAAAAATAATGATGCATTCTTTAAGGACTTGTTTAAACTAATTGGTCTGGGGATGATTGAGAATATTGCATCAACCCCACTCTCATGTAACTTTGATCTGTCATCAGCTATTGAGCCTGAAATAATAACAACCGGTATATTCAACTCTTTAGCTATATTTATAACTCCTGTTGGAGCCTTGCCCATTAAAGTCTGAGCATCAGTTGAACCCTCACCAGTAATTGCCAAGTCAACATTTTCCATTCTCTTTCTTAAATTTATAGTATCTATAACTATATCTATTCCAGGTCTAAGTTTTGCGTCTAAAAATGCAACAAGACCAGCTCCAAGTCCTCCAGCTGCTCCAGCTCCTTTTAAATTTTCAATATCTTTTCCCAGGTCTCTTTTTATTACTTTAGCAAAGTTTTTTAGACCTTTATCTAACTTTTTTACTTCATCAGAATTAGCTCCCTTTTGTGGACTATAAACATAAGCTGCACCTTTTAATCCCGTAAGAGGATTATCTACATCACATGCAATCTCAAAGATAGTGTCAGCTACTCTTGGATCTCTATTTTTAATATCAATTTTAAATAGCTTCTCTAATTGAACTCCACCATACCCTAACTCTTTTCCCTTTTTATCATAGAATTTTATCCCAAGGGACTGTGCCATACCCATTCCGCCATCAGTAGTCGAGCTCCCTCCTATACCAACTATCACTTTCTTAACACCAAAATCCAAAGCGTTTTTTATCATATCCCCTGTGCCATATGTTGTTGTATATAGTGGATTTCTTTTACTCTTAGGAACAAGCCATAGTCCAGATGCAGCTGCCATCTCAACTACAGCTGTTTTATTATTACCCAAGATTCCATATTTAGCATTTATTTTCTCACCTAATGGTCCAGTTGCATCACAAGTTATATAACTACCAGATGTTGCAGCTACTAATGCATCTACGGTCCCTTCACCACCATCTGCTATCGGACATAGAACTGTCTCAATATTTTTATTAACTTTTTTTATACCCTTCTCGATGGATTTTGCTGCTTCCATAGAAGAAAGGCTTTCTCTAAATTTATCTGGAGCTATTAATATTTTCATTTAAATTAACCTATATAAAATATTTCATATTTAATAATTTTAAAAATTTTAAATGACAATTGATATTTTTAATACCTCAAAATTGCTGCTATTCCTCCAAATTTGTCAATAAATTCTGTTTCTGAAACAAAATCAACATCAATATCACGTTCTATTGCTTTATTTACAACTTCATCTACAATATCTTTTACCTCACTCATTTCAACTTTACACATTGGGCAAACTTTTGAACCTCCACTTCCTAAATAATCACAATTGTTACAAATCCATCCCGACTCCTGGAATTTGTGATGAATAATTAATTTATCAATTTGTCCTCTTTGTAAAGCTAAAAGGACTTGATAAAGCCTTATGGCTACCTTTTCTCTTCCCAATCTCTTTAATTGTTTTATTAATCTTCTATCAGCCTTAATTTCACTTTCAAGCTCTTCTTTAAGTGACTTCTCAATAATCTTAGAATCATTGTCATGAGCGTCAAATTGAAATGTAGCTGAAACAATATCTTTTAGATAATTTGGAAGAAGTTTTAAAAACATTTTTACATTTTTCTCAGTTCCAGCAATTATTATTCTTTTAATATCTTTATCCATGCTATTTTTTACCATATCAGCTACATCCTTATAATGTTTTTTAATATGCTCTCCCCTTCTTCTTTCAGCTTTTGATTTCTCTAAATCCTTCCAGCCAGCTTTTCTGGTTTTTACCGGGATTTTATCCTCTCTGCAAATCCCTTCTACAACATCAGTTCTATCTATCACATATATGCAAGAATAATCAACATGAAGAATAACCAAGATATACTTTCCATAATTATCTAAGGTTTTAGCTAATGGCTTTAAATAAGGGGTATTCTCTAAGTAAAACAGGTTGGTTATTGGAAAAGGAACCTGGTACAATTTAAATAAACCCTCTCTTCCGCTTACAAAGAATGCTAAGCTTCTCACTGTTTTTTTAAGCTTATAATTTATATAATCCTTTATTTTTTCTACATCCTCTTTAAAGCTTTTTATTAGTTCTTTTGGAAGTTTTTCCTCATATTTTGATGCCTTTGATTTAAGAAAAATATTTGCCTCCTCTTTCCATTCAAAAGGTGAGGAGGCTGTAAAATAAAATGTTATAAGAGGATATTTTTTAGTTCTTATCTTAGAAAGCTCTCTTAAATCAAGTCTTTTTTCCATTCATCCTCCAATTTTAATAAGTAGAAAATATTTTTTTTAATCTACAATAATTTTGTCAAAAGAACTGTTTTTTTAAAGAAATTGAAATATTTAAATTATTGCATGGTTGTAAAATTCTAAGTGTTTGAAAAAAAAGTTCTTTTGAGGTTTTAATCAAGTAGAGCATATATTTATGATTAAAAATATTTTTCATAATGCCTTTTTCTTCGTATTTGATGATGAATTCTTTAATGGCTTATTTTTATTATAACACACATTGACATTCTTAATTTATGTTAAAATATATAAAATACTAAACCAAATTGTATGGCTTATCCAAAAAAATAAGCCTTATTTAAACCAAAAATAGAAAATTTAAAATAAATTTTAACTCTATGTCATTGCGAGGGACAAAGTCCTGAAGCAATCTCATTAAAAAATAAATAAAGTAACTGTCAAAAAATAAGATTTTAAAAGTATGAAAAAAAGAAAAACAGGAAGAGCAATTATTACAATAATCATAGTTGTGTTGTTGATATATACAATAGTAAGCTCCATAAATAAAAGTATTTGGGATCGCCAAAAACAAGAATCTGAACTTGAATCCAGAATTGAAAAACAGAAAGAAAAAACAGAAGAAACTAAAGAAGAGATAAATACTAAAAACTCACCTCCTATAGCAAGAGCGGGAGAAGATAGGGAAATAGAAACAAATTCTACAATCATATTATCAGCTTATCGAACAACTGACCCTGATGGAGATGATTTAACATACATGTGGGATTTAGGAGATGAAAGAGTGGCTGAAGGAATAATGGTTCAAGTTCAATATCAAAATCCTGGTGCTTATCTTATAACCTTAACCACCTCGGATGGATTTGTGGAGTCAAAAGATTCATTTACACTTACAGTTTTAGAATCTATAAATAAGCCTACAATTACACTTGAGATAATTGAAGGACCATTTCTTGAAACAGGTTTTTGTGTCTATAGAGTTAGAGCATATGTTGAAGGAGATCCATTTCCAAAACTATATTTCAACAGGGATGATGGTTTACCAGCAAATGATAATATTGCACAAATAAATTTAACAAAAGAAGGGGAAAAATTTACATTAATAGCCACAGCAGAAAATGAATTTGGAAAGGCAGTTGAAAAAATTACTCTTATAAATACCTGTCACTAAGTAGGACCTAAATTTAAAAAAATTATGCTATTTCACCACTCAATTTTTTACGTTTGTAAAAAATTGCTAGAATAACTGTTGTTACAAAAAGCAAAAGTGAACCTGTTAATTGAATATATATCCCGAATCCTTTTCCAAATCTCTCAGAAAAATATCCTATTAAGGGCTGAAAAATCATATTACCCAATGATAACATCCCCAAAATATAACCTGAAATAAATCCTGATAGTTCAGGTTTTTGACTTATTGCTAAGGAGGTTGTTAAGGGAGTAAAACCTCCCAAGAAAAGACCCATCATTATAGAGGCAATAACCTTAATAACAATATTTCCTGAAAATGTAATAATTATCATAAAAATTGCATTTAATAAGCATCCTAAAAGAATAATTTTATATTCTTCAAGAAAATTCATTGCAATTTGCTTAAGCTTAACGCCAGCCATTAATGATAACCAATATAATGAAAGACCTAAAGAACTAACTGCTACCTTAATTCCAAATGATGAAAAATATGTTGTGTACCAGGTAGAAAAAGCAACTACTGTTCCACCAAAAAATATTAGAAGTATTCCCAAAAAAATTATAATCGGATTCTTAAAAAGATTTAAATATTCTTTTAAGTGAATTTTTTCTGATTGATTTTTTATGCTCCTTATGTCATTATTTTCTATATTTTTTACATTCTCTTTATTAAAATCCTTAATTTGCTCATCTTGTAAAGAATTTGTATTTTTTTCCTCCTGTAAACTTATCTTGTGCTCCGTAGCTTTTTTTCTTAAAAAATACAATGTAATAAAAATATAAATAAAAAAGAATATGATGAATGAAAATCTCCAATTCAATTTCAAAAATAGAATTATAGAAACAATAAAAGTTCCAATTGCTGTCCCTAAACAGAAAAAAGAACTTAATTTTAAAAGATTAGCCCCTCTTTTTTCAGGATAAATATTAACTACATGTGCATTTATTCCAGCCATTAGTGTGCCTCTCCCAATTCCCATAAGTAATCCACTAATTAGTAAAATAAAAAATGTATAGGTTAAACCAAATCCCAGAGCACTAATAATTGATATTAAAAGACCTAAAGTTATAGCAAGTTTAGTGCCATATCTATCTGACAGATAACCAGTTAAAATCACGGAAATAAAAAATCCAAATGAAATAGCAGATAATACTATCCCAATCATATCTAATCCAATATTTATATCCTTAGATACTATTGGGATTAGAGGTCTTATTACTATCCCCGTTAACCCAATAACTAAATTTAAAATTGAAAAAAATATTATTTCTCTTTTCATAACCTTTTATTTCTGTTTGTGAACTACCCCTACCTGAAGGAAGGGGTCTTAGATAACCAATTCAAAGATAAATTATTATTCTAAAAATGTCCCTAAAATATACCCTAAAATCATAAAGAAGTCTAACATATCGAAATTAAAGAATTTTTTTTAATATTTTATAAAAGATAAATATTTAAAAAATATTTTAAACAAAATGCCACTTAAAAAACTGTCTTATAGAAAGTTTTTAAAATTTTTTTAAAAATCCATTGACATACAATATATTGCGTATTAGTATTTTTAAAACACTATATTTTGTATGTATAGATAATTTCCTTTTATATTTTTAAATTCTATTATTTTATTTATTTTTTGTTTTTTTTAACTCCATAGCTAAGAAGTCCCCTTGCGATAGCTGGGGGTAGTTCACTTACAGACAAATTTATTATTAAGCTATCTCCAGTCCTTTTATTGGATTATAAAATATAAAATTTTTCATATATTAAATAATTTCTTATTTCTAATTTTGTGATTATTTTTATCTTTGATTCTTATTTCATTTATTGATTCTTATATTTACAATAATTTTTGCCAAATATTAAATTTATTATATTTTCTCAAAATAAAATTTTTTTCACTAACAACTAAATACTACTAATTTCTAATAAATGTTACAAAAAATATAGTTTTAAATGTAGAAAGGTCGCAACAATGTTCGAAAAAATAAAAAAGAGAGATGAAAGAATTGTCAAATTTGATCAAAGAAAAATCACTGATGCAATATTGAAAGCAGGTCAGGAAACTAAGGAATTTGGACTACATACCTCACGAAAACTTTCCAATAAAGTTATTAAAAAAGCTAAAGAAATTATTAAGGATGAAATTCCAACTGTTGAGAAGATTCAAGATTTAGTAGAGACAGTTCTAATTGAATCTGGTTATATAAAGACCGCAAAGGCATATATTATTTACAGGGATCAGCATGCTAAGATTCGTGATGTAAAAAGCGCTGTTAGCCTTAAGTTAGTAGATGAATATATTGAGAATGAAGATTGGAGAGTTAATGAGAATAGTAATATGACCTATTCTCTTCAGGGATTAAATAATCATATTGCCTCAGTAATCTCTGCACATTATTGGTTATATAAAATATATCCTAAAGATGTTAGAAAAGCACATATTTGTGGAGATTTTCATATACATGATTTATCGATTATTGCCCCGTACTGTATATCCTCTATGCAAAGAGTTATAACTTGTAATGGAGCAAAACTGGCTAAAGATGTTAGGATAGGTGATGAGTTAATGGGATTTGACAGCATAGAGTTCAAACCAACAAAAGTTATTGAAATTTTTAAGAGAGAAGTTGACGAAATATTGGAAATCAGGGCTAAAGCAGGAAAAGTCATCAAAAAAATAAAAGTTACTTGTGAACATCCGTTTTTAACTAAAGAGGGGTGGATAGAAGCAGGAGATTTAAAAAAGGGAGATATCATCATCACTGCAACTGGAAAAGATATGAAAGCTTTCTATCACAATTATGGTCGACTTAAAAATAAAAAGGACTTATGGAATATGAAAAGGGCACGGGAAGTTTTATATGAAAGAATGAAGAATAAAGAATTTCGTGAGAACCTCGATGAAATAGGGAGAAGAAATTTAAAGAAAGCTAAAGAAGTTTACAAAGAACTATGGAGAGACAAAGAATGGAAAAAATGGATAATAGACAGAAGAAGAAAAAGCGGATTATATAAAAAAGCATCCCAAAGAATGAAATTTAATAATCCAATGAAAGATAAAGAGACTGCTAAAAGAGTTGCCATAAATAGAAAAAGAAATAATACAGGATTTTTTGAAACTAATAATCCTATGAATGATCCAGTTAAAAAAAGAGAAATAATGAAAAAAGCTGGATCAAGAAGGTTACCGTCAGGACTGGAGAAAAGAATTCTTAAAATAATTAAAAAACATAATTTACCTATAAATTATGTTGGAAATGGTGATATATGGATTGGGAAATACAATCCGGATTTTATTGATGAAACTGGAGAAAAATTAATTGAAGTTTTTCGTAGTTCAATGTTTGGTACAAGTAGAATCCCTGAAATGGAAAAGAAAAAGAGACATTATAAAAAATGCTTACTTTTAAATGCAGATAATTATTCAAATGACATAGAAATTGCTAAAGAAATAAGAGAGTTTATTAGTAATGGTGCTGAAATTATTGATATTAAAAAAATAAGAGCAAAAAGATTTAGAGGAAGACAATATAAATACAAAGTTATAAATTTTCACTGTGAACCATTTAATAATTTTGTTGTAGAAAGAATGATAACCCACAACTGCGTGGGATGGTCTTTGAAAGATCTGTTAATTCGTGGATTTGGTGGTGTTCCTGGAAAGATTGAAAGTAAACCAGCTAAACATTTTCGTGCTGCTCTTGGTCAGATAGTAAACTTTTTCTATACATTACAGGGTGAGACTGCAGGTGCGGAAGCATTTAGTTCAGTGGACACATATTTAGCCCCCTTTATTAGATATGACAAATTGTCTTATAGAGAAACCAAGCAAGCTATACAGGAATTTTTATTTAATATAAACATCCCAACTCGAGTTGGTTTTCAAAGTTTAGTCTGGGATGAGCAGGTAGTAATTAGAGAGAATGGAAAAATCAAGATAAAAAAAATTGGGGAATTAGTTGACTCTCAATTTGAAAAAAAATCCCATAGGGTTTTGGAGGATAATCCTGGTAGTTTTGCTGTTGAGAATGATGATGATTTTAAGGTTTTGTCCTTCAACCAAAAGGGTGAAGCGGTTTGGGTAAAAGTTAAGGCTTTTATAAGACATAAAGTTCCTAAAGGGAGTAAGTTTGTTAAAGTCAGAACAAGTAAAGGAACAGCTTCTGTCTCTCCAGCTCATTCACTTTTTAGATTTGAAAAACTCAATGGAGAATTTAATGTTAAACCTTTTTCAGCAAAAGAGGTAAGGGATGAACATTTCAATAGTAAATTAAAGCCTGTTAACCACTTTATAGCCATTAAATCAGTGAAAAATGAAGGAAATAAGAAAAAACTTGATCTTTTAGAAATTCTTCAGGAATTTCCATATCTCTGGCAAAAGGTTTATGTGAATGTTCACGAGGGAACAATTGATAAATTAAAAGAAAAAGTAAAAGAGTATTATGGGGGAATAACTCCATTTTATATTCAATTTAATCTCCATGACCGAGGTGTATTAAGTGATTGGAAGAGTAAAAAAATTGTCAGACTTGATATCTTTTTGAGGTTTTTAGAAGAAAATAATGCCTTAGGATTTTACCTTAGAAATAGTAAGATTAAGACTTCAAGATTTTTGCAGGGACAAGACCTGTTGAATTTTATAAAAACCTGTGGTTGGTATATTGCTGAGGGTCATGCTGAGATCAGTAACTCATTTCTTATTTCTCAGAGTGAGCCTGGGGAGATTAAAAGAATTTTAAAAAGTTTGGGAATCCTTGGAAGAATAGAAAAATCAAAAGGTTATTCTCTAAAAGGAACTAAAACCAAGCCAGTTTATAAAATCTCTGGTAATGGTATTTTAGCTGCTTTAGTGATTGCAATCTGTGGTACTTACAGTACACAAAAAGAGGTTCCGTGGTTTGTTTATCAACTGGAACCTAAACTCCAAAAAGCCTTTCTTAAAAGCATCCTATCTGGCGATGGATCAGAATATGAAAAATACTGGGATTTGTCAACAACTTCCAAAAAACTTTCAGCTGGACTTTCTTTACTTCTGAGTATGAACGGTTATAAATTTAGTGTTTATGAAGAAGAAGGAAGGAAGGAAGAATGGAGCGATCAATATACTTTAAGGATTTTCAAAGATAAAAAAAGAAAAGAGGCTTACTCTGTTGGTGATTTTACAGCTCGGATTTGCAGTCGGTTAGAGAAGTTTAAATATGATAAAGAATTTGAGTATGATCTTTCTGTTGATTTACCTCAAGAGAATTTTGCTGGTGGTGCAGGACTTTTGCTTTTTCATAATACTCCATTTACAAATGTCACAATGGATTTAGTACCCCCAAGTATAATTGCCAATGAACATGTTATTATTGGTGGAAAAATGCAAAAAGTACAATATGGTGAATTTCAAAAAGAGATAGACCTTTTCAATAAAGTATTTGCAGAAGTTATGTCAGAAGGTGATGCAAAAGGAAGAGTATTTACCTTTCCAATTCCTACATACAACATTACCGAGGATTTTGATTGGAATAATCCAGTGCTTGAACCGATATGGAATATGACTTCTAAATATGGTACACCATATTTTGCTAATTTTATAAATTCTGACATGAAACCTGAAGATGCTACCTCTATGTGTTGCCGGCTTCGTATAGATCAAAGAGAATTGAGAAAGAGAGGTGGTGGTTTTTTTGCAGCGAATCCCCTAACTGGTAGTATTGGAGTAGCAACAATTAATATGCCAAGAATTGGGTACTTTTCAAAAGATGAAAAGGAGTTCTTTGACAGACTTAAAGAAAAAATGGATCTGGCAAAAAAGAGTCTTGAGATCAAAAGAAAGGTATTGGAAAGATTCACAGAAAATAATTTATATCCATATGCAAAATATTATCTTAATTCAATTAAAAAAAGATTTAGAGGATACTGGAGAAATCATTTCTCAACAATTGGTCTAATTGGAATGAATGAAGCATGTTTAAACTTTTTAGGAAAAGATATCGCAACTCAGGAGGGTAGAGATTTTTCCATAAGAGTTTTAGATCTCATGAGAGAAAAGCTTATGGACTATCAAAATGAGACTGACAATATTTATAATCTTGAAGCGACTCCAGCAGAAGGTGCAACCTTTAGACTTGCAAAAACTGATAAGGAAAAATTCCCGGAGATTATTTGTGCAAATGAAGAAGCCTTTAAAAATGGGACAGCTCCTTATTATACAAATTCAACACAGCTTCCTGTTGGATATACTGATGACATCTTTGAAGCCTTAGATTTACAGGATGAACTTCAAACTAAATATACTGGTGGTACTGTTTTTCATGGCTTTATTGGAGAAAAATTGCCTGATGGTGAGAGTTCTAAAATACTGGCAAAAAAGATTGCAGAAAATTATAGACTTCCTTATTTTACAATTACTCCTACCTTTAGTATTTGTCCACAAGATGGTTATTTGTCTGGTGAGCATGAAACTTGTCCAGAATGTGGAGCAATTACTGAAGTTTATTCCAGAGTGGTTGGATATATAAGACCTGTTAAACAATGGAATAAAGGAAAGAGATCGGAATTTAAAGATCGTAAAACCTTCTTAATAGATAAAAAGTAAGTAATAGAAAATAAAATGATTATTGGTGGACTGCAAAAATTTTCACTCATTGATTATCCCCATAAAATTAGTGCCATAATCTTTACTATTGGCTGCAATTTCAGGTGTCCATTTTGTCATAATCCTGAATTAGTCAATCCAAAACTATACCCAAAAAAAATCCCAGAAAATAATGTATTTGAGTTTTTAGAAAGTAGAATGGAAAAACTTGACGCTGTTGTAATAACCGGTGGTGAACCTACACTACATAAAGATCTCTATCAATTTATTTCAAAGATAAAATCTATGGATTTCCTGGTTAAATTAGACACAAATGGAACGTATCCAAATATACTGAATAGATTAATTAAAGATAATCTTTTAAACTATATAGCAATGGATATTAAAGGATCACTGGATAGATATGAAGAGATAGTTACAACTAAAGTTAATTTAGAGAATATAAAAGACAGCATTAATATAATACTCAGTTTATATAAGAGTAATAAGACAAAAGATATTCTAAATAAAAAAACAGATTATAAATCTCTTGATACTAAATTCAATATGGAAAAAAAAGTTAATATAAGTAAAAGATCTAATGCTGAAATGAAGGCAAATAAAAGTAAAGAAATTTACAAAGATGCTAATTCCAATACAAAAGTCAATACTGATTTAGAAATTAAGTATGAGTTCAGGACAACAGTTTTACCAAAGTTTCATAATGAGGGTGAAATTCATAAAATAGGAAAACTAGTTAATGGTGCAAGACTATTTGTTTTACAAAAATTCTATCCTTCAAAAACATTAGATTTAAATTTTTTGAAAGAAAAACAGTTCTCAAATAACCAGATGCTAAAATTTAAAAAGATACTCGAAAATTACGTGCAAAAATGCCTGATTAGGTGAAAACAGCTAATATCACTAGTAAGATTAAAGTCTTAAGAATGACAATTCCATTCACCATTCACTCTTTTGCTAGTTTGTGTGCTTTTTCTACAGCAGATATTGGGTCATCCGCTTTTATTATTCTTGGTATACCAAACTCATCTTTACCAATATCCCATGTTTTTAGTCCAATTACTGGTTTATTCATTTTAAGAGCATGTGAAATTTCAGATAGTGTCCCATACTCTCCCCCAATTGCAATAACAACATCTGCTGCTTTTACAACTAATACATTCCTTGCTTCACCTATTCCAGTTGGAAGAGATACATCAAGATATTTACTAACACCTATTCTATTATCACCCGGTAATATACCAACTGTTATTCCTCCTGCTTCCTTAGCTCCTTTAGCTGATGCATCCATGACGCCACCCAATCCTCCACATATAAGTATTGCTTTTCTCTTAGCAATCTCCCTTCCTACTTCATAAGCCAGTTCATATAGTTCTTTACCGCACTTACCAGCTCCTATTACTGCAATATACATTTGACCCCTCCTTTTTTTCAGTCTTTAAAACTTAAAAAAGTCTTTGACAAAATAATTAGTTTATTATATCTTAAATCAGTATAATTCTTGTTTTTTGCAGACTATTTTTTTTATCTGCTATAATTTATTAAATAAACTATGCTTTATTAAAAATGATGCTTACAACAGAGTAAAATCATCTAAAATTTTGTAAGGGTAAGCATTATGTTATGAATTCCTTGAAAGGAGATGTAACAGATTGAAAATAAGCGTTGAACTCTTTGGACTTGCAAAACGAATTATTGGTAAAAAAATAGTTGAAATAGAATTAAAAGACAAAAATACCCTCAAAGACTTAACTGAGGAATTAGTGAAAAAATACCCCAAACTTTTAGAAACAGTAATCAAAGAAAAAACCTTTAAAACAATTGCTCCATACATGTTTAATTTAGATGGGAAACAAGCAATAAGCGATTTAGGATATGAATTAAAGGAGGGTGATAGACTACTTCTATTATTTGCAACTGTTGGTGGATAAAATTTAACTTAGTACAATTTAATTTTAAAATTCACTTTACAATATTTAATTTTTTTTATTATTAATTACAACTAACTATCTTTAAATTAATTAAATCATTTTAACATACAAGGAGGTAAATTATGCACTCTTATAGTGGAAGAATCTTACATGTTGATCTCTCCACTAAAGAAACATCTGTTCAAACCGTTAGTGAAGAATTCTTAAAAAAATATCTGGGTGGTGTAGGTTTAGCTTCAAAACTATTATATGACAACATAAAACCAGGAGTTGATCCATTAAGCCCTAAAAATGTTTTAGTTTTTGCATCAAGCGCTTTTGGTGGAACAATAGTCCCTGTTGGTACGAAACACGGAGTAGCATCTAAATCACCTCTCACTGGATTTTTAGGAGACTCTTTATCATCAAGCTATTGGTCTCAAACTATAAAGAGAGCGGGATATGATGGAATTGTTATAAAGGGAAAAAGTAAAGAACCAATATATCTCTTCATTGACGATGATGATGTTCATTTTAAAAATGCTGAGAATCTTGCTGGATTAGGTTGTTTTGAGACTGAGGAAGCAATAAGGAATGCTATAGGAGATCAAAATGTGAGAGTAAGTACCATTGGATTGGCAGGAGAAAATCTTGTCAGATTTGCTTGTATTTCTAATGATAGAGGAAGAAAAGCTGGAAGAACAGGTCAGGGAGCAGTTATGGGCTCAAAGAATTTAAAAGCCATTGCACTTAGGGGATCAAAATCAATAACTGTAGCTAATCCAGAAGAACTTGCCAAAGAGAGTTTAAATCTCATGAAAATAGCACAGGGAGCTCCAACTGAAAAATATAGAATTCTTGGTACTCCTGCAAATGTACTTGTTATGAATAGGTTAGCAACTTTACCAACTAAAAATTTCCAGGCGGCAACATGGGATAAAGCAGAATTGGTGAGTGGTGAATATTTGCATGACCACTTCACAGAAAAAACTGTGGCATGTTCTGGATGTCCCATAGCTTGTGAACATATTGCCAAGGTTGAGGATGGACCTTATAAAGGTGCAAGAACCAAAATGGAATATGAATCTCTTTTTGCTTTAGGACCATGTTGTGGTATCGATTATATGCCAGCAATTATCAAAGCTTGTGAATTATGTGACACTTATGGAATGGATACTATAAGTACTGGTGTAACAGTTGCATGGGCTATGGAATGTTATGAGAAAGGTATATTTACTAAAAAAGACACCGGTGGATTAGATATAAAATTTGGAAATCATGAAGCCTATACAAAATTAATTGAGAAGATTGCCAAGAGAGAGGGAATTGGTGACCTTTTGGCAGAGGGAACAAAGAGAGCATCAGAAAAAATTGGTAAGGGCTCCAAGCATTTTGCAATGCATTCGAAAGGTTTAGAGTTTGCAGGTTATGATCCAAGAGGGCTTAAAACTTTTGCTTTAGGATGTGCTGTAGGTACAAGAGGTCCTTGTCATAATAGATCTGGAGCTTATGAAGCTGATATAAAAGGATGGACAGATAGATTCACATATGATAAAGAAAAGGGGAAATATGCTGCAGAAAGAGAAAATTATGCAGCTACTTTTGATTCACTTGTACTCTGTAAATTCATAAGAGGATGCTTCGAGGATTATTATAAGGAGGCAAGCGATTTATATACTCTTACAACAGGTATAGAGATGACACCAGATGAGTTGGAGAAGACTGGAGAAAGAATATGGAATCTTAAAAAAGCATTTAATATAAGAGAGGGTTGGACAAGAAAAGATGATACTCTCCCTCCAAGGATTATGAAAGACCCTATTCCAGAGGGAGTTGCAAAGGGACACTTAATAGAAAAGAAAGGCTTAGAATTCTTAAAGGATGCTTATTATAAAGCAAGAGGTTGGACAAAGGAAGGTATGATACCTAAGGAGAAGTTGATTGAATTAGGCTTAGATGATATTGCAAAGGAGGTGGCAGTCTAATGGAGCACCTAGGAAAACATAGATATATAGTTTGTGATCCAGATAAATGTGTTGGATGTCAATGGTGTGAATTTATATGCTCACTTGAAAAAACAAGGGCATTTAATCCACTTAAATCAAGGATACGTAATGTTAGAATAGAACCAGTCTTAACAATGTCAGTTGCATGTAGGCTTTGTGAAGACCCACCATGTGTTGCATCATGTCCTCATAAAGCACTCACTCAAAGTGATGATACTGGACTAATTATTATTGATGATGATAAGTGTGATGGATGTGGTTGGTGTATAGAGGCGTGTGAATTCGGAGCTATTACATTAGATGCTGCAGAAAAAACAGTTAGAATATGTGATTTGTGTAAAGACTTAGAAAATCCAAAGTGTGTTGAATTTTGTCCAAAAGAAGCTCTCACACTCTCAACTCCAGAAGAAGTTGCACAAAAAATGAGAAGAGAAGTTGTAGGAAAACTCTTAGAGGAATTGGCAAAGAGCTAATAAAACTAATGATTGTGTTATTGAAAAATTTTTAAACTTTAAAAGAGGAGAATGTGAAAGAGGATTTAAGAATAGGGGTTTTTGTATGCCATTGTGGTTCTAATATAGCTGGAGTGGTAGATCCTAAGAAATTGGCTGAGATGGCTTTAGAACTTCCTGGTGTTGTATTTGCTAAGGATCATGGATATGCTTGTTCAGACCCTGGTCAAGTTTTGATAAAAGATAGCATAAAAGAATACAACCTCAACAGGGTTGTAGTCTCAGCCTGTTCTCCAAGATTACATGAACCTACATTTAGAGTTTGTGTTTACGAAGCAGGGTTAAATTCATATTTAATGGAGATGGCAAATATAAGAGAACATTGTACTTGGGTTCATCCTGATTATCCAGAAGAAGCTTTTGAGAAAGCATTTGATTTAATTCGTTCCGCTGTAGCTAAGGCAAGGTATCTATCACCACTCGAAACTATAAAAGTTCCCGTAACAAATAAAGCTTTAGTAATTGGAGCAGGTATTGCTGGAATCAGTGCTGCTTTAGATCTTGGTGATATGGGATATGAAACCTATCTTATAGAAAAAGAGCCATCAATTGGTGGTAGAATGGCACAACTTGATAAAACATTCCCCACCATGGACTGCTCTATATGAATTTTAGCCCCAAAGATGGTTGACGCGGGGCGTCACCCGAAGATTAGAATCTTTTCATATAGTGAAGTAGAAGAAGTAAGCGGTTTTGTTGGAAATTTCAAAGTAAAGATAAAGAAAAAACCTCAATATGTTATAGCTGATAAATGTACTGGTTGTGGTCTTTGTGTTGATGTCTGTCCTATAGAAGTTCCAAATGAATTTGATGAAGGTACCACGACAAGAAAAGCAATATATGTTCCATTTGCTCAAGCAGTTCCTTTGGTTTATACAATAGATATGGACGCCTGTATTGAATGTTATAAATGTATCAAGGCATGTGGTAAGCTTGAGGCTATAGATTTCTCACAGAAGGAAGAAATAACAGAGTTGGATGTTGGAATTATTATAGTAGCTACAGGATATGATATTTATGATCCAACCCCTATACAACAGTATGGATATGGAAGATATCCAAATGTTTTGACTGCTTTAGAATTAGAGAGACTTCTTGATGAAAGTGGTCCAACAACGGGAAAATTATACAGACCCTCAGATATGAAGATTCCGGGGAAAGTGGCATTTATCCAGTGTGTTGGGTCAAGAGATGATATTCATGAATACTGCTCAGGATTTTGTTGTATGTACACAATTAAAAATTCCCTTATTTTAAGAGAAAAATATCCAGATTTAGATATCTCTATATATTATATGGATATAAGAACTCCTTCTAAGGGATATGAGGAGTTTTATAAAAGAGCAAGAGAAGAAGGAATTAAATTCATTCAGGGAAAACCCTCTGAGATAGCACAAGATCCTAATAATCATAATCTATTCATTTATTCTGAAGACCTGGCTAAAGGAAAAGCAATTAGAGATAAGGCAGATATTGTAATATTGTCAACAGCAGCTGAACCTCGACCAGATTCTAGAACATTGGGAAGTAAACTTGGAGTAACAAGTGGTACAAGTGGTTTCTATATGGAGAGCCATCCGAAATTAAAACCAATAGATACTCCTACAGAAGGGGTTTTCTTAGCAGGATCTGCTCAAGGACCAAAGGATATCCCCTATAGTGTTGCTCAGGGTAGTGCTGCTTCCTCAAGAGCGAGTAGGATTTTATCCAGCCCAGAATGGGAGATTGAACCTTTAATAGCTTATGTTGATGCTGATAAATGTAGAAATGTCAGGAAAAAGTGTGCTATATGTGAAACAAGATGTCCGTATGGAGCAATTATCGCTCCTGAAGGTAAACCAGCATATGTAATTGGTGCAAAGTGCCATTGTTGTGGAACCTGTGTTGCTGATTGCCCAGAAGGTGCAATAACACAGATGCATTATACAGATGCACAGATTGTAGCTCAAATTCATGCTATACTCAGAAAAAAACCTGAAGAAAAGATATTAGTCTTCACCTGCCATTGGTGTAGTTTTGGCGCTGCTGATACTGCTGGAACTAGCCACCTGAAATATCCACCTGACAATAGAATAATAAAGGTTATGTGCTCTGGTAGGTTAGATAGAAAATTTATTTATGAAGCTTTCAGGATGGGTGCGGGTATGGTTCTTGCTTCAGGATGCCATCCACAAGATTGTCACTACATAACTGGTCAACAGCATGCTGAAAGAAGACTTAAAGCTATACCAAAGATATTAGAGAGAGCGGGTATTTCATCAGAAAGATTCAGAGTTGAATGGATGAGTGCAGCTGAAGGGCAAACTTTCTCGAAAGTTATGAAAGAGTTGAGTGAAACTCTTAAATCAATAGGAATTGAAAGAATAAAAGAAGAAAATGAAAAGGCAAAACCTGAATTAGAAAAGAGGATCAAAGCATTTAAAGAAGATCCGGATGTAGCCAGAATAATAGAGTCTGATGAAAAAGTTGGGGTCTATAATTAAAAAATTAGATATATCAGCTCTGGATATACTTTATTAACCATTTTACCTTTCCCCTGGTGGGAGAGTTAAGGGGAGAGGGGGAATTTAAAATGTCTTCGAAAGCATAACACAAAGCTAAAAAGACAGGAGTATAAGCTAATAAAAGAATAGAGATAAGGGCTTTATATATTAATCCTATCATTCTGAGTCCATTCGCTTCGCTCAGAGCCTGTCCTGAATGGAATGAAGGAATAAGCTGTGCGAAGAATCTAAAAGCCTTAATTTTTAAAAATGAATAGTAACCTATTGTTTTAAATTTTTATGGGATTAGAATATGAAAATTGAAAAAGATTTGAAAAAGTTGATAGAAGAAATTGGAGGAAAGGATTTTCAAAAGAAAGTTCAGGTCTGTTATCAATGTGGCACCTGTGTTGGAGGGTGTCCAGTAGCTTGGGTAAATGAAAATTTTAATCCAAGAAAGATTATATTAGCACTCTCTCGAGGAGAGATAAAAGATATTATTACTAATGATCTGCTATGGTTCTGTTGTTATTGCCACACTTGCCTTGAAAGATGTCCCCAAAAAATACTTGTCTCTGAGATTATAGCTAAATTAAAAAATATTGCAGCAAAAGTTAGAGATATTCCAGAGGGATATATAAATGAACTTAAAATGATAGCTAAAACAGGTAGAACATCTTCTGTTAGCTCAGCTTCAGAAAGAAGAAGGGATATTTTAAATTTGCCAAAAATATCCCAAGTTTCCGTAGAAAAAGAAATCAATAAAATCTTAGAAGAAACTGGCTCAAATTTGTTTTTAGAAAAAGAGTAAAAAGGGAAATTTAAAGAGTTTTCATTTTTTAAAGAACAGATATGAAAGTAGCAAAAACATCTAAAGTAGAAAATAAGACAAAAAACAAAAATAAGGATTATTTATTATTTAAAGGTTGTTTAATACCAACCTCCCTTCCCTATATGGAAATAGCTGCAAGAAAATCTTTAGAAATTTTAGGGGTTGAAACAACAGAAACTGATAATTTTTCCTGTTGTCCAGACCCAGTAGGAATAAAGGCGGTAAGTGAGCTAACCTGGCTTTCTATAGGAGCAAGAAATCTCTCTATTGCTCAAGAATCGGGGAAAGATATTCTTACCCTTTGCAATGGATGTTATGAGACATTAAAAGAAATAAGCCATTATTTAACAGAAGATAAAAATCTTTTAGAAAAGGTGAATGAAATATTATCATTCTCTAATAGAAAATATAATGGAAACACTGTGGTTAAACATATTGCAGAAGTTTTATATTTAGATATAGCACCTGCTCAAATATCTCATATAATAAAAAAACCTTTGTATGGATTAAAAGTTGCAGCATTTTATGGATGCCATTTAGTTAGACCCAGTGAAATAATGAATTTTGATGACCCAGAAAATCCAAAAAGTTTAGATGAATTAATTACTGCTTTAGGTGCTGATAGTGTTCCCAGAATGAGGAAAATGTTTTGCTGTGGTGCTCCTTTATTAGGAGTAAATATGGAACTATCGCTAAAAATTGCTAAGGAAAATTTGGATAATATAAAAGAATCCAAAGCAGATTGTATTGTAACATTATGTCCATTTTGTCAGACACAATTTGATAGAAATCAGCAGGTAGTAGAGAGAAAATTTAATAAAAAATATAATTTACCTACTTTTTATTACCCTGAATTACTTTGTCTTGCGCTTGGAGTTGATATAAAACAATTAGGTTTTAATCTTCATAGAGTGAAAGTTGATTCAGCACTTAATAAAATCATATAAAAATCATTTTTAATAAATTTTAATAATTTTTTGGAGGTTTTAATTTGAAAAGGGGAACTCCTGTAAAGATAGATAAGAGAGATAAGTTAATACTTGAGATGAAAACAATCACAAAAACCTATTTGCTTACACTGGATAAAGAACTATGCTGTGGATGTGAGATATGTACATTAATATGTCCCAAGGAAGCTCTTAGTTTAATAGATGCAAAAATTGAGAATGGCTCATTAATTGAAAAACCAAAAATTGATGCTGACCCAAGTAAATGTATATATTGTGGAGAATGTGTAATCCTCTGTCCATATAATGCATTTAAATTAGAAGTAAATGATAAAGAATCAATTCCCTCAATAGATTTAGAAGCATTCCCTACTTTGATTAAGGAGATAGAAGTAGATGTTAAAAAATGTATACCTGATTGTAAACTGGCCTGTCAAGAAGGGTGTCCATTTGAAGCTATAGAGGTTATATATGAAAAAGAAATTGAAGTTTCTAAAAAAGAAGAGGAGACTGAAGGTTCAGAGAAAGAAAGAAAGTTAACGGAATCTCAAGAGAAAAAGAAAAAAATAGAAAAAATTAAGAAGATAACAGATGTAAAGATAGATAAAATAAAATGTACTTATTGCTCAAAATGTGTTTATGACTGCCCTTATAATGCTATAAAAGTTACAAAACCGATTGAAGGAAAAATATCTATAAATTATGAACTAATGCCTAAAGGATTTAAAGCTGCAGCTGATGTATGTCCTACTAAAGCAATTACATACAATGAGAAAGAGGGTAAATTAAAATTGGAAGATAATTGGTGCTTATACTGTGGAGCATGCAGACTTGTAAGCCCTGAAAACGCAATAATTTTAGAGAGAACAAAAATATTACATGAATATATTGAATCAGGTGCATGGAATAAAGCATTAGAAAAACTAATATCTTCTGAAGAGTTGGCTAAAGAGTTAAGAATAAAAGCTGCAAATAAAATTAGGTACTGGATTTTAGAATCAAAAATCCCCTGATCAATTTTATTGCTTTCTAACTCTCCAGGCTTATTTTTATACTTATAATAATCCATATTCCCTCTAAGTTTATTAATAAGATCTAAATTATTATCAGATTTAGCAAAGATTAAAGCATACTCACTTAATTAAATAAATGCTTGTTTAGTATTCAATTTTTCTATTTATTTTGTATACTTTCTTAAATATTAATTTTATAATATTTTTTTTAATAGAAACTTAGTAGTGAAGGTTAGTATAATTGGATAATAATAGTATTGAATGTTTAACATTAATATCTGATATTAATATGGAATAATATCTTTTATTTAAAACAAGCTAATCTATTGTTATTAGAAGTGTAAGATTTTTTTACTAACTTTCATATTAATATAAATAATATTTATTAAATATTTTCTAAATGAAAGGTATCTAGATGGAGTTACAAGAAACATTATTAAGTAGAAGAAGCGTAAGGAAATTTGCAGATAAAGAGGTTGAAAAAGAAAAGATATTTAGAGCTATTGAAGTTGCAGATTTATCGCCATCTGCTCACAACTCAAGACCCTGGAGATTTGATGTTATATACAATAAAAATTTAAAAAATAGAATTGCTAAAGTTCATGATGGAAAATTAGATAAAAAATTAACAAATGGTGTTAGCTTTCCTAATAAATTGCGATTTAGACTAATAATGCTCATGGCTAAAAAGGTTATTACGAAAGCATCATTAATTATAGTAGCCTGGAATACTCGACCTTTGTTAAATATGCTGGGATACTATAAAAAGGGTAATCACGAAAAAAGTGATATTGCTTATCAGTTTGTACATGATATGGAGATAGAGAGCATCTCGAATTCTATATACAGTATCCAACTAGTACTTCATTCAATGGGAATAGGATCTGTATGGATGGGGATATCAGTACTAAAAGAAGCTGAAATAAAAGAGATTTTAAAAAGTAAAGATCAATTAGTATCAATTCTTGCTGTTGGTTACCCTTTTTATAAATCAAAAGAAAAGAAAATAAGAGATATAAACTCATATGTTAATACATACGAATAAAGACATAAATAGAATAATTAAATGAGAAAATCCTTCAATATCTATTCTCATTTTTCGTTTTATATATATAATTTTAAATCTGATATATTCTTTATAACTAAGTCTGGTACTATCTCTTCTTCACCTGTATAAGGTCTTTTCTCCTTCAGTACAGCCATCATTCCCACACTTTTAGCTCCTTTTATATCATCATATAATCTGTCACCAACAAAAATAGCCTCATCTGGTGAGACTTTCAATTTTTCTAATACAACTTTAAAAATTTTGGGTTCTGGTTTCCTTACCCTAATATCTGATGAGTAAATAGTAAAGTCAAAATATTTTAATATTCCTAACCTTTTTAAGTCACTATCATGAAGTTTTCCTTCAAATATAGTATTTGAAATTAAAGCTAATTTGATACCTTTATTATGAATGTAAATAAGGGTGGGCAGTACATCATCATATAATTTTGTCATATTTGACCATGATTTATAATACTCTCCCAAAACTTCAGTTAATTGGCTATTGTTAAGTTTTATATTAAGTGAATTAAAAATTTTGTTAAAAACCTTGTCTAATTCAATCTGCTCCTGTCTTTTTAGACTTTCCTGATATTCAATTTTTATAATTTTAAAAAACTTAGAGATAAAATTTATTCTTACTGGTAATTCTATATTTAATTTGGTTGATGATCTTTTACTTAATTTATATAAATAGTTATATACACTGTTTATGCTTTTTATAGATAAATATATCTTGTTAAATTTGTTGAGAAATTTTTTACTCTCATCTATATTTTCATCTTTTACAAGCGTTCCCCACAAATCAAAAATAACAGCTTTAATATCTCCCATTCTAAATTTATTTAGCTTTTTTTGTTCAAATTTCACTTCTACCTCTTTTATTTCTTAATTTTTAATCACAATTTTACAATTTTGATTATTAATTTCATTTGCGTTAACTTTTTTAGGTAAAATTCTTTGTAGTGATAGATATCCAGCAGAAGAAATTAAACCTAAAATAAAAATTATTAACCAGATAAAGTTTCCCCCTACTTTGTCAATAGATAATCCACCAATAATGGGTCCAATTCCCCAACCCAACATATTGGCTATTCCAAGCACTCCCATATATCTACCTCTCATATCTTCTGGAGATATATCTGCAACAAAAGATGTATTTACTGGTATTATTATCATTTCTCCTATTGTTAATATTGCCATGCTTATAGCAAATAAAAGAAGGGAATTTGATAATCCTATACTTCCAAAACCAATAGCATAAAAAAAGGCACCTAATGCCATAATTACTGTTTTCTTATATTTACTAATAATTCTGGTTATTGGATACTGAA
>Ga0209979_1001599_pt1 | contig 24212 bp, 22 predicted proteins | sample AnhtaG_FD_183114 | JGI IMG/M metagenome (GOLD analysis project Ga0209979, IMG submission 183114) | Deep subsurface microbial communities from Anholt, Denmark to uncover new lineages of life (NeLLi) - Anholt_01485 metaG (SPAdes) (version 2) | ecosystem: Environmental > Aquatic > Marine > Oceanic...
TCTCCCATCTTTGAGCAAGTTCTCCTTCACAATCTATTTGGTCTTTGGTAATTATCTCATTCCACCCATTTTCTGGGTCACAAAAAATCAATGGACGTACTGGCTTTAATGAATTATGATCATACCATAATTTTCGTTTTTCTTCCTCAATAGGCCGATTAGATAAACAAGCTACTTTTGTTGCCAACCTACGTAATATATCTTTATCTTTTCTAGAAATAATTATTTTTCTTGATACCTCTGAATTAAAACTAGGAGTGCTTTTATAATCTGAGGCAGTCCACAGACCTGTAGATTTGTGTATCAAATCTGTGCTTTTTTCAATAATATTTCCACTATTATCCATCATTAACATACCTCTACTAACTAATAACTAACTACATCCTCATTTTCCCAAATATCCTTTTTCTTCCTCTATCATTTTTTCTATATTACCTATACTTATTGGATATTTCCCAAACTCTCTTCCAAGTTCAAAAAGCCTTATAATATTTTCAGGTGACATATTTGCCTGGATATTGTGTCCTGAAGAAAAAATATATCCTCCACCTGGCGCCAGATCTTTTATTCTTTTTAATGTATCAATGGTTAAAATATGTATATCTTCATGAAATACTCCCTGGTTATTTGTTCCTCCATGGAAACAAAGCTTTGCCCCAAATTCTTTTTTTAGCCTTTCCGTATCATTGCCTTTTGCATTAGGCTGAATAGGGTGTACAATATCAACTCCCATATCTAAAAGATCGTCTATACACCAATATGTTGATCCGCAGGAATGGTAACAACATTTTGCTTTAGTCATTGTTTTAATAAAACTTATCATTTTTCTAAATCTTGGAACTACCTCATTTCTAAAGTAAACAGGAGAAATTATAGGGCCCTCTTGAATACCCCAATCATCACCTATCCAAAAAACATCTATATATTCTCCAATTTCACTATAAAACCCTTTAAAAAACTTCATATTCCAATCTACTATCTTGTCCATTAAATATTTAGCTGTTTTTGGACTAATATAAATGTCTGTCATAAAATCTTCCAATCCTCTGATTATCCAAGCAAAATAGAACAGAGATGAAACAACCCCAGCCCATATCGAAAATTCTGTATTTTCATGATATTTTTTTACTTTTAACCGAAGGCCCTCAAATCTAGATAGATCTTCAGGATCTGGAAATTTAAATGCTTTTATCTCTTCAAAAGATTTACCTCTCAAGGGCGGGATTAAACAATCAGCATAATAACCCACTTTCTTATACACTACGCCGTATTCATCTTTAAATGTTCCATCCGGATTTTCAATGTATTTGTAATTAGAGGGGGCGTTAGGATAAATATATATTGTATCCACGCCCAAAATATCTTTTACTTCATCATTAACCACAGCTAATCTTTGCACGGGATCGTATATAATTATTTCATCTTCGATGTTTAAATATTTCAATAAATTCTTATATGCAACTTCATGCATGCCACTTACGAACCCGTTATTATCAATTGGTACCCTGTCAGGTTCTTTATGAATAAGTGTTCTTCTTACTCTTTCTCTGGAGTTCATTTGTTTTATCGATCCTCTAATTTAAATTATCAACTTATCTTACCGCTTTATATGGAAGTGAAGCTTTTTAGCTGTGATAGCTTATATACCTAATAAATTCAGAATAATATTTGTTTTAAATAACTTTTTTTCTACTTCTTTCTATGAATAAATCAAGAATAACTGAAAACAATATAATAATCCCAAAAACCACATAGGTCCATTCATATGGAAGCCTGGCTATGACTAATGCATTTTCAATAACCACAATAATAAATGCACCAATGAAAATACCCAGCATATTTCCTCTTCCTCCACGAAGTGAAGTTCCGCCAACAACAGCAGCTGCAACAACCTTAAACTCCCATCCTGTACCTACTCTGGAAGAAAATGCACCTAACCGGAGTGTCTGAATAACTGCTGCAAATGCAACTAAAAATCCTACAATAATAAAACATATTATCTTAACCTTATCAGTGTTTATAGCCATTGATCTGGCTGCTTTTTCATTATCTCCTGTAGAGAATACCCAGTTACCAAATCTATGTCTATGAAGTATTAAACCGAGAATAACAGTAAATAATATTAGCCAAATCGCTTGTGATGGAAAAAAATACCATACTTTCCCAATAAAAGCAGAAGTAAAAAATTTGAATCCCGAAGTATCTAATGGCATTATTATTCCACCTGAGACTAATACAGTTATACCTCGCCAAAACATCATAGTACCCAATGTAGCAATAAATGACAGAATTCTTCCTTTAGTAGTAATTAGACCATTTATCATTCCTATCACACCACCACAAATTAAGGTAATGCTGGTTACTATAAAAGGATTTAGGCCCATTGCAAAAAGCCTAACAAAAACAAAAGAACAAAATGCTAATACTGAACCAACAGATAAGTCGAACTCACCAGCAATCATTAACATTCCAGCACCTAATACAATAATCGTAAATTCAGACCCAAAAAATAATAGGTTTCTAATATTATCTGGCTGCATAAAATTACGCTCAGCGGTAAAAAATGTAAGTAAAATTATTAAAACTAAAAATATTCCAATTGTGCCCAAAGAACTAATATTGAAAAAATACTCCAAAAATTTACTGTTTTTCTCTCCTGGTCTATTCAATTACTTACCTCCCGCCAAATAAAAAATTACCCTATTGTTCCTCTTACTATAATTTCGGACAGGTCATCAACATTAGTATCTTTCTTTTTTATATCTGCTAACTTTTTTCCATGGGATAATACTACAATCCTATCGGAAATTATAAATACTTGATGAAGATTATGTGTTATGAAAATAACAGATATCCCTTTTCTTTTTAACTGATTTACAAAGTTAAATACTTCACGAACTTCTTTAACTGATAAAGCCATAGTGGGTTCGTCAAGTATAACTAACTTTGCTTCAAAATAAAATGCCCGCGCTATAGCTACTCCTTGTCTTTCCCCACCCGAAAGTGTGGATATATTTATATTTGGCGACCTTAGATGTAATCCCATACTTTTTAATGCGTCCATGCTTTCTTCATCCATGACCCTTTTTCTAAGAAATCCAAGTGCCGTCGCAGGCTCCCTGCCCATAAAGATATTCCTTGATATGCTTAGATCCGGAGCCAATGCCTGTTCCTGATAAACAGTTTCTATCCCTAAAGCCCTTGAATCTTTGGGTGAAGAAATCCTGACTTTTTTTCCTTCAAAATATATCTGTCCTTTTTCTGCCCTATGATATCCTGATATAATTTTAATTAATGTAGACTTTCCGGCTCCATTATCACCAACAAGACCAACATTTTCTGCTTCATTTATCTTAAAATCAATATCTTCTAAAGCATGAACTTTACCAAAATATTTATTAATACCGGCCATCCTTAGTAATTCTTTAGAATTAGAATTTGATTCATTAGATGACATTTCTAAAACACCTCGCACTTCTTATTTCATATATATTAACTTACAAATATATTTTATTTTATTTTTATTTTTCTAAGTCATTTGCCTTTGAATAAAATTATTTATAATTACAAAAAGTATTATTGCTAAACCAATAAAAGCTTCTACCCCAAAAACTGGGACCTTCATTAATATTAAACCATTTTCAATAATCTTTATAATTAGAATACCTAAAAAAATATTTAACATGCTTCCTACTCCTCCTCTTAGAGAAGTGCCTCCTACAACTGCAGCAGCAATGGTTTTTAGTTCAAATCCGACACCTTGTGTAGCAAAAAAAGAACCCAATCTCACAGTTTGTAGTGTACCTACGACCGCACATAAAACTCCTATTATTATATAACAGGTAGTTTTTACCATATTAGTGTTTATTCCCATGGCCCTTGCAGCCCCTTTACTACTGCCTGTAGCAAATATCCAATTACCAAATTTATTAAAATGAAGTAAAATCCCAAGAATAATTGCAATCCCTACAAACCATATTACCTGTAAAGGGAACCTGCCAATAGTGCCAGTTAACATTTTTTCAAAATAAGGATAGGGCTTAATATATTTGGTGATACTAATTGGAGCCATACGAGACAGGATAAAAACGACACCCCGCCAAAACATCATAGTGCTTAGGGTAATAATAAAAGAGGGTAATCCTGTTTTAACCACAATCATACCGTTAATGAATCCTAGAGCAGCTCCTACCGGTAGTAAAATAATTAATGCTAAAGCTGGATTTACTCCTTTCATTAAAAATGTAGCAAAAACATAAGAGCATAACGGTATAAGTGAAGCAATCGAGAGATCGAATTCACCACAAATCATCAGCATTCCTACCCCCAAAGCTACTATCCCTAAATCCGGTATTAGTTTACCCATAGAGGCTAAATTTCTAAGATCTATAAAAAGGTGATTTGGTGTAAAAATAATAAAGAATAAAACTATCGCTACAAATACAATTGGTGTATTTATATTATAATTTAAGATAAGACTTAAGCCAGACTTCTTCATTTATCTCCTTAATTCTAATCTTTCTTCAAAAGATTCTTAGGGGGTAGATTTTTACTCTACCCCCTAAGAATCAGTTTTGCTATTAATCAATTTTAACTATCAATTGATTATGCAGTAAATTTTTTACCTGTAAGTTCCCGAAAGTTCTTCTATGACTCCTAATATTTCTGGAGTATCAATTAAATACCCACCTGTATCAATATTGGGTGTAAGACCAAATTTATTATACAGGTAAAGAGTATACACTGCTAAATATCCCTGCAAGTACTGTTGCTGGTCAATGGTTGCAGTTATATAACCTTCCTTTAGTCCCTCTACAGTTCCGGGTGCTGTATCAAAACCTCCTGCAATAACTTCTCCAGGCTTTAATCCAGCTGCTTTTAAAGAACTCAGAATTCTATCAGTACAGATGCCACCTGCTCCCAAGAAGAATGTAGTTTTAGGATTAGCAATAAGATAAGCTGTTTGACGTTCTTCAACAGTAGTAGCTTCTAATCCACCTGCATCTATCATTTCAAATGAAGTTATGCCATACTCAGCCATTGCATCTTTAACACCTTGCGACCTTACTGTAGCATACATAGCTCCTGGAACTTCTGCTGCCATTCCAACGTGAGCTGCTGCAAAGTCAACTCCCGCTGCTTCGCCTTCCTGGAATAATCTAGTCGCTATAATATATCCAGCTCTTCTTTCACTCTGCCCAATATAGCAAAGTCTTGCATTTCCTACTGGACCTTTGGTGTCGTCATTATTTATTCCAATAACCGGTATACCTGCAGCAATTGCATCCTCTACTGGTTTATCCCAGACTGTATCATCATTAATTACCAGTGCTATACCATCTGGTTTTGAGGTTACTGCTTCCAAAAAAGCCTTTTGTTGTTTGGCCAAGTCTCCTCCAGAAAAATCGATCTCAGCTTTACATCCTAATTCAGCAGCGGCATCTCTCATACCTTGAGCAACTACAGCCCAGAATGGATCATCTCCGCCATGAGTAACCAATCTAAAATACATTTCTTCAGCTGATTTCCCTACTTCTGCAGTTGAAGTTCCAATAAATAACATTGAAACTAAAAAAGTTACGGTTATAGTAAAAATCATTATCTTTTTCACTTTTTTCATCCCCTTTGAAAATAAAATTAAAATTTGTAATACTTGTACCCAAAGCAATAACTAAATTTCCTGCACTGCAATAATCAGGCTAGTCAAGTTTACATTTTTTAGAAAGATACATCCCCCCTTTCTGTTGTTTGATGGCTACTGCAGATATTTGCGGAATTATGTGATCTGATATGTTTTTCGAAGAGTTCTTTTTATATTACTTAAATTAAGTATTATATTATTAGCTTCTTAAACAATACACTATTTTTAAAATTTAGTCAAGAAAATCGTTCTAAAAGATTCATGGGGTCAAATCTTTATTCTTAACAAATTAGATTTATTTAATTATCGACAATAAAGAGTAGACCCTACTCTACTTAAAGCATATTTCTATACGCCAATATATAAAATAAAAAATTTATAACGTTTAATATTAATAACCTTCTTGGCAAGATTTGTTAGAAAATAGCAAGCAGGAAAGCCCTGTAAAATAAGGGTTTCAGAAGAGATTTAATTTAAGGGCATTTTAAGCGCCTATTTTAAAAAATATGACCAATCACCTTAACCAACCTCAAAAAACGCCGCTACGACAATATTTTTATAAAACCCTTATTTTGCAAGTCTTTCAGCCTCCTAAAAATACAATTTTTAGCACTTTTTTGCCTTATTTTCTCCCTATTTCAGAAACACTACCACCATCTCCTATAACAAAAAAATGCAGAAACCCTTATATTTCCTGCGTTTTAAAGCCTTAGTATTTTTCACTTTAAAAACTGATAATCCTCTAATTCTATATATATTTATCTCCCTTACTTAGCTAAAAATCAGTTTTTCTGTTCCTCTCTTTTTCTCCTTTTTGGATAATTATTCAATTGAAAAGGTGCCACAGAAGCGTTCCCCTGTAATATCAAGAAGAAAATTATATTTATATTGCAAATTGTGTCCTCACAGGACACAAAATGCGTTCATAATACAATAAAAATAGCTGTCCCTATTATTTACGTATATTCGATATAATTTCTGAAAATCCTCTAATTATATTTTTCCTCGTCCCCGCAATTTTTTCACACAACGATTATTGAAAATTTTTAGGTGCAAAATTCCCGCCAGAGAAAATAGTTAAACATTTATTGTCCTAATATTTACTCATAAATCCAGCCTATATAAATAAACAAAAAATAAATATGACTATAAATATATTAATTAACCAATTGACCAATTATCCAATTTACCGATTAAAAACAATCTGCCGATCTTCCTGTCTACCGGTTAAAAATTCAGGTTGCGGGTTGCAAGTTGCATACTAACGTGTAGCGTACAACGTTTATTGTATAGGTCTAGGCTGCAAGTGCAAGATTAATACAATAAATTACTCACCCCCCCTTAATCCTCCCCCTTCAAGGGGGAGGAAATGAGAGATAGATTAGTTAGCCAATTAACCAATTTAAAGTTATTGAAACAAAGTATATCAAGGGCAGTACTCAGTCATATATGTCATGGCGTCTTTATGGCGTCTTTATGGCGTCTTTAAACTTTCTTTAGAATATACACGGTTCCTTTTCCTGTAACACCAACTTGTGTAAAAATTTGTTTCGAAACCAAATCTGATAGATCACGTGTTGCTGTTCTATTTGAAGTATTACAGCATTTTTGATATTCCTTATTAGTAATCTGTCCTTTTTCTTTTACATACGTTACTGCTTTTATCTGCCTTTCATTAAGTCCTATTTCTTTAAGTCTTTCTTCGGTATAGTAATCTTTTCTCATGTAAAGAGAAAATCCAGCAAATTCTTCCTTGAACTCAGGTTCTGGCAGATTGGCTTCTTTTAAGGAGCCCATAATTCTTCCTATACCTGAACCATATTCTTCGATTAATCCGGCAAGATAAAATGTATGGACAATAAGAGGGTTTCTGGCAACTGAGGGATGGGTAGTTTTCAATTGTTCAAGGGTTATTCCTTCCGGAAGCCCTCCAATATTAAAGAACCATATCCAGTCATTAAATATTTTAATTTGAGTTTGTACGTTGTATTTAAAATAGTCTCTATGAATCACAGCATTTAAGAGTGCCTCTCTAATTGCTTCTAAAGGATAATCCCAGATATTTTTTCTGGTTAATTGTTCTCCGGTTATTTCATATCTTACATTTATAAAATTCTTTATCGCTTCTTCAGCTTCTTCTATTTGTTTAAATAGGTTCCCTTCTATGCGTCTATCACCTATAATTGTGGTCTCATCTTTAAATCGTCCTACCCTTACCAATGCATTAATGAAATATTTCTGGGGATTTTTACCAAAGAGCATTATCGCTCCATTAGTTAATTTACCATTGAGAATAAGTTTTAGTTTCTTAAGAATAGTTTTTATATCTTCATTTTCATCTGCAGTTTTTAATCTTCCATTTCTTGATGCCATTCGCATAAATTTTCTGACAGTTTCAGTATCAATCTCATCTGTACTGTAGTTCCCGGTAAGTCCGTCCCAGTTTGTACCTTTTATAAAAAAGGATCTTAGTTCTTCTCCTTGCATCTCTCTGGTAGTGTTCCCAACTCGGGTGTAATATTTGCCCTTATAGGATACAGGTAGGGTGCTTTTTTTAATCTTTATTTGAAGTACATCTTTTTTATTAACTTTGATATAGTCTATTTGGGGATGGACACCCAGCATATTTACTATTTTATTAGTTAAATCTCCAAGCATACTATTAGTGTATTCAAATCCTTTTATCTCTTTTTTATCTGATATGCCAATATATATAATTCCTCCGTCTTTATTGGCAAAAGCTGAAATAGTTTTAAATGTCGATTCATTGATTTCCTCTTTAAATTCAACAGTGTTATTTTCTGTACTCTTTAATATTTCATCTATATTCATGGCTTTAATCCCATCTTTCTTAAAATCTTTTTTGGTTTCCCATCGGTATTCTCTGTTTATTCTTCATTCGTTATTTCTCGACAACTTTCCAGCATCCGCCCCTGGCAGGGCCAATTCTCTTTAATATTCCTTTTTTTCTTTAATTTTGAAATATTATTGTCAACTGCCGTAGTACTTATTTTTATATGCTCAGAAAGTTCTTTCGCGGTGATATACTTATTATCTTTCATCAATTCTATAATTTTTATTTCGTTTTCTCCTAACCTTACACCCAACTTGTCTCCCAACTTTACACCCAACTTTTCAGGAATTTTTTCAGTGACAGTTGGAAAGGTAATTTTATAATAATCAAAATCTCCTTCTATTATCAGCAGAAAAGGTGATAGAGCCAACTGGTTTTTATAATTATATCACACCGTTATGACTACAGTATGGCAATAATTATTAAAATAATTTAAAAAATATGAAAAAAGTTTGATTTTTTTATTTGCCATTTTTTTTATATTCGACAAAAGGTTGGGGAAATCCTGCTTTTTTTAGAGAAAAGTTTTCAGTTGTCGAGAGAGATGGGGTTTGTTCAACTTTGGGACTTTCTCTGGCCTTCCCTCTTAATTGCTTGCTAAAAAGTATAAAAAAATGGTAAAATTATAAAAATTTATAGTTATTTAATTAGCTAAAATAATTATTAGTAGTTCTTTTCATTAATGTTTACTTCAATAATTAAAATAAAGGGGAGTAAAATTGATGTCAAAAAATCTTAATCCACTTACTATAGAAGAAGTGGCAGAAGAATGTAGAAATTGTGAAAAATGTCCTTTGTATCTTTCTCGCACCAAGGTTGTTCCCGGGGAAGGAAATGCAAAATCCAAGGTAATGTTTATCGGAGAGGCACCGGGAGAAGATGAAGACCTCAAAGGTAAACCCTTTGTGGGTAAAGCAGGACAACTTTTGACTAAAATTTTGCAGTCAGTTGATATAAAAAGAGAGGATATATTTATAACTAATATGTTAAAATGCCAACCGCCGGCTAATCGCAATCCTTCCAAAAGCGAGATAGAAACCTGTCTTCCTTATTTAGAAACCCAGATTGCTTTAATCAATCCTAAAATTATTGTTACTCTGGGTAATATCCCCACTCAATATCTTTTAGAAACTATTCAAGGAATCACTAAAATTCGAGGCCAATGGTTTGATTGGTTAGGAGGAATAAAGATATTTCCTATGTTTCATCCCAGTTATTTATTAAGAAACGAAGCAACTTTCCTAGGTAGCCCTAAAGATTTAACCTGGAAGGACATAAAAACTCTTAAAAAAGCCATGGATGAACTTTAAATTTAATTATTTTCCCAATCAAAGTTTAAAACAATTATTTAATAAGGGATAAAAATTCGAAAGAAATAGATAGAGGAATTTAGATAATTTAATAATATCTAAGTTTCATTAGATTTTCTTATTATATACCAGGGTTTTACCGGTTTAGACATTTTCATTCTGATAATTTGTTTAGCATGGGGAGCAACTTCGATTTCTCCCCCCTCTTCGTCCCACATTTTTTCGATTTTCTGGGTAAAAAAATCATCATCCGGACCAAATATTTCAATTTCATCTCCTACAAATACCCTATTTTTCTGTTCTATAGTGGCTATCTGATTATTTAAATTATAATCAAGTATCAATCCGACAAAATCGTAAGTTTTGATATAAGCACTGCTATCATACCTTTGTTCCTCACCGCCTGGTTTAGCAAAGTAAAATCCGGTAGTAAAATATCTATAACTTACTTTTTTTATCTCATCTAACCATTTTTCAGCACCAAAATATTCCTTAGGTTTTGAAAAATAACTATCAATAAGATGCCGATAAGCTTTGACCACGGTAGCCACATAATACGAACTCTTCATTCTCCCTTCAATCTTAAAAACAGAAATTCCTGCTTCTATTAATGAAGGAATATGTTCTATCATACATAAATCTTTGGAATTAAAAATATAAGTTCCTCTTTTATCCTCATATACCGGAAAATATTCCCCCGGTCTTGTCTCTTCCATGAGGTAATATCTCCACCTGCAGGATTGTGCGCAATCTCCCCTGTTAGCATCACGACCCACCATATAATTGCTTAACAGGCACCTGCCCGAATAGGAGATACACATAGCTCCGTGTACAAATGTTTCAATTTTTATATCAGGTGGAGATTTTTTTATTATTTCTTTTACCTCTTCCAGGGACAATTCTCGAGCTAAAATTATTCTTCTAACCCCCTGTTCATACCAGAAATTTACCGCTGCATAATTAGTAGTATTGGCCTGGGTGCTTAAATGAATCTCCATTTCCGGGATGATATTCTTCACTATCTTAAGTACCCCCGGATCTGAAATTATTACCGCATCTAAATTCAGCTCCTTTAATTTGGCCACATATTCGGGTAATCCCACTAAATCTTCATTGTGAGGGATTATATTAAGAGTCAGATAAACCCTCTTCCCTCTATCATGCGCAAATTTTATCCCTTCAGCTAATTGCTTTAGAGTAAAATTTTTTGCTCCTGCTCTTAATCCAAAATTCTCGCCGCCTAAATATACTGCATCAGCCCCGTAAATAATCGCCATCTTTAATTTTTCCAAATTACCTGCCGGGGCCAATAACTCCGGTCGTTTCATCTTTTGTCTCCTCTTAATTAAAGTAATTTTGTTATTTATTATTATTTTATTTTTAAATTTAAGAAAATATATTATAATGATAACATAATTTTAATCAATTAACCTAATGGACTGGGGAGGACAGAAAAATGAAGGTAAAAAATCTTTTAAATAATTTAGATAAAATTGCCCCTTTTTTCTTGCAGGAAAGTTTTGATAATAGTGGTATTCAATTTGGCGACCTTGATGCCCCTATAACAAAAATTTTACTATCCTTAGATGTAACTCAGGGGGTTTTAGATGAGGCTATAGAAAATAAGGCAAATTTAATTATTGTCCACCATCCCCTTCTCTTTTCTGCCTTAAAGCATATTACTAAGCAAAAAAATCCCCTGCTTTTTAAAATCATCATCAATAAAATAAATCTTTTGGCCATACATACAAATTATGATCTGGCTGAAAATGGATTAAATGACTATGTAGCTAATTTATTGGGAATAAAAAAACTTGCTCCTCTGCAGGGTAGTTCAGAAAAAATTTTTAAATTTGCAGTATATGTCCCTTCACAATATGCTGATAAAGTTAGCCGGGCAATCTTTGAAGCAGGAGCGGGAAAGATTGGCAAGTATACCGAAACATCTTTTAATATTGAGGGGAAGGGAACCTTTAAGCCTACAGAAGGAACTAACCCCTTCATCGGAAAAATAGGAAAAAGAGAAAATGTTGAGGAGATAAAAATTGAAACTGTGGTAGCAGAAAGAGATTTAGATTCGGTTGTACAAGTAATGAAAGATAACCATCCCTATGAAGAACCGGCTTATGATGTATATGAGCTTAAAACAAAGCCATCGTATGGAATAGGCCTATTCGGAGAGATAGATAAGGAAGTAGAAATTTCTAAATTCTCCCTGGAGGTAAAAAATCGGCTCCAAGCTCACTATATAAGACTTATTAAGTCTAATAACCGAAAAATAAAAAAGGTGGCTCTTTGTACAGGTTCGGGAAGCTCGCTCTTAGAACGAATCAACACTAAAGATACTGATTTATACATAACCGGAGACATCACTTATCATACTGCCCTTCGGGCTAAAGAATTAGGACTGAATGTTTTGGATATTGAACATTTTGATACTGAAAAATTCTTTGTTGAGGCTCTTTATAATCAACTAATAAAACTTGGGATTTCAAAAGACATATTGGTTAAAAGTAAAAAAATGGAATCGCCATATAAATTACTGTAATAAGTAACAAGTAATCAGATCATTCACCCTTCTCAACGATAATTTTTGCTCCTGATCTAACTTTTTTAAATGCCTTAGGATCTCCTATTACCTTTCCGAAGATATTTACCGGGCTGGCAGGCCTGATTTCATCACCCTGACTTGCTGGAGTGAGTCCAAAGAAGATACAAAAAGCATTACCAGGCGGCCAATAACCTAAATCACCTTCTGAAACCACTGCCTTCGCGTTCTCCAATCCAACATTAACCGGTATAGAAAAATAAATTTCATCACCCCAGGTATTTACCCTGCCTTCAATGGGTAGTGCATCCCATATTTTTTGAGCAGTGTTGCTATCATTTAAACTGGCATCCACTTTAAGGTCTTCGGTTGTAATAGCAATCTTTTTAACAGCCATTTATGTCATTCCTTTTTATTTATTTCTTTTCGCTTAACGCTTTCGTCTTTTTTGCGATATGCTCGGCAGTAAGTTCAAAGGTTTTAATCAGTTCCCATGAGGCACCGGTTAAACCAAATTGATCATCCACGCCCATCATATCCAATAATAAGGGGGCGTTATACTTTTTACCGGCGGCAATCACTCCGGCGATGATGTTTCCAAATCCACCCTTTTGGTGTTCTTCCACGGTCATCACCAGTCCGATTTCTTCAGCAGCTTTAAGAATACTCTCTTTATCCAGGGGTTTGACCGTGTGAATGTTTAGTATCCTGGTTTCAAGGTTATACTCTTTCTTTAAGATATAGGCTGCCCTCATCGCCTCTGCCACCATAGGTCCACAAGCCATAATACAAACGTCTTCATTTTCAGATTTGTAATCAGAAGCGAGTTTGGTCTCAAAGGCATCAACAAATTCTTCTTTTTCCTCTCTGAAACGGATAACATTGGCTTTACCGAATGTATAAGGTGTATCCTCTTTGGTCACAATTGGGGTGGCTTCCCGGGCATATCTGATCACTGCCGGACCATGAATTTTCGCTACAGCCGTGGTCCCTTTCTCTGTCTCCAGAGAATCGCTGGGAACTATAATGTGCATATTGGGTAAATAATACATATTACTGATTTCTTCCAAAGCCTGATGGGTTGCTCCGTCAGGACCTACCGATAAACCGGCATGGGCGTTGGCAATTTTTACATTAAAATTATTATAGCAAACGGTGGTCCTGATCTGGTCCCAATTCCTACCGGTAACAAAGACCCCGTATGAACCGATAAAGGCTGTTTTGCCTTCTTTGGCAAATCCGGAAGCCACCGAGGTCATATTCTGTTCGGCAATACCCATCTGGAAAAACCGTTCTTTTCTTTCCGGATGATTTTCATAAAATTGATTCATGCAGATTGAATTGGTAATATCAGCACCGAAGGCTACTACCGATTTCGCTTCACCCAATTTCTCAATGGCATCCCCAAATCCTTTTCGGGTTGGCACCATTTTCACCTTCATGGTCTCTGCTTTATTCCACCAGTAATCCCGGCTGAATTTGGGCATCGCTTTATCAATCTTCTGGTCGACTTCTTCCTGATATGCACAGGCCTTTTGATACAGGGCATCTACTTTTTCCTCATCAAAATTTTTGGCTTTAATATCCTGTAAGGCTTTTTCCAATGATTCTGCTCCTTTTCGTCCATCCTTGGGGCATACACCATGATAACCGACTACATTTTCAGTATAGGATACTCCTTTTCCTTTGACTGTATGGGCAATAATGACTGTCGGTTTGTCTTTTAGAGTTTTTGCCTTCTCGAAGGATTTTAGAATCTCTGTCATATCATGGCCGTCAATCTCTATGGTATGCCAGCCAAATGATTGCCATTTTTCAACCACTGATTCCAATTGCATAACCTCTTCGGTCGGTCCGTCAATCTGCAGATTATTTCTATCCACTATGGCTGTCAGATTATCTAATTTGTAATGAGCAGCAGACATCGCACTTTCCCATATTGAACCTTCATCTAATTCACCGTCTCCTAAAATACAAAAAATCCTATAGTCTTTTTTTTCTAATCTGGCATTTAAGGCACAGCCGACCGCAACCCCCAAACCCTGTCCCAATGAACCACTGGACAGTTCTAATCCCGGTAATTTAAAGCGATTGGGGTGCCCTTCAAAACCGGACCATAATTTTCTTAATTTCACCACTTCATCAATGGAAAAATAGCCTGCCTCTCCCAGGGCAACATAGATAGCCGGTGCCTTATGCCCTACTGACCAAAAAACTCTATCCCGGTCTTCCCAGTCAGGATTCGCCGGGTCATGGTTGATCTCCTTTAAGTATAGGGCAGCAGTTACATCCATAATGGATAAAGTACCTCCGGTATGGCCAGAACCGGCAGCGGTAATGGCCACCATATTGTAGGCTCTCATCTCTTTTGCTTTTTCAACTAATTCTTCAACTGTATAATCCCTTTTTATTTTTCCTGTCTTGGAATCTATAATTGGCATTAATGCCCCTCCTTATTCTAATTCCCTTTTTTTAATGAAAAATAATATAAAATAGATATCAAGGGTATAACTATAAATATTTATACTTCATTATGCTATTGTTTTAAAGAAATCCCATTCATTTTTTCATAAAACAAAGCTAATCCACTATGGTCTATTTCCTCATTGCCATCTGCGATAAGAACCTGCATCATTTCCATGACCTGGGCAGTTAATGGCATGGCAGTATGTAAGCTCCGGCTGGTTTCAAAAACATTGGTAAGATCTTTTAAGTGCAGTTTCATCTTAAAACCGGGAGCAAAGCTTCCTTTTAACATCCTGGGTGCTTTATCTTCCAAACACTTGCTGCCGGCAAGACCTCCTCTGATGGCATTGAAAATCTTTTCAGGATCTACTCCTGCTTTTTTGCCCAAGACCATAGCTTCCGCTACGGCGGCTATGTTCAGGGCAACGATAACCTGATTCGCTAATTTGGTGGTTTGTCCGGCACCAATATCCCCTACCAAAGTTACACTTCCGCCCATCACATCTAGAATACCTTTATATTTTTCGAATACTTCCTTTTTGCCACCGACCATAAAAGCAAGCGTTCCGGATTTTGCTTTTTCCTCACCCCCGCTTACCGGAGCATCCAATATCTCCACTCCTTTTTTCTCTAATTCTTTGGCAATTTCCTGGGAAACCAAAGGCGCGATGGAACTCATATCGATCAGAATTTGACCTTTCCTTACTCCTTCGATGACACCGTTTTCCCCAAGCACTACTTCTTTCACCTGAGGAGAATTAGGCAGCATAGTAAAAATCACATCACTATTTTCTGCTATGTTTTTGGGTGATGTACCCCTGTCTGCTCCGTATTCCACTATTTCATTTAAAGCTTTTTCGACAATATCATAAGCAATCATATCGTAACCTGCATTAATCAGGTTTTTAGCCATTGGTTTACCCATGATACCAACACCGATAAATCCAATTTTCTCCATTGTTAATTCCTCCCTTAAATTTTTGCCCATGCTTCTCTTAACACACGCTTGGCATTGGCAATAACCACCTCTGAGGATTCATCAGCCAGCGGTTTTACCTCAAAGCTTACAATGGGCGGATTTTGTGGATTTAAGAATCCAATATTCAATAAAACTTTTAAGTATTCGGTTAATTCCTTGACATCATTTTCCCCGCCTTTAATACCGAACCTGGGATGCTGGTCACCATAACCGGGATGTTCTTTATCCTTTAGAATACAATTACCCATGTGGGCATGAACCAGATAATCCTTAACCGGCATAATGGCCTGTGCAGGCGTCTCACCTAAAAGGGGAAGATGGGATAAATCAACCATCAATCCAAAGTTATCAAATTCTTTTCTTACTTCCTCTGCCACCATCCTGGCGTCTTTAGTTGGTCCAATTAAGCATTTTTTATCAATTTCCTGATCAAAAACCTCAAGGGTGATTCCCAGGTCTCCTTTGGATTTAGCATAATCGCATATTTCCTTAGCAGAAGAGATTAATAATTTTAAGGCTTGCTCCCGTTCCTGGCCTCCTGGGTCTGTACCACTCAGAAAGGCAAGGCCCTTTGCTCCTATCTCATATGCTTCGTCAACTCCTGCTTTAACCTCATCGACCGCCTCTTGTTTTTCTGCTTCATCAAAGGAATTAAGATTTAATTTTTTAACCAATAAACGAGGTTGAGCGCCATAAGCAACGGTTAAATGGCTCACTTCCAAAAGTTTTTTTGCTTTTTCTCTTATTTTTGCATCCTTGATCCAGGACACTTCTACCGCAGTAAAGAAATCATCTTCCGCTATTTTCTGTAAGGTCTCGAGAATCGGTCCTTCCCCTTTCATCACCTGAGGGTAAGCCATAAAGTGGATTAATCCCACTTTCATAAATTTATACATTGAGTCCTGCATAGCGTCCTCCTTTAATTTCTTAATAAATCTTTTTCCACGCCGGCCAAATGATGATAGACTTGCTTGCGAGCATTTTTACTATCTTTGTTTTTAATCGCATTAAAAATCTCAGTGTGTTCTTTTAAATATTTCTGTGGATAACCGGGAAGATTCCAGGTTTTCTCTTTCATGTTTACCCAGAGTTTTTCTTTTAACAAATTACTCAAATAAGTCATCATGGAAAAAAGAAGGTTATTATGCGCTGCCCTGGCTATATTCAGGTGAAATTCCCTGTCTAACTCCATCATCTTGGGAATATTACTCATGGCTCCCTCTATTTTATGCAAGGACTCATAAATAGCATCGATATCTTCCTTGGTAGCCTTTTTAGCAGCAAGATCAGCAATCTCGATTTCCACGGCTTTTCTTGCTTCTAACAGTTCAAAAGGGCTCTCCTCTTCCTCTAACTCCATGACTTCTTGCTCATATAAAGGGGATCTGGGTGTATCCATTATATAGTTTCCTTTACCTCCCCTGCTTTCTGTGATGCCCAATATTTCCAGCGCGCTCAGCGCTTCTCTCACCGAAGGGCGAGAGGTGCCGAATTTCTCAGCCAGCATTTGCTCCGGAGGAAGTTTATCTCCCGGTTTTAATTTCCCTTCTTTAATTAAATCCCGAATTTGCTCCACAATTTTCATATAAACTTTTTGTGTTCGAACTTTATTAAAAATTGTCTTGCTCCTTTCTCTACCTATTTTGTCATATTAGTCATATTATCTGATAATTTTATAATATGACATCATTAGATAATATTATGTCAAATTTAAAACTTTTTTTATTAAAACTCTTTTTTATTTTTTAATCAATCTTGATTACTCATCACATATTCCGGTTGCCTGAATTTCTACTTTTGCATCCTTGGCAAGCCCACTAACTTCTATAGCTGCACGTGCCGGGTAGGGCTCAGAAAAATATTGGCCATAAATTTCATTGACCACTTTAAAATCATTCATATTAGTAAGGTATACAGTCACCTTTACCACATCATTTAAGGAAGAACCGGCAGCTTCCAAAATAGCTTTAACATTATCCAGGGTCTGCCTGGTTTCCTTTTCGATACCCCCCTCTACCTTTTTACCGGTTAATGGGTCCAAGGGCAAAATACCAGAAGTAAAGATAAATCCCTTTGTCTTCATTGCCTGGCAAAACGGTCCAAAAGCAGCCGGAGCATTTTCGGTCACAATAATCTCTTTTTTCATTACTTACCTCCCATATTTTCGATACTTTATAATATCTTTAAAATATTCTTTATAATCTTGCTTTTGCGATGGGCTTAGGCATAGCTACATCGTGCTCGGCAACCAGAGAATAATCTGAGGAAAAGCAATCATTAAAAGGAGCCCAATCGCCATTAGAATAACAAAAGGTATTACTCCGCGTATGACATCACTTGTTTTAATACCTAATTCCGGTGCAGCTGCACCTTTAAGGAAAAATATAGCATAAGCAAAAGGTGGTGTTAAAAAGGACATCTGAAGATTCACAATAATCATCATGGCAAACCATAAAGGGTCAAATCCCAACTGAGGAATAATAGGAGCTAATATGGGAACCATAACAAAGATAATACCAATCCAATCAATAAACATACCCAAAATAAAACATACAAACATAATAAGAGCAAAAGCCATCCAACGCCCACCGGGAATGGAAAGAATAAAATTCTCTACCACATCACCACCACCGGCGCTTAAAAATACACTGACGAAGGCAGTGGAACAACCGGCAATTAGTAGTACCATTCCGGTTAATTTGATGGTCCCCAGCGTAACGTCTTTCAGTACTTTCCAGCTAAAACGGCCATAAGCTATGGTTAAAAGTGTTGCCACAGCAGCACCCACTGCAGCAGCCTCGGTGGGAGACGCCAAACCAAGATAAATGGCTCCCATTACGGACAAGATAAGTAACGCAGTTGGTGCCAGAGTTGTAATTAACATCTTACTTTTTTGGCCAAAAGTTAGCTTTTTGCCTTCATCCTCAAATGAAGGAGCCATTGACGGTTGAAGGTAAGAACGAATACCGATATAAAGCATATATAGTCCGGAAAGGAGAAAGCCAGGCATGAAGGCGGCCATAAATAACTTCCCTACTGAAATCCAAGCTACCGGTCCATAAATAATAAGCATAATGCTGGGTGGAATTAAAATGCCCAGTGTACCTCCGGCACAGATCGCCCCAGTAGCTAACCCTTTATCATAATTGTGTTTCATCATCGCCGGTAGGGCAACCAAGGTTAGCATGGTAATGGAGGCAGCAATGATACCCACACATGCTGCCATAATGGTACCAATTAATACACTGGTAATCGCCAATCCACCTCTAAACTTACCAAACCAGAGATGTACTGCATCATACATTTTTTCAGCAATGCCGGACTTTTCTAACATGTTCCCCATAAAAACAAACAAAGGTACCGCCATAAATCCATAATTGGTTATAATGGCATAAACACGACCGTAGATTAAATCAAAAGCATTGGGACCAAATAATAAATACCCGGTGATAACACCGACACCACCAATGGGAAGAGCCAGTGGAAAACCGGTAAGCACACCAATTAAAAGGGCTCCGAACATCCCAATAGTGACAATTTCAGGACTTACTACAATATTCATTATAATAGTTCTCTCTTTCTAATTAAAAAGTATAGATCTTGAATGAATTTAGACAGACTCTGCAAGGTAAAAAGACAGAAACCAAAAACCACTACAGTTCTAAAAGGCGCAGCCGGGGGCAGCCAGCTACTTTCCACCATTTTTTCACCAAATTTCCAGGAAAATACTGCCCATCTTGTTCCTGCAGAGATAAGGATAATACATATAGGAAAAAGAAAAATAATTGACAAAATAACATCAATCCATGCTCTTCCTGTGCGCGATAATTTTGAATAGAAAACATCTACCCTAACATGCCCGTCATATAAATAGGTATAAGCCCACCCACAAGCACCAAAAGTCCCCATAAGCATCTTGGAAGTTTCCAATGCCCAAATGGTAGGCCGGTTAAAAGCATATCTGGAGATAACCTCATAGCAAAGTACTATAATTAATAGTACCACCAAAAACTTAACCAACTGGCCTGTGAATTCACTAATCGAATTAATAATTTGAACAAATTTTTTCATATTAATCTAATGACTCCTCTTGGTTTTTCTAACCTTGCTCCGGAAAATTCAATCCGGAGCAAGGTTAATGCTAAGTATATATAGTGTATATTGATGCTTTAGAAATGATTATTTTATATCAAACATATCGCAAATTTCTTTAAATTTGAGTGCAGATTCATATACTTTCTTATAACCGGGATCTTTGGCAGACTCTGCAGCATAGTACTCATTTGCTTTCTCAAATAATAATTCTTCAATATCTTTGGGTAATTTCTCCACAACAGTGCCATATTCCTCATATTTTGCTAGGGCTGTAGAATCACGGACAACCGATTCGGAAAAGAATTCATGGGATACTCTGTGGGCAACTAATTTTACAATCTCCTGTAAATCCGCAGGAAGTGCATTCCAGACATCCATGTTCACATACAGGGATTGAGCATCACTGGGAGCACGGGAAGATGATATATACATATAGTCGGTTACTTCATGGAAACCCATACCCCAATTCAAAGACGGAGTAATATATTCAAAGGCATCAATGATTCCCCGCTTAACTGATTCGTAAATTTCACCGCCGGGGAGAAAAACAGGTGCTGCCCCCATTTCTTTAAAGATTGAATTAAGGGCAGTGGTTCCACACCTAATTTTTAGTCCTTTAATATCCTCAATAGAATTTAAAGGTTTTGTAGAATGACACCAAACTTCAGCCGGATGAACTGTTAATTGGTCAACAAAGTATACACCAATGGGTTCATATAATTCTCGAGCCAAATCATTCCCTTCGTATTCCAACCACATCATCAACTGATTACCGGTATGACCACCTACCCAGTTGGTGTAAAAGACACCTGCGGGGACGTAACCGACAGCCCAGCCACCGGATACATGAGCTGCCTCTACCGAGCCTGCAATTGCTCCGTCAAACTCTTTTCCGGCAGGGATAATGGCTCCTGCAGTGAAAGCTTTAACCACCAAACGTCCGCCACTGGCTTCGGTCACTTGTTCGGCAAATCTTTTAGCACCCTCAAATCCAAAATCACCGGCTGCACACATGGATTGTAGTCTCCAATTAATCACTTCATCAGCACTCAGTCCACTGATTGTAACGCTAAGTAACAATACAAAAATCAAAATCAAATTAATCATTATCACGCAATTTAATTTCTTCATTTTTAAACACTCCTTTTAACATGATTTTTAAAACTCACCAAAAATAAGCTAAAATACTTTCATTTCTTCCTCAAACAAAAGGAAGAACCAGAGATATGCCTTGTCAACCACCTCCTTTTATACATTATTTGTCTTATTTGTTATATTGTCTGACAAGTTATATTATATTATATCACAAAATAACATTACGTCAAACTTATTTAGAATTCTTATGGACGAATTAATAAAAAATACTAAATATCGCAGCCACATCCTAAATCCCGACCTATGGGGTACTTAAGAAAACTTTTTTCGAAGATATGAAAAATTTTCCAGGTTGTGATATCATTGAATATAATATTCAGAAAATTATATACATATGGTGATGATAATACCGCTAAAAAAATAAAAGGTATGGAAAATGAAAAGAATTTCTATAAAATTAGGGGAAGAAATGGTCGAAGTAAATCTTCCGAATAATACAGAAATTTTATCCACTGAGCAACCCAAACCACTGAGCAATCCTGCTTTTTTTATTCAAAAGGCTTTGGTAGATTCTATAAGCAGCCTAAGTTTGAACCAAATTATTGAGCAAAAACTAAAGAAAAACCCACAGGTAAAGGCAGTAATAGTAATTTCGGATAATACTCGCCCTGTTCCTTACAAAGGTAAAGCAGGGATATTGTGGCCAATAATTGAAAAACTTTTAGCTAAAAATATTTCCAATGACCGTATTCTTATTTTAGTAGCCACCGGTACTCATCGACCATTATCCGAAAAAGAATTAAGAGAGATGTTGGACCCTCGGGTATTTGACTATAAAATTCCCATAAAAAACCATAATTGTCGAGACAAAAATAATTTAGTATATTTAGGCAAAACTAATCGTGGTAGTTCAGTATATATTAATCGTGATTATATGGAGGCAGATATTAAAATACTTACCGGTTTGGTAGAACCACATTTTATGGCCGGTGCATCAGGAGGAAGAAAATCAATCTGTCCAGGGCTCATAGGAGAAGAAAGCATCTATATATTCCACGGGGCGCCTATGTTAGCTTCTCCGAAGGCTAGTGACTTAATCATAGATGATAATCCCTGTCACCAAGAGGCTTTAGAAGTAGCCAAGAAAGCAGGAGCAGATTATATTCTTAACGTTACTCTTGACCAAGATTTTAAGCTAACGGGAGTATTTGCTGGAGATTTAGAAAAGGCTCATAAACAAGCAGTAAAACAGATAAAAAAATACGTTACTATACCCTTGGATAAAGAATATGATATTGTTATTACTCATGCTGGCTTTGTGGGCATTAACCACTACCAAACAGCCAAAGCTGCAGTAGTCGCTATCCCGGCTTTAAAACCCAATGGTAAATTAATTATGATAGCAAATAATAATGATAAGGATTTAATTGGCAGCGAGAAATATACAACAGTTTTACATCTATTAAAAATAATAGGAGCAAAACAATTTAATCATTTGATTTTATCACCTGATTGGACTTTTATTCCTGATCAATGGCAAATGCAAATGTGGACTCGCTTGTTTTCCAAAATTCCTCCAGAGAATTTTATTTATTACAGCCCTCGGCTTTCTTTTAATGATTACAAAATTATTCCTGGCATTGATGGAAACCTATTTCTTCCCGGATCTGAAAGATACAAAGGTAATTTTAAGAATGCTGCTCAAGTGATTGAAAAAGCGGTGGAAGCAGCAATATATGAATTAAAAAGCGCTGGACAAGAAAAAATAAGAATAGCCTATTTAGCCGATGGCCCCTATGGAGTCCCGGTAAAAAGTTAGTGTAAAATTTAGTGGGGTAGTTTAGAAAAATTGCAAAGGAATAAGAAAAAGGCATAGACTTACCTATACAAAAAAACTCTTTTTAACAAAGGAGGTAAACTACATCCAGAGTACTGTAATGATAATCTTTCCCGAGGCCAAGATTAAAATTCCTATTAAAGATCTAAAATTTAATAGTATAGAAAACATAATATTTAAAATATCCCAGAATATAAGTCGTAAGATAACAGAAAAAGCTATTACTGATATAGATAAATATTTAAGGAATGAAAGAAATAAGGAGAATAAAAGATGAAATTAAAAAAATTCGGAAATAAATGGGTGGTAAGAATTGATAAAGGAGAAGAAATTGTTGAAACTTTAAAACAGCTTTGTAAAAAAAACAAAATAAAATTAGGTTCGGTTAGCGGTGTGGGAGGAATTGAAAGAGTAACTGTTGGGTCTTTTAAAGCTAAAACTAAAGAATATTTTTCTCAAGAATTAATAGGAGATTATGAAATTACTAACTTAATCGGAAATATCTCTACTATGAAAGGGGAAATATATCTTCATTTACATATTACTATATCCGATTCGAACAATAATGCTTTCGGTGGACACTTAAATTCTGCAATCATTAGCACAACAGGAGAAATTATTATTGGAGAAATAGAGGGAGAAATAGAAAGGGAATTTAATGAAGAAGTAAAATTAAATCTCTTATTTGATTAAAAATTTAAAAATATTACCAAATAATTAGGGTCGGATGAATCCGACCCCTACATAAAAAACAATACAAAAAATCAAAAAATAATTTTTCTATCTAAAGCGAAAAATGATTAACCAAAAACTTTATCAAGGTAACGCCGTTCTGCTACAAACTATAATTAAAGTTTGTCAAAGGACCGCTGTCCCCTGACAATGTCTATGAAGTATACTTATCGTAACAAATAATTTCTGATAAAGGTTTTCTTCCTCTTTTTACACCTAATGCTTTCGGGAATCCTAGTGGCATTAAAGCTACTACTCGCACTTCCTCCGGAATTTTTAAAATTTCTTTAACTTGATCCTGATAGAAAGCACCTATCCAGCAGGTCCCTAATCCCAGGGAGGCTGCCTGTAAACTCATATGGTCTAAAGCAATGGCTAAATCGATAGAATAAGCATGTTCTCCATTGGTCATTACATAATCAGGATTAGTTCCACACCCGGCTATAACCACCGGAGCCTCTCCTACAAATTCCTGGTTTTTGCAGGCAGGAACTAATTTTTTTCTCAAATTCTTATCTTTGACCACAATAAATTTCCAGTGCTGTTTATTATTAGCTGACGGGGCTAACCTGCCTGCTTCTAATACCTGCTGTAATACATCTTCTGGAATTTCTTTGTCCTGATAACTTCGAACACTCTGTCTTTTTTTAATTGC
>Ga0209979_1001600_pt1 | contig 24207 bp, 22 predicted proteins | sample AnhtaG_FD_183114 | JGI IMG/M metagenome (GOLD analysis project Ga0209979, IMG submission 183114) | Deep subsurface microbial communities from Anholt, Denmark to uncover new lineages of life (NeLLi) - Anholt_01485 metaG (SPAdes) (version 2) | ecosystem: Environmental > Aquatic > Marine > Oceanic...
GTCATTGCGATGGAGTGAAACGACTGAAGCAATCTCTACTAAAAACTAATAACCAAAAACTAAAAACCATATTTATATCTTGCACCTCGCATCTCGAAACTTGCAACTTGTAACCTTCTTTTGTATTTTTCCCCGACTGGTAGACCGGTAGACCGGCTGACTCCCTGCATTTGCACCTTGCATCTTGCAACCTTCTTTTTCTTTTCTTCACTCGATACTCGATACTCGATACTGTTTTAATCCAGCAAAAATTGTTCCCAAAAATAAAAGTTTGCTAACTTCAGATACTCAAAAACCACCCACTGAAAATCTTCCCGATTCCTCCACCATTGATTAACATTAGAAGAGTCATATCATACACACTTCCCATGAGAACTACGATCATATCACTTTCCTGCAATTCATCCTCAACTACCAGCCATTGACCTAAATTAGGCACAATAAATATGCAATCTTCTTGCCGGTAAATTTATTATATCGTTTCATTCCTACTTTATCCCTTATCATTCCTATCCCTTTTCTACTTTCTCTGCTAAATCTTATTTATGTATTGTATTTCTTTTCTTTTTTTTCTTTTTCTTTTCTTCACTAGATACTAGATACTTGATACTTGATACTCGATACTGTTTTTTGTAACTCGCACCTCGAAACCTGCAACCTTCTTTCTCTCCTAGAACGTCTCCGAAGAACTAAAACGCATAATAGCAGTTTTAATAATAATCTTAATATCTAACCATAAACTCATATGCTCAACATAATACTTATCACACTTAACTTTAGCTACCAAATCTTCACCCCCGGTTTTCATTATCTGAGCATAACCGGCAATCCCCGGTTTAACCTTATGAATCCCCGCCTCTGTTCTCATTTTAATCAAATCATACTGCGTATAATGAGGAGGCCTGGGGCCAACCAAACTCATCTCTCCCCTTACCACATTAAATAAATTGGGCAGTTCATCTATAGTAAGCCGCCTTATTATTTTCCCCATTCTGGTAACGTACGAATTTTCTTCTCCTAAATCCTCTTTTGCACCATCCGGCGTCCCCACACTCATGCTTCTAAATTTATAAACCATAAAAGTTTTATTATCTTTCCCTACTCTCTTTTGCTTAAAAAAAACAGGTCCCGGAGAATCCAACTTGATTAAAATTCCCACCACCACAAACAAAGGAGTTAAAATAATCAATAATATTATAGAGAAAAATAAATCAAATGCTTTTTTTATCATCTTTTACCTTTTATTCCCTTTAATAAAGATTATTGAAACATCACATATAACTAAGAATTATATTTATACCATTTAGCTGATTTTTTTAAGCCTTTTTCTAAGCTATAAGCAGGTTTAAATCTCAACATCCTTTTTGCTTTCTCATTTGAATAACAATTATCGCTACTGATGGTTTTCGCTATTCTGGAAATATTTTTTATTATTTTTTGCTCTCTAATTATTTTGGCAAAAAATGTAGGTATTTTCAATCTAACCGAAGAAACTTCTAAGACTTTTTCTATTGTATTTAAAATATAATTAAAACTATAATGATTTTCACCAATATTGAATATTTCTCCATTAGCCTTTTCTTCTGTTGCAGCAAGAATTGCTGCCTGAATAGCATCATCAATATAAAGCATGGTTTTTCTATTATCACCATTACTTACCATAAAACTTAAATGTTTTTTAATTACCTTAAATAATAATGGTAAATTGCCATGATCATATGTACCATAAACACTGGTTAATCTCAAAATAATTATAGGAAGATTATATTTTTGATAAGCTTTAATCAAAATATTCTCTGCTTCTAATTTTGTTTTGCCGTAGGTAGTAGATGGAGTACATATCTCCGTTTCATCAATAGTCCGCCCTTCTGTATCACCATAAACAGAGACTGTACTAAAAAATATTAATTTCTCAATATTATTTTTTAAAGCAAGCTCTGCTAATTTTTCTGTAAGATTAATGTTCACTAATCTATATCGGTCTACATCTTTTTCCAATCGGTCGTGAACTTTTGCGGCTAAATGAAATATAATGTCTATTCGATATTTTGAAAAAAGATTAGTTAAAAATTCATTTTTTATCAAATCACCATTAACTTTTATCAGCAATTTATTTTTCGGTAACATATTTAAAAGTTTAAAATTTCTACCAACTGCAATTACATTACAATTTTGTGCGAGAAGCTTTTTAGTCAAATGATAACCTATAAACCCGGTTGCACCAGTAATTAAAACATTTTTATCTGTTAAATTCATTATCACTAACCTCCTATCTTGATAACTTCTTCATATATCACAGTTCATCATATTACCAATAATTCCTGCACTTTTTAGTTGAAGATTTATTATTATGAGGGTGTGGGAATAAAGCTAATAAGGCTCCAAGTAGTTGCAATTCAATATTTTCCAAAATTTCACTATAGTTTCTTATCGAAGTACTATCCTATCAATTCCAATAACATAATAACTCTTTTCCATAAAACGCCTTCTCAATTCAGAACCAATAACCCCATTAACCCCGGTTATAACAATTTTCTTCATTTAAATTAAACACCACCATAACACCTTAAGATGATCACAGCAATCATTTATTTTTACAAGCTAATATTTTTCATGGTTTTTCATATTATATTTTTAATCCGAATCCATTCTCTAATCTTATTAATTTGCTTTTCTAAAACAATTTCTTCATTAAATTCTTTCTCAACTCTTGCTCTTCCGTTCTGACCCATTTTAGAAGCCAATTTTTCATCTTTCAATATTTTCAACAAAGCATTAGATAATTTTCTCGGTTTCCCAACGGGCACTAAAATACCTGTTTTATTATTGATTACTTCTTCGCGGCATCCGCGAATATTTGTAGCTACAACTGCTCTCTGCATAGCCATCGCTTCAATTATCGATCTAGGCATTCCTTCGCGATAAGAAGGTAGTACAAAAACATCTGACATTGCTAATAAATCCCTGATATCGTCTCTATATCCCGTAAAAATAACCTTTTCTTTAATATTAAATCTATTAATTAAAAAATCTACTTCATCTTTTGTCTTTAAATCTCTTTCATTGGCCCCATTGTCACCTATTATTAAAAGAATAGTGTCGGGAAGTTCGCTTAAGATATTTTTAAAAGCATAAATCAAATCAATAATACCCTTTTCTCTAACAACTCTACCAATAAAGCAAATTATTTTAGCTCTTGAATCTATGTCGAATTCCTTCTTCTTTGCTAACCAATCAATACTGGTATTATTTATATTAAACTTATTGATATCAACACCATTACCAATATAATAAATTTTATTTTTAGCAATAATTCCCTCATTAACTGCGGTTTTTTTATCTTCTTTGCTTTGAGTAAAAATCAAATCAGTAAAAAGATTGCCCATGATTTTTTCAATATTAATTAAAATTTTCCTTTTCCACTTAGCCATACCATCATGAAAATAAAAACCATGCGCGGTATAAATAATTAAAGGTACACCGGCAATTTTAGCTGCAATTCGTCCCAAAACACATGCTATTGGAGTATGTACATGAACAATATCAAACTTCTCTTTTTTGATAAATCGATATATCTTAATTAAAGAAATAAAATTAGACATTATAGAAATTCGACGTATAATCTTAATTATTTTTACCTTATATCCTCCCTTCGTTAACTCTTTTGTATTTTCCCCAGCAGAACATAAAACATGCACTTTAAAACCCTCTGCAGAAAGTCTATTAATCAAAGGGAGAAGTAAATTCTTCACTGTAAAATCCACAGCACAAAGTTGTAAGATTTTTATTTTTCTCATAAATTATCACTTTTCCAATATTATTTTCAGATTATTTTCAGTAAATAAACTATACTCTTATACATATTTACTATTTACACGCAATACAAAATATTTATTATTTCTTAATGAACTTGCAATACATACAAGTTCATATCTTATTTTTTGATTCCTACAAATTCCCCTTATACCACTCTATTGCTTTCTCCAACCCTCTATCTACATCATATTCTGGATGATATCCTAAAATATTCTCTGCTTTACTGATATCGGCATTAGAATGCTTTATATCTCCAGCTCTTTCTGGACCATAAACGGGCTGAATGTTAACTTTTAATAGTTTACACATTTGCCAATATAAATCATTTAGGTAAACTCTTCCTCCGTAGGCAATATTAAATACCTCTCCTAAAGCCTCTTTATCAGCTAAGCAAGCTTTTAAATTTGCCTCTATAACATTTTCTATATAAGTAAAGTCCCGAGATTGTTTGCCATCTCCATCTATAGTGGGCGCCTCTTTGTTTAATAATTTTTTTATAAATATAGGAATTACCGCAGCATATGCTGAATCACAATCTTGTTTTTTTCCAAAGATGTTAAAATATCGCAGGCCTATAACCGGTAGCTTATATAATTCATAAAAATTTCTGGCATATAATTCATTTACTGTCTTAGTAATAGCATAAGGAGATAATGGCTTTCCTATTCTATCTTCTATTTTTGGCAAATTAGGTTCATCACCATATACTGAAGAGGAAGAAGCATAGACAAACCTTTTTACTTTATTATCTCTGACCGCAATCAACATATTTAAAGTTCCAGTTATATTTACATCATTAGTGGTCCTTGGGTCATTTATAGAACGGGGGACAGAGCATAAAGCTGCCTGATGAAGTATATAATCTATACCATCACAAGCCTGTTGACAAATAGCAATATCTCTTATATCTCCCTCCATTAGCTCAAAATTAGGATTATTTAAAAATTCTTTAATATTTCTTTTTTTTCCGGTAGAAAAATTATCTAAAATTCTTACTTTATATCCTAAATTTAATATTTTTTCCGCCAAATTAGAACCAATAAAACCAGCTCCTCCAGTAACCAAAAAGGAAGAATATCTTTCAAAATAATATTCATTATTATCTACCACTTTATAACCTCCAATATAAATAATTCAAATCTTCTGCCTCTTTTTTGTTAAACATACCTTTTATATCTATTAATACTAACTTATCGTCTTTATATATTTTATTTAAATCTTTTAGGCTTATATTTTTAAATTTTTCATGAGGAACAGCAAAAATTACTGCATCCACATCAGTAATATCTTCTAACTTATTCAGTTTTATTCCATATTCTCTTTCTACTTCCTTTTCCTCAGCAAGAGGATCTACAACCTTCACCTCTATTCCATATTCTTTAAGTTCATTAATAATATCCATTACTTTACTATTTCGAATATCAGGACAATTTTCTTTAAAAGTAATTCCCATAATTACAACTTTGCATCCTTTAATTTGCCTATCTGCTTTAATAAGTTGCTTTAGGGTGTTCTCAGCTACATATTTTCCCATATCATCATTAATCTTTCTTCCTGCAAGAATAATTTGTGAATGATATCCTATCTGCTCAGCTTTATAAGTTAAATAATATGGATCTACACCTATACAATGCCCCCCTACCAATCCAGGGGTAAATTTTAAAAAGTTCCATTTTGTACTGGCAGCTCGAAGCACTGCCTGGGTATCAATACCTAATCTATTAAAGATAATAGATAACTCGTTCATAAAGGCAATATTTATATCTCTTTGTGCATTTTCAATTACCTTTGCTGCCTCTGCCACTTTTATGCTTTCCGCTTTATATACTCCAGCTTCAATAATTAAACCATAAACCTTAGCAATAATATCTAATGTCTCTTCATCCATTCCAGAGACTACTTTTTTTATCATCTCTAATCTATGGAGTCTGTCTCCAGGATTTATTCTTTCTGGAGAGTATCCTATTTTAAAGTCAATTCCACATTTTAATCCCGACTCTTTTTCCAAAAGAGGTCTACAGATATCTTCTGTAACCCCCGGATAAACGGTAGATTCGTAAACCACAATAGAGTCCTTAGTTAAATTTCTTCCTACTATTTTGCTTGCCCTAATTACGGCATCTAAATTAGGAGTTTTATCAGAATTGATAGGTGTCGGAACTGCAATTATGTGAAACTTAGCTTTTTGTAATTCTTTCTCATTGAAAGTTAAAAAAGCAGTAGTTTCTTTTAAACTCTTATTACTCACTTCATTAGTTACAACTATACCCTTTTTATAAGCTTCTACCTTCTCCTTATCTATATCGAACCCTATGACTTCCACTTTTTTGGCAAAACTTATAGCCAAAGGTAATCCAACATAACCTAAACCAATAACTGACAATTTTTCTTCTTTATTTTTTATCTTTTCGTATAAATTCATTTTAACAACCTACTTAACACAACAGATATAATCGCTTTTTTGACTTTCATATCATTTTCTCCCTTATTTTGTCTTAAACCGTGGTAACAGCCATTTAGCTAACCAGCTTTTTGTAATACCTAATGATGAAACTGCAATTATTAGCCAAACTATTTTTTGCCTATGTCTAATAGCTGTTCCAAAGTTTGATGTTCCCCAAGCAAAAGTTACTATCATTATTAGCAGCGTCAATGTTACCGCCCAAAAAGCTGGATTATTATATTTTTTAAGATATTTTAACCCTCCTATTAAATAAAATACCAGTACCAGGCATAGTAAAGCATCTATTAAACCTAATATCTGACCAGGCGATGAAATCATCCATGGAAAAGGTGCAAACAAAAAGTACACCATTCTTACAGGAGTTTGTATAATTATATCCAATATTGAATTAGGAGTAAATCCAACTAAATATGCAGTATTTCCCCTTGCTGATATAGTTACTCTATTTCCCATATAGTCTGGCGAAAATACTAAACTTAAATCGCCTGGAAGTTTGTTCATTAAAAAGGAGCTGAATAGTATGATCACCAGTATTACTATGAATATACCAAAAAAAGTTTGTTTACTTACAAGTCTCCATTTTTTTATTTTCGCTTTATAGAAAATGAAGAAAATGGCATACATAATTCCTATCAAAATCATAGCTCCATGTAGAGCACTAGATAATAATAGAAAGGCTACTGCTAAAACTAATTTACTTACCGTACCACTATTTAGCCATTTAAAAAAATAAAAAACAGATATTATTGCAAAAAAAGAGATAAAATTCTCTCTCATAGTTATAGCTGAGTATAAGCATAAAGTAGGAAATAAAGCTGTTATTACACTACCAATTTGAGCACTTCTTTTTGTTGCTCCAAGCTCTATAATTATTTTATAGACGTAATATACTATAGATACTCCTAATATAACATTAACAAATTGTGCTAATAGAGGAACTCTACCTGAAATTAAATAGATTACTCCTATTATTTTAGAGTAAATATAGGCTGCACTACGACTACTTACTTCCAAGCCCATATTCCACGCTTGAGTATACTCCCAACCTACTCGCTCAAAACTAACAGCATCTGCTCCACTATCAGGAAGTTTTGAAATAAACGCGTTAAATAAGGCTAACCCAGTACGCAAAGCAAAAGCAATAATTAGTATATTTCTTAGAACAGAGTCCTTTACTCTAAATAAAATTGTTATAAATATAAAACAGCAAATGATTAGAAAAAATAATCCAAAGAGATCTGTCCCACGAGTAGTTGAGCCTAACCCTATAAAAATGCCAACTATAATTCCTAATAGGATTATTGAGCTATAATTAATTTGACTATTCTTTAGACCCTTGTAGTAAGATAAATTCAAAAGGATTCCCTCCTGCATTATTGCTGCTTTCTATAATAAGGCAAACATCGGTCTACATACTTTTTAAAAACCTAATTATTAACTAATGAACCATAGAAATTTAACATGTTAGCAGAATAGGCTTCAATAGAATAATTTTCTCTTACTTTTCTATAAGCAGCTTGGCTTAATTTTTCCTGCAATTCTTCATTTTCTAATAAATCATTTATAGCTTGTGCAAGAGTCTCTGGATCTTCCGGAGAAATTAATATTCCTTCTTTGCCATTTTCTATTATCTCCGGTATACCTCCGACTCTGGTAGCAATTATACTCATTCCTCTACTCATAGCCTCAAGAATCACCATTGGAAGACCTTCCCACCGAGAAGTGAGTACAAATATTTTGGAAGATATCATAAGTTCCTCTATATCTTTTCTTACTCCTAAAAACTCAACTTCTCCATCTACGCCAAGCTCAACAGCCATATTATTCAAGTTTTCTTTTAAAGGACCATCTCCTGCAATAGCAATTTTTAAGTACTTGCTATGCTTATTTTTTAGAATCTTTACTGCTTTAAGCAAAATATCGACTCCTTTTGCTTGAGTTAATCTTCCCACAAAAAGAATATCGTAGATTTTCAAAGAATTGGAGCTTAAAAACTTAGGTACAGGCACTGCATTTGGAATAATTATAGTTTTATCTTTAAGGCTTGGAAGCCATTTAACCAAAGCACATTGTACTTGCTTGCTTACACAAATTATTTTTAAATATCGGCTATAAGTAAAACTATCTAATATTTTAAAAATTTTAAATGAACGCCTCCTATTATATATGCTATGCTCGCTAAAAATCCATACAATATCCTCAGACAAAAATAAAGAAGCTACGGCAGCAAATATATTAGCAGGGAATAGATGAACATGAACTATGCTATATTTCTTTTTTTTTATAAGTGTTATGATTTTTAGTATTCCTTTTAAATCATATTTATATTTTAAATTTAAATCCCAAACAGGAATGCCAGCATTTTTAATTTCTTCTTTAAAGATAGCATTAGAATAAAGTGTAGCTATTTCTATATTAAATATATTATTTTTCTTTGCCTCTAAAACAAAATTCTTAAGCAGAGATTCTGCTCCACCACTACCTAATGAATCAATAATTTCTAATACTTTTATTTGTTTACCTGGACTCATCGTTTTTACTTTTATCCCCTTAATATTAAGAAAATGGTTATTTAATCTTCTTTTTATTTATATCAAATCCTATAACTTCTAGTTTTTGAGCAAAACTTATCGCTAAGGGCAATCAACGCAATCCAAGCCAATAATAGATAATATCTCTTTTTTATTTTTTATCTTTTCAGATAAATTCATTTTGAAAACCTGTGTAATATAAAATCTATAATTTAATTCGCAAACTTAAACAATATTTTAGAAAATTCATTTGATAATTTTTGTAAACTATAATTTTCTATTACTACTTTTCTTCCCTCTCTGCCCATTTTCGCTGCTAATTTTGGCTTAGTTAATAATATTTCAAAACATTCAACCCAATCATCTATTGTCTTAGCTTTTAAACCAACATTCCCTTGTAATAAAATATCATTATTCATTCCAACAGGAGAAACAATTGTTGGTTTTTCACAAGCCATATAAAGTAGCATCTTATAACTGCATTTACCTCTTTCCCATAAAGAATCTTCAAGAGGCATAATACCAACTAAAATATCTTGAAGTGATTTTATTTCTATTTCACTTGACCATTTTATAAATTCTAATTGATTATTTTTAATTAAACTAAATTTAGGCATTCTATCAGATACAACTCTTAGTTTTGCATTTGAATATTTTTTTAATATAATAGATATTGCTTTTTCTATTTTATAGAGATACTTAAATCCACCACTAGTACCCATCCATCCAATAATATTTTTTATTGTCGTATTCTTTGTATTAATACTTTTGTATCTATTTATATCTACGCCAGTTGGTAAAATGTATATACTATTATTAATTTTACTAAAATAGTCTGCAATATATTTATTTCCACATATCACTGCATCACAATTTGCAGCAATCATATTTATAAATTTACCATCTTTATGTAACCAAATTGCATCATCTACATCTAAAATACGAGGACTTTTTGTAAACAATTCAAAAGTTTTAAATGTTGATAACATCTCTCTTTGTAAAACTGTAATATTATAGTTATATGATTTTAATATATCTGGAATCCTCATACTTAATGTTACAAATGCCCATAATGGTCTCATTAATTTATTTCTAGGTGGATATTTACCAACTTTTGAATAAAAATCAGTTACTTCTATATCTTGTTTTTTTAATATAGGAATATATTGTCTTAATCTAAATCTTGCACTAGGGTCATTTAATCCACCTGTAAACGCTGCTACTTTTAGCATGTTACTTCCTTCTTAACTCTGATACTCAATTTTATTAACGGAAAATCATAAACTAAAAAGATATTTTATGGCTTAATAATTCATCTCGATTTGTAATTTTTCTCCATCCACTTCTTATATTCTCCACTTCTTACTCTATCTACCCAATCTTGATGATTCATATACCATTTGATAGTAACATCTAACCCTTCTTCAAAGTCAAACCTTTGCCTCCAGTCCAGCTCACGCTTTATCTTATCACAATTTATGGCATATCTTCTATCATGTCCGGGTCTATCTTTAACGAAAGTAATTAATCTTTTATAATAATCTCTCTCTTTCTTTTTCAACCGCCCTATTCTCTCACAAAGAAAATTAACTAATCTTATATTTTCCCACTCATTTTCTCCGCCGATATTATAGGTTTCACCAACTCGCCCATGGTTTATTATCTTCCAAATTGCTAAACAGTGATCCTCAACATATAACCAATCCCTTACATTCTTCCCATCACCATATACTGGCAAATTCTTCTCTTCTAAAATATTTAATATCATCAGAGGAACTAATTTTTCTGGAAACTGATAAGGCCCATAATTATTTGAGCAATTAGAAATAGTAGCAGACAAACCGTACGTCCTATTATAAGCTCTTACCAAATGATCTGAGGAAGCCTTGGAGGCAGAATAAGGACTATTTGGCTGGTAAGCGGTAGTTTCCAAAAAATATTTCCCTTCCTTAACCGAGCCATAGACCTCATCAGTACTAATATGATGAAAAAGTACATCTTCCCTACCCTTCCAATTTTCCCTTGTCACTTCTAAAAGAGTAAAAGTTCCCATAATATTAGTTTGCACAAAATCCTTGGGCCTAAAGATAGACCTATCTACATGTGACTCTGCAGCAAAATTGACCATGGTATCAATATCATATTTATCAAATATTCTTTTAATCTCATCAAAATTACATATATCTACTTTCTCAAAAAAATATCTCTTCCCTCCGTAATTATTATCAATCTCTACTAAATTCTCTAAATTACCGGCATAGGTCAGTTTATCTACATTGATAATCTTTCCGCAAAAAGAGGTATTTTTAAAGATATAATGAATAAAATTAGAACCGATAAATCCTGCCCCACCGGTAACCAAAATATTTTCTAATCTTCTTTTCATTTCTCCACCCTACTTTCTAAACTTTCTCTTTCTCTCTTTAAAGATACTAAAAAATCTTCCAATGCCTTATCCCATTCTCTAATCTTTATATTAAATTCTTTCTTTATCTTCTCTTTAGATAAAACCGAATATTTTGGCCTCCTGGCTGCTGTAGGATAATCCTCAGTCTTAATAGGTTGTATCACTACTTTTTTATTTCCCTCAATCAATCTTAATCTTTTAGCTTTTTTATAAATTGCCCGGGCAAATTCATACCAGCAGGTCATACCTTCATTGGTAAAATGATATATCTCGTAACTAACTGAATCATCTTCTATTATCTTTAAAATAGCCCCAGCTAAATCCACCGTATAAGTTGGAGAACCCCACTGATCTTCTACTACTTTTACCAAATCTTTTTCTTTAAATAATCTTAACATAGTATAAACAAAATTGTTCCCCCGTATTCCATAAAGCCAGGCTGTGCGGATAATAAAATATTCCTCTAATATATTTTTTATCTCCTCTTCTCCAGCTAATTTGCTCTTACCATATATATTTATAGGATTAGTTTTATCATCTTCTCTGTAAGCAACGGTACCCCCCTCTTGCCGGCCATCAAAGACATAGTCAGTAGAGATATGAATTAATCTAATCTGTCTCTTTGCTGAAAATAAGGCTATATTCCTAGCCCCATCTTTGTTTAACTTAAAGGCCTCATCTATTTCTTCTTCTGCCTTATCTACCTTAGTATATCCTGCACAATTGATTACCCATTTAATCTTCTTATCTTTTCCAAATTTCTCCAGTGCTTTATAATCACCAATATCGACTTCCTTATCACTGGCCCAATAAGCAAGCCCTCGCTCTTTTAATAATTTTTCTACATCATTACCCAGCATCCCTTTATTTCCGATAAGCCAGATCATAGATTATTTATCCTCTTTAATAAAATCTAAATAAAATTCATCCTCTTTATCTTCGTGTCTTATTTCATCAACCTCTTCTTTCCTGTCCCAACCCCGATATAATTTATCAGGATAATTTAACACCATTCCATCTACCTCTTGAGAGATATTTTTATAACCATGAACTACTCCCGGCGGAACAATTACCCTTATAGGATTATCTTCCCCTCCGATTATCTCCATATAATATCTATAAGTCCTGCTCTCTTCCCGATTATCCCAAAGTTTTATCCTAAAATTTCCCGGTCCCATAAAACAGAATACATCAGTCTGCTTCTTATGTTCATGAGGTCCCCGAGCTATTCCTGGCCTGGTATAAGAGACATAACTCATCACCGGCTGAAAATCATCCGGCAAATTATCCGTCCTGAAAGTTTCTACCAAAAAACCTCTCTCGTCAGAAAATTTAATTAATTTATCTACTATTACCCCTTCAATTTTACCTTTTTTAAATTCCATTATTCTCCTACTTTATCTTCTGTTCTTCTTTTAAAATCATCTCTAAATAATTTCTATAATCATTCGCCGGAAATCTCTCAATTATTCCCTCAAATTGATTCTTGTCAATATAACCCATCCTGAAAGCTACCTCTTCTATACAGCCAATCTTCAACCCCTGTCTTCTCTCCATAGTAGCAATATAATTGGAGGCATCAAGCAAACTATCCGGAGTGCCGGTATCCAGCCAGGCATAACCCCGTCCTAAAAGTTCTACTTTAAGGTTCTCTTTCTTTAAGTAAGCTAAATTTACATCAGTTATCTCTAATTCCCCTCTCGCTGAAGGTTTCAGATTTTTAGCTACATTTACAACCTCATTATTATAAAAATATAAACCGGGAACAGCATAATTTGATTTAGGACATTTGGGTTTTTCTTCAATACTTATAACCTCATTATTTTCATTAAACTCCACTACTCCATACCTTTGAGGATTAGCTACCCGGTAACCAAAGATACAAGCTCCCTCTTTTAGCCCTGCCATCTTCTGTAAAGTCATCGATAAGCTATGACCATAGAAGATATTATCCCCCAATATTAAACATACCGAATCTTCACCGATAAACTCTTCTCCAATGATAAAGGCCTGGGCAATTCCTTCTGGTTTAGGCTGCTCTTTATAGGAAATATTAAGTCCAATTTCCCGCCCATCTCCGAATAGCTCTCTAAATTTTGGTAAATCCTGAGGAGTAGAGATGATTAGAATATCTTTGATCCCCGCCAACATTAAAGTAGATAAAGGATAATATATCATCGGTTTATCATATACTGGAATTAATTGCTTACTCACTGTTTTGGTTAAGGGATTGAGTCTGGTCCCTGCACCACCGGCTAAGATTATGCCTTTCATATACAATCTCCTTAAAACCGAATCATAGAATTAATAATAATAGCAATCAAACTTTAATTAAATCTTCAATCTCTTTAAAATCATTAACGAAATGTACATATTTTTTAAATTTACTCTTAAATTCACTACCGCGAGTATTAATCAAGGAATCATTGGTATTTTTAATAATTATATTAGCTAAACTAATACTTTCAATTCCGTAAAACAATTTTGAAGTAATTAATGAAGTGGTTGTAAATCCAACAATTTTTATTGGATTTAGATATAGAATTTCCTCTAATAAAAAGGTCTTTGTGCATATATATATATCTTTATAATTTTTTAATATTATTTCATATTTTTTTTCATCTTCCCTGGGATGAGGTTTTAAAACAATTTTTAGATTTTTTTTATTTAATATTTTTAATAAGTTATCCAATATATCCATATAATCAAATAATTTAATCTGATTATATTCAACAAATGGTTGAGTGGCTAGAATAACAAATTTCTCTCCATTAATATATTTTGCTAAATTAATAATATCATTATTCTTAATATGATTCTTGTTAATTTCAATAATTTTCCTATAAGAAGCAATCACATGTTCATTAACATAAATATTATCTTTCCTTGAATAAAATATAAAACGCTTTTCTATATTTTTATATTTACTTCCCATCTTTAATAAAAAAATAGCAAATAATCTTTTAAGTCTTGAAAATATACTTTTATCATCTAAAGAACTATTAATATACATTCCTTCTAATTTCCATACTTGTTTACTCATATATGTTCCAATTCCTTCGTCTATTAAAACAAATCTGGGGTAATAATCTCTTAATATTTTTTTATTTGAAAAGATTGAGAGTATAAAAATATTTATATTCATGATTGTAAGAATAAATAATTCTCTTTTTGAGTATTTTTTTCTTAACATTATATTCAATAGCCCCAAATACATATTTACACCATCTGATATTTTTTTAAGATTATTCTTATTCCTTAGGTGATTATCCTTTTCAATATAAATTATTTCTACATCAGCAAATTCACTACATCTTAAATCCTTTTTATTAACAATAAAACCGCTTTTAGAATGTGGGTTTATAAATATTAAACCCTTTAAATTCTTATTCTTTTTTGAGAGTCCATATAAATAAGCATCTATTCCCAATGCGTGAAATGGTGATACTATGAAACCAATAAAATCAATATTTTCTTTTTCAAGTCTTTTTAATATAAAATTATATAATTTTGTTGATTCAATACTATTCATATTTTTATTCATTTTGTTAATACTCATTTTTAAAATAATTTCTCATATATCAAAAAAATTACAAATATTAAAAAATTATTGATCAAAGTCAATCTATAATGTGTATCTTATTTAATTTATTTCTAAAAAAGAATAACCACCCAACAAAAACTGTTAATAAAACTTTTACGATCAAAGAAAGTATAAATTTATCATTATATTTATTTGTATAAATCAAAATCAATGCTGCCAATATTAACCAAGCAAAATTTGATAAAACTCTCCCTATTGAAATAATATTCTTTCCATTTAAAATATATTATACATTTATGAAATGAAATAAAAAAAAGCAAAAAAAACGAGATAAGTGGAGCATATACTGTTGTAACATATCTATATATATGAATTAATCAATAATTTAACATTTTATCTTCCATAAATTCCACGGCATTTTGTAAACTTTTGAACTTAAAATCCAAACCATTATAAATTTTACGAAAAAGGTAACCGTTGTCGCTTGAGCTGCTCCAATTGCACCATTTGCTTTTATAAAAAAATAATTTAATACTACATTGATACCTGCTGAAGAAAATGTTACCCAGGCTAAAATATATGTTTTTTTAATATAAAAAATATAATTTACCACCATAAAATACATCCCTTGAAAAGCATATCCCAGCGCAATCCACAAGACATATTTATAAGCAAAATAGAAATTTTTGCTAACAAAAAACTTCAAAAAATATGGGGCAATAAAACTTAATGCCAGTGCCACTATAATTATGCCAACATCATATAAATATGTAAATTTAACAATTTTTACCTTTGTAGAATAATTATTTTCTTTTAACTTTTCAAATAAAAATGGTGACCAAGCTAAATTAAATGAACTGGCCAATAAACCTGTAATCATCCCCACCTGATAGCCTACTGTATATATTCCTGTTGCAGCAACTCCAACCATCGAATTAATAAAAATTCTATCTATCCCGGTCATTATCCATCCCCCCAAAGCGTGAGGGATAAGAGGTATACCAAAAAATAGAGCATCTTTAACATATTTTTTATTGAAAGAAAGTTTTATATACTTCCTTTTACAAATTACAAAAATACTTAAAAGACCAAAAATAACAGAAGTAATAATTACTCCTAATATTCTCCCTTGCCACCCCCAACAAAGCAAAACAACAAAAACTACAGACAAACTAACATTTAAAATAGTTCTTGAAATTTGAAATAACCCATAAGGTAGTGATTTTTGCTCTACTTTCCAAAGTCCGATATTAAGTGTAAAAAAAAATTGAAATAAAGCAATTACAGTAATACTTGGTATCCATTTTTCTGGAAATTTTGTAAAAAGAGAAAGGGGTGATTTTAAAATATAAGATACAATATAAACTATAATAAAGGTACTTAATAAAATAAAAATAATATTTCCAATATATTCTCTAAGCTCTTCTTTATTTAATTTAAAAAAGTTCACGGTAACTGCACCGTTCATGGTTAACCCCACAAATACTACCATTACTGCCAATAAAACATTAAAAGTTGCCACAATACCATAATCAGTTGGTGATAAATACCGGGTCATAATAGGTAAAAGAAAAAAGGGAATAGCTTTATTTATGACACCTGAACCAGCATAAATAAAAGTATTTTTAAAAAGCTTATGTTTAAAGATATATGATAAATTAAATGAATTAAAAATAAATCTTTCCTTTCTATTTTATATATCAAATATTAAAGTCTTTTTATAGCTTAACCTTTCGATTTGCCATTTAAATACTATTTTTCTTTAAGATTTCTGCTAATTTAAAAACTACTTTACTATCAATATCTTATAGACTTACATTCTGATTTTACAAAAAATATTTTTGTTACTACAAAAAGTGAAAAATTATTACACTATTTTAAAAATGTTTTAATTTTATAGTATATTTTTTTAACTACACTGTGTAGGCCAACTTTCTTTAAGGAATTAATTAACGTCGGTGTAATTAAACGCTTAAGGTTATATGCTGTAGGCAAAAACCTATAAAACTCCATTTTCCTTAAAAAAGATATTGTAGTATCATAGTCACTTTTATAATTCTCATTATTTCTTGAAGAAACTTTGAAAATACTATTAATAATTTCGTTCCCGCTTACTAAATCGTAACCAGCCTGCCCTAAAACATTTTCCAGTGTTGTCAAGGTAAAATAATATACATGTGCATTCTGAAGTTGTTTTAAAAAATTCATATCATAACTATATTTTAGATATTTAACTCCTGGAACTTCTATATATATATATGAATCTTTATCGATAATCGACTTAAGTCTATTTAATTCAGCAATAGGATTTAGAACGTGTTCTAATACATGTGAATAAATTACAATATCTGGAACATATTCCATGTCTATATCTTCAATTGTTCCAAATTTCAAATTCAAACCGTATTGTTTTTTCCCATAATCTATATACTCAGAACATAAATCACAACCACATATTTTGTTTCCCTTATCTTCGAAATATTTTAATATACCACCCGCACCTGTTCCTACTTCTAATATATTTAAATTATTTATATTTATCTTTAATTTTTCTTGTAAATATCTAAATATTCTTTTACCTTTATCATATTGACTCTTAAAATATTCATCAGTTATAAAGCTTCTGCCAACATATAATTTTTTTTGTTCAGTGTTATAGAAATGATTATATGCTTCTTGTGTCATTCTAGGATTCATCTGAATTAAGCCACAGTTTTTACAAATTACTATTGGTGTATATAAACCATAACGATCTTTTTCTGATAAAAATTCAAAATTATTACCCCCACAAACACAACAAGGAACTTTTTCAAAAGAATATATATCTTCTTCGATTTCTTTTTCTATCTTCTTTTTTATATAAAGTTGAAGTTTATTTAATTTAAGAATTGATTTTCCACTATATTTAAATCTCTTGGATAACATATTATCTCCCTACTTCTTTTATGCCATTAAAAAATTATAAAATCTTTCTTGCCTCCACATAAAGCGACCTGTACTCTTCGTTTGCCTCGGAAGGATAACTTCCTTCAAATTCAAAATCCGAACAATTTGTAGTCCGGAAAGCCATCCTGTGGACGTCTTCAGCTCGAAATCCCGCTCGACATAGGTCTTTAACAATCGTTTCAAAGTCCCAAGCGTTTTGATGTGCTAATTCACGAGCACCTAGCTTAGCTAGGACCTGGGTTTGGCCCGTACGCGATATAAAATCCTCTCTCAAACACTCAAAAAGTGTGTAATCATCTATTTCCCATTGCTTCGCTCTTTTCTTCCTCCGGGTGAATAACTGGTACCTACTGTTTCCTATCATATATTCTTTTATACTTCGACGCACATCTGGTAAAACCAATCGAAAGTAGCCTCCAGGGACAAGTATTCGGTAGCATTCCTTAAAGAGCCGCAAACTTGAATAGATACTAACATGCTCAAATATATGTGACCCATAGATACACTCCACTGACTCGTTGTTAAAAGGCAATTTTTCAAAATCATTCAAGTTAATTACAACATCACCTCTTGTTGGATCCACGTCCAAAGTAACCCATTCCTCACCGGTTTTCTTCCATTTTGGGCCAGGGCCAATATGTAACTTGTATGGCCCTCCTTTCAAAAGCCTTGTATTTGAGATGTTTTTAGTTCGTGCTCCTACTTTCATGACTGACCACATGACTTCCCACCGCCATAGTTTTAGATGTCCGTTTCGGAGAAGATTCATTGCATTGTACCTCTCTCATCTTTAAATCGTTTGGATATCATATTATCTTCCCATCTCTTCTTCTTGTATCCGTTGTTTAATGAACTCCAAATTATTTCTATTAGTTTTATAAATCATTTGCATTCTGTCATTTTGTATTTCCCGCCAATTTATTTTATTAATTTTATCAAATTTATCTATTAATTTTTCTGATAATTCATTATCATTTTCCTCAATACCAAATTCTGATAAATTCATATCCGATAAAAACCACTTCAATTTATCATGTGATATTGGAGTTAATATTTTACAACCACATGCAAATGGAATCATTTGAGCATGGCCCCTATCTCCTACTACCAAATCTATTTTAGAATAATTACTATAAATAAATCTGGTACTTCTCTTATAACAATCAATATATTTATCAAATTCTATGTATCTGTCAATCCATTTGTCATTACTATGATTTATACGTATTGTTGTAATATTTATATTCTTTAAATATTTAACAAACTTTTTTATATGCTTTATAAATCTATCAATATTTTCATGTCTATTTTTGAGTCGATCACCTGCTAAAACAAATCCAACTGTTCTATTATTTAAATTATTTTTATAATTGTATTTCTTATTAAGCAATAATGTAGGACAATAATTTAATTTAATATCTCTATGTAATCTTTTATCTACATATTTTTGGATAGCATTGCAACTACCTTTATTTCTTAAACCAAAAAATATTGATTTCTCAATTAATTTTGATACTGTTTCATTAAAATGGTTATTAAAATCAAGTTGTTTGCGAAATTTATTATAACCAACTGAATAAACTACAATGGGTATATCAATTTTATTTAATAATTCTTTAGATATTCCCCATTGCCAGTCCGAAACAGTATTTTGAAAGGTATCATATAAAAAAAGTCCACCACCACTTACAAATAAAACGTCATGTTTATTAATCAAATCAATGTCTTTATTTGTAAAAATTTTTCGACAATTCATAAAATATGTTTTATCTTTAGGAAATTCTTGTTCAAATAAATATTCAAAAGCCGTTCCAATTGCTGTATCCCCTGCATTCCCCTTACCTACACCAAAATTTAATTTAAAACCAAGGTTTGCCTTTTTAAAAAAATACTTAATCCTTCTTTCAAAATAATTAGTCCCAGCTTTACCACCCAATTGTATTATTTTCATAAAATATTTCCTTTCATAGAAAAAAATATTTTTTCATTATAATGCAATTTTAAATATCATTAGTAGAAAAAGAAGCAGTAGATTTTCTAGCTAATATAAAATCTACTGCTTCGCGGAGAGCTCCCTCTCCACCCTTTTTAAGAGTTACATAATTAACAATTTGCTTTATTTCAGATATAGCATCGTTTGGAGCAAAACTCAAACCTACTTTCTCTAAAACTGGTAAATCGTTGATATCATCTCCAATATAAGCAATATTTTCAAATTCTAAATTATATTTTTCTTTTAACTTTTCAATTATGTTTAATTTATCTTTTATACCAATATAAACTTCTTTAACTTTTAATTTGTCCGCACGTTTAAGGACAATTTTGCTATCTTCTTTAGTAATAATTACTGGTACTATATTATTTTTCCGAAGAAGTTCAATACCCATTCCGTCTTTGGTATTAAATTTTTTTAATACTTCTCCTTCTTTCGAATAATACATACCTCCATCCGTTAATACACCATCAACATCCATTGCGAAAAGTTTTATCTTTTTATTAAATATTTTTTTACTTAAAATATTTTTTTTCATAAGAATTTCTGCAATTATCCAATCATTTGGCTCATCTAATTCAATCGATGCAAATTCAGGCATTTCATAGATAGATACTTTGCCTGATAATCTATTTTTATAATCTAAAATATTTATAATTTTATTAATATAAAATGCCCCGTTTTCTACTAAATTTCCTTTAAAATCTTGTCTCCTTGGTCTTTTTTTAAAATCATAGTTGATAGGCGTGCCATCTTCGTTCCAAAAAAACCTTTTAACTCTTGTGCAGCTTAATAGAGAATCCGCTTTTTGTCTTTTTAATAATTGAAAAGCAAGATCAAAATCTTTAGATTGAGTAAACGGTGAAGTTGCCTGAACTAGAAAAAAATAATCATTGTTTTTCAAATCAGATTGCTTGATATACTCCAATATAACAGATTCGCTTGAAGAAGAATCTTGCGCATTAGCAGGATTCCTCCAATATATACTTACCTTTTTAAATTTAAAAGATTCGACTATGTTGGCAATTTCTTTACAATCAGTAGCAACAATTATCTTATCTATTGTTTTGGAATCTTCTAAGGCATTTAATGTCCAATAGATTAAGGGTTTCCCACAAAATATTTTTATATTTTTAAAAGGAATTGATTTACTGCCACATCTTGCAGGAATAAATCCTATTTTTTTCATTATTTACCTCTTTTTAAATTTTAATTTATCTCTTTGAATTCTTTCAATTTCAAGAATATCATCTTTTTTAAAAGTTAAAGCTTTCTTTGTAGCTTTCAAGTCTCTTACCAATCTTCTTAGTCCATCTGGCTCTAATGATGCTGCATGGTCAGTTCCCTTCCAAGTTCTATCTAAAGTAAAATGTCTCTCTATCCATGTTGCACCTAATGTATAAGCAGCTATATCTACTGCTATTCCTAAATGATGGCCTGAAAAGCCTATCTCATCAACTATATTTTCATATTTATCTTTTAATTTTTTTATTTCCAATAAGCAAAGATCTTCAAAGGGTACCGGATAACCTGATGTACAACTGTATAATATCAAATCTTTATTTCTTTTTTTATTTATAAAAAATTTAACAATATTATCAAGTTCATTTTTAGCGGTCATCCCAACAGATAATTGAATCTTTCCTTTATAATTCTCGCACAACCATTCTAACATACTAAAATGTGTATTAATTGCTGATGGTATTTTGATATATTTTGGATTTAATAAACCAATCTCTTTTGCTGAAGTTAAATCCCAAACTGAGCTGCTATAATCTACTCCAATTTCTTCGCAATATGCTTTAAGTTCTCTATGTTGATCCAAAGAAAACTCTAAATATTCCCTGTGAGCACCATATGTATCTCCATATGAATTAATAGGATTAGGATGTGGTGCATTATATTCTTCTTCTGTTAATAATTCTTTAACATTTCGTTTCTGAAATTTAACATGATCAACCTTACAAAAAATTTTAGCTATTTTAATCATTTCTTTTGCAATTTCTATTTCTCCTTTATGATTACAGCCTATTTCAGCTACTACCTTTGGTTCTTTATATACTTCCATTATTATGTATACCTCCATTTAATGCTTATTAAATATGTTCTATGTTTAATTTTCTGTCAGATTTATTTTATTTATTAAATAACTTCTTCTTTAATATCCTGTTAATATCCTGTCTTTTACACTTTTAAAATAATCAGTTAAAATATTAATTGGTTAGTTTTTAGACCCTACAAAACAGGGGATAATTCTCTATTCTATTGCTAATCTAACAATCAGTTAATTGTTTTATTATAAAGCTTTCGGAAACCCTTATAATATAAGCCTTTTGAGCTATATCTAATATAACGCTCCTCACGGCGTTTATTTGGCAAAAGATAGGGTTTTACCTTAAGAGCCTTAAAAAAATGCGTTATACGCAATTTTCCTTTGAAAGCCTTATATAGCAACCCTTTCAAGTGCTATAAAAATTTATTTTTAGCACTTTTTTACTTTTTTTTGTGATGATTTACCTAATAAATATTTTTTAAATTTTTAAGAAATCTCTGAAAACCTTGCATATTAAACGTTTTAAGTTGTAAGATTATTCAATTGACCAATTTACCGATTGACCTATTGACCAATTAGATCTAATCCACCAATCTACCTATCACCCAATCAGCCAATCAAATTCAAATAAAAAGATTTAAATTAATTTATTGATTATTTTTAAGGATGGATTCTATGTTGATTATTTTAAGATTTTTTTGGATATTTTTATGTTTACTTATTTCTTTGGTTAATTTCTCCGGGTTGTTGGTAGAAAGAATGATTATTTTTTGGTCGGAGAGATTATGGTAGTTAGAGTATTGAGATAGAAAATTTGCAATAGAAATAGTTTGATGACCTAAGAATTTTTCTTTAGATGTATCATCGGTTATAATAGCATTTAATTTTAGAGGAGTGCTTATTCCGGCATAATAAGTTATCTCGGCAAGCTGATCAGTGCCATAAATATTTATCGTTTTTTCTCCTTGTTGGTAGAGTTTCATTAAATAAGCAGTAAGTAGATCCTTGGTATAATGATAATAATGCAGGGTTTCCTGGAAACGGTTGTACATCAGGCGGCTGACATTTGCCATACCTTCGGGGGTTATAAGATAGAGAATTTTACGGCCAGTCATCTTTTGGACTTTTATCCAACCCCGATAAATTAAGTTTTGCAGGATAGAGTTTGTGAGGCCGAGGGAGATGTTTAATTTGCGAGATAGCGATCTTTGAGTCGTTGATGGATTGTTTTTTATTTCCATTAGAGTATCAAGTTCGGATTTGGGCATTTTAAGACTCCTTTTAGTCGTCAGGTTGCAAGGTGCAAGGTGCAAGATGCAAGTTAAAAAGACAAGATGCAAGGTGCAAGATGCAAGTCAAGCAAAGAAAGATACAAATTAAGATTTTTTCAAAGACTTAATTAAACCAAATAACATATAAATAATATCTTTAATTTTTTTGGTTAGTAAATTATATTCTTCCAGTTTTAAATATCCAAGGTCTTTGGCAAGCAATACCTGATACTCTACCTCATAAGCAGAGCCTTGGGCTATACCAAGAAACCTAATATAGTTACTTCTTGTTAGCTGGCCGGAGCCTTCGACAATGTTAGTAGGAATAGATGATGATGATCTTCTGATTTGAGAAGTCAGTCCATATTGTTCGTTATTGGGAAATTTCTGAGTAATATTGTAAATGTCTACAGTAAATTTATGGGCATCTTCCCAGACTTTAAGTTTTTTGTAGTTGGACATATAGAACTCCCTTCGGTCGTCTTGTTGCAAGTTTCGGGTTGCAGGTTTCAGGTTTCGAGTAAAAAACAAAATATAAGATATAAAGAAAGATACAAGATGCAAGATGTAAGTTGAGATTGCTTCGGTCGTTTCACTCCTTAGCAATAACAGAAAAGATAAATATAATATTGTCAATATTGTTCAGATTTTAAAACTTTTAAGATATGCTTTTTAAAAGGTAATAGATTTTTCTTTATGGTATCCCATATTGCTTCTAAATCTATGCCAAAATAATCATGAATCAAAACATTCCTAAAACCTGTAGCTTCTTTCCATTCAACTTCTGGATATTTTTCTTTTATTTCTTCAGGAACATTTTTAGTTGCTCGCCAATTACTTCAAAATTTCTGATAACAGCATCTATGGCCATACTATTATCAGCAAACTCTACAAAAGATAGATTTTTAGTATAATTTTCTATCTTTTCAAGGGAATCCAAAATATCTTCTAAAAAAAGAATATAGTCTCTTTTCTCCTTAGACATATTCTACCTCTCTGAAGATTCTTTCTTTTAATCTCGGTTTTACAGCTTCTTTAATCACTAAGTCAACTTCTCGACCTAGGAGATTTTCCAGATAATATTTCAATCTCATATAATTAAAGAAGTCTTTGTATCCTTTTCCAAAGGTAATCAGGATATCAATATCACTATCATTGTCGATTTTTTCTTCTCCTTTAACA
>Ga0209979_1001601_pt1 | contig 24200 bp, 20 predicted proteins | sample AnhtaG_FD_183114 | JGI IMG/M metagenome (GOLD analysis project Ga0209979, IMG submission 183114) | Deep subsurface microbial communities from Anholt, Denmark to uncover new lineages of life (NeLLi) - Anholt_01485 metaG (SPAdes) (version 2) | ecosystem: Environmental > Aquatic > Marine > Oceanic...
TCGCCTGCGGCTTTGGCAAGCTGGACAAGCTGGGCTTTGACCAGCCCGTATTGACAGTGTGCGGCGACTCCACTTTCTTCCATGCCGTCATCCCGGCCCTGATCAACGGGGTCTACAATCAATCCAACTTCACCTTGGTCATCCTCGATAACAGTGCCACTGCTATGACCGGTTTCCAGCCCCACCCTGGAACGGGAGCCAGTGCCCTGGGAGAGCCAGCGCCCAGCGTGGACATAGAAGGGCTGTGTCGCTCGCTGGGCATACGGGTGGATGTGGCCGACCCCTTTGACCTCCAAGACACCACCAGCAAGCTCCTGAACCTGATGCAAGACGATGGCGGCGTGCGGGTGCTGATTTCCAGGAGAAAGTGCGCCTTGGTCAGGGCCAAGGAGGAGGAGAAGGCCGCCTACAAGGTTCGGGTGGACAGCGAGAAGTGTCTGGGCGAGAGCTGCGGCTGCGCCCGCCTGTGCACGCGGATATTCCAGTGCCCCGGCCTTGTCTGGGACGCTGACAGTCAGACGGCTAAGATCGATGAGGTCATCTGCAGCGGCTGCGGGGTGTGCGCCGACATCTGCCCCGTCTCGGCCATCATCAGGGAGGTAGCCTGATCATGGAAGGAACAGACCCTCTCAACGTCATCGTCACCGGCGTCGGCGGCCAGGGCAACGTGCTCATCTCGCAGCTCATGGGCAGCGCTCTGGTACGGGCCGGCTATCACGTGACCATCGGCGAAACCTACGGCGCATCCCAAAGGGGCGGAGCGGTGATGAGCCACCTGAGAATCTCGGACCAAGCCCAGTATGGCCCGCTTATCCCCCAGGGCCAAGCCGACGTCATCCTGGGCCTGGAGCCGCTGGAGACCCTGCGAGTGCTGGGGCAATACGGCAATCCGGGCGTCACAGTTATTAGCAATTCCAGGCCCGTGTACCCGTTGGCCGTAGCCATCGGCACTGCCCGCTATCCCAGCGTTGAGGAGATAGTGAGAGCGCTGGAAGAGCTGTCCAGCAGGGCCTGGCTGATCAATGCCACGGACATTGCTCTGGACCTCGGCGCGTCCATCCTAGCCAATATCGTCATGGTCGGAGCACTCGTGGGGGCCGACGTGCTGCCCCTGGCAGCGAAAGAGTTCGAGCTGGAGCTCCAGGAAAGCCTGCCGGCTGATAAGCTCGACCTCAATCTGAAGGCCTTCCGGAGAGGCCTCGCTGAGCTGAAGGCCCGCTGACCGGCGACCCTCCGGCCGGCGTGCGACCTTCTGTGGCCAGACATCCTACCGCTTGCCCGCGATGAAGTCCCGTATGTAAGAGTTGACCAGTCCCGGCTTCTCGTGGATGACCCAGTGTGAGCCGTCCGGGATGCGCTTCATTGTCAAATCAGTAACGAACCTATCAAGCCCTTCGAGGTTGCCGGTGAGCAGAGCCTCGTCCTTCTCGCCCCAGATCACCAGCGTCGGCACCTTCACCGTCAGCGAGGACAGACCCGAGGCCGTGCTGTCTCCCGCCCGCCAATGAGCGGCTTCACTCGTGGGCGGGCCGACGCCCGCGGCCCGGTAGTAGTTTAGCCCTCCAGTGAGGGCACCCGGCTGTGACCACGCTTCGATGTAAGCCTTGCGATCCTCTTCGGTGAAGTACCCCTGCTTGAGTCCCTCGCCCAAAACGGCATCCACGAGCGCAGCGTAGTTGTCCGCCGAGAGAATCTGCTCGGCCTTCGGGCTGCGGAACACCAGCATGTACTGGCTGGCCCGCTGTTGAGCCGGGTTCTCTCGCAGCTCGCGCTCGAACACGCCCGGATGGGGCCCATTGATGATGATAAGCTTCTCAAGACAATCGGGATGGTAGATCGCGAATGCCCACGCGACGGCGCCACCCCAGTCGTGACCGACGAGGATGAACCTCTTGTGACCGAGGTGCTCTGCAAGCACCCGCAGGTCTTCGACCAAGTAGTTCACTTGATACTGGTCAACGTCTGTGGGCTTTGATGACAGATTGTAGCCGCGCATGTCGGGAGCCACGGCTTGGTAGTCCCGTTCGAACTCAGCGAGCTGGTTCTTCCACTCGTACCAGAACTCGGGAAAGCCGTGGGCGAACATGATCAGCTTGCCCTCTCCCGCGGTCACATAGTGCAGTCGGATGCCGTTCACATCAGCGTACTCGTGTCTGAGCACCGGTGTCCCTCCTTGTTCCCATCGTGGCCAGCTCAGGTCAGAAGAGCAAATCTTGCGGTTCCCGCAGACCTAGTCGCTGTGGCCAGAACGACGGTCGATGTCTTCTTCCGCGGCGTTCCTCAGGTGGCGTGCTCGGTCCGCGCGATGAGCTCGTCCTGGACGACGCGGTTGAGGTCGGTGAACAGGGCGCTATAGCCTGCCACCCGCACGACCAGCCCCCGATACGCCTCCGGGTCCTGCTGGGCGGCGAGCAGCGTCGCCCGATCCACCAGGTTCCATTGCAGCTCCTGCCCGCCGAGGGCGAAATACGCCTCCAGCAGGCCGCCCAGCACGTCGCTGGCGTGCTTACGCGCCGATGCGCCCAGACTGAGCATCTGGATCAGCGCCAGCCCGTTGGACACTAGCGTGTGATCGAGCCTAACAGCGGACTTGAGGCCAGCGGTAGGTCCGCACCTGTCGCGCCCGTGCGCCGGGCTGATGCCCTGCGACAGCGTCTCGCCCGCATGGCGCCCATCAGGGGTAGCGCCGACCATCAGCCCGAAGGCCACGTGCGTCGTCACGCTGTACAACCCGGGCGAATACCTGCCACCGCGGGGGTTGCGGTGCTTCTCGACGGCGCGGCAGCATATCTCCGCCGCCAGGCGGGCGAATCGGTCGGCCCGATCGTCGTCATTGCCGTACTTGGGCGCCTTGTTCAGGAGCATCTGTCGCAGCGACTCCTGACCTTCGAAGTCCGTGTCCAGGGCGGCCAGCAGTTCCTCCATGGCGATGCGCTTCTGGTCGAACATCAGCCACTCTATCGCCGCCAGGCTATCGCCGACGGTTGCCACGCCCACGCCCTGGACACCGGTGAAGTTGTAGCGGGCGCCGCCTGCTGTCAGATCGAGGCCGCGTGTCAGGCAGTCGTCGGTAAGCGATGAGGCCAGAGGCACCGGCCGCTGCTCCGCGTGGGCCTGCGCCAGCCCCCCCAGCCCTTCCACCACCTGACCGACGATGTGCTCGACCTGCGCCCGGAAGGCTTCGATTACGTCCTCGATGCGCGTGAAGCTTCGCGGGTCTCCGGTGGGCGGGCCAAGCTGATCGGAGAATAGTCGCCCGCGACCGTTGTTGAGCGCTAGCTCCAGGCACAACGGCAGGTTGAGCAGCGCTGCGTCGGAGGACGTGAAGCTCTTGCCGGGCACGGCCTGCTCCACGCAACCGATGATCCCATAGTCGCGCGCCTCTTGCAGGGGGACGCCTCGATTGGTCAGCGAGGCGATAACCACCTCATCGTTGAACAGCTGGAGATTGCCGATGCCATCGGCCACGGCTTGGACGATAGCGTCTCGGAACTCTCGCGGGGCCTGCTTGTGCAGACGAACGCCAAAGTTGGGCTGCGGCGTTCGCACGCGCTTCATGGCTTCCAGCATCAGGTACGAGAGATCGTTAGTGGCATCGTTGCCTTCCCCGTCCACGCCGCCGATGACCGTGTTGGCGAAGTTGGTCAGCCCGGAGAAGGCGAGCGTCACGTCGGCATCGAACAGGGGAATGGAGTGACTGAGCTTGATGTAGAAGCAGGCCAGCAGCTCCAGCACGCGGTCGCGCGAAAGCTGTCCAGCCTCCATTTCTGCCCTGTAGGCCGGGTAGAGGAACTGATCCATCCGGCCCAAGGAGATGGCCGACTCCCACGATTCGATCTGCACGGCGTAGTGCATGAACAGGACGGACTGGAGCGCCTCCTGAAACGTCCGCGCTGGCTGAGCGGGTACGCGACGGCACGCCTCGGCGATGACCAGGAGTTCATCGCGGCGGGAATCCGTTGCCCCATTGGCTAGCCGCTCAGCCTCGTCCGCATAGCGGTTCGCCCAGGAGATCACTGCCCGCCCGGCGATCTCCGCAGCCTCGTAGAAATCGCGCTGGGCCTTGTCCCCTGCCTCCTGCCTCTTCCTTCCAGCCTCTTCGATGATCGCCAGCAGCCCCAGTTCCAGCACACGCTGGTGGTTGACCAGCATGTGTCCGATGCCGCCGATCTCGGTGAAGATGAACGGCGCCACCTTCTCGAAGCTGGCGGTCACCTCCGGCGACCACAGTTCCCGCGCCCGCTCCTCGATTGTCTTGCCGCGCCAGTAGGGCAGGATGCTCTCGACCAGCTCACGTCCGTCGTCTGGAGCGATGGCAAACGTGTTGCAGTCGCGCTGGGCGAGGTTCGGCAGTTCGCCCAAGATGCGCGCACCAACGCCTTCGGGATAGATTCCCGCGCCCAGCGGCTTGCCGGTCACGTTGCCCACCAGCAATTCATCCGGCTCGACGCGCACGCTGATCTGGCCCAGGATGTGCTCGAAGGCGCGAGCCTGGCGCAGAACGGCGGGCTGACCTTCCGTCTGGCGGCACGACTCGGTGAGGTAGCGGGCGCGCTCTACACAGACCTCCCGCTGCCCGCGCAAGAATCGCTCACGCAGACGATCTACCCTGTCGCCAACGAGGGCCGCCGCCACCGCCTCAGCTGCCTCCGGCCTGGGGGCTTTCGTTTCCTCTTCCGGAAGTCCGGCCGAAGCGCAATGCTCGCGGTAGATCTCGATCGCCTGCGGCAGCGTCCAGGCCGTTTTCATGACGAGCGCAGCATTGCCCTCGGCCTTGATCCTGCGCGTGGCAAACGCAGTGAAGACGTTAAGCCGGCCGGTGTAGATGTCGTGGAAGCTGTCGGCGGTGAGGGTCAGGGTGAGGTCGGGCTCCCCGTCGTTAACGCTCGGCCTGATGTGCATCTCGCGGCCGCCGCGCGTGTCGACGAAAACGGCGATGTCCGGCTCTTGAATGCGCACTTGGACGAGCGCATCCAGTCCCAGCCACGTCCTGCGAATATCGTCGTTGTCACGCAGGCGTTCGAAGTAGCCCAGAGCGAACGACTCCGCCTGCTTGGGATCGCGGTAGGGGAAGGGCATCATCTATCTCCTGATATGGCGGCAGACTGCCCCAATTATAACGCCCGTGGGGGATTGGAGCTACGATTGCTCTCCCCGGTCTGCCCTACCGCCGATGTCGTCTGGCGAGCGGCACAGGGCTCCCAAACGGAAATAGCCGCTCACGTGAGCAGATGATGCCCTGCGTTGGGAAGGCCACCTACGGCTTGAGAATGACCTTGCCGAAGTTCGCCCGGTCGGCCAGGATTGCGTGGGCCGCGGCTGCCTCCGCCAGCGGCAGCACTCGGTCGACGATGACCTTCAGCTCGCCGCGGCCGCAAAGGTTCACCACCTTCTGCAACTCCTCTATCGCGCCGGATTTGAGCAGCTCACTGCCCAGATAGAGCCCCAATAGGGACACGTCCCGCTCGACCAGCAGCGCTGCGTCGATGGACACGGCTTCCTGTGAGCTGTTGCCCATGGAGACCAGGCGTCCGCCGCTCGCCAGGAGCTCGATGCTCCTGACCAGGGTCCGCCCTCCCACCGATTCCAGCACGACGTCCACCCCGCGGCCGCCGGTGATGGCCGTGACCGCCTCGGCGAAATCGCTCGTTCGATAGTTGTATGGTTTCGTCCGCACCCAGCTCGCGGGCCCGCGCGAGCTTCTCATCGGAGCCCGCGGTGGCTATGACCCGCGCCCCGACGTGCTTGGCGATCTGGACGCCCGCCATGCCCACGCCCGAGCCCGCCGCCTGGACGAGCGCCGTCTCGCCGGCGCGGAGAGCCGCCTTCTTCACCAAGGCGAACCAAGCCGTCATGAACACGACCGGAATGCCCGCCGCTTCCTCGAAGCTTAGCGACTGGGGAATGGGCACGACCGCCTGGGCAATCGGTGCCGCCAGCTCCGCGTACCCGCCCGACGGCATGAGCGCCACCACCCGGTCGCCCTCCCGCACGTGCTGAACCAGGTCGCCGACGGCTTTCGCTACGCCGGCTACCTCCCAGCCGACGATCAGAGGCAACACCTGCCCTTCGACTGCGAACTCGCCAGCACGCACTTGCAGGTCGCCCCGGTTGACGCCCACCGCCCGCACCTCGACGAGCACCGACCCCGGCGACAGCGAAGGGTCAGGCACGTCTCGATAGCGCAGGGCCTCCGGGCCACCAAACTCGTCGATGACGACAGCCTTCATGGGACGTCCTCCGTCTCAACTAGCGCCCACGTGAGGGCGATGCGCCTGCGGCCATCCTACTCGCAGCCCCAGAGGTTAGCAAGAGAAGAAGCTAGGGCCACCGCAGCACGACCACCAACTACACGATGGCTTCGCCAGCAGAGGGAGGGCAGGGGCGCGATGGAAAGGCAGCCTCGCACGAACGCTGGCTGGGCATCCCTACGGATTGGTGCACTGCACCTGGATGTTCCCCTTGTACAGCAGGACGTCGAGGATGTCTACCCACGCGTCGGCGTTGAAGTCGAGGCGCTGGTCGTAGTCGGGGTCGCCCACTTGGGTCTGGAGGTGACCCTTGTAGAGCAACACATCCAGGATGTCGGACCACGTGTCCACGTTGATGTCGAACGGCCAGGCATCATCGCTAGGGTCGTCGGGACAATCGTCCAAGGGGTCGGTGCTCAGGTATGCCTCGACGGAGTCATCGAAGTCATCGTTGTCGTCGTCCGGGTCACAGGCGTCGCCGCTGCCATCGTCGTCGGTGTCCGTCTGGTCCGGGTTGTAGTCCAAGGGGCAATTGTCAATATCATCGGGCACGCCGTCCCCGTCCTGGTCTGCTGCGCACACTTCGAGGCTCCATGACTGGAGGGTGCCAGCGTCCGCCAAATAGTCATCGCTAAGTTCAAGGGTCCACACGCCGGACGAGTTCTCCCCATCGAAGTCCGACAGCGATCCTTCCGGCTGATAGCAGCCCGTGAAGGGCACCGTACCACCTGTGATTGGCGTGGCACACTCGTCGTCCAGGGTTGTGTTGGTGAAGTTGGCGCCATTGCCGCCCACGTCCGTGAACAGCTCTACCCGCGTTCCCTGGGGAGATATCAGGTAGACATCCAGGTCTGCATCGTACGTGTGGGTGATATCCAGGGTGACGTTGACGTCGTCGATGGTGAAACCGTCGGGCACGTTGATGCTGGAGTTGATGGTGTCCAGGTCCGGGATGGCTACCGGCGTATCGCTGCTGGGGTAGCACAGGCACCCCTCATGGCAGAAGTTGGCGGTGCAGGTCTTGTTCGAGTCCATGTAGACGGAGGTGGAAGGGCTGGTGCCCGAGCAGTCCCCGCTCCAGTGGGCGAAGTCAAAGCCGGAGTTGGCGCTGGCGGAGACGTCCACGCTGGTGTCGCTGTCGTACCAGTGGTCCCCCACGGAGGGGCTGGTCGTGCCGCTGCCTGGCGGCGAGACCTGCATGGTCAGCTCGTACTGGCCAGGTGATGCGCCTGGAACCGCATAGGACACGTAGTTCTCAATGGCGCACTCCCCATAGCCGACCTTAAAGTACCCGCCAGCACCAAAAGAGGTACCCCAGCTGTTCTTGACGATCCAGTAGCCACCGGCGTCGCTGTATCCAGCAATGATCACACCGTGATTGATGCCAGAATCATACGTACATCTGTAAATGTCTCCATCCCAATAACCACCATAGTTAGAGCCCCAACCCATGGCAACTGAAAGAGGCCCCTTGTCAACAACACTCTGCTTTATTTCACTCGGACTGGATGAGACGCCACCCGTAGCATCTATTGTTACCAAGCTGTTTTGCCAGTCCGAGCATCTGTCGGAACAAGTTGCATCGCTGCAACGACCTCCCGTGCGATACGTGCAGATTGAGTCGCAGGTACCATCGCCGCATGTGCAACTCCACTGATCTACGTACGGAAGACAACCCTCGTCTGGAATCCCGCTATCCCTGATGAAGACAAAAGCCGTATCCATCCAGCCACCACAGCAACTGTTGTAGGGTAGACAATCGGCCACCAGATACTCTTCCGCCAGGTCCAAATCAAGGTCAGGATTACCCGTACTGATGTTGTATACTGCTTCCACCACACCGACCGCTGAAAACGCCCAGCAGGAGCCGCACGACCCCTGGTTCTTCACGGGTGTCATCCAGTTCTGCCCGCTGTAATTCCTCCAGTCGAAGGAAGAGGGTGGGACCCCTACCGAGCCCCCTTGTTCCGGAGGAGTTGCGCCTTGTGCTACGGGAAGGCTTCCTTTGGTGGTCTTCTCGCTCAAGCCCATCAATTCTGTAGCAGCACCGATCTCTTCTTGGTCATGAACGCAAACACTGTACGCTCTGGAGAAAGCATTCCTGCCGTCCGTCCTTGTTATCGAATCGTAGCCTTGTGTTGCGCAATACGCGTAGCTTCCTCCACATCTGCCTTCCAGGAAACTCCAGCCGGCGCATCTACCCCCGTTTGGGAGAACACATATCCCGTACTGCCCGCCAGCCGTATCAACTACTTCGTATTCATACCCTAGCTCGCGACAGTAGACAGCAGCGGGGTTTGCCATTCCGAGAGCGTCCTCACCACAGCTCGAAGCAACATCGATGGCTTCCTGCGCGTGCGGGGCACCCTCGAGGGCACCATGCGTTGCCCCCAAAGGGACATCGTCAGCCTGCGCCGAGAAGCTGCAGACGACCAGCAATACCACGAAAAGCGCAAGCAGCTTCGCCACTTTCCTCAGCGTTACCCTCCTGCGACCTACTTGACCATAATTGAGACGCCGCTGTTAGCTCCGTGTTACAGTCGCATCAGCGTTGCCCTCTTGGGAGCTCGTCGAACGGCTGTCTATTCCACCGTCCGGCGATCATCTTAACACCACCGGCGATACGCGCGCACCAATAACGCCAGCTACGAAGGCCCAATGTCCACTCCTATCACCCTTGCTGGAGCAGAGGCCCTAGTCGGGTCGCCCGGGCGTACGCCTGGAGCACGGAGACGGTGGACGCCGCGGAGGACGTCCGGCCAGTGCACGTCCATCGCGGTGGACGTGAGCGGGTACCCCATGATTTCCTACTACGACACCACAAACGACGACCTCAAGTTCGCCCTCGCCGCTGCCGCCCTGCTCGCTCTCAGCGCAGGCGGGTGGTACGCTAGAGGACGCTGGCTGAGATAGGCGCTACATGAAGCTGGCGAGGCTTGGACATGAGTCGCGAGGGCAAAGCCAAGCGGCGCTCCAGGAAGCGCGCGCCCCCCGAGGCCCAGGAGGGTGCCGGCCGGGCGAAGCGCAACGGCGGTCTGCGGGACAGGATCGCAGTCCTTGTCGCTGCCGCCATCATCATCCCCATAGTCGTATTTACCTTCCTCACCTTCTACCGCTCCGACTCGGATCAGGAGCCGCCAACTCCACCAGTTTCTGACTCCACCGCTGGGCCTAGAGCGGCCATAGTCGACCATCTGGACCTCACGCAGCCTAATCCCGCCTTCGTCGAAGCAGCCACCGACCTGCTGGAGCAAGCCGGATATGGCGTGGACTACTTCCCGGGCGAGGAAGTGACGGTGGAGTTCTACCGACATCTTCCCACCTGGGGTCATGAGCTGGTCATCCTCAGAGTCCACTCAGCGCTGGGTAGAGTTGGTGACCGGCCGGCAGATTGGGTGACCCTCTTCACATCCGACTCGTATGACAAGACATCGCACCGGAAGGACCAGACGAAACAGCGTCTAAGCAGGGTCTCGTACTACAAAGACGGCCCGCCATACTTCGGCATAATGCCCGGCTTCATCAAGTCAAGCACGAAAGGCGACTTTCACGGCGCGACAATCATAATCATGGGTTGCGATGGGCTAAGGTCCGATAGCATGGCCGAGGCCTTCGTGGAGAAAGGCGCGAAGGCCGTTGTGGCCTGGGATGGCCTGGTCTCCTCCGACCACACGGACACCGCGACCGAACGTCTGCTCCAGCATCTACTGATCGACGGACTCACGCTCCAAGAGGCAGTAACACAGACCATGGCCGAGCTTGGCCCCGACCCGTCATACGACAGCGTTCTCCGACTCTACCCTTCCGAAGAGCCTGTGACCGCCGTCCCATAGCCGCGCTGCTCCTCCTCCGGCCGCCGCAGGAGAGATGCCCGACCGCCCCCCATCGGCCACATCTCGCCCTGATACCGCCACCCCGCCAGCTACCTCACCACGTCCGAGGCCAGGCTCTCCCCACCCTCCGCCCTCGCCGCCATTCGCGCCGCCGCCGGGCGTGCCCTCTGAGAGCGTTACTCCGCCATCTTGACCCTGGGGATCCACTCCAGCCAAGAGGGCAGGTACCAGTTCCAATCGCCAAGGAGCTTCATACTGGCCGGCAGCAGGATCGAGCGGATCACGGTGGCGTCGATCAGGACGGCGACACCCAGCCCCAGGCCGAACTGCTTCATGCCCATGAGTCGCATGAAGGCGAAGATGGAGAACACCGCCACCATGATCGCCGCCGCGCTGGTGATCACGCCGGCGGTGGCCTTGATGCCAACGGACACCGACTCCTCGTTGCTCATGCCCCCCTCATAGGCTTCCTTGATCCGGCTGAGGACGAACATGTGGTAGTCCATGGACAGACCGAACAGAATGGCGAACAGGAACAGCGGCAGCCAGGACTCGATGATGCCGGTGGCCTCGAAGTCGAGTATCCCTTCCAGCAGCCACCCCTCTTGGAACACCAGCACCAGCACTCCGTAGGCTGCACCCACCGACAGCAGGTTGAGGATGATCGCCTTGATGGGGATGACGATTGACCGGAACATCACCAGCAGGATGATGAAGGCGAGCCCGAGCACCATAGCGAAAACGAAGGGAGTCCTGAAGATGATGTTCTCCTTGAAGTCGATGTTGAAGGCCGTGTTGCCGGTCACCAGGGCCTGAGCCGAGCTATCCTCGAAGGCCTGCGGGACCAGCTTGTCGCGGAGGCGGTTCACAGCGTCGATCGCCTCGGGGTCGCCGGAGTCGGCATTGATGGGAATGGCGATCACCTCCGTGTCGCCGGCGTCGTTGAAATCTGGCTCCTGGGCCACAGCTCCATAGGGTTCGTCGGGACTCCCCGGCGTGCGGCTTTCCCGCTCAACCGCCTTCACCAGCTCGGCCACCGAGGCCTGAATGTCCGCTGCGAACACGTTCTCCTTCTCCCCGGCGTCGACAACGACCACGGCCGGCTGCATCAGGCCGATGGTGAAGTTGTCCTCCAGGGCGATGAGGGCCTTCTTGCCTTCCGCGTCGTCGGAGAAGGTTCTGGGGCCATTGAATCCCAGGTTCAGGGTCAGGTACGGCGCCGCCACCGCCAGCAGCGCTACGACCGTGACGGCACCGATGATGGCTGGCTGCGCCAGCACGCGGTCGGTGATGAAGCCCCACACTCCACCTCCCTCGCCAGTGCCACGACCCAGGAAGGGTAGGCTGAGTCGGTCTATGTTGTCACCAAGCATGGCGATGAGCGCCGGCAGGAGGGTCACGGAGATGACGATCGCAAGTGCCACAACAACGATGGCAGCCAGGGCCAGGCTGGTGAAGACTGCGTTGTCCACCACGAACATCCCGCTGATGGCCAAGAGCACGGTCATGCCGGCAAAGACGACCGCCTTGCCCGAGGTGCCGCTGGCCACCTGTAACGCCTTCTCCTTGGAGCGCCCGGCCTTACGCTCCCTGCGGTAGCGGGTGACGACGAACAGGGCGTAGTCGATGCCGGTGGCCAGGCCCATCAGGAGCACCATCTCTTGGTATGCCATGTCCAAGGGATAAAACTGGCTGACGATGGCCAGGATGCCGTTCGCGGTTATTACCGCCGCGAAGGCCAGGGCCAGCGGCACAGAGGCCGCCACCACCGCGCCAAAGGCCAGGAAGAGGATGAGGAAGGCAATCGGCAGGTTCAGAATCAGGGCGCGGCCGAAGTCCTCTTCGACGATCTCCATTAGCTGCTTGTTGAGCGACGCGTCGCCCCCGATGAGGATCTCAAACCCGTCCGACGCCGCTTCCGCCTCGGCGACGGCGTCGAGGACCGGATCGATGTTGTCAACCGCGTCCTCAAGCTCACCCTCGAGGCCGACCATGGCGAAGGTAACGTCACCTTCGGTCTCGTTGACTGCGACGAACAGGCCGAGCTCGAGCGCCTGCTCCCGCGACAAGCCGGTGTCGTAAAACGTCCGCGTCCCGGAGACGATTCGCTTGTCAGAGACGACAGTGGTGCCGCCAACGACAGTCGTCTCCTCCGCCACGAGAGCTCTGAGGTCCGCCATGAGACCCTTGACCGTCTCTTCGTACGCCGGGTCGTCGACGGTGAGGGAGGGGTGTTTGAAGACGACGAACTCCTGGGACTCGCCGGTCTCCTCCAGGCCAAACCGCTCCTGGTACAGATCGAGGGCTTCCCCGGCCTCGCCGGGCACGTCCATCTCGATGTCCGTGTCGGCGGGGATGACAGAGCAGGCCCCCAGGCCGAGCACGACGATGAACACCCAGGCGAGGACTATCGCCCTGCGGTGGCGGGCGCTCCACATGGCCATGCGTGAGGTAAGGGACTGTCCTCCCTGAGAAGCGGATGATGCCATCTCTCTACGTCCTTTCTCGCCGGAATGTCAATGTCATCGGTGGCTATCCCTGGCCTGCTATCCTCGGACTGCAAGCACTAGAAGCGGAGGTTGACGAACTCGCCGTCCTTGACCTCGCACATCACAAGGCCTGAGCTCTCAGCCAGGCGGTCGCCGTTCTCGTCGAAGGCGATGGCGCCGGACACCCCGGCCAGCAGCTTCGGCATGCTGACGGCGTCGCGCAGCTCCAGCGGCTCGATCACCAGTGACCCGTCCGCCTGCTCCACCGCCACCTCCGCCACAGCGTCCAGAAGGATCGTCGCCGCGTCTGCGTACTGCGCCGGGAAGGCGGTCACGGGCTCGCTGCCGACGATATCGACGTAGTCAGCCAGGAACTCCTCCGGCAATGTGAGCGAGCAGCCAGCGAAAACCACGCCCTCGGCCAGTTCGCCCACCGGCTCGATGAAGTCCGGCACTGACAGCGTGCCATCACTGCCGATAAACGGGCCGCTGTAGCCGGCGTCCCGAAGCTGACGGTACAGGAGCGCACCCTCAGGATTGAACCCTTCGAAGATCACCACGTCCGGGTTGTCGCTGGCGATCCGGCCGGCCAGGTCGCTAAAGTCGACAGCCCCCGGTACGATGCTCTCGCGGGTCACTTCGTGCCCGCTCTCCTCCAGCGCGTCCTGCGCTGCATTCGCCAGGTCTTCGCCGTAGATCTCGCTGTCGTCGATCACGTAGGCCGTCGCCGCGTCAAGTCGTGCGGTGACGTAGCGAGCCTGGAGCGCGCCCTCTCCCGCGTTCGTGTAGGCGGTGCGGAAGAAGAACTTGGGCTCCGGCTGAATGAGCGTCAGGTCCGTCCGGGTGACGGAGCCGGAGATCATCACGATCCCCGCATTTGCGTAGGTCGGAATGACGGCCGCCGTACCGTCGCTGCACATCGGGCCGATAACCCCCACCAGGCCCTCCAGGCCCAGCAGCCGCTTCGCAGCAAGCTCCGTGATGTCGGCCTCGAAGCATCCGTCGTCCGCGGCGTGGACCTCAATATCGTGTCCCTTGATCTGATCGCCGTTCGCCTCTTTCCACCGCGCCACGCCCACCACCGTAGCGTCACGAGATTCGGTGCCTTGCGTCTCAGTGGGCCCGGTCAGCGCCGCCGACACGCCGACGACAATCGGCTCGCCGGCGGGAATGACGATGGGTATCTCCGGACCGCGCTGGATGTCCTTGGCCTCGCCCTCTTCCTCCTCGTCGCCGCAGGCCGCGGCGACCAGAGCCAGAGCCATGAGCAACGTCAGGCCAAGCAAGATCGCCCGACCCTTGAAGCGAAACGGCATGGTCATCAACCTACCTCCATCTGTTTCACTAGGTTTGGCTTAGGTTACAGCCCCTGCCACCGGTGTGTCTAGCCCAACCCGACCCGCCGGCGGCTCCAGGATCGACCGGCAGATCCTGGAACGCGCCGGCGGCAGCTCGAACCGCCGAATCCCCACCGCAGTCAGACCTCGGGGCCGGGCCAGTTGTCTAGCTACAAGAGCCACATCGAGCATCGCTCTCGTGCCGTAGTGTCCTCTGGTGGAACGCCTTACCTCCCCATCCTCGTGGGATATGGAATTAAGTCGAGGGACTTGGTAGACATTCTACCCCAGCAGCTGCTAGTTGTCAAGATGACGAGAAAAGGGGGCAGCGTCTCGCCGACTCATGCCTCTTGTGGCGAGTCGATGTGGCGTGTAAGAGGTGTGGGAGGTTTTCCTCCCCACCCGAGTGGACTAGTGTCTTCTCGCAGGCCGTCGTGCCCTCTGCCCGTGGAAGACACCGGCAGCGGCCACACGGCCCTTTCGTGGAAAGTTCGCAGCTTACGCGAGATCCCGGCGGATCTGGTCGAACTCTTCCCGCGAGATCTCCCCCTTGGCATACCGCTCCCTGACGATATCGATGGCATCGCCCCTGCCGCCGCGACCTTCAGTGGACTGGCGAATCGCCCAGATGATCAACGCGATGACGCCGCCCCAGAAGATGATCATCCCTATCGGCATGACCAGCCACCACCAGCCCCCGCCCCAGCCCCACATGTGGCCATCATCACAGCAGTCCTCGTCGGCATCGACGGCCGCGCTGGCAGCCCAACCTGACCCGCCGGCGGCTCCAGGATCGACCGGCAGACCCTGGAGCGCGTCAGCGGCGGCTCCGGCCGCCGAATCCCCACCGCCTGTGCTCGCGGCCAAGCCAGCGGACGGCACCAGAGCAGCAGCCATAACCAAGACAGTCGCCGCCCCGAGCAGCACATAGCGGTACAGCTTCCTCAACTGTCCCCCATTCATAGCGCGCCTCTCCTTCATCTCTACGGGAGCCCTCGCCAGTTTACCCCAAGAAGTACTCGGCGCCCCGAATCCGGCGCACGAAAGGCAGCTTCTCTATGAGCGCGTCCAGGCCGAGAATGCGGCCCGCCCCCAGCGCACCCAGAAGGAGAAACACCCCGATGTACACAATGTGCTCATCCAGAAACGGGTTGTGCGCCGGCGGGAACTGGGCGATGTAGAACATGAATATCATCGCTCCGGCCCAAAACAGGCTGAAGCGCGTGACGACGCCCAGGATCAGGGCGATGCCGATGAGGATCTGGCCCCAGATGACCAGCCCATCGATGACATCCACCGCCGCGCTGTTGGTCCCCAGATCCACGAACCAGCCCTCAAGAGGCCCGCTGGTGGCGTTGACCAGGAACCCCGCCGATGTCCAGTCGCCTAGCAACTTGTCGAACCCTGCCCACACGAAGATCCAGCCCATCGCCATCCGCAGAAGAAAGGTGAAGGGCAAGATAACGTCCACGTAGCGGAAGGTCAGGCTCCAACCGCCAAGGCGCGCACTCGACACGTTTTCCATCATTATTCCCTTCTAGACCACCCTTCCTGTCCTGTTTGCACATATTATACTGCGCAAACTTACCCTTGTCAAGCCCGCTTCCTCAGTCTGGCCACCATTTCAGACGATAACGAAGGCCAGCACTCAGCAGCGAATTTCACCGGTTTGCGGCTTGACAAATTATCCCCGAGGATGTAATCTGAAGCGGTCGATTGTGCCCTGCCGGGTGGACCATCCACCCCGGCGGAACGCACGCCCAGAAAGGAAGGAAGCGAAGGAGCGTTAGCTCGTAAGTCGGCGAGCGTGGCTCCGTCAAAAAGAATAGCCAGTCATTAGGGCTGAATCCCCGCAAGGGGAACGGGGGAACCAATCTTTTGGGGTGAATCTTGCCGATAGGCAGGTAGGGTAGCAGCTCTTTCAACCCGAACCCGTCAGCTAACCCCGTAGGCCACTGAAAGAGGCATAGTGCTAATGCCGAACGGGCCCGAGGCTATGCCTCGGGCCTTCTTTTTGCCCTTTTGGCACCCTGCCGAATCCGATAGGCAGGATGCGACGTGCGCGGAAGGGGGAGAAAGCATGGTAACAGTCACTGACCAAGCCGCTCTGGTGCTACGCGCCACTCTTACCAAGGCACGCACCCAGCCTGGTCAGACACTACGCCTAGTGCTGAGTCCAGATGGTAGCTTCGGCCTCGGCGTCGACCAGAGGCGAGACGGCGACCAAGTGGTCATCGCGCATGGCGAGAATATACTGCTGATCGCCCCCGACGTGGCGGAGGCCCTAGACGGGACGACGATCGAAATCCAAAACACAGACGGGAGACGAAAGATCGTCATCTCCCCCTAGTGGTCCATCTACTGTTGGCAGCATTCTGGGTCGGGCACTTCTCCGGCAGGAGAGCACAGGCGATGACCGTCCGTTTGAAGGCATGCGCGCGCTGCGGCGGCGATATGAGCTACGAGAGCGACATGTACGGCCTGTTCCGCCAATGCCTGCAGTGTTTCCTGCCTGGAGAACCTTCCCTCAGAGGCGGCAGCAGAGGCCGCCAAGAAGCGTGAGCAGGCTCCGGAGCTAGCGGCTCATGCCGTCGAGAAGGCCAGCGTATCAGAGGAGGCAAGCTATGTCAGCCAGAGTGAGGCTGGAGACCCGCCGTCGTAACGATCCCGCAGCTTTCCGAGGGAAGTTAGAGGAAACGGTGATCCTTAGGGACGGAGAGGTTGTCGCAGTTCTCCCCGAAGGTGATCCCCTGCGATACGGGTTGGAGCTGTCGGCCGAGGAGCTGCGCCTTCTCAAAGCAAGTCTTGGCGCCGTGGTGCAGACACGACCCCACGTGAAGGAAGTCCTGGAAGCCCTCATCGAATACAAGGAGGGGCAGACACGGGGGCGCGAACACCCCTCCTGAGGCCTATCGCCACCACGAACCGCACCCTGGCCTCCGCCAGCACCAGTACGCGCGTCTCACAACGAGGCGTACCACTCGGCGATGGCCTGGCCGATCTCGGCCGGCGAGTCCTCCTGGATGAAGTGGATCCCCTTGACCGTCACCTCCCGCTGGTTCGGCCAGCTGCGGCAGAGCTCCCGCTGCCTGCCGGTCAGGATAGTACCCGGATCGGCGTTGATGAACAGCTTCGGCACGTCGCTAACGCCGAGCCACTCCGCATAGCGACCCACGATCTCGACCACATCGGCGGGCTCTCCGTCCACGGGAATCTCTCGTGGCCACGTCAGGGTTGGTCGGCGAGACTCGCCGGGCTCCAGGTAGGGGCAGCGATACGCAGCCATCTCCTCATCGGTCAAGCTGCGCAACACGCTCGCCGGGAGGATCCGTTCCACGAACACGTTCTTCTCCAGGATCATCTCCTCGCCAGCCGGTGAGCGCATCGCCTGGAAGATCGCCCGCGCGGCCTCGGGCCATTCCTCCCACGTCACTGGCTGGACGACCGCTTCCATGTAGGCGATGCCCTTCACCCGCTCAGGGTGGCGATGTGCCCAGTAGAACGCAAGCGCCGAGCCCCAGTCGTGGCCCACCAGGGTGACGTTGGCGGTGAGGCCGAGCGCCTCGAACCAGGCGTCGAGGTAGCGAGCATGGTCGACGAAGCGGTAGGAACCGCTCGGCGATTTGCCCGACTCGCCCATCCCCAGCAGATCGGGGGCCAGGCAGCGCGCCAGGCCCTCCACGTGGGGGATCACGTTGCGCCAGAGATACGACGACGTCGGGTTCCCGTGCAGGAACACCATCGGGGCGCCCGCGCCGGTGTCGACATAGGCCATCTCGCTGTCGATCACGGCGACCCGGCGTCGCTGGTAGGGATCGCTGGCGGGAATGGAGCCTTGGTTCATCACTCAGCCTCCTTGTTCAATGGCGGAAGGGAGAAGCCGATGCCCTCAATGCGGACGGCGTGGTCGCTGACCTGCACGTGCGCGTCCAGGATCGTTTCGGCCAGCCACAGGTTAGTCTCCAAGTGCTCGGTCAGAGTAGGGACCGAGTAATGGCTGACTCCGTCGGCCAGAACGGCGTAGATCACCAGTTGGTCGGCCAAATAGCGGTCAACGGAGGCTTCGCTGTCGAGGTCTTGCAGCAAAGAGCGGGCAACGTGTTCGCCAATGGCCTCTGAGGTGCGCCGGGGAGCTCCTGCTCGATCGGAACCGAGAAGGCAGCCGTCTGCGGTCTCGGCAAAGACAGCCAGGGCCGCGCCGGCCTGCACGGCTGTAGTGTCGTACAGATGCTCAAAGTCCACACGATGGCCGTGTCGTTCCAAGACCTGAGCGCAGCGAGCGGCCATGCGTTCGCTGACGCGTCGCTCCTGAAGGTGGGAGCAGAGGGCCACTCCCGAGATGCGTCGCACCGGCCCCCGACGCGGAGGTAGGGAAAGGGCGCCAATCTTGCCCTGCAGTGGCTTCACGCTCACCTCGATGATGCCGGCATCCTTAGGGACGTAGCCCGGGCGAACTATCCGCAGCTCGGCCCGGACGCCCATGCGCGCCAGGGTGGGCAGGAGAAGGCGCTGCGTGTGGTAGGCGGAGGGGGCAAAGTCCTGGAAGAGCCCGCCTTTCAGCCGAAAGGTGCAGGGACGCTCGGCGAAGCAGGCGAGGGGGATGAGGGTCATGGCCATCATGGTGGTGGAGCCAGCACTGCCAATGTCCCAGGAATAGCTGCCGGCCCTGGCGACCTTTGCCGGACGAAACCAGATCTCGCCTGAACCGAGCGTCGCCCCTTCCAAAGAGGCCTCGGTGAGCTCGGCGATGGCCCGGGCGGCTGTGAGGTGCTGAGCTCTGAGGCCAGGCTTCGGTCGCTTAGCGCGAATGTTGTACAGGTGAAGCGACTGGCCCAGAAGGGCAGCCAAGGCCAGGGCGGTCCGCACAATGGTGCCGCTACCGGACTTTTGGCCGCCGTCGATCTCGATCACAAAGGCAGGATAGCGCGATCAACAGAGAATGGAAAGGCGGGGTTCCGGCGACTATGCCCATCCTCCGCGTTCAGGGGCCTCCGACAGCGGATGGCGCTTCGCCCGTTGCCAGAAGCAGCAGAGCATCGCGGAACCTGGCCTGGAGTTGCTGGAGGCCCATCTCTTCCCTCACACCGGAGGAGCGACAGCGCTTCTACCCCTCGTGCTCCTCGATCTTCACGCCCAGCGGCTCCAGCTTGGCCAGGAAAGGCCCCGGATCGATCACCGCCTCCGGAGCGAAGGCGCCCCGCTCAGCGATCTCCCCCTGGGCCAGCACCACCGCCCCCAGCGCGGCCGGGATGCTGGTGATGTTCTTCATCCGGCCCACGCAGGTGTACCAGCGATGCGCTTCGCGACCGTCCTGCTCTCCGTACACGTCCACCCGAAAGCCGGATACCGTGCACTTGCCCCGCGGAAGTCGCGGCAGCAAACGATGGAAGGTGGCGGCCCAGAACCTCTCGCTCCGCTCGCCGCGCACCAGACCCACGCGCTCCAGGAGGATGCCCGCCCGGGCCAGCCAGGCCGGCCAGATGCCCCCCTTGAGGGTCACCGTCTCTAGCCCGGCGATGTTCCCGGGGATGGTCACCGGCTCGGCGTGACCGGTGTGGTAGACCGGCAGACGACCACATGGCGGCGGGAACTGCACTGTCTCCTTGCCACTGCCAGAGCGAACAAGCACTTCTCGTCCGCCCCTGAAGGAGGGCACCTTTCCGCAGAAGATGTGCACCGCGTGGCGGTAGTTGGCATAGCCGCCGGCATCGTCAGCCCCGCCGAACCAGGCGATGTGAATGCGGCGAGGCTGGCTCATGGCCAACGCCCCCTTTTTCGCCACCAGGTTAGTTAGACCAGGACAGTTGCCCAGGCCGGTCAGCACTGCCACCCCCGCTTTCTTGGCCGCGTCGTCCAACGCCAGGGCCTCCCGGGCCGCCTCGTAGTCATCGGCGATGCTGACGTAATGCACGCCAGCCTCGATGGCCGCGCGGGCCTGCGGTCCCTCGAAGTAGACAAAGGGACCAACGAACCCGAGCGCCACGTCATAGCCGCGAATGACCTCCACCAGCGCCTGGTGGTCAGTGGCATCCACCCGGCAGGCCCGCACCGGGTCGCCTAGCTCCCCGGCCAGTTCCTGCGCCGCCGCCAGGTTGAGCTCGGCCACCATCACCTCGCTCACACCTGGCTGACTGGCTAGGGTGCGCACTGCCTGGTTCCCCATATCGCCTGCCCCGCCCAGCACGACGAATCGCATCGCTCGCCCCCTTCCTACCTATAGTAACGGCTACCGCTCGATGATTGCCGGCTCGAAGGGCACCTTGTTCAGCGGCTCGTTTCCGTCCTTGGTTATGAGCACCGTCATTTCCATCCTCATGCCGCCCACCCCCGGCTTGTTCAGCACTAGGCCCGCAACCTCAACCATGTTCGGTTGAAGCACCAGATCTCCCTTCGATTCGTAGGGCACGCTCGAATTGATCACCACGGGGTAGTATTCGTTGCCCAGTATGCCTATCCCGTGACCATAGCCCGGCAGGGCATACTGCCTGTAGCCGGTTCTATCCATGAAGGCGTCCATCTTGTCTGCCACCTCGCCATACGTTGCCCCCGGCTTCAGGCTCTCCAGCAACAGCTTGCAGGCAGCGACAAAAACGTCCGATAGCTCCCGCTGCCCGGGCGTAGGCTCGCCCATTATGGCGTTGCGGGCCAGGTCGCCCAGATAGAGGTCGTACATCGCGTGCAGGTCTAGGATCACATTGTCGCCGCGCTCGATCCGTTTCCTGGTAGGCGGGGTGCACCCTCCCCAGTGGTAGGCGGCTCTATGGCCCGATCCTATCTCCTGGCCGCCGGTGAGCGTCCAGTTGAGCTCGCTGCCCGTCTTCCTCATCACGTACTCGGCGATGCCCGCCACCTCCGTCTCCGTCATGCCAACCCGCAGCTCCTTGAGCACCACCCCCAGCCCCAGGTCACAGATTTCGGCGGCCCGCCTGAAGGACTCGATCTCGGCCTCATCCTTGATGATGAATATCTCATTCAGGAAGTGGGTGGCGTTCTCGAACGTGGCCTGGGGGAAGGCATCCCTCAGGATCTCGTACTCGCTGGCCAGAAGGAAGGTCTCTATCCTGATGGGTGAGTGGCCCAGCTCGACCCCTATTCGCCCTTTCTCAAGCCCCCTGACTCTAAGATATGAGAGAATCTGGTCCCACATAGCCATCCCAGGCAGGGGGGCCACACCGGTCACATTCTTGAAGAAGCTGTCGTCCTTTACGCGTTCGCTATCGAGCGCCAGCACGTACAGCTGCGGCTCGCCCTCGCGCGGAATGACCGCCACGCCCCGCCAGGGTACGAAGGCGCCAAAGACGTACCCCACGGTGCTTAGCCTTGTGGCGATCAGCACGTCAATGTCCTGCTCATCCATCTTGGCCTGGATCTTCTTCAGCCTGGCCTCGTAGTCCACTTGCGTACTCAACTTCCGACCTCCTGCTGCCTGCTCCAGACACGGAAGACGTTGCTCATCGCCCTTCCCAGCGTGCTAATCTAGCACAGAAACGGTCAACTGTCGCGGCCCGCGGGGTCAGGGACTGGGGGCGCCTTCGCTCGCCGCGAAGTTCATCGTGAAGCCGAGAAAGCGCCCCCGGTGCTCCAGCAACCGGAAGCCGCTGGCCCGGCAGAGGTCGCGGACCACATCCGGGAACTGATAGTCGGGGTCGGGCAGGACCTCGGCGATGGAAAGGGTGCCGCCGGGCTTGAGGACACGGCGCAGTTCGGCCAGCGCCTTCGGCCGGTCAGGAAGTTCACCCAAGACAGTGACCAGGAAGGCGCAATCAACCGAGGAATCAGCCAGGGGCAAGGCCAGAGCGTCCCCTACCATCGGCAGGGCGTTGCTGACCCGCTCTCGCAGCAGACGGCGGCGAAGGGCGCCTATCATCTCGGACTGGATGTCGACGCAGACCAGCCGTCCCTCAGACCCAAGCCTGCGAGCGACCTCGACGCTGAAGTAGCCGGGGCCGGGGCCCAGCTCCAGGACAGTGCGCCCCGTATCTATGTGAAAGCTGTCGACCGTCGACCGCAGCGGCTGCACCACCCGCCGCGGCAGGTTATCGAGCATCCAGCGCCAACGGAGTGGGCAGGGGCGGGTGCCCTTGTAGCGCTGGGTGAGCGAGTACAACCACAGGGCGGATACCACCGCCCAGGCGACAACCACAAGGCGGAGAAGAAGGAACAAGGCGCGCATCGCGGTCTCCCTGTCTCGATTCGGCTTGGCAGCCGTAGGGAGCAGTATATCATTACTGCCGCTTGCGCGCGGCGCCGGGCCTCGCGGGCGCTGGACCCCGCCCTCCCACCGGCCCTCGCCCCAGCAGGAGCGCGGGCAGGATGCCCACCCAGACGAAGATAGCTCCCACCAGGAACGATCGGCCGAAGGCGCGACCCGTGCTCCTGGCAAAGATGGTCTGCAGCTCCTCCGACAGCTCGTCCAGCTTTGGTCGCAAGGGCTCAGCCAGTTCCGCCCCCACAGCCTCCTTCACCTGTTCGTAAAGGTCGATGGCCGGCTTCTCCCCCGACCGCGCCGCCTCCTCCATCTCCTCCGTCGAGGCGCTGAGGACCCCCTCGATGATGCCCTGCTTGGCGGCCGCTGGCAGGTCGGACCGCTCGACCAGGGCCGCCGCCTCCTCCTGAGCCGCGCTCACGTGCCCGGGCAGGGCTCCGACGAAGACGGCCACCAGAATCGCCACCCCCAGAGTGAACCCTACCTGTCTGGCAGTATTGAACACTCCCGCACCCACGCCTGCCCTCCCCCCTGCTACGGAACCCATCGCAGCGCTGGTCAGAGGGGCGAAGGTCAGGCCCATTCCAATGCCACCCAGTACGAGGCGCCACGCTATCTGAGGATATGGCACCCCGCCTTCCAGAAGCGAAGCGGAGTACATCGCGGCGCCGAAGAGGAGCACTCCCCCTATCACCATAGGGCGCGGCCCGAAGCGGTCCGTTAGACGCCCCGCCAGCGGCCCTGTAAGCAGGATGCACCCTGAGAACGGCGTGATGGCGAACGCCGCCTTCAGCGTCGAGTAGCCCTCCGTGACCGTCAGGTACTGGACGAGAAGGAACACCGCACCGAAGAAGGCGAGCCCAAACAAGAGGATCACCACGTTGGCAGCGGAGAACGTCCTGTCACGCAGCATACGCAGGTCAATTATTGGATGGCTGACGATACGCTCCACCAGGACGAAGAGCGCCCCGGATACTGCCGATGTGGCAAGCAGACCGGTGATAAAGGGCGACGACCAGCCGACGTCCTGACCGCGGATGAGAGCGAGGGTCAGCGAGAACAGCGAGACAGAGAGCATAGCCGTCCCCGGCAGGTCAATGCCGCGTCCCGCCTCGGGGTCCTTCGACTCCCGGATGATGACCAGGCCCACCAGCACAGCCACCATCCCAATCGGAACGTTAACAAGGAAGATCCATTCCCAGCCAGCGTATTCGGTGAGGAGCCCACCCACCGTAGGGCCCACTGCCCCCGCCACTCCCGCTATCGCCCCCCATATGCCCAGTGCCAGACCGCGCTGGTGCGCTGGAAAGGCCAGAGTGACGATGGCCAGACTTACCGGCACCATGATCGCTGCGCCGATGGCCTGAGCGGCTCGCCAGGCGATCAGCATCTCGATCCGCCCCGACATCCCCGCGCCCAGCGAGCAAAGCGAAAAGATGATGATGCCGGTGAGGAAGAGCCTTTTGCGGCCGAACCTGTCTGCCAGGCGGCCAGCAGGGATCAGCAGCACCGCGAACGCCAGGTTGTAGGCGTTCAGCACCCAGGTAACCGCCTCGATGTCAGTGTCAAGATCGCGTTGGATAGTGGGGATGGCGATGTTGACGATAGAGGAGTCGAGGATGGCCATGAACAGGGCGAAGACCGTCGCCCCCAGGACGAGCCACTTATGCTGAACGAGCATCCTTGCTCAGCGGGGCCGAGGAGCCTAGGCCCAAGTAGATCACCAAGATGCTCTGTTCCACGTAGCCCCTATATCACACGCCCTGCTACTCCCGCAACCGGGGCAACGGGACGGGAGCACCATGATAGCACCGTTGCCTGCTATGGGCTCCCCGCGGTCACCGAATTGAAGCCCAAACCCAGGGTTGACAAGATGAGAGCGTTTACGTAGGCTACGTTGATACTAGTAGTATCGTCCATAGGTCGCAAGTAAAGGGAGGTGACTAGCATGGCAGAGGAAAAGAAGAGCATATTCGCCTCGGTGAAGGACGGGGTCGTGGAAGCGATTCGAGGCGTCGGAGACGTGGCGCAGGCGGTGGTGGATACCGTCAGCGGCACCCTGGTGAGCGCCCTGAAAGGCGTGC
>Ga0209979_1001602_pt1 | contig 24187 bp, 22 predicted proteins | sample AnhtaG_FD_183114 | JGI IMG/M metagenome (GOLD analysis project Ga0209979, IMG submission 183114) | Deep subsurface microbial communities from Anholt, Denmark to uncover new lineages of life (NeLLi) - Anholt_01485 metaG (SPAdes) (version 2) | ecosystem: Environmental > Aquatic > Marine > Oceanic...
GTTGGTGTTGGAACCGGTCATGAACGCGCCTAGCACCCCGATGAGGGGTGAGAAGAAGGGGAAGGCCGCTCCAACGCTTCGGCTGATGCCCTCGGCCAGAAAATAGGTCATGCCGCTGTGATCCATGCTCAGGGCCATGCCAACCAGGGAGGCGATGCCGATGCTGGAGGGCACAGCGCTCCTCAAGGTGTTGGCCGTGATCCTTCGCAGTGTGCCTCTCCTGTAGTGTCCGGTGCGCCGATAGAGAAGGTAACCTATGATAGAAGTGTAGGCCAGCAAGGCCCCAGCGTGGCCAAAGATGCTGATGGTTCGCCCTGTTCCGGCCCCCGTTATCCAGCCGTAGGCCGTTTGGAGTTCCGGAAACCGAATCCTGATCACTACGCCGTTGAGAAGCTGGTGAAGGGGATTGTAGAGCTCTGCTGCCGTGACCAGCACGATAAGGAGCAGATAGGGTACCAGGGCTAAGGGCAGCCCCAAGCGCCCTTCGGCGCGAGTTGCTGTAGAGCTTGCCGAAGCCGAGCGGTAGCGGGGCAATCGAGCCACTGCTGCTCCTACCAGGAGGCCAACCAGGCCCGCCACGAAGCCGGCCAGATTCCAGAGGCCGTTGGTGGCCAGCAGATACTGAGTTCCGCTCATCAGGGAGCCGATGATCAGGATGGCCGGTAGGCCATGCCAAAGGGCTTTGAAACCACCGTGAGCATGGGCGGCGGCCAGGCCACAGCCGAAACAGGCCAGGCCCAAGAAGAGGGCTGACCAGGGAGCCAACTCCTGACCGCCCAGTCCAGTAGCAACGATGAGGGCCTGGAAAGACGATGCGATGTCGCCGAAAGTAACCGACCAGGAATGGCCAATCGCCGTAGCCACCACTGCGGTCGTCGGCTCGAAGCCCATGCCGATGAGCAGGGGAGCCACCACGGCGATGGGGACACCGAATCCAGCCACTCCCTGCAGGAAGGCACTGAAAACCCAGCTCAGGATCAAGAGCTGCATTACCCTGTCGGCGGTGAGGCGGGAGATGGCGCGGCCTATAACGGCAATGGCTCCCGCTTCATTGACCACGTTGTAGAGCACCAGCGCCATCCAGATGATGTACAGGACGTAGATGGTGAGCAGCAAACCCTTGAGCTGGGAATAGGCGAGGAGCTCAGGTGTAGCGCCGAAAAAGGCTAAGGACACTACGATAGCCGTGAACCAGCCTACAGGGCCGGCCTTAGACCCACCCCAACGAAAGCCGATCATAAGGATCAGCACCACGATGATCGGCGATAGCGCCAAAAGCCGGCAGAGAACGTTGAAAGGTAAAGGGGGCATTGGGATAGATTCTCGCTCGGCCTAGATCCCTTCGGCAAGCTCAGGACAAGCCCTTCGGCAGGACTTCGGCGAGCGCTTCGGCTGAACTCAGTCGAAGCCCTCAGCGTCGAAGCCTCAGTCGAGCCGGTCAGGACAATCGCCAAATCCAGGCCCTACCCGCTGCATTTGGCAAATCCTCGCTTTTGGCCTGGATCAACTCAACCCCTTGAGCAAGCCTGTTCTCTCGTTGAATTGCTCGATCAGTGCATCAATCTCCCCAACCTGGCGATGGGTGCCTGTCCAGTAGTCGGGGGCATACCACTGGGCCTGGATCTCCTCGTAGGTCTTGCCTTGCTGCTCGACCCAAGTGAAATACTTGAGGTTGTGGATACGTTGGCGCTCCCAATAGCCAAGTTCCTCCACGTAATCCACTGTACAGCCCAGGAGATAGCGGTGGTAATCGGCGGCGGCGTCCAGTTCGGTGTACTCGCCGCGCTCCTCGTGCAACTCCTGCAAGCGGCTCTGGTATAACTCCATCGAGTCGGTAAAGACGGTCAACACGATGTCATGCTCGCCCAATTCGTACCACCTGGCGAACTTGATACAGGAGAGCACGTTGGCGATGCTGGAGATGCCTAGCAGGTCCAGTTGTTCCACTAACCCCTCCGACACGCCCTGTTTCACCAAAAAGGCACGGCCAGCCGACTCGTTGAACAGCCGCACCAGGCTCATGCAGGCTTCGTCGTCAATGGACATCACCATGTCGGTGCTCTTGAGGTTGTGAATCCAGGGCACGTGCTTGTCGCCGATGCCCTCGATGCGGTGCGCACCGAAGCCATTGAGGAGCAGAGTGGGGCACTGGAGGGCTTCGCTGGCGGCCACCTTGCTGGTGGGGAAGATCTCCTTCATGTAGTCGCCGCAGCCAATGGTGCCAGCCGACCCGGTGGTCAGCACCACGCCCCGGTAGGTGTCCTTTGGCCCCATCTCGTGCTGCAACACCTCTTCCATCGCGTGGCCGGTGACCTCGTAGTGCCAGAGGTGGTTGCCGAACTCGTCGAACTGGTTGAAGATGGCGATGTCCTCGCGGGTCTCCCGCAGCTCCCAGCACTTGTCGAAAATCTCCTTGACGTTGCTCTCGGTGCCGGGGGTGGCGATGACCTCTCCAGCGAACCTGGCCAGCCATTCGAACCTCTCGCGGCTCATTCCCTTGGGCAGGATGGCGATGGACTCGCAAGCCAGCAGCGTGGCGTTGTAGGCGCCGCCCCGGCAGTAGTTGCCAGTCGAGGGCCAGACCGCCTTCTGGTAGGTGGGGTCGAACTGGCCGGTGGCCAGACGCGGCGCCAGGCAGCCGAAGGTGGCCCCCACCTTGTGGGAGCCAGTGGGAAACCACTTGCCCACCAGGGCGATGATGCGCGCCGGCACGCCGGTGAGGGACGGTGGGAGTTCCAGGTAGTTGACACCACCGAAACCGCCCCCGTGGGCCGTCGGCCCGTTCTTCCAGGTGATGCGGAACAGGTTGAACGGATCCACGTCCCACAAGCCGATGTTCTTCAGCCGGGCCTTGATCCCCTCGGGGATCAGCGTGTGATCCTTCATCTGCGCCAAGGTGGGGATAATGATATGGCGCTCCCGTGCCCGTTGCACGGTTCGCTGCAATTGTTTCTCGTTCAGGGATAGGTCTATCATCTCAATCTCTCCTTGTGTTTAAAATTGAGGCGAGGGCATGGCGAGGGGCTTTCCCAAAAGATCAGAGCGCTCACCGCACTCCCTCCATCACTCGCTTGACGTCGTCCAGATCAGGGACAACGGTGTAGGGCTGGCCCACTGCCTTCATCGCACTGGCAACGTCCTTGAGGCCGGAGCCGGTGGCCAGGACGACTACTCGATCGTCGGGGGCGACCAGGCCCTCCTCCACCGCCCGCACCAGCCCGGCGTAGGCAGCGGCTGCTGCGGGCTCGGCAAAGACACCACAGCCCTGGGCTAGGGCGGGGATAGCGGCCAGGATCTCCTCGTCGCTCACCCGGATGAAGGCCCCGCCGGTCTCCCGCGCTGCGCGCAAAGCCTTGATGCGGTCGCGGGGCAACCCCGCCACGATGCTGTCGGCGATGGAGTGAGCCTCCACCGGCTCCATCTCCCAGCCCTCCAGCCCCCGCTCCCAGGCATCCACCAGCGGTGAGGAGCCGGCTGCCTGCACACCGATGAGCCGGGACGTGTGCTCGATCCAGCCCAGCGCCGCCAGGTCTGTTAACCCCTTGCGAATCCCGCCGATGATACAGCCGTCGCCGACAGGAATCAGGATAACGTCGGGGGCTTGCAGGCACGCCGAAGCCTGCGTCCCCGCGAGTTGCTCGCAGATCTCATAGGCAGCGGTCTTCTTGCCCTCGGACATGTACGGGTTGTAGGCCGTGTTGCGGTTGTACCAGCCAAAGGCTCGCGCTGCCTTCAGGCACAGGTCGAAAGCCTGGTCATAGGTGCCGTCCACCAGGAGAACAGTGGAGCCGTACGCCAGGAGTTGTGCCACCTTAGCCTGGGGAGCAGTGGAGGGCACGAAAATGACGTTGGGCTGACTCACCGCCGCGCAGAGGCCGGAGAGGGCAGCGGCAGCGTTGCCGGTGCTGGCGGTGGTGACGATCTCGGCGCCACGCTCGCGGGCCTTGACCACGGCCACGGCCGAGGCCCGGTCCTTGAAAGAAGCGGTGGGCTGGCGGCTGTCGTCCTTGATCCACAGGTGCTTGAGTCCCAGTTGGGCCGCCAGACGCGGCGCGGGATAAAGGGGCGTCCAGCCGACACTCCCCAGCACGGTGCCCTCGGCCAATCGCCACGCCATCGCAGGGTCCACCGGCAAGAGCGGCAGGTAGCGCCAGATGGAGTGGTCGGGGTCGGCGGTCAGCCCAGCGGGCGTGAAGCTGCGGCGGAGGGCATCGTAATCGTAGACGACGTCCAGGATGCCGTCGTCTCCGTGTTTGGGGCAGACGTACTCAACTTCGTCAACGCCGTATTCCCCGCCACAGATGGTGCACTTGAGGCCAATAATGTGATTCATGGTATGATCTCCTAGCTTATTTCAAGTATCGCTTCATCCAACCGGCAACCAGTTTGTAGACTTTGTCGCGGTGATTATCAAGGTGGATAGCGTGTCCCGTTTCCTCAACGATGTGCAGCCTCTTGCGTCCCTGGACGGCATCGTGTAGCCTTTGGCTCTGTTTGACTGGATTGATGGCATCCTCGGCACCGTGGATAATCAACATCGGTGCTTTCACCTGCTTAGCTGCCCGCGTGATATCAATCCAAACAGAATCCAGGCTATCTGGCACCGGTACTGTCTCGAGGCAAGCGTGGAGCCGGGGATCAGAGAGAAAGCGGGTATTGGCATCGTCGTCCACAGCCATACGCATCCTGTCGAGTTCCCTGATTCGTGAAAAGGTGAGAGGCTTTTTCCAGAAGCCACGCTTGACTTTGCTGACTCCAATGGCCAGGGTGAACACCACACGGTCGGCCAGGGAGGGCATCAGAAACACCGGGGCGGCGAGAACCACTGCGCTGCGCACTCGTGGGTCGTGTGCAGTTGTCAAAACGACGGCACTGCCCCCGGAATCCCACCCAACCAACCCGAAGCGGCGGTAGCCTCGCCCGCTCAAGAAGTTCAGGGCCTCGCGGATGTCGTAGGGCCAGACGTGCATATCCACTGTTCCCCGTAGCCCTTCGCTTTCCCCGTGTCCGGTGAAGTCGAAGGCCAGTGCTGTGAACCCTTGTCTCGCTAACCGCTCTGCGTAGTCAAACCAGTTATCCTTGAACTCAAAGGCTCCGTGGCACAGAACGACGGCGACCGGCCTTGGGCTTGGAGCTTCGAACAAAGCGCCGCTCAGCGTACGGTCTGCGGACGAAAACGCGATTGCCTCCATCGTGACACTCGGGCGTTCAGGATGCTACCGATAGATACCGCGGTAGTTCTGCAACCAGGGCTATTGTGCCCTGAACGGCTTCTAGCATGAGTTCAATACACACCTGGTCTTGTGTCGTGTGGGCGTACTGCTCCTCACACGGGGAGAAGCCAATCGTCGGGATGCCTGCTTCAGTCAGGTAACCACCGTCGGTGGTGAAGTTCCAGGGTGCGACCCTCACCGGCCTTCGCAAGTGCTTCTCTAGGATCCGGCGCGCACTGGAAACCAGGGAGTGCGTTTCATCCAGCAGATAGCCTGGTGCCGACGTGGGTAATGAGGTTGTCATCCCGGTGTATGAACGCACATTCTTGGCAAGTAGCTCCGCTGTCCCGGTCACGCCGGGAGGGCAGGACTTCTCCAGGATATCATGCAGCATATCGAGTAGGTCAGCCGGTTTGTCGCCGGGAAGGCTGCGCCAGTCCAAATGCAGCCACACCTGCCCAGGGGTCATGTTTCCACTCTCTTGGTCAGTATAGCAGCGAGTCGGCGTGAGGGCGGCCGGGCCCAAGGTGGTGTCCTTCGGCAGAGAGAGCGAGCCTACGTGTTGCAGGAAAACGGCCAGTGCAAACAGAAGGTTGGTCTCATGTGAGGCAGTGCTAGCGTGCGTGGCCCGGCCCTGCAAGTGGACGATCACTTCCGTCCGGCCGCGGTGACCGCATGCGATCTGGTTAGCCGTCGCTTCGCCGAGGATGGCTACAGCGGTCTTCAGGTGGTTAAGCAGGAACTTAGTCCCCCAACTGCCCGTCTCCTCGTGCACGACGCACGTCACATAGACATCGCCGGGAAATTGGCAACCTGTCGCCTTCATGAGCCCCACGGCGTAAACTTGGGTAGCGATTGCTCCTTTGGTATCGCTGGCCCCTCGGCCCCAGATGACGCCATCCTTGATGTCGCCACCAAAGGGGGCGTGAGACCACCTCGTTGCGTCTCCGATGTCCACCTGGTCCATGTGGCAGTTGAGCATCACGGTGGGGCCACCTGCGCCGTGGATCATTCCCATGACGTTACCCACCTGGTCCACCCATACATCGTCGTAGCCGAGTCGCTCCATCTCGGCGCGGATCAGAGCAGCGACGGCTTCCTCCTGGCCCGAAAGGCTTGGGGTACACACTAGCCGTTGGCAGAAATTGATCAGTTGATCACGCCAAACTTCTTCACTCCAACTCGCTGGTTGATCGCCCATTGCTGTCCAGACACAAAGACTGCAAGCGGGGCTAGAGCTCCCATTGCAGTCTCGGTAACTCGCAAAAGTTAGCACTCCTGCTACCAAGAGGCGTCCGCGCCCTGTAGCGAGTAGTTTGGGGCCTACAAAAAAGCGTCGCTTGCTATGGCACGATGTGAGTGCCGGTATTCCCCTCGAGGGCGTCAACTGCCCTGTCCAGGGAAGTTATGATGGCCCTCTCCCCACCCGACTCGAGGAACCTGACGCAAGCCTTCACCTTGGGGCCCATACTGCCTGCCAGGAAGTGGCCCTCTTCTAAGTATTTCTTAGCCTCTGGCAAGGTTATCTTACCCACAGACTTCTCGTTTGGCTTGCCGTAGTTCAGCTTTGCCTCCTTGACGTCGGTGAGGATTAGGAAAACATCAGCATTGACGACCTCCGCGAGCCTCTCGCCGGCGAGGTCCTTGTCTATCACCGCCTCCACACCCTGGTAATGGCCATGCTCATCCAAAATCACCGGTATGCCACCACCTCCGGAGGCGATGACTATGATTCCCGCATCAACCATTCGCTTGATCACTTCGCTTTCAACATTGGCTGTGGGATCAGGTGAAGGAACCGTCCGCCTCCAAGCCCTATCCCCAGTGGGTTTGACCCTCTTTATAGTGTGCTCAGGATGCTTCCGCTTGAGCCCATCGGCCTCCTCCTTGGTGAAGAAGTTCCCTACAGGCTTCGAGGCCGCATCGCCGAAGAACTCTGGATCGTCCTTGCCCACCAGGACCCGGTTCACCACCGCACAGACCGGCGTGTCTATCCCAATGTCCTGCAGGTAGTTCATCAACGTCTGCTGTAGCATGTAGCCTATCTGTCCCTGAGTCATCGCTCCAACGACATCCAAGGGGTGGGCTGGCACTTTCTCTTTTCCCGCGTCTTGCTGAACGAGAAGATTGCCAGCCTGAGGCCCATTGCCGTGGGTTATCACCAGCCTATCCTCAGGCTTCATCCTTTTCACTATTTCTGCCATGAGCTTCGTGGTGACCATGCAGTTCTTGGATTGCTCTTCGGTGGTACCCTTCTCGTGGGCCTGTTTGATTGCGTTGCCACCTAAGGCTACCAATAATCTCATTTCAGGCTCCAGTTCCTCGTCAGTGTGCTCACAGGTTGCCTATGGTAAGCGCCATCAACGCCTTCTGCACGTGGAGGCGGTTCTCGGCGACGTCATAGATAGCGGAGCGAGGGCCAGAGGCTATCTCATCGGTCACCTCGCTGCCCCGATCAACCGGCATGGGATGGGTGAAGATCGCATTCTCGGTGCACGCCATTCGTTCGCCGGTCGTCGTCCAACCCTGATAGGCCCTGGCCTTCTCGATCTCTGCTTGCTTCTGGAAGACCCCATCCTGGTAGGCCATCGTAACGTGCATGCCGAAGCGGGAAGAGATGAGAAGCGCAGCCTGCACGCTGCACCAAGAACGGGCCAGCGCACCGGAACCCCAGGTGAGCAGTAACTTCTTGCCTCGCAGGGCCTCATAGTTCGGGCGACCGGGGCCCTCGCCGTACCACTTGGCGGCCAGATCGAGCACTGCCATCAGTTTGTCGAACAACCAGTCTTGGGTGCATAAGAAATCGCGGTTGTACAGATCCACTTGTAACCTCCCAAATCCCAAGCCCCAAGCTCATTGGGGTTTGGTCATTGGGGTTTGGTCATTGGGATTTGGGGTTCTGCGCTCAGCGCATCACGAGCGCCATCACCGCCTTCTCCACGTGCAGCCGGTTTTCGGCCTCGTCGAAGACCACGGAGTTCGGGCCGTCCATCACCTCACTGGTGACCTCGATGTCACGATCAGCGGGCAGCGGGTGCATGTAGATAGCGTCAGGCTTGGCCAGGTTCATGCGGCGCTGGTCGGTGATCCAATCCTGGTACTGATCCTGAAGGCGCTTGCCCTCGTCAGGATCGGCGGTGGTCATCATTGGACCCCAGGATTTGGCGTAGACGATGTCGGCATCCTTAAAAGCCTCGTCCATGTCGTGGACGATCTCGAAGCCGGTGCCGTACTTGCTGGCCTGTGCCTTGGCCTCTTCCTCGATGTCCAGCATCAGCTTGAACTCCGGCGGGTAGGCCAGCGTGATATCCAGGCCAAAGCGGGGCGCCTGCAAAATAAGAGACTGCGGAACGGACAGCGGCTTGAGGTAAGAGGACGCATAAGCCCAGGAAACCACCATCTTCTTTCTGCGCAAATCGCGGCCCTTCTTCTCCATAATGGTCATCAGGTCGGCCAGGCACTGGAAGGGGTGATAGACGTCGCACTGCATGTTGAGGACAGGGGCACGGGAGGCCTCGGCGACCCAGTTTAGATATTTATTACCGTAGTCCCAATCGCACTGGCGGATGGCAATACCGTCGAAGTAGCGGCCCAGAATTTCGCCAATCTCCTTGGCAGTATCGCCGTGGGCAATCTGGGTCGTGCGGGAGTCGATAAAGGCCGCATGCCCCCCAAGCTGCGCCATACCGGCCTCGAACGAACAGCGGGTGCGGGTGCTGCTGAAAAAGAAGAGCATCCCTAGCGTTTTATCCCGCAGATATGGGTGTGGCTCACCCAGAGCCCGCTTGCGCTTCAGGTCCCAGGCGGTATCAAGGACAGTCTCGACCTCTTCCTTGGAGAAATCCAAGTCGCCAATCAAGTCGCGGCCACGAAGGTTTGTTAACATCGTGTCACTCCTTTCTTGAACTTTCCCCTACCCCCTTCTCCTTCTCCCGCTGGGAGAGTCGAAGGGGATTAGGGGTGAGGCGCGCTTTACTCAATCGCACCCAGGATCAGGGCCAGCATACCCATGCGGAGGACGACGCCATTGAACGCCTCTTGCCAGTAGCGGGCGTGGCGGGTGGAGTCGACATCGGTGGGGAGTTCGTCCATGCGCGGCAGGGAGTGGAGGACAATGGAGCTGCTCTTGCCCTTCTCGCGCAGCAACTGGCGGGTGACCTTGTAGTTGGAGGGAGTCAGGCCCTTATCCTCGATGGCCTCCTGGCGCGCCTTGGTGTAGTCGGGCTGTACGACAGGCTCCATGTAGATGACGTCGGCCTTGTGGATCACGTCGGCGACGTGCTCGGCCTCTTCGTAGGTCAGATTCCTCTCATCCAGCTCGGCCTTGAACTCAGCGCTCAGGGACATATCCGGTGGGGATACATAGATGACCTCGACGTCGAACTGGCACAGCGCATAGGAAATGGAGTGCATGGTGCGCATGCGCATATCGCCTATGCACAGGAAGGTCAGGCCGTCTATGGTGCCCACTTCCTCCCGGATGGTGTAGAGGTCGGTGAGGATCTGGGTGGGGTGCTCGCCCCAGCCATCACCGGCGTTCACAACGGGGACACTCGCCCATTTGGCGGCCTCGGCGGGTGCGCCCTGCTGGAAGTGGCGCATGACGATGACGTCACCATAGCACTCCAGCATGCGGACGGTGTCCTTGATGGACTCCTGATACCAGTCGCCGGCGCGGGTCATCTTGGCATCGGAGAAGCCCGTCACGTGACCGCCCAGGCGATGCATCGCAGCCTCGTGAGCGATGCGGGTGCGGGTGGATGGCTGATAGAAAGCCGTCACCATCGTCTTATCCTTGAGCAGATCCGCATTGTGGCGGTTGATGGCATAATGCTCCAAGGACTTGGCGACATCGAACATGTAGAAGAACTCTTCCCGTTCGAAGTCCTTCATAGAAAGAATGTCATGCCCCATAAAACTACGCATTAGTACAAACCTCCTGTCTTAATTGGTATGAAGTTTGATCAACGAACCAACGAGACGAGGTAAAAACCTCAAGCCCCTTGGCTCCTTGCTCCCCTCCTACAGTTCCGACACGATAGTCGGGTCAAACGGCTTGCCAGTCACAAATCGACCATGGGCTCGCTCGCCGACGAACTTGCCGTCGTGGTAAATCACCTTGCCACGGGAGATGGTCGTGACCACCCGCCCGTAGATGGTATGCCCCGCGAAGGGAGTATAACTGCCCAGTGCACCGTGCAAATCCTCGTCTTGCAGGACATGCTCGCCGGTCGGGTCGTAGATCACTACGTCGGCATCGGAGCCCGGCCTCAGCGTCCCTTTCTGTGGATACAGCCCATACACCATAGCCGGGTTAGTACTGAGCACTTTCGCCAGCCGCTCCAGCGGGAGTTCCCCGCTGGCCACGAGGCGGCTGTAGAGCACCTGAAGTGAAGTCTCCACGCCGGGAATGCCCTGTGCCGCGTCGTTGAATGAAGTGGCCTGCCGCTTCTGGGCGCGGACGTAGCCGCAGTGATCACTGGCCACCACCTGGATTTCGCCTGCTTTGAGGAACTCTTGCATGCGCGCTACCTTCTCCGCGGGACGGACTGGAGGCGAGCAGATGAACTCCTCAGGATGCTCGCCCTCGAACACAGAGTCGTCGAGCACCAGGTAGTGAGGGCAGCTCTCGGCGATGACCGGCTCACCGCGCCGCCGCGCCTCGGCGGTCAGTTCCACCGCTTCGGGGGTCGAAAGGTGGACCAGATACATTGGGCTTCCCACTGATTGCGCAAGGAACACCATTCGATTCGCCGCCTCGGTCTCGGCCATTGGGGGGCGGCTCTTCCCGTGATAGGCGGGAGACGTTAAGCCTCGCTGGGTCAGCATCGCTTTCGTGCCTTCAACGATGGCGTCATTTTCGGCATGCACAGTGACCAACAGCCCGATGTCCTGCCCCTCCTCCAAGAGGCGCAGTATCGTCAGGTCGTCCGAGTAAAACTTGGCGTCTCGATACGTAGTGTAAACCTTGACACTGGGGATGCCCATCTCGACCAATTCAGGCAACTCATCGGCCTGACCATGTTCCAGGTCTACGACGATGGCATGCAGCCCGTAGTCAATATGTACCTGCCCGTCGGCCTGGGCACGTCGCCTCTCAATGGTCTCCAGCAGTGAGTCGCCGCTTAACTGGGTCGCGTAGTCAATGATGGTGGTTATCCCACCGCAAGCAGCCGCCCGGGTGCCGGTGGCGAAGTCGTCAACAGTGGTGTAGGGTCCGGAGCGCAGCGCGAAATGGGTGTGAGAGTCCACCCCGCCGGGCATCACGTACATTCCAGCCGCGTCAATCACTGCATCGTCTGCCCTGACCTCGATTACTTCTCCTACGGCGACGATTTTCTCTTCTTCGATCAACAAGTCGGCTTGGACTGTCCCCTCTTCGAGGGCTAGCGTTCCATTCTTGATGACAGTTCTCATTCTCGCTCCCACTCCTTCAGCAACTCGACCATCCCGTCTCCGAAAAGCTGCTCCAGGTCGTTCATGCGCTGAGGTGCCGGTCGGGCGTAGATGCCGGCGTGGCTGGCCTGCAGTCCTGAGTCCACGAGTGCCCGCAGCATCCGGCAGCCCGCCTCTAGCGGGTCCACAATCGTCATCTGCAGCCCGGCCTCCAGATCGCGCGTGAAGCTGGTAAGCCCTGCACATCCCAACAACAGCACATCCGCGCCAAGCTCCTTAAGTGCGCCCCCGGCCTTTTCCAGGGCATCCAGCGTTTCACTTCGATGCTCCTCAAAATCGAGGACACGCATGTCCAGTGGATAGGTCCCGGCGTAACGGGATTCCAGCCCGTAGGTGCGCACCATGCTATCCATCAATTCCACCGCCCGGCGCATCCCGGCCAGGATGCCGAACTTCCCACCCAACAACAGCGCCAGCGACATCGAAGCTTCGGCGACGCCAACGACTGGCACGGGGCAGATCTCTTTTAGCAGGTAGAGCCCAGGATCACCGAAGCAGGCGAGCACAACACCGTCCACATCGGGATGATCGCGCAGCAGGGGCAAGACGCACACACTGGCCAGATGGTAATCGCGCCACGACTCCAGGGACTCGGGACCGCCGGGGGCTCGCTCCACCACTACCTCCCAAGGGGAGCAAAAGACCCGCTTCGCTGTCTCACTTATACTGACGGTCATGGACTGAGAAGTATTGGGATTAATGACCAAAGCTTTGGGCATAAGAGATGCCTTACCTACTAAGCGTCTCTCCGAAGATCTCACACATCTCAGGAACCGTTAACACATCGGGTGGGAGGTCGAGATCACCGAGTTGCTGTCCCAGGCGGGTGATTTGTCGGGGCTGGACAAACGTCTTAGCTAGCACATTGGGCTGGGAGAACACCTCACGTGTTGGACCATCGAGGAGAATCTTCCCTTCGCAGAGAGCCACTGTTCGCTCAGCATACGCGACCACTATAGGCATCTCGTGAGTGATGATGATAATAGTGTGGTCCTCCTCGTCGCGCAACTTCTTGAGGAAGTTCATGATCTCCACAGACTGCTTGCGATCCTGGCCAGTGGTAGGCTCGTCAACAATAATGGTTCTCGGTCGCAGAGCCAAGATAGAGGCGATGGCCACACGCTGACGCAGGCCCTTATTCAGGAAAAAGGGGTGCTCCTGGAAGATTTCCTCATGAATGCCGGCCACCGTTGCTGCCTCTCGAACCCGTTCCTCTACCTCATTCTCTGGCACCCCAATGTTTCGCGGCCCATAAGCGATCTCGTCCCACACCGACGAATTGAAGAGTTGATGATCGGGGTTCTGGAAGACATACCCCACCTTTGTGACGATTTTCTTAATAATCCCTTTCGACCGAGTATCCAGACCCTCCACAATCACAGAGCCACTAGTGGGTGCGAAGAGTCCATTGAGACACTTCGAGAGAGTAGTCTTACCTGAGCCGTTCTGCCCGATAAAGGCTATGAACTCCCGAGTACCGATTTCCATATCAATGTCTCGCAGAGCCACCGTACCATCGGGATACACATAATTCAATTTGGAAACCTGTATCAGAACCTCTTCTCCACTCATTTGACTTCCCTCTTCAGCAAATCTCTAGAGATAGATAGCGCTTCGTCCATTTTCAAAGGTAGGGGGCCATTGTAATAGCGCTGCTCTCGCAGCCAGTGGGCAAGGGCCGTCACCTCAGGGGGCTCGACGTGCCGCTCGCTGAGAAACCCTGAGTCTGCGAAGAATTCGCGGGGTTCTGCCACCTTCACCACTTGCCCGTCGTATACGAGGGCAATTTGATCGGCCAGAGGAGCAATCTGCTCGATGTTGTGCTCGACAACGATGAGGGTCATGGCCACCTGCTCACGCAGAGTGGTAAGGACATCGAAGATGAAATCCTTGCCCAAAGGATCAAGCATGGAAGTGGGCTCATCGAGGATGAGTATAGGGGGCCTCATGGCCAAGATGGCGGCGATGTTCACCCGCTGCTTCTGCCCCCCCGAGATGTCAAAAGGAGATTTATCAAGGAGATCAGCGATATCCGCCATCTCTACGGCCCAGTGCAACCTCTCGTCGATCTCCTCCACAGTCAAGCCAATGTTCTCCATTCCGAAGACCAGTTCCTCCTGCACGGTCATAGCCGTGAACTGGGCCTCAGGGTCCGAGAAAACAAGGCCCACCTCCTGTGCCAGCTCCAATGACGACTTCTCCGCTACCTTCTCCCCAAATACCTCTACATAACCCCTTATCACGCCATTGAAACTGTGAGGGATCAACCCCTGGATGGCCGATACCAGTGTGGTCTTTCCCGCCTCATTGGGTCCTACGATGGCCACGAATGAGCCCTCCTCAATATCCAGGTTGGCACCCTTGAGGGCAAACTCGGTAGCGTGCTCATATTTCCAACTCAAGTTCTTTACTGAGACTGCAAGCATTTCGTCACCTCGTCACTAGGTTGTAGAAGAAGTGATTCATAGGGGAATGCTCGATGCGAAAAGTGCCGTGGACGGTCTGAAGATAGACAATGACCACAAAGAGGAGGATGAAGAAGATGCTCACGAACCAATCTAGCCATTTGAAGGAATGGAGAGTCAGGATGTAGACAGCCCGCTTCTTCTTACCTGGGGGCCTACCAGAGATGGTGTAACCCCGGGCGAAGAGCGCTGCCGACACCTCAGTGGCTCGCATGATGGCGATGCTGAAGAGAGGGACGGTGTACATAGTATAAAGTTTGATCCTATCTCGCAGTGAGAGCGCACCGGTATCCAGGCCCCGGGCTTGCTCGGCTTGGCGGATGATAGAGAAGTCTTCCATGAACATCCCTGCCGAGCGTAAAGAAAGGGCCATCAGATAGGTGGCAGCAAAGGGGGTCCTAAAGGCACGCAGGGCTATTAAGGTGTCACTCTCCCGGTTGGTAGAGAAGTAGAAGATAGAGGCGAAAACCAGCGCAAAGATACGCCAGTAGCTGATGAAGGCCCAGAAGATAGGTTGATAGTAGACAGTAAAAGGGCCAACTTGCAACGGAATGTAGCCACTCTCATACGCCGGGAAGAGGAAACGGATACCGAACATGAAGATAGCAGCTGTGACCATCATAGGGAGGTAGATTTTCAAGCGCGAGAGGTCCACTCCTCCCACCGTGAATAGAACGAGAAGCAGAATGATGATGGCGATATTGATCTCCGGCAAGTCTATCCAGATGGGAGCGAACCCAGACACTATGAAGATGATAAGACGGGTGGCCGGATGGAGATTGTAGAATATTGACTCCTCAGGTACAAAGCCCAGGAGCGTCTTCCGCCTCTTTTTGATAGATGTCGGTTGTACAGTTGGCTCTACAGACATGTATCACCTCACTAACCGCATTTCACGGCCGCCAGGAAGCCGAAGCGATATGAGCGTCCGGGATAAAGGGATGCAGGGCCGGGGAAGCCCCAGCCCTGCATCGGTTATCTTGGGCTTAGGCCCAATAGCCCTTGCAAAAGGCAGCAGTTCTCATCACCAGTGGCGAGACAAAGTACAGGATGATGGAGCCCAGGATGAGACTGGGGATGGTGTTACCGATGGCCCATCCCCCGACTGTAGTCCAGTATGCAGGCGCAGTGATCATCCCGAACCCCTGCAGGATCAACGATCCCCACAGAGCCCCTACCAGGTTGGCCAGCAGAACGCCGAAGACGATCCAGATTGCCCAATCGCGCCCGGACCTGAGCCTGGGATCCGCCTTGAAGAAGCGGAAGGCCCAAGCGCCCAGCATTGGTTGGAAGAGGAGGTTGGAAGGCGTGTAGGCCAGGGAGACAGCAAGCGGCGCGGAACCGCTCAAGGCATTGGAGATGAGAGGGAAGAGGAATGCAGCAATGCCTCCCCACCAGCCGAACCAGATGCCGCCTACGACTTGCACAGCCTGGCCCGGCCAGAACAGGGAGACGAATCCGATGGGGACGGCGAGGCTGCCCAGGGTGCCGACCACGATGCCAATGCCAGTAAAGAGAGCACACATCACCACATGCTCTATTCCTGGCTTCCTGACTTCTCCCTCCTCAAGCTGCCATACCGATTCTGTTGCCATTTTGTGTTCCTCCTTTGCGTCTAATGAGATTGGATAAAGTAGAAACCTGTCCTAGTTATGTCTGCTCTCACCCCCCTTCCTCAACAGTAGCGATACCTTACCCACCCATGATCTCTAGCCCATCCTCGTACTCTGGGAAGGCATCGCCCTACAAAGAGCGAATCACTAATCGAGGGAAGCAATTGAGTACATAAGGCAATCGCTAAACCTCCGAACCTCTATGGCTTCAATGCAACGCTTCGAAAACACGGATCCCTTCTGCGATGTCGAAGCCAATTGTTACAAATCAAGAAGATCTTGCGAGCGTGTTGTCATCGCATCGTCAGTGCCATCACCGCCTTCTGCACATGCAACCTGTTCTCAGCCTCGTCGAAGGCGACTGACTGTGGCCCATCAATGACCTCGTCGGTTACCTCAAAGCCCCGGTCGCAGGGGAGGCAGTGCATGTAGATGGCATCGGGGTCGGCCATGCGCGAGAGCACCCGCGCCACGTCGCAGACGCGCTCGGTCGAATAGGCCACCTCTCTACCAGGCAATGCCGGGGCGTAGATCTTGGTCGGGTCCAGGAAGTGGGCGTGACCACCTAACTGAGTCATCCCTGCCTCTAAGCTGTTGCGGGTACGCAGGCTCTGGTTGTAGAAGATCATGAAAAGGGTCTTAGCCCGCAGGATGTGGTCATGGGGTTCGCCATTGGCGAACCGTCGCTTCAGGTCGAGGGCGACGTCCAGAATGGTCTCGATTTCCTCCTTGGTCATAAGATGGATTAACAGCGTGCTCCTCTCCGAAGAGAGCAGCTTCTTAACCGCATCAGCGACGCACGACGTGGAAGCGGAAGAAGTCAGGAACGAAATAATTGCGTGAGAACTCTATCGTTGTGCCTTCTTTGTCAAACAAGGTTTCCTCTAGTAGCAACACCGCCTGCCCCATCTCGATTTTTAACTTCTCAGCTAAGAAAGCGCCCGCGTTGAGAGCCACGATGTCGGCCACTGCCTGAAAAGTCTGCAAATCCTGTTTCTGTCTCAGCAAGTCGAGCACGGACCCTCTGAATGTCTCATCTACGTCTGCGGCGGAAAGAATGGAGGTGGGAGCGACATCTAACATATACGCTACTGGCACCCCATCAACCACTATCACTCGACGAACGCTAGTCAAAAGGGTGCCAGGAGTCGCCTGTAATTTGCCGGCCAGTTCCGGGTCTGCTGGCTCCTCCCGTACCTGCAGATCATCGAAGCCGGCTTGCATTCCTTGTCGGGCAGCCAACACCAGAACGCTCTCCAGGCGCTCAAGCCCGCTTTCCAGCCGGTGCCCGTATCCGGGGGCAACGAAAGTACCCACGCCGTGCTTGCGGACGATGATGTCTTCTTGTTCAAGGTTGAGTAACGCTTCACGCAGGGTGGGGCGGGAGATGCCCAACTGAGCGGCCAGATCGGCTTCGGAGGGGAGTTGCTCACCGGGCTCGTAGATTCCATCCTTGATGAGTCTCAGTAGGTGCTCCCGAGTCTGGATAGAGAGGGAGCGCTTATCAGCTTTGATTCGTTGCATTTGAATCATCATTTGACGTCTGATGTCTTACCTTATTATATCACAGTATCACCCTATTGTCAAGTACCTATTTTCACTATGACTGTTCAATGTAGATGGTGAGCAGCAGACCCTTGAGCTGGGAATAGGCGAGGAGCTCAGGTGTAGCGCCGAAAAAGGCTAAGGACACTACGATAGCCGTGAGCCAGCCGATAGGGCCGGCCTTAGATCCACCCCAACGAAAGCCGATCATCAGGATCAGCACCACGATGATCGGCGATAGCGCCAAAAGCCAGTGGAGAACATTGAAAGGTAGACTGTGCATGGGGAATAAGCGTTCAGCCAAGTCAATCCCCAGACTTGGGAAGAAGAAGGAACGGGTGTGTCATTGCGAGCGTAGCGAAGCAATCTCCTGCCAGGTTGGGAATTGCTTCATCACTACGTTCCTCACAATGACAGCCTGAGCGGTTACTATTGGGATACGACTAGCAAGTCGAGTGGATGATCGCCGCCACCCTTTTCCCTTCGTCCCGTAGCTCGTTGTAACGCCTTACGGCCTGGGGCGTGGGTAGGATTTCAACAGCAGGCATCACCGCGATCTCCTCCTCAACCTGCACCATGTTGTCGTAGCCGGTGCCGATGATCAGCACATCCGGCCCTTCCTTGAGCAGTCCCTCGATCTCGGCCAGGGCAACAAAATGCGCCTTGCTCTGTACTGTCCAGTCCAGGACAGTGCTCCCTCTTATTGTGGGCCAACCATTGGCGTGGATAACGATGTCCACGGCAGGAAAGGGGATCGCGCTGTAGACCAGCAGCCCGAAGCGGCAGAATCCGAACCTGCCAACTGGGTTGCACCCAACCCAAGCCGTAATCAGACCCATGACCACGGCAACGACAAAGGCAGCCTTTTTCATCTGTTCAATCCTTTCGCTATCATATTGACGATCCTCTCACTTCACTACTCCCCCTTCAACTCCCTGAGCTGCTTCTCCGCCTCTTCCCTCCAATACTCATCCTCACTCAACTCCAAAAACCGCTCAAGGTCCCTGATGGCCTCCTCCTTCTCACCCCTCATCTTGTGGGCAAGTCCGCGGCCATAATAAGGGTTGGCGTAGTCCGGCCTCAACTCGATAGCCCTGTCATAGTCGGCGATGGCCTTATCGTATTCGCCCTTGTAGCGGTAGGCAAGCCCGCGACTATGGTAAACCCCGGCATCGCTAGGCTTCAGCTCTATGAACTTGTCATAGTCGGCGATGGCCTTATCGTATTCGCCCTTTTCAACGTAGGCATTCCCGCGATTGCCGTAGACCTCGGCCATGTCTGGCCTCAGCTCGATAGCCCTATCGTAGTCGGCGATAGCCAGATCATATTCGCCCTTTTCAACGTAGGCAATCCCGCGGCTGTTGTAGGGCAGAGCGACATCAGGTGCGAGTTTGATGGACTGATCAAAGTCGGCGATGGCGCAGTCGAAGTCGCCTTTGTCGACGTAGACGAGCCCGCGGTTGTTGTATGCTGCGGCATTGTCTGGCTTGAGTTTGATGGCCTTATCGAAGTCGGCGATGGCGCGGGCGAGGTCGCCTTTATCAGCGTAGCGATTCCCGCGGTTGTTGTAGGCCTGGGAGTAGTCTGGCTTGAGTTTGATAGCCTTATCGAAGTCAGCGATGGCACGGTCGAGGTCGCCTTTGTTGGCGTAGGCGAGCCCACGGTCGTTGTAGACCTCGGCATAGTCGGGCTTAAGTTTGATGGACCTATCGTAGTCAGCGATGGCGCCATCGAGGTCGCCTTTGTTGGCATAGGAAATCCTGCGGTTGTAGTAGGCTGTAGCGATGTCAGGCGCGAGTTTGATGGCCTTATCGAAGTCGGCGATGGCGCAGTCGATGTCACCTTTATAGGCATGAGTAGCCCCGCGGTTGATGTAGAGCCAAGCAACGTCTGGCTTGAGTTTGATGGCCTGCTCATAATCAGCCATAGCGCGGTCGAAGTCGCCTTTGAAGTTGTAGACATCACCGCGGTTGCTGTAGGCTTCGGCATAGTCGGGCTTGAGTTTGATGACCCGGTCCAAGTCGGCGATGGCACGGTCGAGGTCGCCTTTATGGTAGTAGGCGTTTGCCCGATGGAAGTGGACTGTGCTCTGATCCAGTGCGGGCACGGGCTCTACTGTCTGGTTCAGCGCGTCGCCGAAGCGAGCGATAGCACCGTCCCAGTCTTCCGCTGCGTAACGAGCCACCCCCACGGTGAAGAGGCTCAGGTAAGCCATCTCCGCAGAGAGACGGGTTTGCAGAGTAAAACTCTCCAGTTTGGCTACAGCCATCGTCTGCACCAGGCCCTTCGCCTCCGGCCCCAGCTCGGGCATGTATTTCGGCGGGCGTGGCACCTCAAAGTGCACACTCAACGGCACGGCCTCCGCCGTCACCCCGTACCAGCCCCAGATGACGATGGCCGCCTTACGCTTCTCCCCTTCAGCGCAGGCGGTAACGCTCCCTTCTGCTTCGGTGATGGCCTGTCCCAGTGCCTCAACTTGCACATCGTCGTAGGACTCCAGCGCAGCGCGCAGGCGGGCCAGTACCGTCTCGGTCACGCGGTACTTCTGCGGCTCTGGCCCGTCAAAGTCGGCGATGAGGATGATGACCTTGGCGGGAGACTGGGCCTGTTGGTAGAGGTTGTAGCCTACCCCGCCCGCTGCCAGCAGGGGTATGATGACCAAGCCAGCCAAAGCCCAGGGACGCCAGCGGGGGTATTTCCAGGTCCCTTTGCCGCCTTCTACCAGCGGTGGAGTGCGCTTGAAGGCCAGGTAAGCACAACCCAACCATCCGCCCCCCACGCCTACCACCAGCAGCACTGCAGTCACCAGGCTCGTGTCGCCCTGCCACAGTTTTATGAATCCCACCACTGCACTGACGAAGGCGATGAACCCTGTGATCCAGCCAGGACTTTTTTTAGTCAAGTCTAGCCAATTGAATCGGGATGTGTTCTCTTTCATTTTTCATTCCCCCTCGCCTCCGTGATGGAGGACTACTGAACTTCTACCGCCTCCAGCAGAATCCTATCGCCCTGCACCTGCCCCAACTCGTCCAACGCCGGCAGGCGCTGGCCCGACTGGGGAAGGTACATCCCGACCTCAATGACGTATTGCCCCGGCGGAGCGTCGGGCTTGACCATGATCTCAACAGTGAGCACACCGGTCAGGGCTGAAGTTAAGCGCAGGGAGAAGACAGAAGCACCGAGGAGGCGCATGGAGGCACCAGCTAGATAGAAAAAGAGCACTTCCTTGCCGGTGTAGGCTTCGATGAAGAGGGGGTGGGCGTCGCCCTCAGCGATGTTGGCGGCCAGGATGGCATTGGCGGCCTCGTCGTAGTGCAGGCCACGGGGAATGTCATCCAGCCCGTAGACCCGCAGAAGAAGCGCCACCAGGAGGACAACCAGCAGCAAAGCAAGGTCTACGCGCCTTCGAAAGAAAAGGCCATTCATTACGCAGCAACGAGCCAACTGGACCTGGGGTGAAGATAACCCCGATTTGCAGTCTCATCTCAACCTCTCGCACCTCATCCTATGACGAACAAAACGTCGCCGTATGAGACATCCTGTCCCTCAGCCACTTTAACCTCTTTGACGACGCCTCCGCCAGAGGCCATGATCTCGTTCTCCATCTTCATGGCCTCCAGGATACAGAGCACGTCCCGGTACCCCACTTGATCGCCGACCCCCACCTTGACGGAGACGATCTTACCCGGCATGGGGGCCGATATCGCCCCTTCCGGGGCCACCTCCACTTTCGGTTTGAGCTCCGGGTGCGGCTTCCGCTCCTCCACTTCGACCCTGGCCGGAACTTCGACAGTGGGGGAGGCCAACTCCAGCCGAACCTCGAATCGCTCCCCGTTGACAGAGACCGGGATAGGGGTCTCCCCCAGATCCCCCACCTTGACTTCATACCACTTGCCGTTGACGTTGAGCCTGAACCTCCTCATCTGCGGCCCCTCCTCAATTCCCTCGATCTCATGAGTTGCCGGTACCTCCCCCAAAAGGCCCACGAGCTGAGCCCCCTCTCTGGGGATGGAACAACCTCTAGCCTCGCCTCAGGCACCTCCTCTAACAGGCTGGCGATGGCCGCCGCAATGGCCGCGACCGCTCCTGCCCCAGATGGCTTGCCCAAAACTTCCTTGACCTCTAGTCGCACGGAGTACAGCTCTCCTTCTAAGAGAATCTGATACTCCCCTTTCTTTTCTTCCACGAAGACCTCGTATGAATTGCTTTCGATGAGGAGAGAGTAGAGGGAGATGCCGTCAATTCTCTTGATGTCAACAGCCCGTCTCTGGCCGTCAACGGTCATCTCCCCACCGTTAATCTCGATGGTGAAACTCTTATCCCCGACGGTGGCAATATACCTCATCGCAGGGCCTCCCGGCGCCTCGTCCTCAGGGATCACGCTTTGAGGCGGGATTCGGTTGGAGGACTGTGCAAACAGCGTGGCGGCTATGGCCACCACCTCCAAATGCTCCTCACGCTCACTCTCGACCATCGAGAAGCGGTGCTCCACAAATTTCGTGTCGAATTGGCCGCCGATGAAGCGGGTGTCGTTCACTATTTGCTGGTGGAAGGGGATATTGGTCTTGATGCCAACTATGCGATATTCGTCCAGGGCCCTTCGCATCCTCAGGATGGCCTCCCCCCTCGTCTCCCCCCAGGCGACCAGTTTCCCGATGAGGGAATCGTAATAGAGGGAGACCTCGAATCCCTCGTAGACACCGCTGTCCACCCGCACGCCCGGGCCCGAGGGCTCATAAAGGCCCGTGATGCGCCCGGGGGAGGGGAGGAAACCTTTGTAGGGGTCCTCGGCTATGATACGGCATTCAATGGCCCAGCCTCTGAGCCTCACATCGTCCTGGCTGTAGCGCAACCTGCGGCCCGAGGCGACACGCAACTGCTCCTTGACGATGTCAATCCCGGTGACCATCTCGGTTACAGGATGCTCCACCTGGAGGCGGCAGTTCGTCTCTATGAAATAGAAGTTCTTGTCCTTGTCCACCAGGAACTCCACTGTGCCCGCGTTGAGATAACCCACCGTGCGAGCCACTTTGACGGCCGCCTCGCCCATCCTCCGGCGCAACTCCTCGTCAAGTGCTCTGGAAGGGGCTTCCTCAATAAGCTTTTGGTGGCGGCGCTGGATGGAGCATTCCCTTTCGCCGAGGTGGATGACGTTGCCGAAGCTATCAGCCAGGATTTGGAATTCGATGTGGCGCGCCCCCTCCACGATTTTTTCCAGGTAAAGGACGTCGTCTCCGAAGACGGCTTTGGATTCCCTTCGTGCGGCAGCGAGCGCCCTTGGCATTTCCTCTGGGGATTCGACGATGCGCATGCCCTTGCCCCCTCCGCCGTGGGCCGGCTTGATGAGCAGAGGGTAGCCTAATTCTTCGGCAGCGGCGATAAGTTCCTCATCGCTCAGGCTATAGTCGGTTCCAGGGGCAATCGCCACGCCGCCAGCCTTCACCACGGAGCGGGCGGCCATTTTATCGCTCATCAGCCTGATGGTTTGCGGGTTCGGGCCGACGAAGATAAGCCCCGCCTCCCGGCAGGCCTCGGCGAAAGCAAGGTTTCCGGCCAGGAAGCCGTAGCCGGGGTGAACGGCATCGGCTCCGGCCTTGATGGCCACATCAATGGTCCTTTCCCAACGAAGGTAGCTCTCCTGCACCGGCGCCGGGCCGATAGGGTATGCCTCGTCGGCGTAGCGGACGTGAAGCGCTGTGCGATCCACTTCGGAGTAAACGGCCACAGTTTCCAGTCCCAGCTCCCGGCAGGCCCTTATGATGCGCACGGCTATCTCGCCCCGGTTAGCGGCCAGAACTTTCTTAAACATCCCGCCTCCTCAAACCGCAAATGAGGAGGATCGCCATCCCCAGTAAGGTTATGTAGACTCCTCGAGTCATAGCCATAAGCTGTCCTCCTCGCGTTCCACGCACATCCGCTCCTCAAAGCGGGCCAATCGGCGCGCTATCCTCCAGGGCGATGGCATCGTCGGCCGGGGTTTCCCCCCCCACGGCCTTAGCCCTCGCCGCTTCTTCCTCCCTCCGCGCCGGAGGAAATCCCGCGCCACCTGAGGCAAGAGGCCGCAGGATAGAACATCTTCCTGGCTCCTGGCCAAATGGCCGATCTCCGCCGCAGCCTTCCCATACCCTGGCGGGATGAGATCGGCGGGGCGGCAGTCGATGGGCTCCTCATCGCCGATGGTCAACCTCTTCACCTCCGAAGCGATGGAGGCGGCCGGCCGTAGAACCCTTTGACGTAATTCTTCACCTCATGGGGGATGACTTTGTACCGCTCACCCAAAAGGACGTTGAGGGTAGCTTGAGTCCCCACGAGCTGGCTGAAAGGGGTGACGAGAGGTACGTGCTGGTTTATGTGTCACCCCTTTCTCCCTTGTGAGGAGGATCAAGCGAAACCGCTGCTCAGTGGGATACCAACCTGACCAGGCGAGAGATGCCTTCACGGATTTCAGACTCCGAGAGGCCAGTGAAGGCCAGACGTAGGAACCTCTCCCCACCACCCTGAGGGAAAAAGCCCCGACCGTCGGATAGGCTTAGCCCAGCCTTTTGTGCTCTCTCACGTAGATTGGCCGTGTTCATCGCCGGAGGCAGAGTGATCCCGACAAAAAAGCCGCCTTCAGGCTCGACCCAATCGGCTCTGGGCAGGTATTCCCGTAGCGCGGCAGTCGTAGCCTTTAACTTGGGCCGGTAAATCCCTTTCAGCCTCTCCACGTTGGGTTCCAGCCATCCTCGACGGCAGAACTCATAGGCGATGCCCTGGGCAAGGAGTCCAGGGGTGACGTAGGTGTCGGTGGCAATCTTAGCTAAAGCCTCGACGATGCGCTTAGGGGCTACGATGTACCCTACCCGCAGCCCTGGGCTCAGAACCTTAGTGAAAGATGAGAGGTGGAGCACTCGGT
>Ga0209979_1001603_pt1 | contig 24184 bp, 37 predicted proteins | sample AnhtaG_FD_183114 | JGI IMG/M metagenome (GOLD analysis project Ga0209979, IMG submission 183114) | Deep subsurface microbial communities from Anholt, Denmark to uncover new lineages of life (NeLLi) - Anholt_01485 metaG (SPAdes) (version 2) | ecosystem: Environmental > Aquatic > Marine > Oceanic...
AGCCAGAATACCTGAGGAACGTGATTGCGACTGTGCTACTGCATTGAAGACAGCAATTATCACTGCCCCAGAGCTGATACCACCAGAGCAGAAGGAAAAACTCAACCTGCTGATAGGCAAGTATCTAAAAGGAGATAGTTAACGGCACTATGCCCTCTATAGAATTTGGCTGCCTACCGACTGTTATTGGCAGTATGCCCCACACCGACCCCTCAGCGGCATGCTCACAGGTCATCCACTACCTTAAAGACATCCCTGCCTGGCCCCAGCTACCCAAACGCTCCTTCCTGGAAAATATGTATGTCCAGTTTAGCCAGGGCTTCCCCGGAGCAGTGGTCACAGAGGAAATAAGAACTATAACAAGGAGGGAGGAGGAGAGTATCTATATAGACCGCTCCCAGGACTTGGATAGACCTCTGGAAGACCTTTATGCCGCTTATTTGGAGAACGATATTGATAAGTATCCCGTTAGCCCTGATTATGCTGCTGGACTCCATAGCTTCCTGGCCCTAAAAGACCTGTCACCTCTAGCAGTTAAGGGTCAGGTAACAGGACCGGTCACCTGGGGATTAACTATTAAGGACTTGAGCGGTCGCTTTGTACTCTACGACGATATTCTCGGTGATGCAGTAGCTAAATTTCTCCGGCTAAAGGCAAGCTGGCAGGAAAAAGAACTAAGGAAAATCTCTCCAAATACTATTATCTTTGTTGATGAACCGTATATGGTTGCCTATGGCGCCATCTCCGTGTCCCTGTCCAGGGAGAGGGTTATCAGCCTGCTGGAAGAGGTCTTTCGGGGGATTAGCCGGCTGAAAGGAGTCCACTGCTGCGGCAACACCGACTGGTCGGTTCTGCTTGATACCAGCGCTGATATAATTAGCTTTGATGCCTACAACTATGCCCAGTCACTAAGCCTCTATCCCGCTGAAATTAAAAAATTCCTGGACAGGAAGGGCACTATTGCCTGGGGGATTGTCCCCAATGATGAAGAATCTCTGGCTAAAGAAAAAGAATCGGTAGCCAGTCTCAAAGACCGCCTCGAGGAGGCAATGGCACCCTTTACCAGAAAGGGCATCCCCTTCAAGCAACTAATAGAGCAGGGGTTGCTTACCCCCAGCTGCGGGCTGGCACCTCTGGCAACTGAAGAGGCATCAGCCCGTGCCCTGGAGCTACTGGCTGAGTTATCGGCTAAGATAAGAAAACACATAAGTTAACATAACTGTAAAAACGATTCAAAGCTAATTAGATAGGAATCGTTTCCCTATTTTTTAATAAAAGTATGTAATGGAGTTTGAACTCATGGAATGCCAGATTGAAGTCAATAAAGCCAAATGCCCCTGCACCTATGAACCGTGTTCCAGAAAAGGGAAGTGCTGCGATTGTATTGCTTACCACTTGGAATCTGATGAGCTTCCCGCCTGTGTATTTCCCCCCGAAGTGGAAAAGACCTACGACCGTTCCTTTGCCAAATTTGTTGAGGTCTTCGCCCGTAAAGCCAAAAGTGGCAATTAAAGCTAAACTGAGTTAATATTACTAGTGATGAATAAGAGGAAAAGGGTAGCTGCCCTCAAGCATCGGCACAGTGAAAAGAAGCTAAAGGAAAAGAGAAAGGCACAGCTCCAATCTGAGAAGTAGGCTATGAAGCAGGTCTATCTGCTCACCGGCAGACCGGGGACAGGAAAAACCAGCCTTATCAAACAAGCCATAGCTGGAATGGAAGGCAAAGCCGGTGGCTTTTACACCGAGGAAATACGAAGTCGGGGGGTTAGACAGGGCTTCAGGCTGGTTACCTTAGACGGGCATAGTGCCGTACTGGCTCATATTGATGTTCGCTCTCCATACCGGGTAAGTAAGTACGGGGTTGACATTGATAGTTTAGACCGGGTAGGTGTTTCTGCCCTCCACCAGGCAGCACAGCACTGCGATTTGGTAGTCGTTGATGAAATTGGGAAGATGGAATTGTTTTCGGCTAGCTTCAGGCAAGCCATTTTACACATAATTGACAGCGGGAAGAGGGTTCTAGGAACCATTATGCTCAGTCCCAACCCGTGGGCAGATGCTATTAAGCTTAAGCCCCAGGTAAAATTGGTTGAAGTAACCAGAGCCAACTATCATCAAGTGCTGGATGAGTTATTACACTGGCTGAAACAGGGAGAGACACAGGCTGATGCCACAGCTACCAAAGATGGTTGAAGCACTCCTAGACCCAAAAGCTTATCCTGACACCACTCAACGGGTAGGGCTGGTGCAGACCCAGATGTCCTTTGTCTTTCTGACCGACGACTATGTGTATAAGGTAAAAAAGCCGGTAGACCTTGGGTATCTGGACTATACTACTCTGGACAAGCGCCAGTTTTACTGCCAGCGGGAGGTTAAACTTAACCGGCGCCTTTGCCCTGAGGCTTATCTAGGCATAGTGCCCATAACTCAAGACAAGGGCGACACGGTAGTAGATGGTCAGGGTAAGGTCATAGAATATGCAGTAAAGATGCGCCGCCTCCCCCTGGAAGCGATGATGGATGTTTTGTTAGCTAACAACCAGGTTTCACCAGAAATGATAAGTAGCGTGGCACAAAAGCTGGTGGAGTTTCATCAACGGGCAGAGACCAATGCCAGTATCAGCACCTTTGGCGACCTTGATACCATCACCCAGAATACTGAGGAAAACTTCACCCAGACAGAAAAATACATTGGCAGCACCATTTCCCGAGAAAAGTATCGGCATATCAAGGATTACACCAGTAGCTTTATTCAGAAAAATGCCACTTTGTTCCATAAGCGGATAGCGGACGGCAGGATAAGGGATTGCCATGGAGACCTACACGCTGCCCATATTTGCTTCACTAATGGTATCTGCATTTATGATTGTATAGAATTCAATGATAGGTTTAGATATTGCGACGTCGCCTCAGAGGTTGCCTTCCTAGCTATGGACTTAGACCACTACGGACGGGCTGACCTATCACATGCCTTCGTTAATGCCTATATAGATATGAGCCAGGATAACGAGCTATTACAGCTACTCAATTTTTACAAGTGCTATCGGGCTTATGTGCGGGGGAAGGTGGAAAGCTTCAAGCTTGATGACCCTTACATCACCAAAGAGGAAAAGGCAAGGGTTTTAGCTGTCACCAAGAGGTATTTCGAGCTTGCCGAATCGTATATATAAATTAGGAAGGAGGGCAGTAATGCCAAAGAAATGGGAGTATAAAGCGGTAGTATTATATATTCAGCCAATGAGTGAAAGCGAGTTGAATGCTCTAGGAGACGAAGGCTGGGAATTAGTGGCCGTTGCAGTTGAGGCGGGGATGGCGGTGGGGACATTATTGTTCAAAAGAGAGAAAGCGTGAAAAGTGCTCAAGCGCGGTCTATTACCGTACCTACAAAGTCTGGGGGGTGAAGATTGTTGAAGATGACAAAGGCGGGTCTGATATCGCACTTGATGCGAAATTAAAAAGCCTCTTCTAACTTGTTTTTGTCACATTCTTGTGTCATTGCGAGGCGCAAAGCGCCGAAGCAATCTCAAGAGACAACACAGATGGATAGACAGTACTACATTTATATAATGACCAACAAAAGGAATACCGTAATTTATACGGGTGTTACCAGTGACCTAAAAAGAAGGGTTTATGAGCATAAGGAGAAACTGGCTGAAGGATTTACCAAGAAATATAACGTTACTAAACTTGTGTATTATGAGGTATTTGAGGACATAGAGAATGCCATTTTGAGAGAGAAACAGCTTAAGGGTGGTTCAAGACAGCAGAAGATCGAATTAGTCAATAGTATGAATAAGGAGTGGCGGGACTTGTATGAAGAATTATAAGGGATTGCTTCGCTTCGCTCGCAATGACAGGGAGAATTTGCCCAGCTACGACCTAGTGAGACAATGTCAAATCATAATGGAGACGGTAAATTGAAAGAACCGTTTGTGAAATTCATAGAAACCGAGCTGGGCTCTGGGTTTTTACTTATTGCCTGCGGTCTTCCCGGTACCTGGAAAACTGAGACGACCGAGGAGGTATCTAAGATTAAGGGCTATCTGCTCCTTCGTTCCGACCTGATTAGACTGGAAGTATTGAAGAACGAGGACATATTTGATGAAAAAGTCGCCTCAAACATGGATAAACGACTAATGGTCTATGACGAGATGTTCAGGCAGGCAGATGAGATTTTAAACAAGGGCGATGGTGTGATACTTGATGCAACCTTCATCACTCGGTCGTTAAGGAAGCGTGCGGCAGCCATAGCAGCCAAACACAATCTGAGGTTTGTCATCCTCCAAACAGACTGTCCGCAGGAGGTCGCTATCGCACGAATACTAAGACGGACTAAGGAGAATTATGAATCAAACGCACTGACTGAGCAAGCCTATCTCAACAATAAAAAGAAGTTCGAAGAAGTGGATTTAAATGACTTGAAGAACTTGTATCCCAACCTTAGCATCATCCACTTGATAGTTGATACCCAGCACGACCCGCCTGAAGATTGGTACATCATTGAGGTGGAAAGGAAATAGAATGGAGCAACGCACAGTTTCAGATGGCGCTGGGAGATATATGAGCCACAGAAGAGGCAATTTGAGCCGGTAGTGGAAATGCCACCGGCAAATCATGTTATAATTGATACCTCACAACCTATTAATAAGAGCTTAAGACAGATTTTGGACAAATTACCAAGGAGTAGAGCCATCCCGAGTAATAAGGAAGTTTGAAGGGGGTGAGGTTGATAAAAAGTCAACATGAAATAAAAGACCCTTCACTGGCTGAAGCTGGCAGGCAGCGAATAGAGTGGGCCTCCCGGGAAATGCCGGTGGTGAAGCTAATCAGGGAGAGGTTCAGTAAAGAAAAACCGTTGAAGGGAGTCAGAATTTCAGGATGCCTCCACATTACTACGGAAACAGCAAACCTGGCGCTAACCCTGAAGGAAGGAGGAGCAGACACAATTCTATGTGCGTCTAATCCGCTCAGCACCCAGGATGATGTTGCCGCTGCCTTGGTGGAATATGGCATTCCCACTAATGCCATTAAGGGAGAGGATGAGGTAACATACTACAAGCACATTAATACTGCTCTAGACCATCAACCCCAGCTTACGGTAGATGATGGCGCTGACCTGGTTACCACCCTTCATACCAAGCGAAGCGACCTAATCAGTAATGTTTTGGGCGGTACCGAGGAAACCACCACCGGTGTCATCCGACTGCGCAGCCTGGAGAAGGCAGGAAAGCTGAAATATCCCATAATTGCGGTAAATGATGCTCAAACCAAGTATCTCTTTGATAATCGCTACGGCACCGGGCAGAGCACCATTGATGGTATCACCCGCGCGACTAATATCTTGTGGGCAAGTAAGAAGGTAGTAATTTGTGGCTATGGCTGGTGCGGACATGGCATAGCCCTGAGAGCCAAAGGGCTAGGCTCACAGGTGATTGTGACTGAGGTAGAGCCAGTCCGAGCCTTAGAGGCAGCTATGGACGGCTATCAGGTCATGCCCCTAATAGAAGCCGCCAGGCTGGGCGATATTTTCATTACTACTACCGGTGATATAAATGTAATTGATAAAGCTCATCTCCAGTTAATGAAGGACGGTGCCATTCTAGCCAATAGCGGGCATTTCAATGTAGAGATTAATATTCCGGCTCTGGAAGACCTGGCTCGTAGCAAGCGACGCATACGACCCTTCGTCGATGAATATACTCTGGATAACGGGCGTCACCTTTATCTGCTGGGCGAAGGAAGACTAATTAACCTGGCTGCTGCTGAAGGACACCCAGCCAGTGTTATGGATATGAGCTTTGCCAACCAAGCCCTATGTCTGGAGTATATAGTTAAAAACAGAGCAAGACTCAAGCCTAAGGTTTACCCTGTGCCCGAAGAGATTGATAAACAGGTGGCTCGGTTAAAACTAAACTCTATGGGCATTAACATTGATAGTTTAACGCCAGAGCAAAAGGAATACCTGACCAGTTGGGAGCAAGGAACATAAACGGAAGGAGAAAAAATGCCTAGCAGCTTTAGTAGTTCGCCTGCTTATATGCTCACCTCAGAGTCAGTTACTGAAGGGCATCCTGATAAGCTATGCGACCAGATATCAGATGCTATTCTAGATACCATCCTGGCGCAAGACCCCTATGCCAGGGTAGCCTGCGAGACAGCGGTAACCAATGGCTTGGTAATGGTTATGGGCGAGATTACTACCGATTGCTATGTTGAAATCCCCCACGTAGTACGAGAAGTGGTTCGTGATGTTGGCTATACCCATCCCGAGTATGGCTTTGAGTATCAGTCCTGCGGGGTGATGGTCTCCATTAAGGAACAATCCAGCGACATTGCTATGGGGGTAGATAAATCACTGGAAGCCAAAACAGCTTCAGCTAATGACCTGGATAGGATTGGTGCCGGCGACCAGGGAATGATGGTTGGCTTTGCCTGCAATGAGACACCAGAATTCATGCCCCTGCCCATTTCTCTAGCACACAAGCTATGCCAGCGCCTGGCTCAGGTCAGGAAGGATAATACCCTGCTTTATCTCCGCCCTGATGGAAAATCACAGGTAACTGTAGAATACCATAATGGTGCTCCCAGGCGAGTGGATAGTGTAGTGCTGGGAGCTCAGCATAACCCTGAAGTCAGCCAGGCTCAAATTGAAAAGGATATTATTGAGCAGGTAATCAAGGTTGTCATCCCTGCTTCACTTATAGACGATAGAACCAAGTATTACATTAATGCCACTGGTCGATTTGTAATTGGAGGTCCGGTATCCGATACTGGTTTTACCGGTCGTAAGATTCTGGTTGATACCTATGGCGGTATCGCCCGACACGGTGGCGGTTGCTTCTCGGGCAAAGACCCGACCAAGGTTGACCGCTCAGCCACCTATATGGCTCGTTATATAGCCAAGAATATAGTGGCTGCTGGGCTCGCCGAGCGCCTGGAAATTCAGATTTCATACTCCATTGGCGTTGCCCACCCACTCTCCGTCTCTGTTGAGACCTTCGGCACCGCTAAGGTTGAACACAAGGTATTTCTTGACCTGATTAACAAACACTTTGACCTCAGACCCGAAGCCATTATCCGAACCCTTGACCTCCGCCGTCCTATATACAGACCTACTGCTTGTTATGGGCACTTTGGTCGAGATGACCTTGACCTCCCCTGGGAAAAGACCGACAAAGCCGAAATGCTGAGAAAAGAGGCATTAGGTAAATAAGTAATTAGGGAAGTTTGAAGGGGCGAAGCCCCTCCAAAACCCATATTTCCCCCTCTCCTTTGAAGGAGAGGGGGACCGAGGGGGTGAGGTAGATAAACAGTCCTATTAAATTTGGCACTGATGGCTGGCGGGGGATTATCGCCCAGGACTTTACCTTTGATAATGTGCGTATTTGCGCTCAGGCGGTAGCTGATTACCTTAAACAGGCAAGGCTTGCCAGCCGAGGGCTAATTGTGGGCTATGACACCCGCTTTGCCTCCGAGGACTTCGCCTCGGCTGCGGCTGAGGTGGTTGCTGGCAACAGGATAAAGGTATACCTCTGTCCCAAGGCTACCCCGACACCGGTCATAAGCTATGGCATTTTAGCCCAAAAGGCTGGCGGAGCCATCATCATAACTGCCAGCCATAACCCGGCTAATTGGAGTGGCTTTAAGTATAAATCTGAAGATGGCTCTAGTGCTCCGTCTGAGGTTGAAACTGAACTGGAAAAACACATCTCCCGCACCTTGGCTACAGGAAAGATAAAGCAAATGCCGCTGGCTGAAGCCCTGGAACAAGGAAGCATAGAATACCTTGACTTAGCCCCAATTTATTTTGAGCAGCTAAATAGGCTCATTAACCTGAATGAGCTACGCCAGAGCCGGCTGAAGATTGTCGTTGATTCTATGTATGGAGCTGGCGCTGGCTATTTCGTGACACTGTTAGGCGGCGGAGCCATTGAGCTGGTAGAGATAAACAACGAACGCAATCCACTATTCCCCGGAATACAGCCCGAGCCAATTGCAGCTAACCTGGCTAAACTCTCATCTACAGTTAAAAGGCGGAAGGCTAGTATCGGATTAGCTACTGATGGCGACGCCGACCGCATTGGCATCATAAATGAAAAGGGAGAGTTTCTAACCCCGCTCCAGGTCTTTGCCCTGCTCTGCCTTTACCTGCTGGAGATAAAGGGTGAGCGAGGTCCTATAGTAAAGACACTAACTACTACTAGTATGCTCTACCGCTTAGGTGAAATATTTAAGGTGCCAGTCTATGAGACGGCGGTGGGCTTTAAGTATGTTGCCCCAATAATGCTTGCTCAAAATGCTCTCATTGGCGGGGAGGAAAGTGGTGGCTATGGCTTCCGCGGTCACGTACCAGAACGAGACGGCATCCTGGCTGGTCTTTACTTCCTTGACCTGATGACTAAGACAGGTAAAACCCCGTCACAGCTCTTAGACTACCTCTACAGCAAGGTAGGACCTCACTACTACCAGCGAATAGATGTAAAATTCCCTGAGGGCGAGCGACAGGTGATAACTGACCGCATAAAACATAATCCCCCAGAATATATTGATGAGGTTAAGGTAGTAAAGCTTGATACAACCGATGGCTTCCACTTTATCCTGGCTGATACTACCTGGCTGCTTATCAGATTTTCCGGAACTGAGCCAGTGCTCCGTATCTATGCCGAAAGTAATACCATGGCTCGAGTAGAAAGACTGCTTGAACTGGGTAAAGAATTAGCTGGAGTCTAAGGAGAGTTGAAGAGAGGCGAAGCCTCTCTTATATAACCATCTCCCCCTCTCCTTTGAAGGAGAGGGGGATTAAGGGGGTGAGGTAGATAAACATTAATTTAGATGACCCCCAGGTTTTCAAGCAATACGACCCGGAAGGCATGCTCCTGCGCCTCCACGAAATGCCATGGCAGTGTCAGCAGGCATGGCAAATGGCAATGGAATTTGATTTGCCTCAAGGCTACTCCCAAATTAGTAAAGTGGTTATCTCAGGCATGGGTAGTTCAGCTATCGGTGGCGATTTAGTAAGTAGCCTGGCAACAGAGGCTAAGCTACCTATCCTTGTCTACCGCGACTATACTTTACCCGCCTTTATTGATGCCCAAACTCTGATTATTACCTCCAGTTACTCGGGGATGACTGAGGAAACCTTGTCTTCATTTGAGCAAGCCTTGGAGACAGACTCAAAAAAGCTAGTGATTACCACCGGCGGCAAGCTTAAAATCATGGCTGAGAAAAGAAATGTCCCTGTCTTTAGCTTTGACTATCAAGCTCAACCCCGTGCCACCTTAGGCTTTAGCTTCCTGCCCATCCTCTGCTTCCTGCAAAGGCTCGGCTTCTTAGATGATAGGTCAGCAGATGTAACTGAAATGGTAAACGTTTTACAAGAACTATCACAAAAAATAGATGAAGGTGTGCCACTGTCCCATAACCCAGCCAAACAACTGGCACAAAGGCTATACGGGCACCTGCCGGTGATATATGGAGGCAGCATAGTTGCCGAGGTGGCGCACCGCTGGAAAACCCAGCTTAATGAGAATAGTAAGGCGTGGGCTTTTTATGAGGTTTTCCCTGAACTTAACCATAACGCAGTGGTTGGCTACCAGTTTCCCCCAGAGCTAGCCAGTAAAATAGTGGTAGTTTTGCTGCGGTCTCCTTCGCTTCAGCGGCGCATTCAGCTTCGCTATCAGGTAACCTGCCAGCTTTTAGACCGGGCTAAGGTTAGCTACCAGATTGTTGATGGAGACGGCACCAGCCCCTTAAGCCAGATGATGAGCCTGGTGCTGTTCGGTGACTATGTCAGCTACTACCTGGCGATTTTATATAAGATTGACCCGTCCCCGGTGAAAGCCATAGATTACCTAAAAGAACAACTTGCCCAGACTGGGGAGGAATGAAAGGCAAACCGCTGTCTAGCCTATTTCATTATGGCTGGGTTACTGTAATCGGAGCTTTTCTTGCCTACACCTGTTGGGGTATCAGCCGGCATTTATTTCCCTACGTCCTTCCCAATATGGAAGCTGAACTAAATCTAGCCCATGAGCCAATGGGAAACATTGCCTCAGTTTACTTCGTTGCCTATACCATCATGAGTTTTGTCTGGGGCACCATCGCCGACAAGATCGGACCACGAAGATGTATGTTAATCGGGCAGGTTAGTATCCTTGTCGGCTTAACTGGAATGGGCTTCATGTCCTCGCTGACAACAGGCTTTTTGTTCTACTTCCTCTGTGGAGCTGGTGCTGCCGGGCAAAGTGTTCCCATAGTTCGGCTCCTCTCCGACTGGTTTGGGGGAGCACGAAGAGGCACCGCCATCGGCATTGCTATGGCCGGAGCCGGCGTCCTAACTGTAGTGTTAGGGGTGGCGGTGCCTATAATATTGGCCAGTTACTCATGGAGATGGAATTGGTGGATTGGTGCCGCATTTGTTCTCATTGTCGCTGCCGTTTGTTGGTTTTTATTGGTGGATACCCCGGGCCAAAGAGGTTTAGCCCCTATCGGAACCAATAATAAGGAACTCTCAGCATCATCGATAGGACACATTAAAGAGAGCGAGCCCATAGCGCCCAAGGTAACTATCAGACATATTTTGAAACGAGGAACCGTCTGGAACCTAGGCGGTATCTATTTCATACACGGCATTACTTATTCCATTTTCATGACCTTTGCTGTCGCCTATCTGAAAGAAATCGGGTGGGGGGTCAAGGCGGCGGCAGGGGTGCTGGCTACGTGGGGGGCATCGCAAATAGTTGGTCCCATAATATGGGGTATTGCTGCCGACCGCCTGACCAAGAAGTATCTCTTAGCTATAACACTTGCCCTGGAGGTTATGGGGTTGTTCATTTTCTTAGGGGACAGCACTGTAGGCGGCTATGTAGGCGCAGCTATTATTGGATTTGGAACTGTCGGGATACCAACGATAATAGCGGCAGCCATGGCAGATTATTATGAGCCAACAACTGTCGGTACCACCTTCGGCCTCATAACCCTCATCTTCGGAATTGGGGCTATAGTAGGTCCGACGATAGGCGGGGCTCTGGGCGACGCCACCGGAACACTGCTTACAGCTATTACACTAGCTTTAGGAGCACTTATTCTGGCGTTTGTTCTCGCCCTGGTGTTGAAGAGACCACCAAAGCGTTAGCCAGCAGAGAGACCTTTTGGCAAACTTTACCGCTTGGTGTATTGAGGAGCTTTGCGTGCCCGCTTAAGACCAGCCTTCTTTCTCTCTTTAACCCGAGAGTCTCGGGTAAGCAGTGCGCTCTGGCGCAGTATAGGCCTAAGCCTTTCATCGGCTTTTACCAGGGCTCGAGCAATGCCGTGAGAAATGGCACCACTCTGACCCGATATGCCACCCCCGGCTACCTTAACCACTGCATTATACTTACTAGCACTCTCGGTAACTAAAAGAGGTTCTATTATTGTCCGGCGGTGCTCAAGGCGAGGGAATAGCTCCTCATAGGGAACACCATTTATAATAATCGCCCCATTACCCGGTAACAGCCTTACTTGAGCCACTGCCGTCTTGCGTCTCCCCGTCCCATAGAAATAGGTTTGCTTTTCCATATTTAACTCTCTCTAGTTATTACCTCACTTTGGCTAGCCCTAGTCTGAGCCAGGTGAGGGTGAGTATCACCGGCATAGACCCTTAGCTTTTTCCTCATACTAGCACCCAGGCGATTATGGGGCAACATACCCTTGACGGCATACTCAATCACCCGGGTGGGGTTAGTCTGCATCATCTTCTCTAAAGTGATACTCTTCAATCCTCCGGGATAGCCTGAATGTCTATAATAGACCTTCTGCTTAGCTTTATTACCGGTAACACGAACCTTATCAGCGTTGATAACAACGACAAAATCGCCAGTATCCAGATTGTAACTGAAGATTGGCTTGTGCTTGCCCATAAGTAAGCTGGCTACCTGAGTGGCTAGCCGACCTAAAACCTTACCCGAAGCATCAACAACATGCCACTGTCGCTCAATATCAGACGGCTTAGTGCTATAGGTTTTCATTATACCCCTCTCCAAAAGGGCGTGGATAATTTATCCGCATAAGGCACAGCCCATGGGCAGGAGCCGTTGGTCCAGCCAGTCCTGGTTTTTTTGCCTCAGTCATACTATGAAACTCATCAACACTCACCCTACCCAGTCCAACTCTGATTAGGGCACCTACTGTATTGCGCACCTGGTGGGGAAGGAAGGATTTAGCCTCTATACTAAAGATTACCTGCTCACCGTCCCTTTCCACTTCTGCTCTATACACCCTCAAGACTGTTTTCCTTAGTCCAGCCCCAATACAAGTAGCAAATGAGGCAAAATCATGCTCGCCAATAAGAGCCTGGCACACCCGATTCATAGCCTCAATATCTAGAGGGCTAGCAACAAGGTAAGAAAAGCCGTCCCTAATCGGAGACCGGGTCAGGCTATTTAATATATAGTAGCTATATTCCCGGCTAAGAGCACTGCGTCTAACATTAAAAGAATCACCTACTCTATATGCCGCCTTAACCGCAATATCCCTAGGTAAATAGTAGTTTAGCCCGTTAATAAATGTCCGTGGAGGCAGAGACGAGCTAGTCCTGAAGCTAACCACCTGTCCCTTGGCATGAACCCCGGCATCAGTTCGGCTAGCTGCCATCACCCGAGTCCTTCCCCCAGTAAGCTTCAGCAGGGCTTTCTCTGTCTCCCCTTGAATAGTGGACAGACCAGCCTGTAACTGGAAGCCGTGGTAGTGTGTGCCATCATATTCCATAATTAATACAACCTTGTTAGTTATTGCCAAGTTGACAACCTTCCTTACTTTCGAGGCGGCTTGGGTGGATACCACTACTCTACCAACTCAAGCCGAACCATGGCTGCCCCATCACCTAATCTAGGTCCTAACTTAACGATGCGGGTATATCCACCGGGACGCTCAGCATACCTAGGGGCAAGCTCAGTAAATACCTTGTCGGCTAATTTTTTATCCAAAATAAATGACAGTATCTGGCGACGGGAATGAAGTTCACCCTCCTTAGCCAACGTAATCATCCGCTCAGCCAGACCACGCACTTCCTTAGCCTTGGCCTCTGTAGTCGTAATCTTCTCATAACCAAGAAGGTCAGTCACCAGGTTACGATACATCGCCCGCCGGTGACTTGAAGTCCTGCCTAATTTTCTTCCAGCTACCTTATGCCTCATGTTACCTCGTCCGAGGGCTGGCTCGTACCTGCCTCTTCTTCTACCCCCTTTCCAACCTGGGGGACAAGAGACAGCCCTAATGCCTTGAGACGCTCCTCTAGCTCCCTTTTAGACTTCTGCCCGAAATTCCGCAGCGAAAGCAACTCTCTCTCCCCCTTACTTATGAGTTCCCCCACCGTAGCGATACCACCGCGCCTTAAGCAATTCATCGTCCGCACCGAAAGGTTCAACTGCTCCACAGGCATATTATACTGCTCATCAGGGATAGATAAGCGAGCCAGCTGTTCTTCAGCCTTCATCTGAGACACCTTGACATAATCGACAAATGGAGACAGCTGCTCTACCAGAATGCGAGCACCATGGCTGATGGCATCTTCCGATGATATGGTGCCATCTGTCCACACCTCTAAACACAACCGCTCAAGGCTGGTCTCTCGGCCAACATGAGTCGGCTCAATGGTAAAATTGACCTTGCGTATTGGGCTAAAGATGGCATCCACTGGAATCGCTCCCACAGGTAGATCATCACTGGACTCAGCCTCCCTATAGCCCTTGCCCAATTCCACGTCAAACTCCACATAAAGTCTGGCTTCAGGCGAATCTAAGGTGGCAAGATAAAGCTCAGGGTTGACAATTTCAAAGTCAGTTGACGGCTTAATATCAGCAGCACAGACTTGTCCTTCCCCTTCCACCTCCAGGGTTAACTTACCCGGTTGACCAGAAAGAGGCTTTAACCTCAATGCTTTAACATTGAGTAAAAACTCTATAGTATCCTCCTTTACATGGGGAATAGTAGAGAATTCGTGTTGAATCCCCTCAATCTGAACCCGAGTTACTGCCGCCCCGGGAAGATAGCCAAGCAGCACCCGCCGCAAGGCGTTACCCAGGGTAACCCCGAAACCCTTTTCCAACGGCTCAGCTTGAAAGCGCCCAAAGTTATCCCCACTTTCAACACAATCAATCTTAGGTATTATTAGATGAGACAAAGCGCTACCCCCTTATTAACTAACCTATCGCGAGTAGTACTCAACTATGCTCTTCCCGTCAAACTTAGCATCAACATCATCCGGGGTAGGCAGAGATAAAACTCGACCAACAAGGTTCTGCCCATCCAGGCTTAACCAACCCAAAACAGACTTAGACTCAATCCCCGTAACCAGTTGTTTATAATACTCGCTCTTGGTGCTTGTCTCCTTCCAGCTAATGATATCACCCTCCTTGACCAGGCAAGAAGGTATATCAGTCTTGCGCCCGTTGAGCATAATATGACCATGTCGTACTAGCTGACGGGCTTGAGAGCGTGAGTCAGCAAAGCCCAAACGATAGACTACATTATCAAGCCGCCTCTCCAGTAGCACAAGTAGATTTTCCCCGGTAATGCCTGCCTGCTTCTCTGCTTGAGCAAAAACCCGCCTAAACTGCCTCTCCATAATTCCATAGGAATAGCGGGCCTTCTGCTTCTCCCTGAGTTGCAGTCCACGGTCAGAAAGCCTGCGCCGCTGGCGGAGATGCTGCCCCGGTGGTCTCCCCCGCCTGTCCATGGCACACTTTGGGGTAAGGCACCTACTACCCTTGAGCATTAGCTTCTCACCGCTACGGCGACATAATCGACAAACTGATGCTGTATATCTTCCCATTTCTCTACCGTCTACACCCGTCTTCTTTTCGGAGGCCGACAACCATTATGCGGGATAGGAGTCACATCCCTGATGCCGGTAATATAAAGACCTGAACTCTGGAGAGAGCGAATAGCCGCCTCACGCCCACTGCCCGGACCCTTAACATAAACCTCTACCTGACGTAAGCCATGCTCCATAGCCTTCCGTGCCGCATCACGAGCCGCCAATTGAGCAGCATAGGGAGTGCCCTTGCGTGAGCCCTTAAACCCGGCGGTACCTGAGCTTCCCCAGGCAATAACACCCCCCTGAGGGTCAGTGAGAGTCACTATGGTGTTATTAAAAGTGGACTGGATGTAGGCTCTCCCTGCCGGGATAGACTTGCGTTCCCGCCTTTTTCTAACTCGCTTCTTCTGTGGCATTCTGCCTCCTATTTAACCATATAAGTTACTTCTTTGCCATGCCGCGCCTCTGCCCTCTACCGGCTACTGTTTTACGCGGACCACGCTTGGCACGAGCATTGGTTCGGGTTCGCTGTCCCCTAACCGGCAGGCTGTGCCGATGCCTCGTCCCCCGATAGCTACCAATCTCAATAAGGCGCTTAATGTTAAGGTTAACCTCTTTCCTAAGCTCACCCTCAACCTTATACTCCCGGTCGATAAGCTCTCGGAGACGATTAACCTCCTCTTCGCTTAGGTCGCTTACCTTAGTATCTGGCTTGACACTAGTCTGAGCTAGAATCCTCTGGCTCAAGGTTGGGCCAATGCCATAGATATACTGTAGTGAAGCCCAAATTTGTTTATTCTTTGGTATATCTACCCCGGCGATACGTGCCATCTATTCCCTCCTTGCTCAACAGAAAATTAGCCCTGCCGCTGCTTATGCCTTGGATTGGGACAAATAACCATTACCACCCCTCGCCGCTTCACCACCCGACACTTTTCACATCTGACTTTAACTGAAGCCTTAACTTTCATAATAAGCCCTCGTTACTTAAACCGATAGGTAATCCTGCCTCGACTCAGGTCATAAGGAGAAAGCTCTATCAGCACCTTATCACCGGGCAAGATTTTAATATAATGCAATCTTATCTTACCCGAAATGTGAGCCAGCACCTTATGCCCGTTCGGCAACTCAACACGAAACATAGCATTAGGCAGAGGCTCGACTACCATCCCCTCAACCTCAATAGCTTCTTTCTTAGGCATAAACCCCTTCTTTTACAGTAGTAAGCACCTCCGCTTCACCATCAGTAATGACAATGGTATGCTCAAAGTGAGCGGAAAGGCTGCCATCACCAGTAAGCACTGTCCAGTGGTCATCACCAAGTCTGGTGCGCCAGTCACCGGCATTTACCATCGGCTCAAGGGCAAGAGTCATACCGCTTTTCAGTACTGGCCCCACTCCTGACTGACCAAAGTTAGGTATTTGAGGCTCTTCATGCATTTCCCGACCAATACCATGCCCGGTATATTCACGCACCACCGAATAGCCCCTTGATTCAGCATAATTCTGAATGGCAGCCGAAATATCACCCAATCTCAGCCCGGGATGGGCAACAGCGATGCCAGCCTCTAGGGCACCTTGGGTAGTTTCTAGAAGCTGCCTAGCCTGGGGACTAATCTCCCCAATACCTACCGTCACCGCAGCATCACCATGAAAACCCATAAAAAGCGCTCCAAAGTCGAGGGATACAATATCACCTTCGCCTAAAACCCGGTCCCCTGGAATCCCGTGCACTATCTCATCGTTTACTGACACACAGAGATTAGCCGGAAATCCCCGGTATCCCTTAAACGAAGGTTTAGCCCCCAGCCTTTTTAGCTCTCTAGCCACAATAATATCCAGCTCCTTGGTTTTCATCCCCGGTTTCACCTGTAACTTTAGCACCTCCAGCACGGTTGCCACAATCCTACCCGCCTGCCGCATAATAGCAATCTCCCGGTCAGATTTAATAATAATGCTCATTTAGCTACAAACCCTCCTACTCCAAGGACAGCAACTACTCTCTTACCCACCTCAGCCACACCCCCTTCGCCATCTACCTCTAATAGCTTACCCGCCTGGGCATAATAATCAATAAGGGGAGCCGTCTGAGCAAAATAGACCTCCAACCGCTTTTTGACCGTGTCAACGGTATCGTCAGGACGCTGGTACAATTCGCCGCCGCACCGGTCACACTTACCCCAAACCTTGGGAGGAGAATTTATGGTGTGATACACCGCCTGGCAATTACGACAAACCCAGCGCCCACTCAAGCGCTTCAGCAGCTCGTCTTCACCGACCTTAATATATACCACCTTATCTATAGCCTTAGCCTGCTGGGCTAGGGCTTTATCCAATGCCTCAGCTTGCTCCAGATTCCTGGGAAAGCCATCAAGAATTACCCCGCCTTCACACTCTGGAGCCAACATACGCTCCAGAACCAGTCGTATTGTTATCTCATCAGGGACGAGCACGCCCTTCTCCATATAAGACTTGGCCTTCAGCCCTAGCTCAGTCCCCTGCTTTAGTGCCTGCCGGAACAGGTCACCAGAGGCAATATGTACCACACCTAGCTCCTGAGCCACAGTAGCCGCTTGTGTTCCTTTGCCGGCTCCAGGTGCCCCCAGAAAAATAATGTACACCCTTTACCCCCTATTTGATAAAGCCTTCGTAACGCCGCATCACCAGCTGCGCCTCGAGTTGCTTCATAGTATCCAAAACAACACCAACCACAATAAGCATGCCCATGCTAGATAGCTGTATCACCTGAACATTGGTAATCTCTCTAGCGACAAAAGGCATTATCGCCACCAAAGCCAGGAAAATAGCACCCGACCAGGTAAGGTGTTTTATGACCCCATCAAGATAACTCTTGGTGTGAGCCCCGGGGCGAATCCCAGGGATAAATCCTCCCTGGCGTTGCAAGGTGCCGGGCAAATCCTGCTGCTGGAAAATCACCATAGTATAAAAGAAGGCAAAGGCAACCACCAGCAGAAAATAGAAACCCCAGTAAAAGAAGCCCATAGGCAGTGCCGCATTGGGATTAAATAGATTCATTATATGATTAGCAAAGTTAGGGTCAGCCCCGGCTGGACTAGCAAAATAGCTGGCTACTATCCCGGGGAAGATTACCAACGACATGGCAAAGATAAGGGGTATCATCCCAGCGGTATTTACCCGCAGTGGAATATAGGTTGAGCCTGACTGCCGATACATACGTCCACCGCGAAATACGCTACGAGCATATTGAACCGGAATACGGCGGTGTGCCTCGGTAAAGATGACTATAAACACAGTAGTGGCTAAGGCTATAAGAACATAAAATGCTAGACCGCCAAAGTTTTCCTTAGCTAGAAAACCGCTCCCAAGCATTTCCGGTAAGCCAGCCACAATGCCGGCAAAGATTATTATAGATATGCCATTACCAATACCGTATTCAGTAATACGCTCACCTAGCCAGATACAGAATACGGTGCCAGCTATCAGGGACACAACCATAGCCACCATCGGTAACACCGCCGTACTACCAATAATACCCTCCCGCTGAAGATAGACCAGCTGTCCATAGCCGGAAAGACCAGCCAGCGGCACGGTCAACCAGTGGGTAATCAGATTAATCTTGTGCCTACCTGCCTCCCCTTCCATGGAGATGGCTTGTAACCTGGGGATAACCGGCACCAGTAGCTGCATGATAATTGACGCCGTTATATAGGGGTAGACCCCCATTGCTGCCACACTAAAGCGCCTCATGGCACCGCCACTAAACATGTCAAGCATGCCCAACATGGCGTTACGGTCAAATAACTCCCTCAGAGCCTCAAGGTCAACCCCGGGAAGAGGCACATGAGCCACAAAACGGAAAATTAGCAGGATGCCCAAAGTAATAAGAATCCGGCGCCTTAAATCAGGTAGACTGATGATATCGAGCATTGCTTGGAGTAATCGTGGTCTAGCTTGTCTCGGCCGCACGCCCAACCTCCTCCACTCTGCCCCCGGCTGCCTCAATCTTGGCTTTAGCGGCAGCAGAGAACTTGTTTGCCTTCACCGAAAGGGGATGCTTAATCTCACCCTCAGCCAGAATCTTAACCGGGTAGCGCAGAGATTTCACCACCCCAGCTGCTACCAAGCTTTCTGGCGTTACCTCGCTCCCAGGCTCAAAGATATTGAGTTTATTTATATTAACAATGCTATACTCCGTCCTAAAGATGTTAACAAAGCCACGCTTTTTCGGCAAGCGTTTAATTAACGGCAACTGTCCACCTTCAAAGCCGGGGCGCATCTTGTAGCCAGAACGAGACTTCTGCCCTTTACAACCTCGCCCTGAATAAGTGCCATGTCCGCTACCATCCCCCCGACCCACTCGCTTCCTGCTTCTTTTAGAGCCCGGGGCTGGAGACAATGTATCCTGCCTCACCAGCTTTCCTCCACCCTAACTAGATGTTTCACTTTGTTAATCATACCTCGAATTGAGCTACAGTCTTCCTGGGTAACACTCTGATTTAGTCGATTAAAACCGAGAGCCTTCAGGGTTCTCTTCTGAACCTCAGCATAGCCAATACCACTTTTAACCCAGGTGATACGCAGCTTAGCCACTGGTTTCTGCCTCCTTAACCTCAACGACTGGCTTGCGTCTAGCCAGCTCCTCTTTCAGGTCTTTAAGCTGGCTGAGGGCAAGCATCGTTGCCCTAGCCATATTAATCGGATTAGAGCTACCCAACGATTTAGTCAGAATATCCTTAATTCCGGCTGCCTCAAGCACAGCTCGAATGCTACCACCAGCAATAACACCTGTACCTGGTGCCGCTGGTTTTAGCAGAACCTTGGCCGCACCAAACTTAACCCTTATCTCATGAGGAATAGTGCTACCAGCAACTGGCACTTTGAGCAAGCTCTTTCTGGCAATAGCACCAGCCTTGCTAATCGCATCCGGCACACTGGCAGCCTTACCAATACCAATGCCTATATGTCCATTACCATCTCCGGTTGCCACCAGGGCGCTAAATCTAAGGCGCTTGCCCCCTTTCATCACCTTAGCCACACGATTGATATAGATCAGCTTGTCACTAAGCGTCAGTTCTGTTGGGTCTATCTTACTTATTGGCTCCTTCACCTGTCTTAACACCGACTCCTTAAAATCTTAATCCTGTCTGCCGAGCTGCCTCAGCCAGGGCTTTAACCCTGCCGTGATATTTATATCCACCACGGTCGAAAACTACCTGGTTTATCCCGTTACTCAGTGCTCGCTTAGCCACCAGAGAGCCTACGAGCTCCGCCTTACCCGTCTTTACTTTGCCGACTAGCTCACCCCTTATCTCTGGGTCAAGGGTTGAGGCAGAGGCTAGCGTATGCCTTCGCGAATCATCAATAACCTGAGTATAAATATGGTTCAAGCTACGAAAAACACACAAACGGGGCCTAGAGGTTGTACCCTTCACCTTTGCCCTGACCCGGGTGTGCCTTCGGCGACGTGCTACCCTTATCTCACTTTTTGCCATTATGTCCTCTTACCTATAGCCTTACCCGCCTTACCTGCTTTAAGGCGAACCAGCTCGCCAGCGTATCTTATACCTTTACCTTTATAGGCATCAGGGGGACGAATAGCCCGAATTCTAGCTGCCATCTCGCCAACTGCTTCCTTGCTAATCCCGGTAACCTTAATCCGATTTGCCCCCTCTATATCTAAGGTTACACCGGGTAGTGGTAACACCTCCACTGGATGTGAATAGCCGACACGAATTACCAGCTTATCCCCTGCTTTTTCCGCCCGATAACCCACACCTACAATTTCAAGATTCTTCTCAAAGCCATTAGTTACCCCCTCCACCATATTAGCCAAAAGACTTCGTGTCAGCCCGTGTAGGGAGCGATGCACCTTGCTATCACTTGGTCGTGACACTACTAGGCTATTATTGCTCAGGGCCATAGACATATCACGGTTGAAACGGCGACGAAGCTCCCCTTTAGGTCCTTTTACCGTTACCTCGTCCTGCTTAATATCTACCTCTACACCCGGTGGCACAGTTATCGGCATTCTTCCCACTCTAGACATATATATCACCCCAAGACTTACTTACCACATATAACATAAAAGTTCACCACCAAGCCCCTGGCGCCAGGCCTGCTGCCCTGTCATCACCCCCTTAGAAGTAGAAACGATAGCAATACCCAAGCCACCGTAAACACGAGAGATTTCTTTCCGCTCAACATACACCCTCAGCCCAGGCTTGCTTACTCGCTCCAATCCGGAAAGGACTGGCTGGTTGTTATCACTATATCTGAGGTGAATCTTAATTACCCGGTGTGGCTTGCCTCTAAGCACCTCATAGTCACTAATAAAGCCCTCCTCCTTAAGGATCCTAGTAATAGCCAGCTTCATCCTTGACGCCGGTACCAGCACAAAATCATGCCTTACCATAACCGCATTGCGAATTCGGGTTAACATGTCTGCTATTGGATCAGAAATAGTCATATCTAATCACCAGCTTGCTTTTCTCACCCCAGGAATCTGACCGGCAAGAGCCAGCTTACGAAAACAGATACGGCACAGTCCGAATTTACGGATATAAGCACGAGGTCTGCCGCATAAGGAGCACCGATTATGCTGCTGCACCCTATATTTAGCCGGACGCTCCGATTTTACAATCTTTGACTTCTTAGCCATCCTTACCCACGCTCAATCCCCAGTGAAAGGCATACCTAATGACTCCAAAAGGTGTTTGCCCTCATCATCTGTCTTAGCTGTAGTGATAAATGACACCTCTAGTCCCCGTACCTTGTCTACCTTCTCGTAATCTACTTCAGGAAAGACAATTTGCTCCCTGAGCCCCAAGGTATAGTTGCCCCGACCATCAAAGGAGCTTGGAGAAACCCCTTGAAACTCACGTATGCGGGGTAAGACGGCATTTACCAGCTTGTCAAAAAAGTCATACATGCGCACCCCCCGCAGGGTTACCTTCAACCCGATAGGCATCCCTGACCTCAACTTAAAGGAAGCAATAGACTTCCTGGCACGGGTGGTCACCGGGTGTTGCCCCGATATAGCTGCTAGGTCTCCCTCAGCCGCTTCCAGAGCCTTGGCATTCTGAATTGCCTCGCCTAAGCCAATATTAAGCACAACCCTTTCTAGGCGCGGTACCTGCATTACATTCTTATACCCATAGCGCTCCATCAGGCTGGGAATAAGCTCCTTTTTATACCTCTCCTTTAATCGTGACATTTAATCAATTACCTCACCGCAAGAGCGACAAAACCGAACCTTCCTACCATCCTCTAGAAAGCGGAAACCAACTCGGGTAGGATGATTACACCTACTGCACAGTAGCATAACATCCGCCATATGAATTGGTGCCTCCCGCTCTATTACGCCTGCCTGTCTAACTTGCTTGGTTGCCCTCATGTGCCTTTTAATAAAGTTGATACCTTCCACCAGCAGCCGCTCATCTTTAGGGTAAGCAAGGCGCACCTTACCCTTTTTACCCTTATCCTTACCGGCAATAACGAGCACGGTATCATTCTTTCTAATCTTCATACCAACCTCACAAAACTTCAGGAGCCAGCGATATAATCTTGGTAAAATTCTTCTCTCTGAGCTCCCTAGCTACTGGTCCAAATATTCGGGTCCCTTTTGGATTATTCTTATCGGTAAGAATCACCGCCGCATTTTCATCGAACTTAATATAAGAGCCATCACGACGCCGATATGGCTGAGCGCAGCGAATAATAACCGCCCTGACCACATCCCCCTTCTTCACCAGTGCCCCTGGGATTGCCCGTTTGACCGAAGCCACAATGATATTACCCGCTCGAGCCCGGCTCCTCCCGGTGCTGCCCAGCACACTTATACACATAAGCTGCCGAGCACCGGTATTATCTGCCACCTTAAGTCTAGTGTAGGGCTGAATCATAATATTCTATCCTAAAACTAATTTCAGGTTATTTCCTTAGGTTGAACCTCGACTACCTCTCCCTTGGTTACTATCTCAGCTACCCGCCACCGCTTCTGTCGTGATAGAGGGCGGGTTTCCACAATCCTTACTCTATCTCCCTGACGACACTCATTTTTGGCATCATGAGCCTTATACTTAACCACTCTCTTAATGGTCTTCTTATATAATGGGTGGCTCCTGGATGTTTCTACAGCCACAACCACAGTCTTATCCATCTTATCACTCACCACCCGACCAAACCTAACTTTACGCTTCCCATCCATTGACTCAAAACCTACCTTATACCTAGCTCTCTCTCCTGCATTATAGTCTTCAGTCTAGCAATCTTCCGTTTAACCTTTGGAATTTCGCGGTGGTTAACCAACTGCCTGGTAGTCAAGCGAAAGCGAAGGTTAAAAAGTTCTTGGTGAGCTTCCTCCAGTTGCTTTGCCAATTGCTCAGGACTAAGGGCTCGAATTTCCTCAACCTTCAACTTGAGCCACCCCCTTACCTATGGCTACACCGGTTTCTGGTACCACAAACTTGGTATCTATCGGGAGCTTACGCGAAGCAAGGCGCATTGCCTCCTTGGCTACCTCTTCACCAACACCCCCCATTTCAAATAGAATCCTCCCCGGCTTGACCACGGCCACCCAGTGGTCTGGGGAACCCTTACCCCCACCCATCCTGGTCTCAGCCGGCTTCTTGGTAACTGGTTTATCAGGGAAAACACGTATCCAGACGTTACCACCACGGCGAATATGATGAGTAATAGCCCGCCGTGCTGCTTCAATTTGTCGGCTAGTAACCCAGGCAGATTCTAGCGCCTGCAGACCAAAATCACCAAAAACAACCGTATTCCCAGCCTGGGCTCTACCCCGGCGGTGTCCTTTATGAGTCTTGCGGTATTTCACCCGCTTGGGTTGTAACATCCTTCTCCTCTTTTTCCACTATTGGAGGCGTCTCTGCCTTGGTAGCTCTCCTTGCCCTTGGCTTTGGAGGTTTCTTTTCTGGCTTCACTTCCGCTACTGCTTCCACGCTTTCCTCGGCTACCGGGACTGCTGGCTCAGCTGGCTTTTCTTCCAATTCTGCAGAGACAGTGGGCTCTGCCTTGGCAGCTTCCCTTGCCCTTGGTTTTGGAGGTTTCTTTTCTGGCTTCACTTCCGCTACTGCTTCCACGCTTTCCTCGGCTACCGGAACTACTGGCTCAGCTGGCTTTTCTTCCAATTCTGCAGAGACAGTGGTCTCTGCCTTGGTAGCTTTCCTTGCCCTTGGTTTTGGAGGTTTCTTTTCTGGCTTCACTTCCGCTACTGCTTCCACGCTTTCCTCGGCTACCGGGACTACTAGCTCAGCTGGCTTTTCTTCCAATTCTGCAGAGACAGTGGGCTCTGCCTCCACGCTGCCACCGACTGCTAGCTCGGTAGGCACCTCCTCAACCTCCAGCTCCTTAGGCTCAGGAAGAATATCACCCTTATATATCCACACCT
>Ga0209979_1001604_pt1 | contig 24179 bp, 30 predicted proteins | sample AnhtaG_FD_183114 | JGI IMG/M metagenome (GOLD analysis project Ga0209979, IMG submission 183114) | Deep subsurface microbial communities from Anholt, Denmark to uncover new lineages of life (NeLLi) - Anholt_01485 metaG (SPAdes) (version 2) | ecosystem: Environmental > Aquatic > Marine > Oceanic...
AAGGGTTTAGGAGGAAATCTGTTATAAGATTAAGTAAACTCATGAAGAATTATTTCATTGCGTATTTATTTAATAAAGCTGTTAATTAAGAATAGAAATTAAGCTTATTCATTTTAATTTAAAATTAAATGAAATATTTAAGGAATTAAATGAAGCTTTTTTAAAATCCAATTATCGATTATAAACTTTTGAGAAATATTCTTTTGTGTAATGGAGTGATTTTTAATAGCTGATTTCGGTATCCACTCCTCGATTTTATCAAAGTTTATTAAAAAAGCTTTATCAGTTTCTCCCACAATTGATCCATCGATATCGCTCATTTCGTTACTTAAAAATCCCCTATTTAGCGACTCATTTAAGTTGGCTTTATGATCCTCATCTAGATCACCACCGATTTCTTTAGTTTTATTAACTTCTAACGATAAGGGGGTTTTTGCTTTAATATTATGTGTTAATTTTTTTGGAAATGTTGAATGTATTATTTTTTCTTCTAAGAAATGTGATAAAAGTAGCCTTAAGATTTCTGTTTGAGCAAGGTTAAGCCTTTTTGAATACTTTCCGATATTAATCCATAATACTTCTGCTTCGTCATCTTCCCAATTAAACGAGATAGGAGTTGTATTATCTTTATAGTTATGTTGACTTTGCCAATTAAGAGTTTGACGATTTAATACCCTTAAAATTAACACAATTTCTTCTAATGAAAATTTAATAGATTTACCCTCTTTTGAAGAGGGTTTTTCCCATATCCCGTTAGGTTTTTTTTTAAAACAATGTATAAAAGTAAAGGGGTCTGAACTTGAATAGCTGCTCACTATAATACCGGTATTTTGCCCAAAAAAGCTTTTTAAATGTGAGTCAACCATTTATTTGAAATCTTATGTTTATTTTAAATAATTGTAAATCTATATATTTTAAACTAAAAAAAGACCACTACAATCCTCCCTAAAAATAATAAGAAATTAAAAGTTAAATTAATTATATGATCTATATTTCTAGAGTGATACTCATAAGAAAAAACCTAAGCGGGGTGGGCTAGCCTGGTTTATGCCGCAGGGCTCATAACCCTGAGAACGCCTGCTCAATTACGAGCTAGCGTCAGAGTCGTTCGTTCAAATCGAACCCCCGCTACTTTTTCTTCAATTCTAAGTTAAAAAAAATTTCTAATCATAAGAAATATTAAGAAAATTCAAAAAAATATTAAAATTGAGAGAGGATTAGTTATATTTAACGCTTAATAATCAATTCTTTATTAAATCACAATCGATAATAAGGTAATTGAATTTAAAAAAGATTTTTCATGTGTTATAAATTATGGATGAAACACAAATTTATGAATTCTCTCCCGCAATTCGTTGTTGGGTAAAACATCTTGTAGAAGGTAGGTACAACGCTAAGGAAAAGTCATTATTCACCATATTTGGAGCCCTTAAAAGAGTTAGACTTGTCGCCACGATTACTAATAAAGAAGAATTTGTAAGCAAAAAAATGAATGACATAAATTCTTCGACAGAAGAAATAAACACTAACTTTCGATTCGAATTTGATGATGGCACTGGTATAATTTCAGCCGTTAAGTGGGATGTTGACATAGATAAATATAAGGATTTAAATACAGGAGATATAGTTGATATTTTAGGAAGAGTGGGATATTTTAATGAGAAGGCACAGATTAGCAATATTAAATTAATTAAAAAAATAATTGATCCTAATTACGTTTTGTTACGAGAGGCTGAAGTTATAAAAAAAATTAAATCTGGGGATATACAAGAAATTCCTCCTGATGAAGGAGGTGGTTCTGAAATGGAAGAAGATTCATTTTTTGATAACCTATCAGAAGATATTGATATAGACAAAATATTTGGAGAAGGTGAACCTTCTAAAGTTGATACTATTAAAGAAAAAATTTTTTCCACAATAGAGGAATATAAAGATGGAGATGGTATAAGCCTTGAAGATTTACAATCAAGATTGCAAATTCCTGAAAATAAACTGAGAACTTATATTAACGATTTAGTAATGGAATCCCGAATTTATCCTACAGAAAAAAATATGTATCAAAGTTATTAATTAAGTCTGCTTTCTAAAAACCGTAAAATTATTTTTGTAGGCATAATTATTTAAATTAGTAGAATTATTAAAGATAGGTAGAATAATATGGATATCAACAATTATGATGAATTAATAGATAAAGCTTACGAGAATATTCCCGATAACGTAAAGAAATTATCTAGGTATGAAATTCCAAAAGTTCAGATAAGATTTGAAGCTAAAAATACATACATAACAAACTTTAACAAAATAATTAATACTTTAAATAGAGATCGAAAGCATTTCATTGGCGTGTTCCTAAAAAAAGTAGGAACTATGGGGGAAATAAGAGGACAACAATTATTTCTAAAAGGTAACTATAAAGAAAAAGTTTTGAACAGATTAATTGAACTTTATTCTAAAACTTATGTATTATGTAAGATCTGTAATAAGCCGGATACAGATCTTCAAAAAGAAGGTAAAAAAAATTATCTTAAATGTACCGCTTGTGGTGCACGAGAAGAAATACGAGAAAAATAAATGTGAATTAAGGAATAATAGATGAATGTATATCTAAAAATCCATAGAAGGAATGATATTGACACTGTCGCTTGTTGCGATGAAACTTTATTAAACCGTATTTTTACAGAGGGGGATTTAAGAATTGAAATCAGCTCCAATTTTTTTGGAGGAGACCTTCTAAGCATAGAACAAGCGTTAGAAATTTTGAAGGAGGCTTCGTACTATAATATTGTAGGGGAAAATATTACTAATAAGGCTATAAATCTTAAACTCCTTGCGAAAGATGGAGTCAAAAAAATAAATAATATTCCAATGGCAATAAAAATGATGTTTTAATGCCTCACAGATTTTGCGCAATATGTGGTACAGAACTAGACAAAAAAGCACCTCATTTTGGTATGTGCCTTAATTGTTATTTAGAGGAAAATCCTTTATTTGTATTACCTAAAAGCTATAATTTTAAACTCTGTATTGATTGTCAGAAATATGCAAAAAAAGAAGAATGGTTTGAACCTACTGAAAATGAAACCTTAGCTATTATTAAAGAAGTTTTAACTCGCTTTTTATTGAAGAACTATGTAAAACAAGGTTTAATCGCTTTTTCTTTTTCATTTGACGAATTAATGTATTCTTCCCGCAGTCTTTTGTCATCCTTAGATGTAATTATATTGGGAACGCTAGAAGAAGATCGTAAAATAACTCATCAAGAAACGTTAAGAGTAAATATTTCTTACGATATGTGCAAAAATTGCACCAATTTACGAGGAGGGATGTATTATATTTCGATTATTCAACTAAGGGTAAAAGATAAGGCTCAATTTGGGATTATTAAAGACGTGTTAGGTGAGATTTCATTTTTAGCTGAGAAGTTGTTTAATAAAAATAACAAACATTACATCGCAAAAATAGAGGATCAAACTCTAGGTGTTGATCTATTTTTAAGTTCAAATGAGCTTATGAACCGGATAATCTCACTTATTAGATCGAAATATTACTTTATCTTAAAGAGGACAAAGAAACTAGTTGGTCGGGATTCTCAAAAAGGAAGGAATATTTATAGATTAAAAACACTTATAAAATTTTTTCCATTTAAGAAGAATGACTTTATTCTAATTAACAATTCAAAATATTTTATCGAGAATTTGACTAAAAATAAGGTTATGTTAAGAGATGAAAAACAAACTAAACTTGTAAAAAACTTTTCATTTTTTTTTGATGATAAAAGAGTAATTAAAAAGTTGGTAGAGGAGGAATAATTGGAAAAGAAACAAGTAGATGTTATAGATGACGATGATGGCGATATCGAAAATGGAGATAACGATAATGATATGGATAAAGTTTTTAATAAAAAATTAGATGATTTAGAAAAAAGGAATATTGACTCTAAAAGAATAAAAAAAATAGACCAAACAAAAAAAAGGGCTACTGTTGATTCTGTATTTGACGAAAGGATGTATTTACAATTGATTAAATTATTAAAAGCTGGAACTTTAAACCGAATTGAAGGTATAATTTCCGCGGGTAAAGAATCAAACGTCTATCTTGCGTACGGTCAAAATAATGAGGAATGCGCAATAAAAATATATAAGATTGATACAAATACATCAAAATGGATGAGAAGTTACATTACTGGAGATCCTAGATTTAAAAAAATACCGAACAATGTATCTAAAATTATATATCTATGGGCAAGTAAAGAGTTTAAAAACCTTAAAAGAGCGTATAAAGCAGGTTTAAGCGTACCCAAGCCAATACACATAAAAAATAACATCTTAATCATGGAATATATTGGTTTTGCATCGATTCCAGCACCAAAACTCAAAGATATAAAATCTCCAAAGGATCCTATTAAATTATTAAACGAAATTCTTTATTTTATTAAAGCATTATACCAAAAAGCTAAATTAGTTCACGGTGATTTATCAGAATTTAATATATTGTATCACAATCAAAAACCAATAGTAATTGATATTTCACAAGCCGTAACAACCCATCATCCAAAAGCAGAATTTTATCTAGTGAGAGATATCAAGAATGTTTTTAATTATTTTGAAAAAATTGGAGTAGAAGTACCTAATCCTGAAGCTTTTTACTATGAAGTAATTAATTTAGATTAGATAAAAAAACAAACATTCATTATTAAAGTTATTAAACTGAAAATAGAATTATGAAAATAGGAAAAAATAGGATTGCTGTAATCATTGGAAAGAACGGAGAAACTAAAAAAGAAATTGAAGAATCTTTAGGAGTACAAATCATTTTAGACAGTGAATCCGGAGACTGTCAGGTCAAACCAGTAATAGGGCATCCAAAATACAGTCCACTTAACATATTTACCGCACAAAAAATAATTAACGCAATAAACAGAGGGTTCAACCCAGTAAAAACTATGAAACTATTAGATGAAACCTTTGACATTGAAGTATTTCATCTCTACGACCTATTAGGGAAATCTGAGAAGAAAATAAAGAGATTAAAAGGAAGAATTATTGGTAGGAATGGTGAGATGAGGAAAGCAATAGAAAGGTATGCAGAGAGTCATGTATCTGTTTATGGAAAAACGGTTTCCATTATTTCTGACTATGATAATTTACAAATCGCCAGAAAAGCCGTAAATATGTTATTGAGCGGGATGCCTCACCACTCAGTACTTAAGTTCTTAGAAAATAAGTATAACGATAAGAAGAAGGAAGAGTTTAGGAAATTGTATAAACCTCAATTTTAGCATTTTATCTGTCTTGTTTTATAATTTTTTACGCTTTTTAATCGCATTTAATTCTTGATATTGAACCTAAAATATCTTTTCCATAAATAATTTCCTTAACCTCAGAGTAAAGATTTAAAATCGTCTCAATTTTTTCATTTACATAAAGTTCTTTAAAAATTTCTTTTTCTTTGTTAGAGTGTATTTCAAAACTTTTAATCGAGTAATAATCTTCTGAGTATAATTTGAATATCACAATACTTCTTGGATAGATGCTTTTTTCTTTAAGATAAATTGCCCATCCTTCATAAAAATAGTCTACTTTGATAGAAAATAAACTTTTCCATTCATCTAATTTATTTAAAACTATGTCTACTTCTTTTTGAGTTTTAAGACTATTTTTATAATCCATATAATTTTGTATTGAAATGAATTTAAAAAGGAGTAGGAAAAATGAAATTAATCAATTGAGAGCTCTCTAATATTTAGAATGTCATTTGACAATTTACTTTCATTAATATTCTTTGTTATGTCATTGCTACTAAATGATTGAATACTTGATATTTTTTTTCCAAAAATCTGTGGTGATTTGATACCGGTTATGAGGAGCATAACTCTTAAATATCCCTCAAATTCATCGTTAACTCGAGCACCCCAAATTACCATCGCATTATTTGCATCCATCTTTTCTGATATTTTTTTTGCTACAGAATTTGCTTCAGCAAGAGTCATATCGTTTCCCCCACAAATATGAATTAGAGCTCCCTTTGCACCATCAATAGAGACATCTAACAAAGGTGAGTTGAGTGCGTCTTCGATAGCATCTTCTACCCGATTGCCTTTATCACCCGATTCTCCCACTCCAACTATTGCTACACCTCCTGTGCTTAAAATAGTTCTAACATCAGCAAAATCCAAGTTGATAAGGGACGGTAATGAAATTGTTTCGGTTATTCCTTTGACCATCGTTGCTAAGACCTCATCTGCAACGCTAAACGCCTCTATAATAGGCAAGTCAGGAGCAATATCTAAAAGGCGATTGTTATCTATGACTACTAACGTATCAGCATACTTTTTTAATTCATTAAGACCTTGTTGGGCTTTATCAATCCTCCCTATTTCAGTCTCAAAAGGTAATGTGACCACACCAACAACTATTGCACCTTCAAGTTTAGCGATTTCTGCAACGATAGGAGCGCTTCCGGTCCCAGTTCCACCCCCTTCTCCACATGTAATAAAAACTAAATTAGCTTCTCTTAATACTTTTGTTATATCTTCGCGTGATTCTTCTGCTGCCGCTCTGCCTACATCTGGGTTACCTCCTGCACCTAAACCTCGGGTTAAGTCTTTCCCTATTAACATTTTTATGTGAGACTCGACACTTTCTAAGTGTTGGAGGTCCGTATTCATAGCAACGCACTTAGCACCCCGAATCCCTATTTTCATTAATCGATTAATAGTGTTATTTCCGGCTCCTCCGCAGCCTACTATTTTTATATTAGCATAACCAAAATTTTCTCGGGTTGGCCTAACTACATCTCTTTTCTTAGCATTCCTTATTAGAGATTCCATTAAAAAACAACAGATCGTTTTATTTTTGTTAAAGAAATAATATAAATAAAAAATTAGAATCAATATGATATTTACATATTACCTACAAAATACGTGGTCAGGCTTTAATTAATTGAAAAATCACAATTTAACAAAGGATTAAAAATATTTGTAACAGTATTATCTTTAACAAGAATTATGTTGGGAAGGAGATAAGGAAAACGGTTTGAAAAAGTCAGATTATAAGCCCCCACATTTGTAACTATTACAATGTCTCCTTCCTTTATGTCGCTGGTAAAAAAATAATCTTTTGCTAAAACATCTTGATCGGTAGGCACAATTCCGGCTATTGATGTCTTAAATTTGTGTGGTTCCTCAATTCTCGTTGCATTGTAAAATCTTAAAGAGGATTTTGCAAATTTGGGGCAGATGTGATTACCAATATTTAAGAAAATCCATCTATCATCAGTTACCTTGATAATTTTTGCAACGAGCGAACCAGCATCCCCAATAAAATAACGTCCTGGTTCAAAATATATATTCTTAAAACTGATCTCAAAATTATTTAAGATTGCCTTTATTTTTGTTGCTACATCTTTTAACTGGTTTTCTGGCATTATAACGGCTTCAGGAAACCCACCTCCCAAATTTATGTTTTCTATTTTTATTCCGGCATCAGAAAAAATTTTAGTACTATCTAAGAGGATATTTATGTTTTTTTTAAATAATTCAAAGTTATTCATTTGAGTGGCATAGTGAGATAACAAAGTTGTAACTTTGAGGTTCTTACACTCATTTATAATTTTTTTTAATTTCAATACATTTGATTGATTTAATAAAATTCCTAATTTGCTTCCGAATTTTTGAGTATTAATTCTTAGGCATATATCTTGAATTTTTTGAGATTTTTTAGCAATTGAGTCGATACGAATTAAGTCGTTCATATTATATACTACTATTTCTTTAATATTTTCTTGAACACATTTTTTGATAAGTTCTTTAGGTAAATATGGACCTCCTACAATAATCTTATTTGGAGGAAACTGCAATTTCAAAGCTAATTTTAATTCAGGTAGTCCAATTAGTTCAGCACCTAAGCCTTCTGATTGAACAATATTACAAATTTCAGGAAGGAAATTAGCCTTGAACGAATAAAAACATTGAAAATTGTTAAATACAGTTTTAAAGACTTTACGAAAGGTGTTTATATTATTTCTAACTCTATTCTCTAAAAAAATCATTAAGGGTGTTGTATAAGTCTTCAAAATTTCATTAAGTAGGATATTGTCAATTAATAAACTTCCCTCCTTTTTATTTAAGTAGGGATTTCCAGATATTTTTTTCAGTTTATCCACCTTGTTTTAAAATTATTTCTTGATAAGTTTCGTGTGTTTTCTTAGCTATTATATCCCAAGAAAGATTTTCTTGAACTTTATTTCTACCTTCTGATCCTAAATTTTTGCTTAATCTCTTTTTTTTTAATAGCAACACGACTTTGTCGGCGATGTCAATAAAATCATCAAACTCAACAAGTAACCCATCAATTTTATCTCTTATAACTTCTGGTGTCGCCCCGATGTTTGCACCTATAACGGGTTTACCAGAAGCCCAAGCTTCTAAAAAAGCAATACCATATGCATCACTTCGGCTTGGCATCAAAAATACATCGGTTTCGTTGAAAGCTGCGATTTTCTTTACATCGTAATATCCAGTCAAATTATCCGGAGTTAAGTTAATAACTCGAGGATGGATAGCTTTCCGAATTTTAGAGAGCTCTCTATTAAACGCAATAGTAGATGGCCCTATAAAAACAAAATACACTTTTCTGTATTTTTGTAAGATGTAGGGAATTGCTTTTAAAATTGAAACTGCTCCTTTCTCATAATTTTTATATCCACAGAATAATACCATTTTGTATTTTTTTTCATTTGGTTTAAAGTACTTCTGTTTAAAGCTAAATCTCTTAGGAGATGGCTTCCTTGGTAAAATAAACTTCTTGTGATCCACTCCCATAGATATTACTTTTATTTTTACTTCTGGAATGCCCAATGTTTCGTTTAATATTTTCTTTTCAAGATGAGTACAAGCAATTATCTTATCAAACTTTTGCAACGCTTCGAAATAGTTTTTGTTAAGATATCTGGGATTTGAGAAATGAAAAAAGGGAGTAATAACAGTTGGTTTATTTGTAAGTTTTCCTAGCATTAAGGTTAAAATTGTATTAAAATAGGGAAAGAAGCTTGTATGAATTAAATCGAAAGAAATATTAGTGGGACGCGCCATATTTTCAAGGAGGTTTTCCAAGTAGGGTCCATTTCTTAAATACTCAATCAAACACTCGTCAGATAGTTCCAAATCCTTGTAAGATACTTCTTTTTTTATGAGTTTTAGTTTTTCTTCTAGTGAAATATTATACTTAACAGGAAAGCGTGTGATTTTTAAATTGTTTACGGTGTCGTAATATTTTTCGCCAAGTTTAATACTTCTCCCTCTTGGTTCTCTTAAAGCTTTAAAGTCAATTGCGGTAGACGTATAGACATGAATACCATAATGATATTTCATATTTAATATTTCTGCCATACTTTGGATATAAAATTCTGCTCCAGAGATCGCAGGAAAATATCTTGTTGGGATATATAAAAGATTGTACAAACTTTAGATCCTTTTTATTTATCAATTATAATTAATATATGATAATCAAATGTCAAAAGATTTATTATTTGATATATCTTTGATGGCTGAAAGGAAAGGTGTTATTGATGAAGAACTGTTGAATTTCATTGATATAAATTTTCCTGACAAAGTTGACAAGGTTTTAAAGGTTATAAAAAGAGGTATAACAAAATATACCTTTAACCCTTCGAGGAGAGTTGTTTGGATAGCATTAGGAGAAAATGACGAATATTTGTTATATCCAAAATTATATTGTTCCTGTCAAGATTTTTATAAGAATGTAGTAATACAGAGAAAAAGGCCATTTTGTAAACATCTAATAGCTCAAGTAATCTGTGAATCCTTACCTGATTTTAAAGAATCTGAACTGAAAGATGTTGGATTTAATGAATTTATTGATGACTTAAGTTTAAAATTTTAAGATCTCTGCATTTTTTATTGAATTTTCAACTAAATCAAAGATGCTGACTTTTTCTTCCGAATCTTTTATTTCGTACAATTTCGCGTGAGTTTCTGGGTATTGAGGATTAAATTTACAGCCTGCTGAAGCATCTGAAGAAGCTTTATAGGATCCAATTTGTTTATTTATATTTATTACTTCTTGCTTGTCGCATCCTATTAGCGGCCTTAAAAGAATATAATCACGGATAATATTATTATATGAATACAAATTGTCCAAAGTTTGACTAGCTTGTTCTCCCAGAATATCTCCAGTAACTATTATATTAGTTTCTTCGATTTTTCCCAGTTGTTTAGCAATTCTAAGCATTAATCGCTTACATAAAACACAAGTTAATTTTCGATCGCAAACTTGTTTGAAACCTTCCAAGTTATTATCGTGGTTAATGAAATATATTTTCAATTCATTGTTTGTAAATTTTGATAAGATTTTTACAATTTTTATAACTTTTTTCTTCATTGAATCTTCAGAGTCGTCTGAAGTTAAAAACGAGAGAAAAATAGGAGTAAAACCTCTTTTTATCATTAAGTATGCTGCAATTGGGCTATCCAAACCACCTGAGAGTAAAGATATAAATTTTCTCACTGTTATCACCAATTTTTAATTTGTAGTAATTTCTTCTCTTTCCCATTCCTTTAGATATTTATTGAAATCTTTTAACAAAATTTCCCTGGAAATTTTTATTTCGTTCTTATATTCCAGCTTTTTGATCTTTAACATTAACTTTTTATTTTTTTTTAAGTGTTCTTGAGCATTAGGATATTCATTTTTGAAGATTTTTTTAATTTTCGCAAAATCCGCTTTTTTTAATAAACCATAATTCCCGTCTACATAATTACATAGGGGATCAACGCTAATTTGAAAATTGAAAGCATCTATTTGTTTTAAAGCCAAAGGATAAGCCTTACATGCTAAAGGTTTCACTTCTTGAACTGTACAACCTTTATTTGAATCATAAAACGGACATCCATGAGTTTCATTGTCTAATCGTATTTTGTAAGTCACGACAAGAATTCTATTGTTTAATACGTCGGGAAACACTAAATCTTCTATAATCTTAAAGGCGATACCCCTTTCTTTCGCAATTTCGATTAATTCATTTGCTTCATCTGGATACAAAGGAATTCTTTTTTTATGCTCAAATTCATGACAACATGTCCCGCATTTTAGACATGCATATTTTAGCTCGGTCACTTCTAATGGATGAAAAAAATTATAATATTACCGGTACGAAATTAGATATATTTAATGATACTTTAGAAAATAAAATTTTTGTGATATTATGAATATATTACTTTTACACTAAATTATGTGTCTATTAGGATAACACATTGATTTTAAAGAAATAAAAAAGACTCTATTTCTATCAAATAAACAATACTTAAGGTAAAAAAAAAGTGACGGAGTCTGGGATAAGGATAATTAAACATATTGATTTTAACGAGGAAGAATTTGTAGATCCTATATGTATTTTAGGAATGCCAGGAATAGCTGATGTGGGTAAATTTGCTATCGATTCTTTAATTGGGCAACTCGATGCAAAGAATTTTATGGATTTTATCTTTGACGATTATCCTGCAGGAGCTATAGTTGATGATAGTCTATTATCAGCTCCTAAAGCAGAGATATTATATTGGAAAGATCCGAATCGAGAAAGGGATATTTTTTTAATTACAGCAGATGCGCAAAGCTTAACACCTAAAGGTATATATAGAATTTCTAACTTTCTTACTGAGATAATATATCAATGCAAAATAAAATTGATAATAGCTTTAGGAGCATATCCAGTAAATAGTCGTAAAATTGATTCGAAAATCCCTAAAATTTATGCAAGTTCAACGAATCGAGAATTACTGGAAAGTTTTATAACGAAAAATAACTGTAAGAAAATCCAAAAGGGTGTAATTATAGGTGCTAATGGTTTAATCCCTACATTAGCAAAAGCAAGATTTAATTTAGATGGGATCGTCCTTTTAGCGGAAACAGATAATATAGCTATGATAAATGAGGATATCACCGATTTAAAAGCCTCCATAACTCTTCTGGAAATGCTTAAGAAGTCTTTTACTTTACCAATTAAAAAGAAATATTCTCTAGATAATATTGACGATATTACAAAAAGCCTTCAAGATAAAAGAGACCAACTTGAAAAGGATCTAAACACTTTTGAATTTGTAGATACCGAGGATAAGAGAAAGTCATTATACATTTAATTTTAATTATTTTTCTTACTTTGTAAATGTTATTAGGATTTCTAAGAGCTTTCTACATTATTTGCGAAAAATATTTTAACCTTCGTTAATTTCTAAAATTATGAAATATGTGTGTGCTAGAAAAAACTGTGGGAAAGAAGTATCCAAAAAGGAATTAAATGCTCTACCTGGAATTAAATGTTCTCACTGTGGATTTCGCATCTTATATAAAAAACGCCCTGATGTAATAAAAAGAATAAAAGTTCAATAAATTTTTTCTATTTAGAAGCGAATTAGTTCTAAATGATTTTACATGTTTAAGTCAAATCTCAAATGATTTACTATTTCTTTATATCTGTTCCGTATTGTAGCTTCTGTGACTCCTGCCGCTAATGAAATCTCTTTTTGAGTTCGGCGTTCGCCCTCTTGTATTGCTGCTACATATAACGCGGCTCCCGCTAAACCAGTGGGTGCTTTTCCAGTGGTAATACGATGTTTTTTTGCTAATTTTAACAATTCAGCGGCTCGATTCTGAGTTCTTCCTGAAAGGTTTAGTTCGGCACAAAATCGTGGGATAAAATTTATTGGAGAAGAAACTTGAATATTAATTTTTAATTCGTTTAATATTAACCTATAACAACGAGCAATCTTTTTTTTATCAACGAGAGCAAATTCGAGGAAATCGTCAAGAGTTTTAGGAATATTATTTAATCTACATGATAAATAAATTGAAGCTATAAGCATTGCTTCAATAGATCTTCCTCGTATTAAATTTTTATGTACCATTTTTCTATAGATATGGGCTGCTGATTCTTTTAATTCTCTTGATAAGTTCAGTTGCGAAGAAAAGCGATCTAATTCGTTCATTGCATAGGCTAAATTTCGATCTATTGATTTATTAGTTCTCGTTCTTACATGCCATTTCCTTAGACGATATACTTCAGCTTTCATTTTTGGGCTTATACTTTTGCCAAATGCGTCTTTATTATTCCATCCAATCATTGTACTTAATCCTTTATCGTGCAGTGTTAAAGTTGTTGGTGCTCCTACTCTAGCTTTTTTATTAGCTTCTTCAGAGGAAAAAGCTCTCCATTCTGGACCAGAATCAATGATTTTTTGACTCAAAACTAGACCACATACATTACATATAATTTCGCCGCGAGCGTTGTCAGAAACTAAATTCGTATTCCCACATTCTGGGCATAAATTTAAATTATTTTGACGCAATGAAAGATCCAATTACTTATACCCACAAATATTTCAAATCCTTAATTTCTATAATTAAAATCAAACTTTTAAATGTTTGCGTTTTATGGATTTATCAGTTAATAAAATTCACATTTAAAGTTTTTAGTTTACAACATTTCACCAAAAATTTTTAATAAGATGGAATTTTCTAATAAGATAATGCGACATTATTATAAAAGTCACGGGAAACATTGTTATCTGCGATCTTTTCAGACATCTTGCAAAAAGTGTGGTGCAGATGTGCTGTATTGGGAGTGCACTCACGGAAGTAAAATCTTTTTCGAGTATCCACCTTATGGAAAATTGCAAAGGCATTTTTGTCGGAAAGATCGTGGATTATCAAATAAAAGGAAAGAATTTCCAATTGTTGTTAAACCACCAAAAGGTCTTTTAGAAAATCCATATTTTATTTGCCCTGTGTGTGGAAAGATATTTAAAAAAGATACATCACTACAAGATCACTTCAAGGAACGAAATAAAGATGATTTAGAGCATTTCTTATTTTCTAATAATAAATTAGTTTTTAACAATAAAATCAACAATAAGAACAAATTAGACTCTGATAGCGATAAATTTCGATATAAACCCAAGTTTGGGAGAATTAACATAAAAGGCTCAAAAGAAGAATAAATAATTTACCACAAATTTTTAATACAAATTTTATAATTATATTTATACTAATATTATTATTATTCTTATACTAGGATATTTAAATCTAAAAAATTGGAAAAAAAAATGCCCACTGATCCCGCCACAGTTGCTTACAATTTAATACAAAAAGATCCCAGTATTATTGCCGCTGCTGTAGTTCAAGGAAGTGATACTATTCTTTACTCAACAGATAATTGGGACATTAGCGCTGATGTTAAAAGAGTTATTTCAAGCTGGAATAGCTTAACAGCTCAATTTATCATGATTTCAGGTGTAAAATACTCCGTTCTTCAATGTACTTCAGAACGGATAGTAGCTACTTCAATTCGAGGTGAAGGCCACATCCTTGGAGCAAAAGATGAAGAACATAAAATAATTATTTATCTTGAACCAGATGGTGAAGCTATGGGAGCAACGATGGATATAGCAAGAGCTCTTTCACAATTAAGCTCAAAACAAAGTTATATGGAAGGTAATTCTCAATTAGGGAGCGCAAGTAAACCTTCTACTTCAGCTGGAGTTAACATCGACCCACAATTAAAAGGAGAAGTCCAATCATTCTTAGAATGGATTAAAGATAGTGAGGGCTTATCAGGATACATCAATTATTATCTTCAACAAAATAATACATCTATCATTTCAGAGCTTTCAAAAATATATGCAGAGTTAAGGCAAATATTTGGGGTATAATTTTATTCTTAGTCTATGTAAGTTTTAATTAAGTTTTGTTAGATATATTCATATGGAGTTAAACTACTAACATTAGTGAGATTAATGGAGAATCCAGGTAAGAACGCCAAAAAAGCTACAAAAAACAAAGATGATAAACATCTGTCAGATAATACTTCGTCCAAAAATCAAGCTACTCGTAACAGTAAAGGGCATACAAAAAGAGTAAAGCCAAAAAAAGAAATTGACAAGAATGGAAAAAGAGATTTCTCAACTGAAGGAGATTTAGAATTAAATATCCCTTTAGTTCCCGAATCGCCTAAAAAAAAAGATAAAATAACAATTAATTCTCCTGGACTCTCCTCTGATTTAGTTACACGAATGAAAAAACTTGAATCTGAAGAAGTAAAAGTTGTTTTAGTTAATTGTGAGCGATGTAAAGAAATTATTCCTGTACCTATTCCTAAAAACTTTATTTTAAAATCGGTATTACCTGTCGTTCCCATAAGTTATATTCATAAAAATTCTAAGAAAAAAGATCAACATTGTATTACTCTTCATCTAGATCACGATTTTGATATACGTAGGCAACGTATTTCTGATGTAGTTTTTTCTCCTAAGTAATTAAAATTTTATTCTTATTCATAGGGGAACTGCCTTTAGATTTAGACATTGAAACTCAATGATTTAAACATTTTAAAAGAATTAAAAATATGCTATATACTATATTATATAATTCTAAAGTTAATTTATTAAATAAAGACATTATTTTTATAGGTGATCAATCGATTCTGGTTATATAGGAAAAAGAATTAGATTAGAGAGGATTTTTAATAGGGAAACAAAAAGAACAATCATAATTCCTATGGATCATGGTTTAACCGAGGGGCCAATTAATGGTATTGATAGAGATTTAGGAAAAATGGTTAACAAAATAGCTTTAGGAGGGGCTAATGCAGTTATAGGTCATGTAGGGATTCCACTTTATGCCCACAGAGGATATGGTCCAGATATTGGCTTAATACTGCACTTATCAGGTTCATCTTCACTTAGTCCAGAATCAAATTATAAAGTATTAGTTAACAATGTATTGGAAGCTGTAAAGATAGGTGCTGATGGTGTCTCTTTACACATTAACATTGGAACAAAAACAGATGCAGAAATGTTGGAAACTTTAGGTAAAGTTTCACGAGAATGCCGAGAATTCGGGATGCCCCTTTTAGCCATGATGTATCCTAGAGGAGAAAATGTCGAAGACGAACACGACGCTCAGGTTGTTAAAATTGCTGCAAGAGTCGCTGCTGAGCTCGGTGCAGATATTGTAAAAACAAACTGGACAGGAGATCCTGATTCCTTTAAAGAAGTTGTTGACGGGTGTATGGTACCTGTAATTATTGCGGGAGGCGTAAAGTCAGGTATTAAAGATCTTTTAGATATTACAAAGCAATCAGTAGATGTTGGTGGTGCAGGAGTCGCTTATGGTAGAAATGTTTTTCAAGCGGAAGACCCTACAAAAGTCGTAAAAGCACTTTATTTAATCGTTCATGAGAATTATGAAGTGAATGAAGCCATAAAAGAATTAAAAATAGTGCCCTAATTTAAAAAGTTCTAAAGTATTAATTCGAAAAATGAAACCTATCATCGAAAGATCAAAGCAGTTAGATAAAATTAAGATACATATTTCAATCTTTAAATTATATAAAAGTTATCTAGTACTTATTTCCGACCAAGAGAGTATGGGTATAGGAAATGTTACTTTAGGAATCCCTCCCACAATTGAAAATATGAAAGTATCAGCAGCCACTCATCAATTGTTCGGAGTTCAACAAAAAATATTAAGTAATATTATTGTTGAAAAGATGTCTTCTTATTTCAACGCCCCCGTATTGTTATTGCTCTTTTTAAAATCTATAAATGATGATAAGGAGATTTCTAAACCTTTAATTTTAATGCTAAAAAGGGTTCTAAATGATATCTCAAAAAATGGAAACTTAAATGACAACTTTTTTGAGAAAAAACCTTAAATCCGGCAGAACGTAAAAGACGAGCAACCGTGCTGATCTAAATAATTTTTAAAATGCTAAAGTAAGTAATACAGGGAGTGGGACTCGAACCCACGTAGAGCTATCTCACCGGATATCTCATCAAAAACTCCGTTAATCAACGGAAATATATTTTATTGATCTTGATTCCAGCTTCTGAGAACTTTTCTCATAAAAGTCCGGCACCGTTGACCAACTTGGTTATCCCTGCATAAAATTCTGCTATATTTTGACTCTAATCTAATTTTTATTTTAAATATTTAAAACATATTTTTCAATTATTAGGAAAACATAAACAGAAACACGAATAAGACAGCCATCATGCCGACCATAAATATCATTTGAAATCTGCTTTTTTTCTTCTTTTTTTTTTGAGTTCCATGATAGTTATCTCGACAATTTTGACTACAAAACTGCTTTTCAGTTGGCATTGCCTTTCCGCAAATTGGACAATGGTTGTGGGGTCCCCACTTCTTTTTAATTTGATCTTTCCATGTAGATTGAGACATTCTTCTTTCTCTTATTTGAAGTTTTTAAAACTAAGTAAGTAAAATAATGCAAATTTTAATAATTTATTATTTAAAATCTTAGTTTGATATAATTGTGCCAATAATCTCTTTTTCGTTATTCCAGAATTTATGGAATTGATTTAAGTTCTTTCCTGATGTTACCAATACATTAATGTTACTTCTTTTTAAAATTTGTAAAGAAACGGCGTCAAAAATTCGATATTCTCCAGCAGATGCTTGGGTATCTATTGATGATTTTAGAATTAATTTTTGTAAAGACTCATAAGAAATCTTTTCTATCAATTTTGCATCTTTAAAAACCTTTGGATCTTTATCAAAGATACCGTCAACATCTGTGAGGATAACTAGTCTTTCTGCTTTTAAATATTCTGTGACTAGCATTGCTACCGATGTAGTTGACTGACCCGGTTGTATTCCTCCCATTACTACAATTTTATTTGAATTAATAGCAGTCGAGAGTTCTTCGATTGATTTTGGAACTTGAGGAAAGACTGACTCTTTCATTTCAGCTATTATTAATTGAGAGTTTATGCGCGATATGTCAATTCCTATCAAATCGCATAATACTTCATTATCAGTAAACTCTCTTATTGCTCCAATATACTGTCTAGCGACTTTTCCTCCTCCACATACAATGACGATTACATCGTACTCTTTGTTGCTTTTTATTATACTGCAAAATTCAGTGATTTTTTTATAATTTAATGATCCATCCTCAGAAAAGAGAAGAGAGCCCCCAAACTTTATCACAATATTCTTCGTCATAATAAACTATAATTGATTTTTATTTTTTAATTATATATAAAATAGATTCATAAATGTAAATATTTACTGGAAATGGTAACAAATACAAATAAAATTATTGTTGAAGTTCCCCATCGCATTTCGGGTTTTTTTGAAATTGTAGATAAAAAAAATGGTATTTCAATTAACAATCCGGAAAAAATTGGCTCTCGAGGTGCTGGATTTAATGTAAGTGGGGTAGGAGAAACAGTTATATCTTATGAAAAGCTTGAAAAAGAAGAGGAAAGTCGGTGTACGATTTGTATTAACGAAGAAAAATTAGACAAAGAAGCAGAAACAACATATTTCATATTCGATTATATTAGAGAACTGATTGATTACCCCATTAATGTAAAGATAGAACATTTTTTTGATTTACCCGTTGGTTGTGGATACGGAGCAAGCGGCTCAGGGGCATTAGGAACGATTTTTGGACTGAATAAACTATTGAACCTAGAATTGACTAATTTAGAAAGCGGAAGGATAGCTCACATTGCTGAAGTTGTCAATAAAACGGGACTAGGTACTATTTGTGGTCAATTAGGAAGAGGTATGTGTGTTTTAAAAGAACCGGGTTATCCATGTAATTACGAGCGTTTAAAAAGCCCTAACGATCTTTTAGTTATTTGTGGATCCTTTGGAACGATACAAACCAAATCGATATTATCAGACGAATTTTTAAGTTCAAAAATAAAGGTCGCTGGTAAACTTGCGTTGAACAGATTATTGTCAGAGCCTAATTACAGGAATTTTGTTAAAGTCTCATTCCAATTTGTAGAAAACACGCATATTATGGAGATTTTAAATTTAAAGAAAACAAAGGATCTATTAAACGACTTACACAAAATAGATATTATAGGAGCCAGTATGAATCAATTAGGTCGCTCTATTTACGTGTTTTGTAAAAAAGGTAAAGAAAAGGAAGTATTTGAAATCTATAACACATATAAGCCTGAAATAAATACCTTTAAATTAACAATTAATAATGAACAGACAATAAAGTTTAAAGAAAAATTATAATTTAAATGTATGACGCTCCTATTAAGAGCTTCAGGTTAGGGTTGTAAGTCTGTTTCACCAGGCATTTTACTCAATGTATTGTGTGTTTTTTCTTTTTATAGTCCAATTATTTATCACGGTTTTAAAAAAAAAGAAAAAATAAATAGTGTTCTAATAAAGAGTATCAATGTAAAGCACTCTTATAATAAACACCAATTTATGGTACAGCGCCAGCTTGACCAGGCATTTTAACCACCTTATATATGATTTTAAATGTTTTTTACCTATTATTAGAAGTTTGGATACGGATCCAAATCATTTTTTTATCTTACACATCTTAATTTTAAAAAGCTTATTTAAACTTCAATAAAATATAGTCAATTCTCATTTTCATTAATTTAAGGATCCTCTTTTATAATCGTCCAAAGTTAAAATTACTACGAGATTTTTGTTAAATTAAGTCAGATGGTAAAATTGGATTAACTAGTAAATTTTGAAAGTCTTTTAATGAAGGAACATCTCCGTATTTCTGTAAAATATTAATTCCAATGTAATACATAAAAGCGTTATTTGAATGTGCGGGATTTGACATTCTTTCTATTCCTGTAATCAAATCTTCATCGCTAAAAATTTCAAGATTTTTTCCATAACGCATTAGTTCTTTCTCGTCATACCTATCAACTAAAGCATGATATGCAAAATTATACCAAAAAAGAGGAATTTTAGCTTTTACTATATCTTGTAGCTCCAACTCTTCAAGAGACGCTTCTTTTAACGGATCTGAGCAAAATTCATTTAACCCAATTTCTACTACTTCTTGATTTGAAAAGAGTATAAAAAGTTTAATAAAACTAATTATTGATTACTATTAATTTTTGCTGAATCTAACGATTTGGATTTCATTGTAGCAGCTTCTACTGCTCTAATTAAGGTGGCTCTTATTTTTGCAGATTCAAGTTCGTGTATAGCAGTTATAGTTGTGCCTCCCGGGGTTGCTACCATATCTTTAAGCGCTGCAGGGTGTATATTTGTTTCTAATAGAAGTTTTGCTGAACCTAAAAGAGTTTGAGCAGCTAATTTTAATGCGATAGCCCTAGGCAACCCCATTTTCACACCCCCATCAGCTAATGCTTCAATAATAATGAATACATATGCGGGGCCGCTTCCAGACAGACCTGTTACTGCATCCAAATGTCTTTCTTCTAATTCGACTACCATTCCAACTGCACTAAATATTCCTTTAACGAACTCTAGTTGGTGATCTTTGATATTTTCATTATAAGCTATTGCTGTAGCTGCAGCACCTACAAGTGCTGGTGTATTTGTCATAATTCTTATTAATCCAACTGAGGGATTTATAAATTTATTAATGTGATTAAAAGAAACTCCCGCAGCAATAGATATTATTACTTGTTCGTTTGTAATTATCGGCTCAATTTCCTTTAGAACTGTATCTATAACTTGGGGTATGACAGCAATTAAAATATATTTGGAGGATCTTGCCAATTCCTCATTACTTTCAGCGAATTCAACTTTATATTCCTCGGATAATTTATTCCGTTTATTTTCGTCGATATCATAAGCAATAATTTTGTTTTTATCAAGTGTATTAGTAGAAATTAGCCTTCTCAATAAGGTAGATCCGATTTTCCCGGTTCCAATTATTCCTAATTCTTTACTATACATAATAAGAGTTTATCATTGTAACTAAAATAATGTTATTAAAATGAATGAAAAATGAAGATGATTTTAGAGATTTTCCTTTTTAAGATTTCACTACAGACCACTTATCTATATAATTCCGTTTTTAATTCTTCTATGAGGTGTCCTTTAATTGTTCCGTTATTTCTATCGTAACCTTCACAAACTATGCTCCTAACGCCAATTATATCTGGCCAGATTTCTTTAATTTTAGGGATTGAATCTTTCATTAAATTTCCGGCGAGAGCAACTTCAAGATTAAGGGCTTTTGCTTTATTTCTAAATAGTTTTAATTGTTCGGTATTTAAAAAATCAAATAAACCCTTGCCATCTTTGATGTATGTATCAAGCATAACAATATCAGCGCCAGATTTAGCTGCAATAACAGGAAGGGATAAAAATTCAGGTGAAGATTCCATTCTTATCTTATCGGCATAACCTGCTACTACTATTTTAATATTTCTGTTATAATCCTTTACAGCTTTTACTACTTTATTCATTAGAAAAATACATTCATCTTCTGTCGTTGGTCCTTTAAGTCCTATTTTTATAATATCCGCGCCCGCAACTGCAGCACCGAGAGCTGCTAAGGAAGCGGAACCGGGTAAATTAGGAAAATCGCCAATCGTTGCGCTTAATAGTTGAGAGCTATTAAGTGGAATTAAATTCTTCATTTTCTTTATAATCCAAGGAAAATTTGCTCCAAGAGATCCTTCACTGGGATTTTTACAATCAATATAATTTACCTCGTTGTGCTTGATCACAACCTTAGCTTCTTCCAAGTTTTTAGGGCTCACCAGCAATTTAACTCTTTTTTGCATAATCATCATGTAAAATGTGAATAATAAGAATTAATTCCTATTAATCAAGAGATTCTTTTAATAATAGATAGTTTATCCTTCAAGCTATAAAATTTCTTTTGTTTTAAGATAAACGTAAAATAATCAAAACATATAAAGAACAATGTGATATAAAAATTTAAATTAAATAATTATTATTAAATATCAAAAAAATTATGAATTTATTATGTCCCCGAAAGAAAGCACAAAAGTAGACATAACAAGTGATGTATTTAAAGAGCCATTTGAAGTGATTAAACAAATATCCTCAAATTTAGAGGGATTAAAATATACTAAAGTAATTCAAACATTTGTAATGGAAGATCGAAGATTGAACCTCTCCTTAGAAAATGAAGGATCTAGTTATTTCAAGGGTAAAGTAGTTTGGATTGGTAATCGGAAGGACGATAGTGAAGGAACTATCTTTTGCGTTGATACTAAAACCGAATTAAAACAGATTAATCCTACTGCTGAAAATACTGAAAGTGTTGTACTTGATATAAAAAAAGAAGTAATTAGGATTTCTACGGCATCAAAAACGAAATGTGCTGTTTGTGGAAAGAATATTGAAATTTTCGATGAAGTAGCGGGGTGTCCAATTTGTGAAACGAAAGCTCATAAAGATCACTTTATAGATTGGGTTAGAATGAAGCATGCTTGTCCAGTGTGTAAAAAATCCTTAAATGTCTCAAGTTCTGGTGTGGTTTTTATTGATTAGCTTCAATTAATCTTTCTTAATTTTTCGATATCTATAGTACCATCATGTAACGCTGTCCCTATTAGGACTCCGGAGAAATTATTATGTTTATACATTTCAATATCTCTAATATCCTTTATTCCTCCCCCCACTAGTATTTTTCCCTTGTAATTATCTCTAATTTTCAGATATAGAGGCGGGATTCCTCCCACTTTTTGCCCAACTTTATAAAGATCGAGTAAAATTATTTTATCTACGCCCAAATCTTCAATTTTTTTTATTATTTCAATTGGGTGTAGGTTTTTTATATCTTTTACATTAGTTTGAATTATTTCATTGTACATATCAATACTCACGATAGTTTTATGCGACCCATTAATTTTTAAACACTCAGAAATGACTTTGAAATTTGCTATTGTTTCTAATCCTAAAATTAATGAATCTAAGCTATATTTAGAGTATTCTACTATATTTTCTATTGAGATGATTCCAGGATCTATCATAACTTTAATATCAGTGAGTTGCAAAATTTCTTTAAGTAAAGTTAAGTTTGGTTTTCTTCTAATTATAGCATCTAAATCCGCAATATATATTTCATTGATTGAATATTCGTCTTTAAATTTTTTAGTAATTTTAAATGGGTCGTTTCCTTTAAATAACACAGAGACTAACGGTTTATATTTCTCTCGTTCACCTTTAACAGCGTGAACTGCCTCAGAATTAAGGATATCGATTACAGGTATGATTTTAAAATTATTCATATTTACGACAAAAATATTAATTTTGTATTAAAATTACAATAACAAATTACCAATATGAAATACTCTTTTTTTTTAAAAATAGTGATTGTTAATTAATTAATTAATTATTAAATAATTTTATTTTTAAAGAATAAATTCTAAATTTATCTTTGAAGAAATAAAATTATATGTATAGTGGAAGAAATGAAAACTGAAGCTTATATTAATAAAATTATAGAAGATACTGGATTATCTAAAAAAGAGATTCAAACTTTAGTGGAAGAAAAAAAAGAAGAATTGAAGGGTTTGATCTCAGATGAAGGTGCTCTGTTTGTTATTGCAAAAGAATTAGGCGTAGATGTGGCAAGTGAGAATCAAGAATTGCTCAACGATGTAGAGTTAAATATATCTGATATTACAGTAAACATGAAAAATATTATTATCGTTGGAAGAATTAAGGAAATTTATAATGTTAATAGTTTTAATAAAAGTAATGGGGAAACTGGATATGTAGGAGCATTTTTGTTGCATGATAATACAGGTGATATAAGAATTACTTTATGGGATAACCAAGTGAGTATTTTTAAAGACGAACGCTTTGAAAGAAACGAGATTGTTAAGATTCTTAATGGTTCCGCAAAAAGTGGAAGGTCTGGAGGAGTAGAAATTCATGTTGGAGGATACAGTAAAATAAACTTAGCTCCTGAGGATGTTGATTACAAAAAATATCCCAAAATTAAAGACAAATCTGTAAAAATACAAGAGATTAACGAGGATTTAGGATTTATATCGACGGAGGGAAAGGTAATGAATCGTTTCCCTGTAAAAGATTTCATTAGAAAAGATGGTCAAAATGGTAGAGTAAGCAATATAATACTGAGAGATTCGACGGGCAAAGTACAAATTACTTTTTGGAACGAAGATATTGAAAAAATCGAAAATGTTGAAGTTGGTGATTTTATTTCCCTTACTAATTTAGATCCAAGAAAAAGTAACTACGCTGAAGGCAGAATCGATGTCCACGCAACTTCGCGGACAAAAATAACTAAAAAAGATAAAGAATTGAAAATAGAAGAAAAAATTATCGATAAGATCGAAAAACTGCAGCAGGAGAAGGACTATGCTTCATTTCAAGGAGTCATTACTA
>Ga0209979_1001605_pt1 | contig 24170 bp, 22 predicted proteins | sample AnhtaG_FD_183114 | JGI IMG/M metagenome (GOLD analysis project Ga0209979, IMG submission 183114) | Deep subsurface microbial communities from Anholt, Denmark to uncover new lineages of life (NeLLi) - Anholt_01485 metaG (SPAdes) (version 2) | ecosystem: Environmental > Aquatic > Marine > Oceanic...
TAAATTGACTTACCACATTATTAATCTCTTTTTTTATTTCATAACCGTGTTTCGGACCTTCCTGCAATAGACCCAAAAACATCAAATCTTCCATTTTTGCCTCCGTATAGTAAAATTTTAATAGTTAAATTTTACTATATCCTAACAATTGCCAAGTGCCTTGTCAAGCTTTTTTTGAAAAATTTTTTGTGAGAGGCGGGAATCGTTCGGAAGGGATTATGCAGTGGAGTCCTCCCGAAAGGGAGGAGATCGCCTTGCTCTCGCAAGGAATCCAGAATTTTCTGGAGTCCTCCCGAAAGGGAGGAAAAAAAATCCCCCGATTTCGTCGGGGGACTCCATACCACATAAACGACTCAACATTAACTATGACAGCACGCAGAGAAATAAATGTAAAGAGAAATCTGCCGACTGTTACGTAACAGTACGGATTATTTTTCTTGACTTGATTGTATTATCTTTTTATAATTCAAGCATGATAATTGATGTTTTTCTTGGCTTACTGCTTGGAATCTCCGCATTTACAGATTTAAAATATGGTAAAGTTTATAACTGGATAACATTTCCAGGAATGATATTGGGAATTGGATTTAATACTTTCCTTTACGGATTACCTGGATTGAGAGATAGCTTTATCGGTCTTCTAACAGGTGGTCTATTTTTACTTGTGGGTTTTGCGTGGGGAGGAATTGGCGGAGGAGATATAAAACTTTTAGCAGCTGTTGGTAGCTTGAAGGGATATAGTTTTGTCCTCTGGGGCGGAGCATATGGCGTAATACTTTGTGGCATAATGGCTATTATAACAATGATCCGCCAAAAGGTTTTTATACAAAGCATAAAACATATATTTTACTCACTATTTTCACTTTTAGTCCCAAAACTAAAGTTTGTTCCTTTAGAAAAAAAAGATAGTTCCCCTTTACCATTCGGTTTTTTTATTTCATTAGGAATGATTCTTTATTGGTTAGAATTAACCTTTAAAATCAAATGGCTCTAAAAATTAAAATAAGTTTATCAATTAAATTTACGTTCTTCATAATTATTTTCCTATTTATCATTTTAGCCGTATTTACAAACTTCCTTCTATCTCAACAAAAAAAGATGCTAATTGACCAGTTAATTAAACGAGAAACTACCCTTATCAAAACATATGCTCCCCAATGCGAAATTGCTCTAAAAGAAAAAGATGATTTATTACTCTTTTCATATCTAAAGTCAATCATGGAAGATGAAAACACGTTTTCCGCTTTCATTTTAGATAAAGATGGAAAGGTAATAGTTCACAATAAAACAGAGGAGTGGGGCCAAATCTATAAAGACAAGATTTCAGAAAGAGCACTAAAGGCGAAGAACCTTTTGGTTCAATCCTTCAAACGTCACGGAGAGAAAGCATATAATATCTCCTTACCACTATTATCCGACTCTCATACTTTCTTTATCGGTTTTAATATCTCAAATATCGACCGGATGATAGAACAAAGAAGAAAAAATCTATATATGGCATCAGGTATTATCTTATTCTTGATGTTAAGTTTCAGTTTAATTCTTATCAACAGGCTTGTTGCAAAACCTTTAAAGCAGACTAAATCAATGATAGAAATAGCTTCCAAGGGAAGGTTAGATGAAGAGATTAAAGTCACCCGGCGCGACGAAATAGGTGAGGTGCAGGCGGCGTTCAAAAATCTGGTTAATCAATTTAGAGAGATAAATAAATATCATGAAATTGAGATTAACACTGCTAAAAAAAGCCTTAACCTTTTCTTAGAAAACATTGGTAAACTTATAAAGGGAGGAACAATACTTGTAGATTCTAATAACAATATTATATTTTTAGACGATTTAGCGAAGGAAATACTCCGTCTTCCTAAAGAAAAATTTACCGGTAGGCATATCTTGGAGGTAATTAAAGAGAAGGAACTGCTTGACTTACTGAAAGACTCCAGGACTCAACCAAACCAGATTCTTAAGACTGATACAAAAGAATATAAGGCGCTGGTAACAACTATTCAAGATGAAGAAAGATTAATTGGAACTGCTGTTTTCTTGGAAGGTTAAAACCCGCCCTTTAAAAACATTAAGACGATAGGTCCAAATAGAACAATAAAAATCGTGGGAAATATAAAGAAAAGTAGAGGAAACAGAAGTTTGATCGGTGCTTCCGCAGCTAATTTCTCAGCAAGGAGAAAACGCTGGGTTCTCATCTGGTCAGATTGTGTACGCAATATGGAAGCAAGACTTCCTCCAAGTTGTATAGCCTGTATAAGAGAGTTTACTACCGAAGTAAGCGCTGGGTGGTCGATCCTCTGAGCCATATCTCTCAAAGCATCTATCCTTGACTTGCCCATTCTTATTTCCTGCTCCAAGTTAAAAAATTCATCCTTTAAAGGCCCTTCTTCCCCTCTTTCCACAAGTTTGTTTACCGCAGAGCCAAAATCTAAACCTGCCTCTACACAAAGAGTAAGTAAATCCAAAACATCTGGTAAACTTCTAAAAACAATCTTACGTCTAATATTAATCTTTTCCTTTAACCAGTAATTTGGAAAATAAAAGCCTAAGAGTAGCGCTAATAAAAGATAAATCACATCAGTTGTTTCAAAAAGAATCATTACCAGGAAAAGTAAACCGATAGCAGCTAAAACCTGTATAGCAATAAAATCTGATGGAGAAAGATTTCCTGGATTTCCAGCCATTCCAAGTTTTGTCTTAATGTTCTTTTTCATTGCTATGAGAAATGGAAATTTTAGTTTTTCTACTGACCTGCCTACTATTTTTATAAGTGCTGTCATCAATCGAGTCAATGGACCCCTTGGTTTGGCTTCTGGGATTTCTCCTTCCTCTACTGGCTGAGGAATTCTTTTACCGCTTGGCCATATTTGGTTAACGATTAAAACCGTAAGAATAAAAGCTAATAACATAATCCCCAAGAGTAACATTCCAACCTCCTGCCAGAAAATGAAAATAGGAAAATAGGGACAGCGACCGTTTTTAAGAACCTTTGACGTAGAATGCCTCGGCCACCACGGGGTAAAAAATGACTCTGACCCCTTTTTCTAAGTCAAGCTATCTCGTCAAATGTCAATTGTAATAATCTTTTTGATTACAAAGCCACCTATAGCTAACATAAGAACAACTAAACCAATCAGAATATAACCTATGGGAGTGGTAAACATTGGTTTCATCATTTCTGGGTCCATAAGATATAAGACAAAGGCAAGAAGAATAGGTAATGAACCAACTATTATCCCTGACATTCTCCCTTGAGCAGTAAGAGCTTTTATCTTTCCTTGAAGTTTATTTCTTTCCCTCATTGTAGATGCTATATTATTCAAAATTTCTGCCAACTTACCACCAGCCTCCCGCGCTATATTTATTGCTGTTACTGATATGTGAAGTTCTCTACTGTCCACCCTCTTGGTTAAATTATTAAGCGCCTCTGCAATAGGAACTCCTAATCTGACTTCATGATTAACCTGCGCAAATTCTTCAGAGATAGGTGGCGATGATTCACGAACTAAAACCTCTAATGCCTGCTGGAAACTGGAACCGGCTCTTAAACTATTTGCAATACTACTTAAGCCCTCAATAAGTTGATTGTTAAATTTATCTATCTTTTTATTATATAGAATCTTTGCTATAAATTTAGGAAGAAATAATCCCAGAATACCAAAGATTAAAGCTATGAAAAATTTGCCCGTAAATAGAAATACAAGGCCGATTATTATAACAGCACATAAGAATTTAATTAACCTGGCTAATTGCGTCTTGGGAGAAAAAAGAAGAGTCCGTATAAATAATTCTCTCTTGCTCACCATTCTTTCTTCTCTTATTTTGTGAACCAATTTCTCTTTATACTCACCTATTCTTTTTATTAGAGCGCTGGAAAGAATAAGCACAATTCCAAATATCCCAACTAATATTAACAATTTATAGATAAACATTGTTTATCATTTCCTTTCAAATATTTCCATATCAAAAGGTATCCCATGGGACCTTGCTTCCCCCATAAATGTGGGGATTATACTTGTTGGTCTAAACTCACCTATGACTTTTCCTTTTTCATCGATCTTTTTCTGCTCATACCTGAAAATATCAGCGGTGGTGATAATATCTCCCTCTAAACCTGTAACTTCAGTAATATGAGTAATTTTTCTTGAGCCATCAGAAAAGCGAGCTTGTTGAACAATTATACCAATAGCGCTTGCAATCTGTTCTCTTATAGCTCTTACAGGTAGCTCCAGTCCCGACATCAAAACAAGGGTCTCCAGCCGAGACAAAGCATCACGAGGACTATTGGCATGAATAGTTGTTAGAGACCCATCATGGCCCGTATTCATAGCTTGTAACATATCAATCGCTTCTCCTCCTCTACATTCACCAACAACAATCCTATCCGGACGCATCCTTAAACAATTAATTACCAATCTTCGAATAGGTATAGCACCCTCTCCTTCTATATTAGGAGGTCTTGATTCTAATGAAACTACATGTTCTTGAGGCAAACTCAATTCAGCTGAATCCTCAACTGTAATAATCCTTTCATCTTTAGGTATAAAAGAAGAAGTAATATTTAAAAGAGTAGTTTTCCCTGAACTTGTTCCTCCGGAGATAAGAATATTTTTTCTCAATTGAACGCATATCCTCAAAAACTCACCAATCTGTGGAGTTAACGTCCCAAAATTAACAAGGTCATTTATAGTGAGTCGCCTTTTCATAAACTTACGAATAGTCAATACAGGTCCTACAAGCGATAGAGGCGGAATAATAGCATTGACTCTTGACCCATCTTTAAGTCTGGCATCAACTAAGGGTGAGGACTCATCGATTCTTCTTCCCAGAGGAGTAACAATTCTTTCGATAATACTTAAAAGCTGTTGGTCGTTTGTAAATTTCTCGCCAGTTAAAATTATTTTCCCTTCTCTTTCAATATATATTCTATCGTTACCATTAACCATAATCTCAGATATTGAAGAGTCCCTTATAAAATTTTCTAAGGGTCCCAAACCTAAACACTCATCTAATATTTCTGTTACTAACTTTGTACGCTCTTCCCGAGAAGTTACGCTCTTTCCTTCTTCAGCAAGAATCCTCTCAACCACTTTCTTTGTTGTCTCCCTTATCTCTTTTTGCTTCTGTAAATCTTTATCTGATGACAAATCGAGGCTCTTTAAATCCAGTTCTTCAATCAATCGCTTATGAATATGAACTTTTAAATCTATAATCTCCTTACTCCATCCAACTTTTTCCCTGGGCGCCTCGCCAATTATTTGCTTCTCCTCTTCAATAATTTCTGCTGTTGAGATTGCTTCGCCCTTTCCCGAAGGGACCCCGATGAAACATCGGAGTCCAACGGGACGTGGCGGGCTCGCAATGACAGGAAACAGTCCTTCTTCTTTAACTAAATGGCTGGCTAAATTTTGTATCCCTTTAGAAAAAGGAGAACGGGATGAAATCAAAATAGCAGGAGAGGCTTTGTTAATCGATTGAATAACCGTTTCAGGGTCATGCGGTATTTCCCATAAGATTTCTTGCTTTAAATAAGATTTTATCTCGTTACCTGGCAGACCCCCTTTCATATCACTCATATTTATAATGGTTTTAATCCTCTGAGGCGGGAAATGTAAAGACTGTAATGTATCAAGAAAATTTTGGGCTCTTTTAAGGGACAGAAGTTCCGGCGTAATGATTAACAATACTAAATCAGAATTGTCAAAACAAGATATAACTCGGTCTGTAATTACATTTTCCGTGTTAATAACAGTATAAGGATATACACCTCTAAGAGACTGAACGAGTTTATCTATATGCTGGGGGGTAATTTGAGATGCTTTCTTAGAATCTGGAATGCTTGATAGAAGCTCTACTCCTGATGGATGGGAAACAAGATAACCTTTAATCAAGCCTTCATTCAATCTATCAATAAAAGGTAAGAGATCTAATAGAGATTTCCTTTTTGAAAGGTTAAATAATAAAGCGACTTCATCTCCCGCATGAAAATTTAGGTCGATTAAAGCTACTGGCTTATGGATTTCTCCTTGCAAAGCTATGGCTAAATTACTTGCTATTAATGTCTGGCCTACCCCGCCTTTGGCTCCAAAAACAGAAATTACTCTTGACGTTTTTCCCATCTTTTCCTATGCCTTATATCTGGGTAGCATTATTTCTTTTCTTCCTTTTTCACAAAGGTTGGAGTAATAAAAATTGTTATGTCAGTTCTCTTCTTAGAAAAAGTTGTTGACTTAAACAAATAACCTAAAATAGGAATATCGCCTAAAAGAGGGACTTTCTTAGCAGTCTTTTCCTTATCAGTCTTTACCAGGCCAGCGATTACGATTGTATCTCCTGCCTCAACTTGAACCTTTGTACCTGCTCTTCTTGTCGATATTGCAGGAACGGTCACGCCAGCAATAGTAACAGCATTGTCCCAATCCAGATCGCTCACCTTTGCTGCAATATAAGCATCAATAATATTTCTTTTTTCTTCACCTACAGGTAAGATTTCCAGCGTAACTCCGTATTCTTTCCACTCAATGCCTATAGCCCCTCCTTCCTGAGGAACAGGGATAGGCACCTCACCTCCAACGAGAAAGCTCGCACTTTCCCCACTCAGGGCAACTAAGTTAGGTTTCGCAAGTATTTGGGCTTTGCCTTCTTGAATCATCATATTCAGGGTTGCTGTAATTTTATCCAACCTTCTAAAAGTACCAACCTTAAATAATCCAGGAATAGACTCTTCTGCGAAAGAAATTTTATCCACCCATTCTATCCCCAAAGTTCCTAATGAGGTTATACTTGTTTCTAAAACCTGAACGCTCATCTGAATCATAGGTCTATAAATAACATGTTTATTTACCTGAAGCAGAAGGCTTTCTTCCTTACCTTTAGCGTCAAATAGGAGTAAAGAAGTCATACCTTCCTTCTTACCTAATATTAAAATCTTTCTTTCGGTGAGAGCCTTAACATCAGCAATTGTCGGATCTCCAACCGCTACTTTAGAAATAGTGTAATCTCTCGTGATAGCTCTTGACTCTCCTACTACCACTTTAATAACATCCTCCTGGGCTCCAACATGAATAAAGGACATTAAGAGAAAAAGCATTATGAATATTGTCATTCTTGTTCTATATTTCACTCTGTTTCTCCTTCTTTCAGAAATTTCATCATCTCACGCGCCTTTCCTCTTTCCTCTTCAACTCCCCTAATAATTGAAGGTAGGATTTCCTCTTTTTCTCTTAGCTTTATTTTTGCTTTGCCTTTCTGCTCAATAATCGAATCAAGTCCCACTGGAGAAGCAGAAATCATCTCTTTTTCACCAGAAGGATGCAATAAGAGTTTTAATGTGCTTTTCTCCTGAGCAAAAGTTACGATTTGTGACTCACGAAAAGTCAAAGCCAGAGTCACCGTATTTTCTGCACCTGTTGGTAATATCAATTCTTCCAATCCTCTTTTCTTTGCCTTTTTTGCTTTATTTGCAGCACCTCCTATTACTTCCTGGCCAACAGCTAAAACCAATACATTCTGCAAAATAGAAACAGTCTCACTTTTTTCTTCTTTCCCTTCTGTATAATCAAAAGTGCCAATTACGTCAACATAATCCCCTGGCTTAATCAAACCAGACACCCCACTCACATCATCAACTTTTATTGAAACAGCCCTTTTCCCTTTTGGAACAATTATTGATAATCCTGTCTCCTCACCAAACATAGCCAATTTTGTAGCAACAATCTGCTCACCACCCATAATCGGAATAATGGAAGAATAAATACTTCTACCTTTCTCGTCCAATAAATCTTTTACAGACGTCAAAGCCCCTGGCTGGCAAAACTTATTTGGCACGTCTACTACTTGCACCAGGTCCTCATTTATTACAGAATATGGAGCAATATACTCCTTTGCTACAACCACCTTCACTCTTTTGCCTGCTTCAATATATTTATCTTCCAATGAAGAAAGATAAAAACCAACCAAAATCATTACTATAAATCCTAACAAAATAGAAACCAGAAAAGATTTCTTTATCTTCAATACATATCACCTCTTTGTCTCTTATTGTAGCCGACGGCTTTAGCCGGCGAATATCCGTTGTAAATCTTAGATGGAGTGTCAAACGACAGTTTGACCTCAAATGAAAGCACTCGTGCTGTTGTCAATATTCTTTCATGGTGTTGCCTCTTGTATTTTTCCTGATGCTTTCTCGAAAAGTGCTTTAATTTTTCCACCAAAAATCTTGAGAGCAGCAAAAACAGCAATTGCAACCAGAGCAATGATAAGAATGTACTCAGTCATAGTCTGACCATCTTCATCAAGTAATAATCTCTTTAACATCCCAACTCACCTCCTCACTTTGGAATCAGTTGGAATTAATTCTTTAGAATTTTGTCATCAAAAAATCCTGGAGTGTGCCAAAACCGCGCACTTCTCTTTCAAAAAAATCTCATTAGGAAGAAAAGAATGAAAAGCACGCGGTACACCTACTCTATAATTTACTATAACCTCTGATAGCGAAAAAAGTTCCCCTTTATTAACTTCCACACTAATTCTATCTCTTCTTAAAGAAGGTTTCTCGTCTGCCAAAAAGTCCTTCACTTCGGTTTCCACCGTTGGTCTATCATAGTTACCATGAACAATTAACCAGGCGCCATATCGAGCAGCCATTAACATTCGGCATTTGGCAATAAATATCATTGAAAACAACATAATACCACCTACTAACATCGCCAGAACAGGAACAATAAGAACAGATTCAACAAGCGCCTGCCCTTTTTCATTTCTCTTAAAACGAATCAACTTAACCTCTTATCCTCATAAATTGTCATTGCCAGCCCTGCTCCTCCTCGCCATTGCGAGTCCCGATTGAAAATCGGGACGTGGCAATCACATTTTAGTCAATGCTGAAAAAGAGAGCCAACAGGAATCAAATGCGCATCATATCCACCTGACCTAGCGGAAAGATACGCTTTCCGAGCCGCTGTGCCCCGCCTCTGCCCATGAGAAGGAAACATCGGTCCCTTGGTATTATATGCACGTGCTGAAGCTATAGCATACATTGCAGGCATCTCGTCAATCCCCAATAACCCTTTACCCAAAGGAAAAAAGCCTCGTTCGGCATTCTTAACTGCTATTACAGTTACCTTCAACGCATTGTGGATTTTATTTTCGTCCTCGTTAAGCTCAAGCCACCTATTAGCATTTCTATATTTATGCCGAGGCCATGGAATTGGAATGCCATGTACGATTTTTGTGTCCCAATAAATAATCGTTCCTTTGTTTCTTTGTAAGCTATACCTCTTTAAACTGCCATCGACAAAGAACTCCGGAGAATAAAAGATTAATGCATCAGCGCCATTCTTCCTGGCTACTTCATATGCTACCTTGTAAGCTACGCCACCAGAAGCACCATATAAACTATCTTGAAGGTAGGTTAAACTTTCTACATAGGCTTTTGGTACCCTGTGATGAAAGTACGGCCACCAAACAAAACTGGGTCTACCTAAGGATATTCCAAAAATTCCCAAGCGTCCATTTATACGGCCAATCAAATTGAACATCCTTGCTTTCACACAAGCGGCGCTCTGGGCAGCAGCATCAGCAGCATTCTGCAACATAATCCTATCTCTTACCATCTTGCCCACATTAACAACGGTCATCCAGAACATTACCAACGTCAGTAAAATCAGCGCAACAAAAGGCAATATCTGTCCTCTCTCATCTTTCAAATGATTTATCATAAAACTCCCTATCAGGCGATTTGACCATCTTGCAAGTTACATTCCCTATAAAAGCAGGTGACCAGAGAAATTTAAGTAAAGGCTGCACATATTTTACTTCACTCTCAACAACCTCTTCTTCAGAAGTAGCTTTCATCCTGAGAGGCATAACACCTGCTCTAAAAACTGGTAACATAACCCAAAAACCCGCCTTTGCACTACTTTTCTCTACAACCTCTGCCCTGGCAACCGAATAAGCAGCATCATTAGCCACGAGCATAACTGTACCAATCAAAGCCAATTCCATAATACCAAATAACAAAACTAATATAACTAAAATAACTATTGCCGTCTCTACCAGCGCCTGTCCCTTTTCATTTTTCCTAAAACAAATAAACATCAACTTTGTCCTTATTTTCATTTCTCGTGTTCGCTCTAACAACTTTCCTCTCCCCTTGGGGGAGAGGGGAAAGGTGAGGGGAACCAATGCGGTTTGTCAGTCTACGGTCCCATTCCAGAAAAACCTGTGCGAACCGATGCTATCCTCTCAAAATATGCCTTGAGAGCCCAGCGGAAAAGTCCATTAACGCCAACAGCAGCAATAATAAGCACAAAAGCAATCAAAGCATACTCCACCGCCGCTGTCCCATCCTCATCAATAATCAATTCCCTTACTGTTTTCATCATTTTTGGTCTTTCAAAATAGGGGGAATGAGTAGTTTAAGCTTATCTCCAAAACCTAATGGGGACAGGACTAATCTTTGAAAAGGTCCACAACAAGAGAGGTCACATGGAGACGATGGCCTGGTCTTACGGACAAATCCCCCTCAGAAACCCGGAAGCCTCGTAAAAGTTTATACATAAAGTCGTTGAGAACCACCTTGAATTTTTGTTTTAGGCTAGTCGTTCGACATCTATGGTCATTGTCTGGGGTCCGCCTTATCATACCAAATGAATAGTCGATTTTTTTGCAAATGAATTTTCCATCATCCCAATAGTGGTAAAACTCATAACGAGAAAACGGCGATTCTTCAATTATCTTTTTTATTAGCTCATAATTTGTCAGTGTTATATGACGTGAAAATCTAGGGTCACTACCTTTCTTGAGATAAGGGTAATCTTTTGGATTATTGTAATCCGGAACTCCGATTCTCATCATTCCTCCGGGTTTAAGTATGCGAAAGCATTCCAGAAGGAGTGCCTTAATTCCTTCTACCCTAATATGCTCCAAGAAATCTTCAGAGAGAATTCTAATAACGGAGTTGTCAGGAAGAGGGATGGGTTTTTTTAGGTCCTGTTTGACTGACCAACCTTCACTAGGAGGATTGATATCGACTGATATGTAGTTTTCATAGCCAACTTTGGGATGACAATTATCGCTTCCTCCGAGATTAAGGTAGATAGGGTCTTTTGTTAGAACTCCTGACCAATTCATAACTGCACTTCCTCTAACATTGATTCTTTAAGCAGCATTTTGCCTCACCTAAAATAACCGAACCGCCTCGTTTATGCGGGTCTTTCCAAATAGTAGGAATTCTCCCAGAACTTCCAAAAATTAAGATCTCAGCCAGTTATGTTGGGTCCCCACCCCAGCAATCAAAGCGTACTCCACCGCCGCTGTCCCATCCTCATCAATAATCAATTCCCTTACTGTTTTCATCATTCTAAACGCATTAGGAGTGTAAAATGAAAGTTTTACTCTATTTGTAATTTGGAATTATACTCAATACTTCCCCTTTCGTCAAGCGTTTTCTTGAAATCAATACTTCTACTTTATAACCATTATCTTCCTTACTTTTTTCATATGTTTTCCTGTTTCTGTATCTGCTTCTATCACACAATAATACCCACCGTTTGCCACTACCCTGCCCCTTTCATTCTTCCCATTCCAGAGAACCTTGTTTGTTCCTCGTTCTCCTTTTTCCGGAGTCCCTTTTTGTATCTCTATCCTCCTTACTAACTGTCCAAGTAAATCATATATGCTTATTGTCACCTTTGCGTCTTCCTCTAAATCATATATTATCGTTGTCTCTTGTTTCCCTGCCTTGAATGGGTTTGGGTAATTGCAATAATTCTCTATTACACTACCTGCTACAAACCCCCTTACACAATATTCTGTATTGGTTCTGCTTACTTGTGCTGTTACATAATAATTATCATCATCAGGATTCCTGTCCCCAGAACCTTTTACTAATTCCCATCTGCCTATATCTTTATTGTAAAAATATAGCTTCAGATTCTTTTTATCTTTTGTCTCAGAAGGATATGGTGTTGATATAGTTACAGAGCTATCTAATGGGTCTATATCTATTTGATTGCCACTGTCATCAACCCCATAACATTTCAATATCTTTGCTGTCCCTTCTATATATTTACTCAAAGATGGGACATCCGTCTCTATCAGCTTTATATAGTATCCCTTACCTCCCTGTGGGAATATCTCTGAAGGATTATTTATCTTAACTATGCCCCCCTTGTGTTCTACTATAACCTCTCTTGTCTCGCTCCCTGGTATCAATGTTGTAAATGAAAAACTCTCTGACTTTATTAATGAATTACCATAAACATCCGCTACATTAGTGGATACTTCTACGGCATATCTGGTGCAATGCTTAAGTGATGGAGGGGTTACCGTTGTTACTGAAGATACACAAACTATATCGTCTTTATTTAATGTTAAGCCTGTATTATCTTCACCTGTGATGCTTATATTTGCAGGAATCACTGTTGCACTTGACATGTATTTGTTAAACTTTATCTCTATGTGCACATCCTGTCCTATTACAAAGTATCCCTTATCTTCGGGAGTCGTCCTAACTATTCTTATCCCTGAGCCAGGAGCTTGTTCCTCGCTAAGACGAATATAACCGCTTAAATTTCTATAGAAATCACTCTTTGCCTCGCCGACGAATTTCTGACCAATTGAGCTGCGGGATTGATAGTTTGCCGACGCTATCTTTCCACCGGCTGAATCGAGTAGACTATGGGTTAACTGATGGTATGTCCCAACCAGCACAACAGCAAAGGCCGATAACACCAATGCAAAAATACATCCAAAAATTAGTAAAGAAAGATTTTTGACCCTTGCTTGAAACATTTCATTATCTCCCTACTTTATACTTATAACTTCATCTCCCTACTTTATACTTATAACTTCATCTCCCTACTTTATACTTATAACTTCATAATAAACGCTAATGTAAAATAAGCAGGACGATTATCAAAAGCCGCTCCACTTCCCGTATTTCCGATAGTAATTGTATGTGTATGATTTCCAGCTGAAGTCATATCATTAGTGTAACCTCCATCTCTATGCATAAAATCACGAGCAGTTCCTTCATCCCCGCCTCTTCGGTCAACACCATGCGTATGTGCACCAGCTGTAGAACAAGACGCCGAGTGATTATGAGGAGGTAAATTTGCTACCGTCAGCGCTCTCGAATGCGCTCCGCCGGTTTGACCTGGTTCTTGTCCTGCAGGAACTCCCAAAATAAATCTATCTCTTAAGTCGGGCGTTCCATTTGTTCCATCACAAAGCTGCCAACCACTGGGAATAGATGCAATCGTTCCACTCCACATTACAATCACGCCCGGCGGAATCAGCTCTTTTGAATCTTTTCCGTCAACCATATCAGCATTTATGGCATAAGGAACAGCACCAATCTGGTACCGTGGACTCATCTCATCCTCACCTGACACCTGTACACTGAGCCAGTAAGCATTATCGAACTTCATTTGGGGGTCAAAAGGTTCGTCACTGCCAAGCAATATACTGTAAAATCCATTATCTATAGTTACCTCTCTTGTTTCAAACCATATTGGTATTCCAGCGTCCGCAGATTTGTAAATTCTGAATGTCATTTCTTTCGTACCTTTAATTGGAGTGGTGCCATCTTGCTGGGTAAGTTTCCCCTCAAAGTTGATTAGTTTCGGGACTTCTCCATAGAGAGATGTCAGATTACAGATAGTAGATACCAGTAACAACACTCCTAATACCTTGAATAATTTTGTGAAAGTCTTGTGGTTCATTTGATTTTACCTCCTGTTATTTAAAATTTCTCTATCGCATGAAAAGCGATACTATTTTCTGGGACCGTCTCGGTAAGAAAATATCATAATAATAGTGGATAAATTATTCATCCTTTGAAATATTCAAAAAATAATGCCTATCATAATTTTTTTCATTCTGAAATTATTCCAATCCACAAAGGCGGTATCCCAAAGGGCTAGTGCGAAGCACCAGCATATACGCCAAGTTAGGCGTCGTTTGTCACTTTTTTATAATATAAAAAAATGCTGTTGCTAAAATTCCACTCCTGCTTGAATATGTTCTTGGAGAAATATGTACCCATTCACTATATTTAGAAAGAATTTGAAACATAGTTTTTATTGTAAATTTGTTTACATGTTGACGATGTCGATCACGCCAGCCTTTCACCGGAATAGAAATAATTAGAATACCTTGTTTTTCCAATAAATTCCAAAGGTTATCTAATATCTCTTGATAGTTTTTTATATGCTCTAAAACTTCTATTGATAGAATTGCATCCAAAGTTTCCCCAGAAAGAGAATTAATATCGGTAAAGTAATAAAAAGAATTCCCATGTATATCTTTATCTCCAAGATAACTCTTTCGTGCAAATTCAATAGCTTTAATACTATGATCTATAAGAAAAAAATTCTTATTCCTTAACTTATCTGCTAGTAATTTTATGTTACCACCAAGCCCACTGCCGAAATCAAGAATATTTTTTTTATCTTTAAGGAGAGGGATTATTCTTAATAAACCTTTATCTTGTTTTATATTTCCTTGAGAAATTTTTGAAGCATAGACTTTATCCCAGTATTCTTTTGTACATGGATTAAATAACTTTTTAATTGATTTTACTAATTTCAATTTCATTTGAGTTCTCCCTTTTATATATATTTCGCACAACTAATGCCAGCAAAACTCGTGTTACTCTGAGATGCCTAATTTCTCCTGGGCGTTTTTGATGTTCTTTTGAGCCTTCTCATGGGCTGGGTCAAGTGCCAATACCTTCTTCCATTCTATTATCGCTTCTTGGTACTTGCCCTGAGAATAATAGGTTATTCCCTGCTTATAGTATCCCTCTATAATCTCAGGGGCCACCTCAATCTCGATTTCTTCCTCTTTCTCTTCAGGAGGTGGTTCTGGTTCCTTCTTTACTGTCTTTCTTATTCTTTCCTCAGCCTCTTCTTTTATTCTATCTTTTGCCCTGGCTATGTAATCTTTAGCCTCTTGATGTTCAGGCTCTAACCTTAGGACTTTCTTTCCATAAACTATACTCTCACTCCATTTCCCTCCATCGTAACACCTCACCTGCACATCATAAGCATCCTTTATCTTCACTTTCTTTTCTTCCTCACTTAATCTTTTTCTCTCCAATTCTGCTTCTTTCTCTAATCTTGCCTTTTCTTTCTGTAAATAATCTTTTACTTCCTGTCTTGTTGGGTTTACTCCTGAGAGAAGCTCCCAGTACGTAATCGCACTATCAATATCTCCTTCCTTGTAGTCAAGATATGCTTGAGCATAGTAGAAATCTTCTATGTTCTCAAACTCTGCTCTACCTACAGTAGCCTCCATCTTATTCTGAATCTTTCTTCCATACCTCTTACTGTCTTTATTCTCCATATCTAAAGTGAGAGCCTCCTGGAGTTCTTCCGATGCTCTTAAATATTCCTGTTTTCCACAGTATCTCTTTGCTTTTTTGTGATAACTCCTTACAGTCTTAGCCTCTTCCCACTCCTTTGTCCCTACAAGAGGTAGTACACGCCCAAACCTTATCCCTAAAGACAAACGATGACTTGCTCCCATCTCCTGAGAACCATAAGCATAATCCATATCATAATTTTTTATGCTTAACCCTACTCCTAAGGTAAGCTCACTATCATCTAAACCAGCCCTTAATCCTACCATATCTCTTATTTTATACTCGAATCCATAGTGGAATTTTCCTTTACGGTGCTCTGTCTTATCCATCTCTATGGAAACTGTAGCCCTTGTATTATACCTGTAGACATTAAATCCACGCTCATAAGATGCACCCAATCTTCCGCTTAATGGGAATGTATCAGTCTCATCATCCAGTTTCAATCTCGGCTGCAATATATTCTGCACCATAACACCTAAACTCAACCCTTTTATTGGTTTAGACATAACTCCTACATCTATGCCAATACCCGTAGCTGACTCACCTAAAGCACTTTGATTAACTATCTTAAAGTTAGCGCCATAGCTCAATCTAACAGGAATAGAATATATGGAATCCTGCCTTCTGGCATAGGATAGAAAGATTGTATCATTTGATTCATCGAAATGGCCTAAGACATCAGGGCCTGATTCTGTCCTTTCAAAATCAAGGGAACGTAAATCCACCAGTCCTATACCAAATACTCCTAAATCAAAGAAAGGACGGCTATAGCCAAGGTAACTTAAAAATGTGGTTTCAAAAAGGCTTGTATATTGAGCAATAACCTCCTGTTGCCTGAGATGCGCCAATCCTGCTGGGTTCCAATAAGGAGCTGTTGCGTCATTGGCAATGCTTACATAAGCCTTCCCCATGCCCAACGCTCTTCCTCCAACCCCCCACGAGAGGTATGCGCCAGGTAGACCTGCATCTCCATCCTTCTGTTTAACAGCCTGAACATAACCTGTAAAAAATGTAAAAACTAAAACAAAACAGACCATTAACTTTAATCTTCTTATCATTTTCATTTTATTCACCCCCGGGGTCATTTTATCACCATTATCTTCCTTACTTTTTTCATATGTTTTCCTGTTTCTGTATCTGCTTCTACCACACAGTAATACCCACCATTTGCTACTACTCTGCCTCTCTCATTCTTCCCATACCAGAAAACCTCGTTTCGTCCCTCACTTCCTCCTTCCCGCGCTTTTGGTATCTCTATCCTCCTTACTAACTGACCAAGTAAATCATATATGCTTATTGTTACTTTTGCATCTTTCTCTAAATAATATTCTATCGTTGTTTTTTCTTTCCCTGCCTTGAATGGGTTCGGATAATTGGAATACCTCTCGATTAAACCACCCATTGCAAAGCCCCTAACACAATATTTTGTATTGGTTATACTTACTTCTCCTGTTACAGAATAGTCATCATCATCAGGATTCGTATCTCCAGAACCTTTTACTAATTCCCATCTGTTTCTATCTTCATTGTGAAGATATATCTCCAGATTCTCTTTATCTTTTGTATCAGAAGGATATGGGATTGATATAGTTACAGGGTTATCTAACTGGTTTATGTCTTCTTGAGTGCCATTATCATCCACCTTATAACATTTCAATTTCCTTCCTGTTCCTTCTACATATTTACTCAATGAAGAAATCTCTGTCTCTATCAGCTTTATATAGCATCTCTTACTTCCTTCTGGGAATGTCCTTGCAGGATTGTCTATCCATACTCTATCTATTACTCCATCTGTTTTGTGTTCCACTGTTACCGGGGCTATACGTTCTTCTGGTATCAATGTTATGAATGAAAAATTGTAGTCTCTAACCAAGGAATGTCCTATTGTATCCTTTATGTTTCTTGAAATAAATATATTATATTCTCTACAATATTCTAATTGAGGGACAGAGAGGGTTATTGACGAAGCGTAGATAACTCTTCCCTGTAATAAGATATCGGTTCCATATTCATCGGATAAACAAATACTCTCTGATGTAATAGTTGTTTCATCAATGTCCTCACTGAAATCTACAGTAATGTGATCAACTTCCTCGGCAACTAGCTGTCCATCATCAGGCGGGTATATACTCACGACCTCTGGACTCTTTGTGTCCAGTGTAAAAGACCAGGTTGCCGACCAATCGCTATTTAGGGCACCATCGTTAGCACAAACCCTCCAATAATAAGTATCATCAACTAGTGCAGGAGAAATATAAGAAGTTGTTGATGGACCTTGTTGTATATTAGAACCAATGGCTTCTGGAGAATAAAAGTCAGAATTATTATCGACTAATATTTTATAGGTGAGAGTATCTCCATCCCTATCTATAGAATTAATCCAAGTAAGAGTAGGCCTTGAGTCATCTAAGGTGGAACTATCTGTTGGGGAAGAGAGTACTGGGATTGTAGGCCTACAGTTATAATTTACAGTGAACGAGTGTAGTACTGGCGTCTTATCTACTGTCCCCCAAAAGTAAGCTCTCACCTTAATGTATCGATCGCCATCGTGTCCTGGCCAAATCTTCTGCCCAGAATCCGTGTAATAAGAAGACGCCGAGCCGTCGGGGCCTAGGAACGACCACGTAGCGTTGCCGTTGTTCGTAGCTATCCGAAACTTTAGCGTCTGGTCGTTAAGAGTAGCCGACCAGAAGAGCCTGCCCCACACTGTGCTGTTGGATGCCGTGTCCTTTGATGGCGAGATGTAGTAACCGGAGGACCAGTAACCCGCTTCGAAAAGTTGTACTTCGTAAACCCTAAAACTAGACGTCCAGTAATCAATATACTCGTATGCCGACTTGATTTTCATACGTACTCGATAATACGCATAATTACAGCTGGGAAAAGTTGCAGTGCGTGCAGTCCCGTCCGCCGTGACGTTGCAAACTACCGTCCACGGCCCGGTCAGAGAGTTAGCCCTCTCGAATGTAGGCGAATCCACCAAAGTTCCCCGATCCACCAAGAGTTTGTATTTAAACTTGTTCACCAAATACGGAGAAAGAGAAACATAGGTACCTATAGGAAACCAAAGCTCGAAGACCTCGCTCTGACCACGACTGCTCCGAGCCACTGCATTGTATGTCGACCAGTTATCGTCCGTTGTGTTTTCCCACCCCCACTTGCCCGTACCGTAAAGCAGGTTCGTAGGCTGTGACGGACTATCCTGCGTAGTCTGGCCGAGACAGACGTCGCCATTCGTAACAACGTGGTACTTATCTCCATCCCAGTTGGAAGACATCGTCCAAGAGCCAGCAGTGACAGACATGGATGATAAAAATACAGTTACTGTCGTTGATATAATAAACACAACTATTTTTGATATTTTTTTCATTGAATATTCCTTCCTAATTATAAGTTGATGAATCGAACCTATACGCTTTAGTCGCCGGCTAAAGCCGTCGGCTACCATTTTCAACAGCAATGACAGTATCAAAATATTTCACTTGAGGGATTTTATCAGATGGCGCGAGACTTTTGCGAGTTCGTCCTCAGGGTTGAGCTTTATCACCTCTTCATATTCTTCAATGGCTTTGTCTTTTAATCCCTTCTTTCGGTAAACATTTGCTAAATTATAATGAATCAGGTATGTCTCTTTTTGTGAGCCTATTTTTTCCATCAGAGCAAAATATCTTTTATATAAAGAAATCGCTTTATCATATTCTTTGTTAGAGCTGTAAATGCTTCCGAGTTGATTGTATACACCTGTTCTGTAAGGGTCTATTGCTATGGATTTTTTATATGATTCTATTGCCTCATTCTCCTTTCCTAAAGACTTGTAAGCATCTCCTAAATTAAAATATGCAAGGCTAAAGTTTGGCCTTAAAGATATAGCTTTCTTGTATTCTTCTATTGCTTTCTCCATTTCTCCAGAGGAATAGTAAATAGCGCCAATACTGTTGTAAACTGTGCTATTATTGGGGTCTAATGCTTCTGCTTCTCGATACACTTCCATAGCCTTTTCTATCTCCCCTGCTCCTAAGTAACAGTAGCCTAAGTTAAGGTAAACCTCAACATCTTTTCTTTTTCCTAAAACTTTTTTGAACTCACTAATAGCCTTTTCATATTTCTTCTCATCTTTATATGTAATTCCAAGTTGATAACATAAATTTATATCCTCAGGATTTATCTTTGCTGCTTCTTTTAATGTTTCTATCGCTTTTTCAGGTTCTGCTTCTTTTTTATAGACAAATGATAAATTATGGAGAGCAACGACATCTTCTGGATTAATCTTGAGGACTTTTTGGAATGTTTCTATTGCTTTTTCTGTTTCGCCTGTTTCGGAATAAAATATGGCTAAGTTGTTAAGCAAATCGGTATCCTTGGGGGCTAAAATAAGACCTTTTTTGAATGAGTCAAGTGCTTGTTCTTTATATCGCAGGCTAAAGCCTGCGGCTACCATTAACTCCGATGAATCGGAGCGGAGCATTAACTCGCTGTAAAGGTTGCCTAATGCATTATAAACCATGGGGTTCTTTGGGTCTAATAAAAGAGCTTTTTTGTATTTTTCTTCGGCATCGCTTAATTTACCTTGCCTGAATAAAACCAATCCAAGATTATAATAACCCCGCGCATATCCTGGGTCTATCTGTATGGCTCTTTCATACTCTGTCATAGCTTTTTCTCTTTCTCCGAGTTCGTCTAATGCTATTCCTAAATTACCATGGGCTTCAGCATTTTGAGGGTTAAGCTCTACTACTTTATTAAATTCTGTAGCAGCGGATTTATAATCCTTCTTATCAATGAGGAAATTCAATCCTTTTTTAAATGCTCTTTCCTCGGGCTTCCCGCAACCAAGTGAGCCTGTAATTAAAAAAATCATGCTAAAAATTAAGATTTTTCTCATAACAACTTATTTCTTCCAATGAGATTGCCACGCCCTTCGGGCTCGCAATGACTTTTCAGCTCGGATTACCACGGGTTTCGCTCCTTGCATTGGAATTTTATTCCTCTACATAGTCCATTAAGTCTCGCATTTCTATAGCTTCCTCAGGAATCTCTCTTTGCTTCTCTGGCTTCTTGCCAAAGAAACCACCAAAGGCGTCTTTAACTTTCTCCCATTTGCCTCGAGGCTTCCCGGGTTTGGACCGAGGCTGCTTCAAAAGAAAGCCAAAGGCCTTTGTGACTGTGCTTTCTATTCTTGCGAGTACATTCTTTATTTTCTTTATTATCTTAGCTAACTTATCCATTAACTTTTTTAACTTTGATAGAGCGTCGTCTTTCTCTTTCTGAAGTTTATCTATTTTCTTTGATATATCTCTTGCCTTCTCCTGGTACTTATCCACTTCTGCCATCACTCCATCTATCTTTTTCTGAAGGGCATCTATTGCTGCCTGAGCTTCTTTCTTAACTTCGTCTATCTTCTTTTGAACCCCATCTATCTCTTTCTGTATTTCTTTTACAATATCATCATAACTTTTTTGCAATCTATCTATTTGACCCTGGAATTGCTCTATCTTTTTCTTTGCTTCTTTCCATATACCATCTATCTTCTTTTGAATCCCATCTACATCCTTATTCATTCTGGCTAAGGCACTTTCTATCCTTCCTACAATCTCATTGACTTTTTGCTGAGACTTCTTTACTTTAGCATCCATTTCAGCCTGGATACTATCTATTTTTGCCTGCGCCATTTTTCCCTTCTCTCTCAATATTCTTTGAGCTTCATCTACCATACCCTGCAGTTCATTTACTACACCATCTAATTCCTTTTGAGCCTTATCTATTCCATTTTGTGCAATAGAAACCGTCTCATTCATCTTCTCTTGCGCTTGATTTATTTTATGCTGAATTTGTTCAATATCTGCGTTCAGTCTTTTCTGCATATCATCTACTTTCGACTGCATTTCTTTCTCTAAACCGTCGGCTTTTTGGCGAAGATTATCTATCCTGGACTGAGCCTTATTCACCTCTTCTGCCAACTCTTTCTTTAACGAGCCCAATTTATCCTTTGTATCAGCAAGTCCTTCAATAGCATCTCCTATCTTTTTTTGCACGTTATCTGAATATCTTTTGCCATCTTTAATCCACTCTTGGGCATCAGCTATCTCTCCCTGAACTATCTTCAACCTATCCCGAACTAACTCTATTTCTTTTCTTATTTCCTCTGGTGCTTTCTTTTTCGCCTCATCTATCTTAGCTTGAAGCTCTTCAATCTTATTTTGTAATTCTTCTAAGCTGGCACGACCTTCCTCCGTTTTGTCTCCAAGTTCACCCAATTTCCCCTGTATCTCTTTTATTTCACTTTCTCCTTTTACTATAAGTTCTTCTATTTCGTCCATATGTCGTTGGGTTTCTCGAGATACAGCCTCCATCTCCTTCTCTGCTTCTTTTGTTTTGGCTTCTATTCCTTCAATCTTCTTGTTCATCCTCTGTTGGTATGTGTCCATTTGTTTCTGTTCTTCAACTATTTTGTTGTCTAATTCTGCTTGCAATTTAGCTATTCTACTTTGCCTTTCTTTTATCTTTTGTTCCAGCTTTCTTTGAGCCTTATCTACTTCTGCCTGAGCTTCAGCTACCCGCTCCTTTAATTCCTCCTGAGCTTCATCTATGCTCTTTTGGGCTTCTTCTCTCTCTTTATCTCCTGCTTTCTGGGCCTCATCAATCTTACTTTGAAGCTCGGCTAAAGCTTGATTTAATCTATCTTGAGCTTTCTTGAGCTCTTCTTCTGCCTTGTTTACTTCCCCATTTACTTCTTTCTGAACTTTCCCTATCTCTAATTGTAAATCACCTATCTTACCATCTGCCTCATTTTCTGTTTTATTTACATCATTTTGCAAGCTATCTACACTATCCTGGATATCTTTTACCATTTGGCTTCCGTCTTCCTGTAGTTTATCTATCCTGGATTGGAAAGCTGCTACTTTACTATCTACCGTATCTTGAACCTTATCTATTTCTTTCTGGCATTCTCCTACCTCATTCTGGGCTTTATCTATCTCTACCTGAATCTTTTCAACCTCCGCCTGTACTTTGTCTATAACCTTCTGAATCTTATCTATCCAACCGACAACCGTATCAACTGTGCCTGCGTTGCCAGAAGGTACCCGCATGCAAAAACCCGAAAGAATACCAAATGTTAATACCAGAACCAAAATTTTCTTCATTTTGGTCCCTCCATTTTAGAAAATATGTTTGAAATCTGGCTCTTGAAATCTTGAAATCATAATATCAAAAGGATATTAAAAAAGCTAATTTGTCAAATAGTAAGAAAATTCGGCATATTATGGGTTTTATTCGACTCCCAATCTTTTACAATATATACCATGGATATTACGGATGGGTTAAGAAATTGTTAATTTTTTGTTAATTCTTAAGATTGTGGGAGTGTCAAACGAAAGTTTGACCCCTCACCCTGACCCTCTCCCCGAAAGGGAGAGGGGACTTTTGCAAAGCTCTCGCTTTGCACTCCAAACTATCGTCATCCTAATAAAAAAGCCGGCCTGTCACATAACTTGCGTTATCGGCAGCCCGGCTGACTCAATAGAAACCACCACTTGGAAGAGGTTATGAAGTGCCTCCTCTACCTTTGGTCCCTGAGCTTTGCGCCCCCCGATCTCTCGGGATTTGCCTTTTCGGAAATATCTTTTACTAATAGTCTATCTCCTTAATATTAAGAATGTGTAAAAAAATTGTAAAAAAATTGTAAAATTCCGGCACTGTTGTTTTTGTCCCACATATACTTTACAATTAATTCTAAAAAAGCCTCCGGGTTTCCCCTAAAGCCGCCGAAGTGGGTTCGCCACTAAAGAAGAATTCACAGGATTCTTCTTTGACGCTCCCAGGAAAGATTCGCTTATCCTAATCTAACTCCTGGAGAAAAACTATGACTATTGAGGAGTTAACAAAGCTTTCGATGACAACCATCTCCAAATGCTATCAAATCAGCAGAATGAGTACCTTGCTTTCGCAAGGACTCCAGAATCTTTTGGAGTCCTCCCGAAACGGAGGTAGACTTTCCGGAGTCTTCCCGAAAAGGATGAGTCTACTTAATTGGCTAAACAAAGGAGTAGAAAATCTCCTCAGGTTCTTTTTCCGCACCAATAAAAAAGCTCGCCGTACTATCCGATTGACTTCGGCAGCTTGGCGAGCCTTTTGTGGTTAAACCTTTGGGAATGGGATTGGGCAAGCAACCTCACCCTGTGCAGGCCTGGAGCCTCTCACCTCTATCCTCTCCCCAAAGGGGGAGGAAACAGAGGACGAACAAGCTCCCTGCGCCCGATTGCATCCCGATTTTCAATCGGGAAAATTGTGCCTACGAGGCCCCATCGCTTTGCGCTCTCCGATTTCTCGGAGATTGCCTTTATCGGTCTTTAAAATAAGCTTAATTTATTAATTTAACAGTTGTGTAAAAATCTTGTGAAATTTTTTGGGCTCTATAGATATTTAGCAATTTTAATAGTGAAAGTCAATAAGTTTCTGGGACTTCTGGTAAACCCTTGCGGGAAGTATTTTCTTCCCTAAAGGCCCAGGGGTGTTTCTCTTTAGGTGTCCAGCCGCAGCGCGATTATCCCGCCTTCTCGGGTTAAACGCAATCGGGAAATCTGTACCTACGACAGAAGGGAGATTCGTAGGCACAATTTCAAATTGTGCAGGGTACATTTCTAGGTGCGGTTTTAACCGTGCAAATTTGGCTGGAGTCCTCCCGAAAGGGAGGAAAGAGCACAGATTGAATCTGTGCCTACAATGGCAGGGAGATTTGTAGGCACGGTTTTAACCGTGCAAAATTGGCTGGAGTCCTCCCGAAAGGGAGGTATATAAA
>Ga0209979_1001606_pt1 | contig 24159 bp, 19 predicted proteins | sample AnhtaG_FD_183114 | JGI IMG/M metagenome (GOLD analysis project Ga0209979, IMG submission 183114) | Deep subsurface microbial communities from Anholt, Denmark to uncover new lineages of life (NeLLi) - Anholt_01485 metaG (SPAdes) (version 2) | ecosystem: Environmental > Aquatic > Marine > Oceanic...
CGCCGGGCAAGCTGGTCATCTCCGCTCGGGCCGAGGAGCTCGGCGATAACCGCGGCGAGCTCGATGCCTCCGTGGAGGGTGAGGAGGCCAAGATCGCCTTCAACAGCAGGTATCTCCAGGATGTGCTCCAGGTGCTGGATTGCAGCCAGGTGGCCCTGGAGACGTCCGGCCCCTCCAGCCCCGGCGTCCTGCGACCGGTGGGCCAGGAGAACTACGTCCACGTGATCATGCCGATGTTTGTTCAATGGTGACGTAGGTAGGCAGGACGCCTCGGATCTCGATCCGGTCATGATACGCAATCAGTCGGATAGATAGGGCCTTTAGGGCTTGCTGCTTGTCCTGGAAGTCCAGGCGGGCGAGGTTTTCACGCACTCGCTGACAGAACTCCTGAACCCTGTCCTCAGCGAGTTCGATTTCTTCGAGGGTTCGCTTCTGTCTCCCCAACTCCTCTAGCTCCTCCTGGAGGCCATGGCGCTTCTGTTTCAGCGGGCCGCTCTTTCGGCGGATGTAATCGTCGTCGATCTCGCCGTACATGTAGAGGGTGATCAAACGCTGCTCTTGGTCGGCGCACGCATGGATCTCCCGCCGGATGCGCTGCATGTCGTCGTCCAGGAATGGAGCTATCTCGGCCTTCTGCTCCCGCAGCTCTGCCAGCACAGTCTGGGGATCTTCGAGTATGGTCGCGACCTCTCGCCAGGTTGTCTCTTCAGCGCGGTCGGCTCGAACGTAGCGTGCTGGGCACGTAGCAGCGAAAGGACCCTCCGTGCGCGCTTTGCGGCAGAAGTAGTAGCGGTAACGGCCTTGCAAGCACGAGCCCGTCATGCGCGTGCCGCAGTAGCCACAGAAGATGTGGCCCCGTAGAAGATACTCGCGGTGAGTCTTCGGTGCTCTCTCTCGCGGTCGCTCTAGGGCTCGCTGGGCCGCGTGGAATACATCTCTCGATACGATGGCTGGCGTAACTCGGTCTATCTCGATCCATTGGGACCGATCCCTCGGTTCCATCCGTCTCTTCTTGCCGCCTAGCCCAATCCGCTTTGTTCTCCCGAAGTACGTGATGCCCGCGTAAGCGGGGTTGGTCACGATGCGGCGAACAGTCAGTGCGTACCACCGGCCGCCCGTGAAGCTCGGAACGCCCTCTTGGTTCAACCGCTGAGCTATGCCGTGGAAGGACGCCCCTTCGATGCACATCTCAAAGATCCTGCGAACGACCTCAGCCTGGTGCTCCGCAATAGTCCGCTTCCCAGCCGCGGGGTGTTGCTCGTCCTTCGGATGGTACCGGTAGCCATAGATTCCGCGCCCGGTACCTTGAGGCATCAGGCCCTTCGCTGCCTTGGCCTGCTTGCCTCGAAGCGTGCGCTCACGGATCTTCTCCCTTTCGATCTGCGCCGCGAAACCCCTTACGTAGCGGATGAGTTGACCCTCGGGGCTGGTGTCAAGAGGCTCGGTGACGAAGAGTAACTGGACGTCAGCCTTCTCGCATTCTTCGGCCACGATTGCGAGGTGGATAGGGTTCCGAGCGAGTCGATCTGTGCTGTGGCAAAGGACGGCATCCACCTTGTCAGCACGGACAACATCGCGGAGGTGCGTCAATTCTGGCCGTTCCAGAGAGTCGCCTGGCCAGTCCTCCTTCAGAACTTGGGCGACCTGCAAGCCTTTCTCTCGCGCCAAGGCACGGCACGACTGCTCCTGGCTGTCGAGGCTGGAACCCTCCTCGGCCTGCTGGCGGGTGCTCACGCGGCAGTACAGGATGGCATCAGGCATGGCCCTCTCCCTCATCTTTTTGCCTGAAGTCTAGGGGTAGCCGCTCGCCTTTGCAAGGGGGTGGGGAAAGCAAGTGCCGCATGAGTTGCCGCCAGGCTTCCGTCCTTTCGCCCACCCGCTCAACGTAGACTTGCACCTGTAGGCGGCCGTCGCCGTTGCCAGAGACGTATCCTCCCTCGCCGCCCCGTCTGCCATTGTCCCTGGCCGTTCCCATCGCTTGCCCCGTCAGGAAGCGTCCTCGCCCTGCTCTTGTGGAGGCCACGTGATGGTGTACATCGACTGGCCGGGCCTCCGCTGCAACGTCTCCGCGAGGAGGCTCCGTTTCTCTTCCTCGCTCGGTGGCGGGTCGTCACCCGACAGATACCAGATGATGTATGGCTCCCTGTCGGGAGTCCTCTGCTCCAGCCGTTCCAAGCGTCTTCTAACGTCCATTAGTCCTCTGCTCCAGCCGTCGCAGCCGCTCCTCGATTTCACCAGACGTGAGAACCCGCACCATCGCTCCGGCCAGGCTGGCCATAGCCGTCGCCACCCTGGGGTCTAACTCGCCTCGGTGCACCTGGCCCAGGGCCTCCTCCAGGTGGTCGTACACGGCGATGAGGCGCGGCGGCACCAGCTTGCCTAGGCGGGCGATGCGGGCCTTGTTGCGGCCACCTTGTCTCCTGGCCTCCTGGCGCTTCTCCTCCAGGCCAGGGTCATGTGCCAAGCAGAGACCGCTGCGAGTAGCTACGGCCTGGCAGGGCTTGCCGTCCTTGCGGATGGCGGTGCATGTAGGGGGATGCTGGGCCGAACTTCTGGTGACCATCGGCAACTATCCCCCTCCCCCGGCCTCCGGCGCAGCCATCGCCCGCAGGGTCGCCACCACCACCGCCACGTCTTCGTCCGATCCTCGCGACAGCCACTTCTCCAGGTCTGTGATCGTCTCGGCGGGCTTAAGCGGGACGGGCGGACGGCCGAGTTCCTCCCACAGGGAGAGGACAGCGGCGCGGCGGCCATTGTCTGAGATAGCCGCCTCAGGGGGCTTCCGGGTTTCGGATTCCGTTTCGGTCACGGTGTATATATGGGGTGTGACCGAAACGGAATTTCGGGCTGCCCTGTCGATGGGCCGTTCTTGGGTCAAGCGATACCGGTAGGGTGAGCCTCTCTTGCCCTCTCCCTCTTTCCACAAGTGGCCCTCCGCCTCCAACGCGGACAGCACTTCCTTAAGGAGCGTGTTCGAAGGCTTAGGGTCGAGTCTCTCCAAGAGTTCTTCCCTAGTAATACACTGTTCTTCTGGACATGGCAGGGTATCTAAAACCTGGCTCCTCACATCCTGGCGGGAGACCTCAGAAGGTGCTCCGAGAGAGCGGTAGTCGCCGTCCTCTGCAAGCTCGATGACCAGCTCCGGCGATGTTTCTTCGAAGCGCGACAAGGCAATAAGGTGCCGCTGTCTTGGGGAATTGGGGCGGAGGCGCATTTCCAAGGCGATGTCTACCGCCGCTACCAGGGCACCCGAGCCACGATGGGCCGTCCCTTCCTCACCGGCCATCTTCCTAAGGTGGTGCACCAAGAGAATCGCGATGCCCCTCTCCTGGGCCAGTTCTTGCAAGGTGAGGAGAAAGGCCATTACCTCCGTGGCGTCGTTCTGGTCGCGCACCTCCCAGAAGGCGGCCAGTGTGTCAACAACAAGCAGTTCCACTCCCTCATCGATTGCTTTCTTGATGGCCTCCAGCGCTTGCTCCCACGAGGCAACTCCGTGACGTGTGAGAATGAGCAGATCGTCGCTGCCCAACCTTAGGGACTCGATGCGACGCCGTAGAAGCCCCCGGCTCTCTTCGCTAAGCAGAAGCACCCGCTCCGTCAGGGCGATGGGCAGCCCCAGGAAAGGCTGTCCCTCCAGGAGGGCCTGGAGAAGATGGAAGACCAGTGTGGTTTTCCCCATCTTGGCACGGGCCGAGAGAAGGGTGATGTGACCAGCGGCTAGAAGGCCTCGGCATTTCCAGTCGATGGCTGGAATCTCTTCCTCCAGCAGTTGCTTGGCGCTGATAATTCTGTTTTGGTCACGCTCCATGTGTATGGCGTGACCGAATCGGAATTCTTGGGCTTCTTCGACCAGCGCCAGCAACTCTTCTGCCGTATGCTCTTGAGCCAACCAATCGGAAACATCGCCCCCAGGGGGCAGCCCTGGCAACTCCACGATCTTCACCGCCGAGGCGTAGGGGGCAACGCTCTGGGCAACCTGCTCGGCGTGGTGGCGGCCAGGGTCATCGGCGTCCGGCAGCACGACTACGCGGCGACCCTCAAGATAGGGGCCAAACTCCTCTCGCCACTTACCCGCGCCAGCGGGGTTGCAGGTAGCTGTCAAGCCCAGCGAGGCCAAGCATTCAACATCCTTCTCGCCTTCGGGTATGTACAGCCAGGCATCACGGGGGGCGGCTAGGAGTTCGGGCAGGCGGTAGGGAACCCGCCGTACCCCGTCCAGGTTCCACACCCAACGGCCGTTATCGTCGGGTCGGCGCTGCTTGAACTTCTTGTGCGGGTAGCGGACCACTTGAAACAACAGGCGGCCCGCACCGTCGCGGTAGTCGTAGGTCGCCTCCGACTCCTCGCGCCGATGACCGTCGCCACGGTTCGGCCACAGACCTCGCTCTCGCAAGGCGGCGATGACGGCGTCCTGTGAGCAGCCAGCGCGGCAATGGACAAGCACCTTGCCGTCTTCGCCGTCGGCGATGCTGAGGGACGGCCATTCGTCCTTATGGGCTGGGCAGTGCGTGCGCCACTCTTTGCCCTGCCGCTTGCCGCAGGGGCAGCCGGGGTGGCCGCAGGCCAGAGCCCGGGCTATCGCCTCAGCAGAACGATTGACGTCAGGTGTCTCGTGCGCCGAAAATATCATTGGTGGCCTCGCCTGTTTGGTGTGGTCGCCGGTTGCCCTGGGCGTGCTGGCCGCGAACTAGAGCGCTCAGGGTCTTCTCTCTTCGATTCACGTTGTTCTTACTGGCTGGCCGCATGGTCGTGGCCTTAGGGTTTCCAATAGGACGTCCACGTCGTCCCTACGGAACAAGCGGTAGCCAGTCCGAGGGTCTCGAAGAGCCTGGATGATGCCGTCCCTTTCCCACGCTCGGATCGTTTCGACGCTTCGCCCTGCCGCTCTGGCGACCTGGCCGATGGTCAAAAGCTCATCGCTAGTCATGTCTACCTCCCTCGATCAATCTCTAGCTCCAACTATAGACATCGCTGGAGATGCCAAGCGGACACCGAAATGCGCATTTCGGTGTCCGCTCTTGTGCTCTAGGGTTATTGCCTAGGTCTGCAGCCGCTTACGTGCCCGTTCGCTCTTCTTCCTTTGCCTGTCGAACGGGCGACGGACAGTTCGCCGCTCTATCGCCTCTTGCTCCTGTATGGTGAGCGTCTCGACTTGATCCTCTATGGGAAGCGCCTCAAGTTCGGCCTCTCTCTCTTCCCACAGTTCCTTAAGCAACCACTCTTTGTCTAGCGTCTCCTCCCGTGACGCTAAAGCCAGACGTCCCAAATATGCGAGCCTCTGCTCATGGCTCAAGGGATGGCGGTAAGCGCCCCAAAGACATAGGGCCGCTTGCAGCAGGTCATCGCGTAATTCGAGGGGGAAGGATGAGAGCGAGAACCACCGTGAAGGGATGGCGATGCGCAGCCGCACCTCGCCATGGGGCGACCTCTCAGTCAACACAGTCGGTTCTGTTAGCGGAGCAAGAGTCACCTCTCGCTCGTCCACACCCCACACAGGGCTGAGAGCCTCGCGCCTCAACCAGGTCACGTTGTCCCTCCCCAAGCTACCACCCCTCCCTGGCCGCGGACGGAGCTCCCACAAGAGCGCCTCCACCCAATCCTCCCAGAGGTCATTTCCGGGGTCTCCTCCAGCGAGGCGCACGAGTTGCCTGATGTGCGATTTGTAGTCCAGCACAGGAAGGCCGTATGGCCCATGATCTAGGTCTCGACGAACGTCTCGGTCGTCCGGTGGGTTGGCCCAGCCCATGTTGAGGCCTTGGCCATACCGCTTGTATTTCTCCACTGCGTCCCGCTGAGTCAGTCTGGGGGAGAGCTTCCTGACCGCGCTTTGCTGCTGGTCGTAGAGCCACTGGTACCAATCCTCGGGTTCACGGCCATCCATGCGCCATATGGCCTTGATCCTCTTCATCGCCCAGACAAACGCTTCATCTCGGAGGCAGTCCGCCATCACGTAGAAAGAAAGGGAGATGCTGTCCGAGCCGCGCAGCCAGTGCGGAATTGGCGATTCAGGAGGGCGTTCGTCCCCTTGTTGCCTCGAGCCTTGCCACGCCTCCACCACTCTCACGAGCCACTTCGTCAACACTTTCAGGAACCACGGTGGCAACCTGGGCTCGTAGTCAGGACTCGGGTGGAATGTTCTCAAGAGAGGTACGTCTGCGGGAGATGGCCAGGAGCTGCGCTGAATCTCCTCTTCGCTCATATGCCCCTGAAGCACAAGCTTTAAATAGAAGTAGGCCTGTACAAGGCCACGGCGCCTAGCTAGGCGAGTGAACAGTTCTTCGTTGCGGCGGATGTCGTCCCTTACCCTGGAAGCGTCAACCGTGGCCTCGTGGCTACCGTACCAAAGGTTGTAGTCGTCTGCGATGCGTTCGAAGTTCCACTTGGCCTTGCGCCCTTTGGTTCTCGCCATTGCTAGCTCCGGTTTACCTGCAAACAGAAGCCCGCCCCAGGCGTTCGTGCCCAGGACGGGCCGTCTGTTATACTAGCATTGCTCAGGTGACGCCCCACCTGGGCCGTGCCCTCCGGTGCCTGCCAGCACGCGGCGGGCTTCTTTTTTCGCATTTTACTCGATCATCTGTTCGTAAGCAACCGCCGCTTTGATCTCTCCCAAGTTGCAGGTGATCCCCAGCAGCGCACTATAAAAAAGGGGGCGAATGTGCGGGCGCGGGGAGTCAGGTAACCCGCCTGCTATCTGGCCTACCACCTCCGCCACCGCTATGCGCTCCAAGAACCGTCTTTAGCCCGTCTCTTGCCGCCTAATTTGGGCTATTACAACGCCTTCTTAAACGGCAGCGTCTATCTTCTCGCCAGACAAGCGCTCCAGGCTGGCCCGAAACTCGTCCATTTCTAACGGGTCTATCTCCAGGGTAGCGGCCAATAGCCGCGCCGTCCGAAGAACCGGCAACTCACGGCCTACCTCTATCGCGTAGATGGTGCCGGCACTCACATCGGCCTTCTCAGCCAAATCAGCAGCGGAATAGAATTTGCGTCGTCGTGCGTCTCTTAATTTCATTGCCTCCTCCTACCAAATAGGAAATTATTTGCTTTTGCGGTGAGTGGGGTCACATTTGGTTTCCTAGAACGGAGCTTGCCAATCACGATCCGTTTGGCCCTATTGGCCGCCCTCACTCCAGCAGCGGGGCTTCACCCCTCGGCCTCCAGTTCCTGCTCGAGGGCTTGAACCAGCTCTTCGGCGGCGCTCCTCAGCCTACGAATGACGGGCATTTCCAGCTCCCGTTCACTCTTCCGGGCCATGATCAGTAGAGAATCGAAGGCCATCTCGACAACCTGCTCCCGATCCAGGCCCCTCTCCAGGAACGTTCTGAGTTCGTGTACGGTGCCCCCCAGGAGTTCGAGGAAGCGCTGACCCTGGCCGTACTTTAGCCAGCGCATCAGCTTCAGCATCTCGTCGGCCTCTTCGGCCATGGCCTCAGGCGTCATCTCCTCGTCTGGCGATGTGTCCTGCTCAGCCATTATGCTTCCCTACTGCAGTCTATACCCAATGTAAAGGCGCTCTTATAGGCTGCCATAACTTTCTGGGAAATTGGCCGGTGCGGTGAGTAAGGTTTCCACGCAAGTTGAGGACCGCATCTTGCCAAAGACGATGGCCCTCACTCCTGCAATGCGACCACTTTCCGCCAGCCGCTACCTTCTTCCTCCGACCCTTCACGGTCTGCTAGGAGGAGTGATCGCGCATCGAAGTGCGTGTCCGTGCTCTGTTCTGCCCTGTCTCTTCCTCCAGGCAGAATCTTCAGTCAAGGATTCGCAGTTGATAGTCAGTCGCGAAACGGTCGATGGTATAGCTGAAACGGTCAGGCGCTGCCTGATATGCACTCTCGAGGAGGTCTCGAGCCTTGGAATACTCCAAGAAGCGCGGAGACTCCGACTCCAGCACGTTCAAATTCGCGAGCAGAAGGAGCGGCCTTAGTAAGTAGTAGCCCCTCAACTTCGACAATGCATCGAAAGCTGGACGGAGGAAGTCAACTGGATCGCCTTCGTCCCACGGCTTTGCCTTTCCACCGAAGTACAGTTGGCTCACTAGATCGTAGAAGCGATCGTCGAGAACCGCCATCAAGGCATTGTCCGCATAGAGCGTTGACAGGTACTGTTCATATAGGGAGCAGGCCTTTGCCGCGAATCTGCAGCCTTCTTCTGTCAGCGCGAACACCCGAGTACTGTCTTCCGTCGGCTGTCGCTGCGCCAACCCGAGGTCGATCAACCACTCTAGCCTGGGAATGCTGGTCTGCTCCCGCCTCGAGCCCGAGCCCTGCTTTTCGATCGACTCTGCGATTTGCTTTTCTATCCTTGTTGCAGTGGAATCGAGCTTATCCAACATCTGGCGATCGTCTGCCGTGTAAGCGTAGTCACTGAATGTTCGGGCTACTTCCCGACAAGTCCCTGGCAAGAGTTCACCAGCCTCCAGATAACCAAACTGGGAGGTGCCAAACTGGGAAGCGATAGAACGAGCATACGGGAGAAGGAAATCTCCGTCAGCCGCGAGCAACCGGTAGAGAAACAAGACGCGCTGCCTGGTGTCTAATACCAGTATGTTTCCGTGCGGTTCGCCTTGCTCGAACCCCTCCCGCTCGTCGCTCCGCATGAGGACATCTACGAGCAGGTCGCCCGCTTCGGTCCTCCGAAAGGCATCGTCTAAGAAATCTAGGCGACGAGCGAGATACTCGGCATATTCATTGAACGCTTCTCTCGAAAGCCAGCCGGTCCGTGATGGATGGTGGAAGACATAGTAGTCCTGAAGCTGAATGGCTCTGGAGGGCCCTTCGTTCATTTCTGCTCGAATCTGGTTGCGCCGCCTTGCCAACCATGCGTCCAAGTCGGGCGAGCCTGGAATCTTTACGCGGCCTTCGAGCTTCTCTCGCATTAGTTGTGCGAGCTCTCCGGAGCTGGAAACCGAATCGGACAGTAAGACAGCAGCCTTGCAAAAGCCCAAACGTTGCATGGATAACCGTGAACGCGTGAGCCATCGAATCATTGCTAGGCTTCAAACCCCCCATGAACGCTGACCCGGGGACGTACCGCCATTAGAAAACATCTCTTCGTACTGGCATCGGACACAAGAGTTTGACCAACGCCAATGTCTCTCAAGAGATCCCGCGCTGTTAGCGCCTTGTCTTGATCTTTGATTTCCGCAGGCAGGGGACACTTGAGGTTCTCCAGCACATAGTCGATGTCCGTCTGCGCTACTAGCTTGTGCGCTATAAACGTTTCTACCTGCGACATGACGCGAATATCCAGAGCTTTTGGCTGCTGTGTCGTAACCACAAACGAAAGGCCGAAGTTTCGTCCCTCCTTCACAAGCCTAACCAGGGCCTCTGTAGCGGAAGTTTTCTTCTCCGAAGGCAACACGTTTTGGGCCTCATCCATCACGATCCACGTCTTCGGAATGGCTGACTTGAGGACCTCTTGCTTCTGCCGGCGTGTCTCCTCATCCAGTTCCGGATTAACGGCAAGATCCTTGAAAGTCTCCGATGCCTCCGCTCGCTCGTCTATGATTCGACGCACTAGAGTGCCCACCAGGACGCTTCGAAGGTCAGGCGGAAGTCGCCCCAGAAGTACCACGGAGGCTGCACCCGGAACCAGAAGTTCGTTTAGGGGAGTTCCTGGTCCACTGAAGACGGGATGCCGCTGATAAGCCTTCAGCTGCTGCAACACGGCTCGACGGGTCTCCGCCCGGAATACGCCGTCTTGATAGTCGTTATCGTTTTCGATGCAGTCGATTAGGTCTTCAACTGTGTAGTCTCTCTGAGGCTCGACCGTTTCACCGCTTGCATTGGTCCAACCCAGCAGGACAACCTTTTCGAACACCTCGTTGAGAAATTGACCCTTGATGTCCTTCACTATATCGATGTCGAACAGAGCTCCCCAGTCGGCGATGTCGAAGTCGCTAACATTTAGATACAGATCCCTAAACCTGGGAGACGACAAAGCGTAGCGGTATCCAGCTGGAACCCAGATGTGGACGTCAAGAGGCTCCGGATCGATGTCCCATCCAGAGAGAGCCTTGCGTTGACGGCCAATCTCTGGATACTCTTCCTCCCACTCTTCCGTTATGGCTACGTTCATCCACTGGAAGATGTTGAGCGTGTCGAATATCAAGACGGAACGCTGCCGACTTGTTGATCCGAGCGAAGTGGCCCCCTGGGTCGTGACTAGTGGTTCAATCAGGGAACCCAATGTATAGGATTTACCTTGGCCTCTCTTGCCAAATATGGCTATGACCTTCTCCTGCGTCACATCGAATTTCACTAGGTATCTATGCCCATACTCGGCCAGCCGGCCAAGGACCAGCCAATCTTGTGGCGCTCCGCCTTCCGAGCCTGCTACGAACCAGTCACCATCGATCGGAAGGTCAGGTGTAAGTCCGTAAGTCTTCATGCTGGCCCTTGATTCTAGAGACTGCCGATGTAGGGGCTCGCATCAACAAACGACCGGTCCACGAGCTCATACTTGTCTTTGGCCTTCGCAAGTTCGTACGCATCGGCTGCTAGTACAGCGAGAGTTTCTATTATGGTTCGAGCATTCCGGGTTGGCTCCCTTTGCCATAGGACTTCTGCCAGTCGATCTAGAGCGTCCTCTGTGAAAGGCACAGTCGAGGGCGTTATGCCGCTAAGGTTGAACTGTTTTACAAGTTCGTCTGACGCGGCCCCATCCCTAATGCCTTGCAGGATTCGCGACATGAAATCTAGAAGGGCGTCCTCACTGTTAATCAGACGCGCCAGGTCCACGAAGGCCTCTTGGAGATTCGAAGTACTCACTCCAAGGCGGGACAACACATCTGGTGGCGTCGATAGAACCCTGGGGAGTCCTTCTTGCCCCGAGCCGAAGTATCCGATGATGAAGCCGAGGTTCTGATTGGCCGGCTCCGCCATCTGTAGGAAAGCATCATGAATCTCGTGTTCTCGTTTCTTAACGTCGCCCAAGTGCTGGGCTTCATCTAAGAGAAGAACCAAAGCCTTCCCGGTAACATCTCGACACAGATTCGCCAGATTGAGGAGAACGTTAACAAGCTCGGGCCCCGTATCAAGTGTCTTTGTCACTACAGATGACTCAACCTTCTCCGCCTTGCCCCCTTTTAGCCAATTCCACACGTGCAGTGTTGGTCTCCCGTCTCGCAGGAAGTAGTCGGCCAAGACGTTGGCCAGGGATTGCTTGAGGTTCTCGTCTCCGAACTGGAAGACCTTTCCTAGTCCTTCGCCCAGGCTCCCGGTCCGGTCTCCCGGCTTGGTATCGAATGCTCGAACCCACTCGCGAATGGTCCCTTCCCCAATTGCGTCGAGAATGAGTGTCTGTAGATACTTCCAGCCTCCCATACCAGGTATGCCTTCGTCATATGGCCCGATCCGAACGTAGACTCCATGGCCGCCAAAATCTGGCCGAGTGTTGAATACGTATTTGAGATGGTAAAGGGTGTGCGTCTTCCCAGCCCCAAAGCGGCCGACGACTCCGCACTTGGGCGCACCTCGTACGTTGAAATCGCGCTGAACCCTGCTAAAGAGTTGTTTTTGTACTTGCAGGTTGCCGAAAAAGAACTCGGCGTCGGCTTCTGGGTCGACTGCGAAGCGTGGTCGGTTTAGGCCACAGTACTGCCGAAGATCCATTTCGCGAAGCTGCACTCCTCTTCCTCCTATACCAGGGGATACAAACCCTTGGATTGCGGGTCCCTGTGGGTCCCTGCGCGACCGGGTATGTCTCGCCACCCCAGGACCTCAAGTTCCTCGACGATATCAGCACCTGGGCCCTTCCCTTCAATCATTAGCCCTACTTCGTGCGCTCTCGTTGCCTTGCCGGAAAGGTTTGCCGAGCCCAGGAGAGCAAAGCCGAAAGGTGCACATCGACATACGTAGATCTTGGCGTGAAGTTCGTTGTTGTAGTAGATGATCACATTCTCGCTTTGTACCAGTAGCCTGGCGGCTTCGGCGTTGTTCGGCTCTTTGCTGGGATGACGCATTATGGTGACTGTTGGCACCCTGTTTCGATCTACAAAATCCAGTATCGAACTCAAGGGTATCTCCCCAAGTAGGCTTGTGATCCAAGGGCTCACAATGACTAACGACCTAACCTCGACTGCCAGCAATAACCGGTCGAAGAATTGTTGATGTCCACCTTCCCTGACCACAGTAACATAGCGTGCCTCCCAAGGATCAAGCGATCGAACCACCATTAGAGTCCAGACAATGTCGTCTCGGGAGCGAGGTCAGGGTTAGATTGGCAGACATCTAAGGCCGCAACGATGCTCCGTACAAAGACTCTATTGGTCAGCTGCTCCCGGCTGCCCCCCAAGAGCTTGCGCAAAGACCCAAGCCACCTCGAGCCTTTGATCCGGCTGACGTTCGCCCAAGTGTAGGATTGCAAGTGAAGGTCCCTTATGACCAGGCCCAATTCTATCAGATCATCGCGCTGGAGAGATGCAATCTCAAGGACCTTTGGCTTCTGCGTTAAGGCTCCCAGGAATTCCCTGGAGTGCTCCATGAAATCAGGAGTCGTGGCATAAACAAAATAGCAGAACGGAGTGCGCCCCGATTCCATTAAAGAGCGCAGATTTCGGTATCCTGCCTCTCGCTGCTGAAGCCGCCGGACGGAAGCTATGCTTTCAGCCTCGTCAAGCAGAATGACAAGTCCAGAGAGCTTGAGAAAGCGAATCATCCTTGCGAGGTTGCCTAGCATCCACAGTGCATTGTCGCTCGTTGGCACCACATCAACTCCCAGGGGGCGTGCCTGTCGTGGACTTCGCAATTCTCCTCGGAGCCAAGAAAGGGCCAGCGACCTGAGAGCCTGGTCGTGCGTCTGGCTTGCAGAGTAGAAGGTTGCCAACACGGCTTGGAACTCTGGCGGAAGGCGCCGAATGCTTACCCTTGCGGCATCTGTACTGCCCCGTGCGTGGGCGTGCAGGGACGTAGCCCATCGCGCCAATATTGCTTCCAGGGCTTGGCCTTTCGGTGCGTCTGGAACTTCCAGAGACTGGACAAGCCGTTGGTACACCGTCAAGAGGTCGTGGAGGGGACACTCCCCATGGGTTAGTGAAACTAGGCTGACGGCTAGATTCTTGGATAACGCGAATTCCTTAAGGACGTACAGCAAATGAGACTTGCCCGCTCCATAGAAACCATTGATGAACAGAAGCTTCGATTTCCCCGAGGCGACCTGGTCGATATCGGCAAGAACCGCCTGGAATTCTCTTTCCCTGTTGACAGATATCGCAAGGATACCCCGCTCGGGAGGCACGCCAACCCGCAGCGCTGATAGGATAGTTTGCGCCTCCTGCCTCGTGGGCTGGCGTGACTGCGAAATCGATATTCGTGTCCGCACTTGCTCCAGTGCTTCTCGGAAATCAGACCGACTCTCCACCATTGTCAAAACTCATCTCATCCAGGAGGCTATCGATGGCCGAGAGACTTTCTGGCGCTTCCACGGAATCGAGAATAGTCACCCACCCCCGAATGAACGCCCTGACCGAATCCCGCTTGGGAGAGCTCAAAAACTTCTCCGCGTACTTGGAAACTGCATCATCGTTAGCGTCCCATCCTTGACCCCATCCATAGGCCGTGGCATAAGCGACCAGCACCCTGGACGCCAGCTCGGCCAGCTGACTCTCATTGAGAGGTTGCAGGTGCATAACCGGTCCGCGGCTTTCTGCCACTCCGGCTGGAAGGCGAAGAACGGGTCGAATGCGATCCCACAGAGCGGGATAGGATTTGGCCCCCCTCTCGGAGTCCTCTAGAAAGCGCGGGGTAGTAGCGAAAACAACGAAAAGGCCTTCGTTGCTGTCGGCATTGTCCAGCAGTTTTCTTAGGTTCTGATTAGCATCGTTGCGCCTCTGCGATCTTTCAAGCGAGGTAACTGCCGCGGCTTCATCCAGAAGCAAGACTATCCCTGGAAACCCAGCAGCTCTAGTGAGCGCGAGAAACGACCGCAGAACGTCCGACACATTGGTTATGCTGATAGACCCCCTCACGCCGACCTTGCTGGCCAGGGCGGCGGGCAGGCGTGCGCCGTACAGCCAGCTGAGAGCAGCGTTGCGGAACTCCAGATGCAGTTCAGTGTCTCCCACGGAATAGGTCACGTAGGTCCTTACCGCATTCCTCAGGTCAGGAAACGATGTCACGCTGGTCAGCGCGGTTTCAAGGTCCTTCACATCGTATAGTCGGTTGGCCCGCGTCCACCCGTCCAAAACCTCCTCGACACCTGCGGCTGAAGCGGCACCACGGAGGCCTTGCATCAATTTCGAGTAGATGATTTCAAATCTGTCGAAGGGTGCTTCTCGAGAATGGAGCTCAACGTAAGATACCAGGAATCTGGCGGCAAGCGCTTCTTCCCGAAGAAGGGTTAAGAGATGCGTCTTTCCTCCGCCGTAAGAGGCCGACAACAAGCGCACCTTCGACCCCCCGGCTGAAACAAATTCGAGGTCTTCCTTTAGGGAGTCCAGCAAGGGCTGACGCCCGACTGTGAACTCCCTCAACTGCTGCCCTGGAACCGTCCCAGTGCGCAACGAACTTATCACACGCTGAGCGTCAAATGTTGACAAAGACGCAGGATTGTCGTTCATGATTTCGCTCCGGCAAAGGAAATCCGAACCCCGCGTATTATATCAGACTATGCCTAAGCGCAATCCTTTGACGGCCTGACTCTGCACATGTTAGCCTTTTGGCCAGGAGCTGGACAGAATCCGAGGAGTGGTCTATATGGGCCGCATTGCGCACGACCTCAATCCCCGGGCATTACCCTGGGAGCCCCGGCGCAAATCCGCGGCATTTGTCACCCATGCTGTCCATGGCGCTCACTACTGGGCTGAGTGGTCACAGCCCCACGGCCTTCTTCGCATCGGTGCGCCCCCCAGGCAGTGCGGCCGCAAGGGCGTCGAGCTCTTCGGCTTCGTTCTGGCTAGCAGGAATGTCGAGGAGGCCAACAGCCTGTGCACGTATTGCTAGTGGAGCCGGCATACTACACTCGCTTCCCTCCCCTCGGCTTGCTGAAACTGTCAAGTTACCACAAAGCGCGGGGACACACCGTAGAGTTGGTTCGAGGCCTGCGCCAGCCTGAAATGCCCCCCGACCTTATCTGCGTGACCAGCCTGTTTACGTACTCGTGGAGCCCAGTCCACGAGGTCGTTTCCCGCTACCGGTCTCTATTCCCTCGAGCTCGCGTGCAAGTTGGCGGGATTTATGCCTCTCTCATGCCAGAACACGCCGGATCGACGGGGGCCGAGATCCATACCGGGCTCCTGCCCGAGGCTGAGGACTTCGCGCCCGACTATAGCCTGGTCCCAAGCTGGGACGCGAGCATCCTATTCTCTTCGCGGGGCTGTGTCCGCCGTTGCGCGTTCTGTAGCGTGCCAAAGATAGAGCCGGACTTTCATTGTCAACCTAGCATTGCTGGACTTGTGGAGCCGGCTCACAGGCGAATCGTTCTCTGGGACAACAACTTCTTGGCTTCTCCATTCGCTCCAGACATCCTGGATGAGTTGGCAGACATGGGGAAGACTGTTGACTTCAATCAGGGGCTTGACGCCAGGTTGCTTACGCCTGCCCTAGCGGAGAAGCTGGCCAGGGTGCGCCAGAGGCTTCTCAGGATTGCGTACGATACCCCAGGCGAGGGCAAGGTGGCCCAGAGGGCGATTGAATACCTGGCCGAAGCTGGAATTAGCAAGAAGAAAATCGTGGTGTACGTCCTGTTCAACTTTCGAGACTCGCCGGACGATTTCCTGAGGCGTATCCATGACCTAATGAGTTGGGACGTGACTGCATATCCTATGCGCTTTGAGCCGCTGAACAGCCTAAAGAAGAACCAGCACGTCGGTTCGAAGTGGACAGCGGAGCAGCTCGAGATGATCGCTGACGCAAGGCGCGTCCTGGGGTGGGCTGGCGCATGGCCTCCGACGGAAGGGCTGAAGAGGAAGTTCCTGGAGGCACGTAGCTTTGAGAATGCGATGTCTCTGAGGGAAAAGGCGAGGCCTCAGTTGGCAGCCAAACCGTCCATCAACTCCGCCACTCGCGCCGCCCAGCGACGTCACCCGTCGAGCGTGCTCGAATCTGCTGCCGGCGGGGGCGCGGTGTGAAATGGATGGCGCCAAATGGAGGTTGTAGGGCTCACGAACCCTCAAGTAGGGTCGGGTACGCCACGCCTTAACCTTCTTGGAGTAGCCTAGCCTCGCGGTCGTTAGCGAGCCCGGACCCAGATCTCGGCCACGCTGTAACCTCCACGCGACTCTTGACTCCACTGCCATGTGCCTGTTATGATGGTGGTGCTGATAATAAGCGGTATCAGAACTAGCAAAGAGGAGGTAGGAGCGATGGTAATGGAACTGAAGGACGCAGCGGCCAGAGCCTTTGTGGAGTCTCTCCGCCTCCGGTCAGAGCATACCGCCCGCTCCTACGCCCAGGCGGTGGGCCGCTTCTTGGAGGAGACGGGCAAGCCGGTGAGCAGGATCACGGTGGCGGACGCTGCGAACTACCTGGGCAGCCTGTCGGGCCTGTCGGCTGCCTCCCGCGCTCACCACATCTCGGCGGTGAGGTCTTTCCTGAAGTACTGCCAGGGTCAGGGCATCATCCCCCAGACGCCGCTAGACGCGCTGAGACGGCCCAGGGTAGCCATCACGTCCATGAACCGCTATCTAGCCCAGGATGAGGCCGAGAGGCTGCTACGGGCCTCTCACGAAGTCTCTCCACAGTGCTACGCCGCCTGCGCGACGCTACTGCTGACTGGCTTGAGAGTGTCGGAGCTAGCCTCGGCCCAGTGGCGGCACCTCTTCCGCGACCCGGAGGGGAGGCTCGGACTGCTAGTCGTTGGCAAGGGCGGCAAGGAGAGAGTGGTGAAGGTCAGGGACGACCTCTTCGCCCTTCTGTGCGAGGAGCGGGGCCGCAGAGGGCTTCTCACGAAGCTGGACGGACGTGACCGGACGCCACTGCTTGCTGGTCGGAGGAGGAAGCCATACACCACCAGGGGCCTGCACAAGCTGGTGGCTGGGGCTGCAAAGGCGGCCAGCATCGACAAGCCAGTCTCGCCACACTGGCTGCGACACTCGTTTGCCACCCTCGCGGCGGTTGGCGGCGCTCCAGCCTACCAGCTACAGGCGGACCTGGGGCACGCCCGGCTGGAGACGAGTCAGCGCTACGTCCACTGGGCCAAGGGGCTGGCGGAGAGCGCCGTGGACGCGCTGCCCATCGGGGTGCTCTCGAGTCGGTAGCCTCCTCCGACCAGGCCTCATTTGCTCCGACGGTTGCCCACCTCCGACGGCTGAAGGGAGAGAGGGGACGCCGGCGAGTCTGACTGCCATCCTCGTGTCCGGCAGATGATGCCGTAAGCCCCGGGGACACCGAAGCCACCCCCGCTGCACATTAACGGTATGGCGGGCGTTCGGCGTGCGTAGAATTAGGGGCGACGGGGTGACCGTAGCTTCTTCCCTTGCCAGCCCTCGCGGCTGCGAGTAGGATGGCGCGATAGCTAGGTACTAATACTTATGACAGATTAAGCATTATGGTCGACGGCAGTCATGCCAGCGCCGGTCAGGATGGCGCATGCATACACGCGTTAGTAGCGCCCCTTGACGATGTGCTGGCCTGGACAGAGGCTGTGAGGGACCGTGAGCCGTAGCGATACCCGCTATGAGGCCCGTAGAGAGGCATGGCGCAGACTCTCCTCGCGCTCGCCAACGCCTCCTGTCCGCACCATGGCGAGATAAGCTGTCAGCGCTCGCAACTTGGGCGAAGCGTCCGAGGCAATAATTTTTTCGCAAGAGACACACGAAAGCACTTGACAAAACGACGGGAAGGCATATTATTATGGTGGTTTATCTACATAAGGGTGTACAAGTGCCGGCCTGGATAAGGGTTCTAGCCCATGGTGCGGATGGCTAGCTGGCAGGTGGTCAGCCCCGAGCACGCTGGTTTAGCGCAACGCAAAAGGTTGTCGCAGTCGCCGATTGCGACGCCGGTGGACGTGGCGAGATGAGTCTGTCCATCAGTGTCGTCCTGGGAGGCTGCGTCGACTGTTGCGCATCTACGCGGTACGCAATAGCGCCAGCATACAGGCTTCTCGAGCGGCTAGACCGAGGAGCCACGGCGGGAGACTTCGGCGGCAGCGGGGTAACAGAGATCCGCCACAGTCTGTCGCCGATTTGTTTTGTGAAGGGCCTTCCGGTAGGAGGCAGGCCATAGCACAGAAGTAGAACAAAGGCCCCGGACGGCCGAGACCGCCGGGGCCAGGCAACGAGGCGCGTGTGACCACACCCATTGCCATACTCTATTGTAAGCTAGAGTGGCGTGAGTCGGCAAACGGAAGGCTGGCGCCATTGCCGGAGTCTATTCGCTTCCTGCGCAACATTCCCCCAAGGCTTTGCCCCCTGTTGACGGACTGCAGCATTCTCCAACAATGGCTGGTGGAATTATCGCAGGTGCGTGGAACGGCCTTGCGCTCCACGCACCCGAGGCAGCCCGCCGGCCTGGACAAAACCGAAAAAGGGAGGAACAAATGAAACGTATCGCGATTCTGTTATTCTTGGCTCTGCTGGCGTGCGCAGTAGGCGGCTATAGCCTGCTGTCCAGCCAGGAGAGCGCCAGGGCGGAGCCAGCGGCGGCGCTCGTCGACGATGTAAACATCGGCGGCTGGGATGCAGGAAACCAGAGCGACCCCGCCTGCAATGCTGGGTACTCTGACGACGAGACCGCTCACTCTGCGTCTGACTGGGGAGCGGAGATCGTGCCTCTGTGCCACGGTGCCTACGGCGGCGGCGGAGCCGACGGCAACTGCAGAGTCACCTGGCATGGGACCGAAGTGGATGGCGGTAGTAATCCGGAAGCGAGCGTGACCCTCACCAACTCCGGGTACCGATTGGGCGAGCTCGTTTTGGAGGTGCTCGACGGTGGCGCAGGGAGCAACGCCTTTGACGTGAGCGTCAACGGAACCCTGATCTACCACTACGAATCCAACACGGACACCACCGAGTACTGGAACATCCACACCATCGACCTCGTCGATCCGAGCAACACTGGCTATGCGTGGGGATCCGGTGGTACGCCGAGCGACGACGACAGTTATTTCGTTCAGTACGACGTCATCGACCCTTGCACCGCCAGCCTGGAGGTCGAGATCAAGGCCACCGGAGATCCGTGGTCAGGGTACGCGACGTGGGGCCAGCTCGGCGTCAGCAACATAGAGCTGTACTCGACAGATCCCCCCGATTTCTGCGCCGACCTGGCGAAGCTGGATCTGATCGCCTCGGGGCTTCACGACCCGCAGAATCCACTCCCGGAGTTCTGGGTAGGCGAGGAGCCCTGGATTCACCTGTGGGACGTGATCCACAACAACGGCCCCGCCGGTCCTGCACCGGCGGTCATAGGGACCCAGGTCACAGCGCCTCCTGGCGTGCGGCTCTCCTACCACGAATGGTGGGAAGGTGACTACACTGTGCAGGTCTTCCTGGACGAGGGCGCCGGCTTTGTGGATGTCACTTGCGGTTACACCTCTTGCTGGCACTACGCGGACCCGGGTGAGACGCTGAAGGTCCTCAAGTTCATGGACCTGCCGGTAAGCGTGGAACTGTACGAGCCGCAGGGATGGGACATCCACTGCCTGGAGCCCAGTGACCACACCATCCACTGGGATAACTGGATCGAGCCGGGCGACGGCTGGTTTGACCCCGACCCGACCAACAACACTCAGTCCCTGGACCTGCCGATAGAGTGCATGGCCGCGGTCGACGTCAAGATCGTCGACCAGCAGGTTGTCGACCCGCCCACCGAGACGGTGGTGAGCGAGGACTTCACGATCATCGTGGAGAAGGTGCTCCACAACAACGGTGCCTTCCCGGTAGAGGTCGAGCTTCAGGCCAGCGGATTTTCACAGTGGCCCGGGCACACTGTTACCCCGGTGACCCCAACACGGCAGCTCGTGCTCCAGCCGAGCGTCAGCGTGACGGAGTATGAGGAGTACGTCGTCCATTCTGGGGGTATCTGCGCCTATACCTGGGGGTTCGACTTCACCAACACGCTCGTGGTCACGGAAGAGCACGTCACGGATCCCGACATGAGCAACAACTCCGAGACCATCAATTGGGGAATCGGCGTTATATCCTGGGGCGAGGCGGACGTGAAGATCAACGACCAGCAGGTCCTGGCTGCCGACTGCACAGACCAGGTGCCCACGGACATGGATGCTGGCACGGACATGCGCATCTGCGTGAGGAAGACGATCCACAACAACGGGAACTACGGGCCGGCGCACGTGCGGGTGGACAAGGACGTTGTGTACCCTGGCTGCACGGTCACTCCTGTCACCCCGCCCTTCGAGACCGACCTCGCCGTGAGCGTCTCCGTCGTCCACGATGAGCTCTTCGACATCCACTGCGATGAGCCCAGCACCCACGGTCCGGGGGAAGTCACCAACACGATCAGCATCGATGACTACCACGTGCGCGAGCCAGCGGGCGCTCCCGACAACAACACGTGGACGAGCGTGATCCCGGCGGTGAACGTCAGGGCTGAGGTGGACGTGGCGATCATCCAGACGGAGCTCGACTGGCCGACGGATATACAGGTCAGCGAGAACCGCGTGGTCACCCTGGAGAAGACCATCACCGCCACCGTCCAGGCTCCAGCCACCACGACTGGCATCCCGGAGGTCGTGGTGCAGGTCACCAAGAGCGCCAGCGCTCCTGCCGGCTGCACGGCTGTTCCCGTGGGGGACGCCGTCGAGCTGAAGACGGTGCCCACTGATGGGCTCGGTCTCACCTTCCAGGAGACGTTCACCATCCACTGTATTCCCAGTAACCGCGGGCCGTTCACCTTCACCAACGTGGTCGGCGAGCCCGAGGATATTCACATCACCGACCCAGATCTTGGCAACAACACGGCTACCACGACGGACCTCTATGTGAACGCTTGGGCTGAGGTGGACGTGGAGCTCGTCAGCCAGCAGTTCCTCAACTGGCCGGACGAGATCGACGTCAGCGAGAGCCGCGTGGTCACCCTGGAGAAGACCATCACCGCCACCGTCCAGGGTCCAGCCACCACGACTGACATCCCCGAGGTCGAGGTGGAGCTAACCACGACGGCCACTGCTCCTGCCGGCTGCACGGCTGTTCCCGTGGGGGACGCCGTCGAGCAGGAGACGGTGCTCACTACTGAGGCGCTGGTCTTCGAGGAGCAGTTCACCATCCACTGTGAGGAGGACAGCACCCACGGGCCGTTCACCTTCACCAACGTGGTCGACGAGCCCAAGGATCCTCACATCAGCGACCCGAATGACGCCAACAACACGGCTACCACGGGGGAGATGTACGTGGACGTCATCGCCTACGCCGACCTGAAGGTCGTTGCCCAGTACGTGGAGGACCCGCCGACCGAGATCGCTCCGAGCGAGAACGTGGCGATCGTCCTGGACAAGGTGATCCACAACAACGGGCCCTGGGGACCTGTGAACGCCACCACGCGGACAATCGTCACCGCACCGGAGGGCTGCACGGTGGAGCCTGGGGTTCATGTCCAGCAGTTCTACAACCTGCCGGTGAGCGTGGACATCCTCCACCACGAGCCGTTCACCATCCACTGCTCCCAGCTCGGCGAGTTCACGTTCGCCTTTTACGACGAGGTTGAGCTGAAGGAACCCCATGTGCGCGAGCCAGCGGCCGCTCCCGACAACAACTCGCTTACGAACGAGCTGCCCGTGGCTGTGGTAAGCCAGGCCGACGTCAAGATCACCGGCACCAGCTTCGTCAACCCGCCCGCAAAGGTGGAGCTGGGCGTGGCTACGGATATCACCCTGCGCAAGCACATCCACAACAACGGCCCCTGGGACTCGGTCGACATCGCCATCGACGCCACTGCCACTCCGCCCGGCGGCTGCACTATCGTGCCCAAGGATGTGCCCGACTCGGTCAGTGCCGTGCCCGTCAGCATCGACCAGGTGGTGGACGAGGTGTGGACCATCACCTGCACGTCGACGGGTCTGAAGACCTTCGTCTTCGACAACACCATCGACGTGGACACCCCGTATGTGTCCGACCCCGACCCGGGCAACAACACCAGCCATAGGATGCTGTCGGTCTACGACGACGCAAGCTGTGAGGCGGACTACGACGGCGACGGCCTGTGCGACGCCTCTGACCTCTGCATAGTCAACCCTGACTGCGATGGGGACGGCGTATCGGACGGCCCTCTCGACCCGGACGGTGACGGAGCCATCGTGGCAGGTCCTGACAACTGCCCGACGGTGCCCAACCCCTCACAGGCCGACTTCGACGACGACGGCGTAGGTGACGCCTGCGACGACAGCGACGCCGACGCCGACGGCTTCCTCGATGGGGTCGAGCTGTACGTGGGTACCGACCCGCTAGACGCCTGCCCCGATGACCCCTCGGATGCCGCCTGGCCGCTGGACATCAACAACGACGCGGTGATCACCGTCGTCGGGGACGTCCTGAGCTTTGCCGGCCGCACCGGCGCTACGCTCGGGGACACCAACTGGTGGCAGCGGCTGGACCTCAACGGCGACGGCAACATCACCGTGGTGGGCGACGTGCTGATGTACGCCGGGAAGATCGGGGAGAGCTGCATGTAAGGAGACACAGCTCTTCTTGCGTGAGGCTCGCAGAGCGCGCCAGCCTGCGTAAGGACAGCGGCGGCTGGGGGCGGGGGTCACACCCCCAGCCGCCGCTTCTTCCCTTGGCTTCGTTCTTGAACGGCACCGAACGGTCGTCGCAGGCTGAGGGTGGCTGCGAGCAGGATGGGGGCACCATGACCCCCTCAAGCCGCGATATTCACCCTCATCGGATGAGCAGCGAGCATCTTAGAAAGCGCAACCAGGAAATCATTCGCCTGTGTCTAGAAGAGGGCCTGAAGCGCAAAGAGGTTGCAGCCCGCTTTGATCTGAGACCAGAGACGGTATCCCGCATACTCGCGAGGGCTAGTATGCACCGAGGACAGCCCGAGGCGAAATAGCATTGTCGAGAGCAGGGCTTCTCCCATCAGGCAGAGGGTACGCCAGGAGGCGGTGGCAGAGGTAGGCAGTGCCAAGGCTGCCTTGTTCTGCTGACGGCCAGCGCAAACGTCCTCACGCGCCAATGTAGAAACCCCTGGGGACACCGAAGCGGCCCGCGCACACGTACGCGTATATGGGGGAGTTTACGCGTGCGCAAAATGTTGGGAAATGGGGGTCGAGCCATGCTGAGGTTAGTGCTGATAGGGATGGCGGTTATCGTCTCGCCTCTGGCTGTGGCTCCAGCCCTGTTCCTCCTCAGGCTCTTGTAGCACCCACCTCTGCTCTGCTAGGCGGCGGGCGTGCCTTGACGTATAGCCAGCTCTGATGGCCGCCTCGTAGATCACTGACCAATCCCTGAAGGCCGCTGCGCCTGGGTCTAGTCGCTGAAGCTCTCGGCAGAACTTGGCCCGCCGTTCAGGGTCCGGCGCGAATTCATTCCACTCGTTGCGCAACAGGTGGGGCCGCAACCGCCGGTCGGGCCGCCGCTCTTTCATGCGTTTCTTCCGTGTCCTTGTCCGTGTCCAATCCATTGGCGTTGACGGGGGGCTAGATTCGATGCTGCCTCTGAGAGCGCACAGCCGCAGATTCGGCGGGGGCTTAGCGGGCGTCTGCCAAGTTCATGCTCCATCTTGAACATTCACCACTGGGCGCTGAAAGGGAATACCTCCTACGTCCTGGTTGAACATACATGCCCATGTTCGTTCAGTGGTGAGCGAAACCGAAGGGGTCGCATTCCGTTTGCAACTTGAGATTCCCGGCCACATAGTTGCGTAGCCCACGCGGGGCATTCGATGCCGCGAGAGGTTGGCCCCTGGACCCAGGACAAGCTCAAGATACTGCGACAGTATCTGCCTGGTTACCTTGGTGCCACCACCAGGGCACGTGAGCGGATCTATGTCGACGCCTTTGCCGGGCCAGGCTTGAATCGCCTTAGAAGAAGAAACCTCACCATTGACGGGTCACCGCTCATAGCCCTCGATGCCTGTGCCCGCAACGGCACGAAGTTCGATCGCCTTTTTTTCATCGAGCGTGACCCGGCAGTCGCAGCAGAACTTCGCGGCGTTCTGAAAACTCGCGACAAGACTCAACGGGCCAGCGTAATTGACGGGGACGTCAACAAGGAGCTGCCCAGACTGATCACCAAGCTTCCTCGGCGATCTCCCACATTCGTTT
>Ga0209979_1001607_pt1 | contig 24120 bp, 34 predicted proteins | sample AnhtaG_FD_183114 | JGI IMG/M metagenome (GOLD analysis project Ga0209979, IMG submission 183114) | Deep subsurface microbial communities from Anholt, Denmark to uncover new lineages of life (NeLLi) - Anholt_01485 metaG (SPAdes) (version 2) | ecosystem: Environmental > Aquatic > Marine > Oceanic...
CCTTTCTGGACACTGTCCACAACTGCTTTAGCTACTTCCTGCTGATATGGTCTGAGCTTCATTTACTTGCTACCTTTATACCTACGCCTATGCCTAGAGGGATCGCAACCTCAGTTAGCACTTTAGCAATAGCTTCCTTAAGGGACCTCTTCTGCTCCTTGCTGATCTGATATCTGGTTCTTACCAGGCGGGCGATGGTATTGGCTGCCTCAAGGTGCAGATCTATCCTGTCGGGCTCGTTCTCGACTAATTCCCTGAGCTTAATCCTCAATAGAGCGATCTCCTGGTCGACGCCCTCAACATAGGATGCTTCCTCGAGCTCCACCTTCTCCGCCTCGGTCAAGGCCCGGCTATAGAAGCCGTGCTTCCTAGCGTTTTGGTTGCCTTTTGGCGCTCCTCTTTTTCCCATTGTCCTCTGCTTTTACCTTGGCTAACCCATAAACGAGCGTATGGGCAGCAAGGTTGTAGTCCTGCCTTGACAGGGCTACTTGCAATACCTTTAGCTTTGCTGGCATACTACTGCACCTCCTTCTTTGCTATGTCCCGGGCGAATTTCTCTCTAATCGCCTGAGATATCCATGTGCCGATATCAACCCCGGAGACTGACGCTCCGCCTTTAGCCAGGCGCCGAGCCTTGGGGTCAAAGTTCCTGATGTGGTAACCCTTGTCCTTCTTCTTTGTAGATATGACCATATTTCCCCCTGAGAAAATCCGAAGCTAGTACTGCTGCCCGCGGGTCATAAGGCTTCGCTTCTCTTTCTTGCTTCGCTTCGCTTTGCGGCAAAATTTGATATCTCGTGTTCCTGCTATCGCCTAGCCTGGTAATGGCTATATGTGCCCAGTTCGTGCTGTGAGGTATGTCGTTTGTATCTGTCATAACTTGCTCCCCGAACTCCCAGTTAACTGTGGCTCCGTCGACGATAAGCCTGGCCTGATATCTCCATCGTTTTGGGATTCTGGCAAGGCAATGGGGGCAGCCCTCGCCGAGGCAAAGCTCGCTTCGCTTTCCTGTCCAGTGCTTGGCGACGCTCTTGATGGAACTAAAGTCGATGGTTGCGTGGACTGTTTCACCTTCTTTGAGCCTAAGCCACATCTTGTGCCCCCTTTCAGTTCTTGAGTAAATGTTGTGTTTTTACTGCTTAAGCTTAAGCTTAAGCTTTTACTTCTACTTCTCTTACCAGACTTAGATATATTCTTATTACTTACGCTTATGCTTTTATTAAGCAAAGCGATTGTGCTTTTAAGATGACTGGGAATGAGGTCAAGGTAGATGGCCGTGGTGGATATGTTGCTGTGGCCGAGCAGTTCCTGGACTGCCCTGATCTGTGCTCCGCGCTCCACAAGGGTGGTAGCAAAATAGTGACGCAGCCCGTGAGGCGATAGGTCGTCGACACCGGCTGCCAGAGCATATTTCTTGACAATGTTGCAGAGCTGCCTTGCGTGTATGGAGAAGAGATTAGCTCGGGGGTTGATATGCTCATTTTTGACGTAACGTGGCAGGGGTGTAGTGAGGTCATCAGCCACCGGTATAACCCGGTCCTTATCACCCTTGCCTCCCCTAATGCGGATAAAGCCACCGACTATATCACTGGGGCGAAGGTTTAGAAGCTCCGACCTCCTCACTCCAGTGAAGGCGAGCATTAAGATAATAAGGGCGTCTCGCTCCTTTAGCTTGGCCCATCTATCTCGGCGGCTGGCGATGACTTCGAGAATCGAATTTAGTTGTTCAGTAGAATGATACCCGGGCAAGCGGCGGGGTTTTCTGAGCTTCAACTTGAAGGGAATCCCGATAAATTCGAGAAACGGCTTAATGGCGTGGTAGTAAGCCTCGATAGTTGCTGGCTTGTAGCCCTTGTCTCTGAGGGAAGCAATGAACTTCTTTGCTGCGTGTGCCGACGCTGGCTCATCACCCAGGAAGTCAAGAAAGGCACGCAAACGCTGGATGGACTGATGGCGGTATTTTGAGCTTATGTCCTGAATGGCGAGCTCGTCAAAGTAAGCTGATGCTTGAACAATGGTTTGAAGCTCAGTTTCAAGAGTCATGTTGCTATTCGTTCCTGCGAACATTGCCGATAAGTATGCTTATCGGCAATGTTGGAAAAGGGGAATGTTTTTGATGTTGCTTAGTTTGGGGAGCCTCAGAGGGTTCCTCCTTTTCCAGGACTGGTGATGGGAAAAGGTCTTCAGGCGATTCAGCGTCGGGAGCGGGGAGAATAACCTTGCCTTGTGGGGTCCGGGTATATTTCAGCATGTCAGTCAATTTGCCGGGGATATCCAGGGAAAGAACGTAAACAGTTTTCTTAAATCCGTTGGGGTGAGCCTCCTGAGGCACAAGCCTTAAGATAAGAGGGATCATAGAGATATGGCCACAGAGAGCGGTTACCAGGTTTATACCTGAGTTTATATTTATGATGCTCCAGTAGCTGGAGGTATCGAGCTGCCACACTCCAAGTCCGGGGACATCGGGGAGCAGGAATTGGAGGTTCATCACCCGGCGGCAGCTCCTACCATACTCAGGACAATGCTCCGGGTCGCATTCCACTTCTTTAAGAATAGTGTGAATAGAGTTTCTATGAGCTAAGGCACCGGTATCTTGATCAATGAGGGCAGTGGCTCTCTCGCCATCACCTTTGCAGATAAGGCCTCTCGATTTGGAGTAACAGCGATAGAACTGCGAAGCCCACTTAGAAGGGTCTTCGGTGGGGAAGAGGATGCGAAGTTCCCTGGGTCTATCGCCAAAGACGCTCTTCACTGAGTCAGGACAGACAAAGTAATTCACTGGCTGGGGGTAAGGATTTTTAACCCCTTCAACTTTAATACCAAGCCTGATTTTGCCCAGGCGGGGGAGACGAACTTGGTCAGAGAGTCCTTTAATTGGCATTCCTTTTAACCTCCTATACAATGAGATTCTTCGCTACGCTCAGAATGACAATCGGAGCGCATACAAACATCGAGGAAAGCCTCGCGGATAAGTCGCCGTGTAGGGGACCAAGGCTTTTCAATCTCGGAGAGATCCTTGTCCCCGTAAACTACCCTTATTTCAAAATCACTGGGTGTCCTTGCTCTTGCCATTCTCTTTTGACGAGCTGTATACACGTTGCCTATTATTGGTATATTCCTGAGACAAAAAAATATAGGGCTGCTTAAATAACTGAATCAGGGCGTAGCGGACAAGCTCTGATGTGTTGAAGCCGTTAGATTCCGCCAAAGATTTGAGCTTGGCATGCTGGTCGTTGGTGATGGTTACCGTGATACGAACTGTCTGCTTGCCGTTTCTTATTCTTATGCGGTTGTCCATTTCTTGCTTACCAATAGTATAAGGGATGCTTATTAAAGTGTCAAGGAGATTTTGGCGGAGGTTAAGGAATAAAGTAAATCATCTGGGTTGTGAGGTAGGCTAGAATACTGGTGGAGGAAAGTAGTATTCTGAATTAACAATTCGATGTTTTGTTAAATGCTATAGGATAAAACAATTCTCAGGATGTGCCACAGTAACTACACAGGCTATTTGTTTTGCTACTGCAGCATTCATTTTACTGCGTTAAGTATTTCGCCTTACTGGTTTACCTACCTGATATTTGTGCCTATGATGTTGTGAAATGATCGAGTTCATCTGCTGCTGGTCTTATTGAAAACCAAGCTGAATTTGCGGACAACCCTTGCAGTTAAGTGCAGCGCCTTATTGAGATGCCATTACCGCGTGAAGGATTAGATACGGGCTGTGTTGGTTCGGGTAATCCTATTCGGGACAGGAAACACGCGAATCTATGGGAGATGTCTTCCCTGTAGAGTTCGGACACTTTGCAGACGTAATTGCTGGCCTTGAATTTCGTAAGGTATTGCACGTTTACAGAGAAGTAGTGCTTGAAGTCGATGATAGATGGGACAATGGGCAAATCTTGGGGAAACTCCAAGTAGTGATATCTAGGGATTTCGTTGTTCTTGAGATTCCGATTTGGGGTTTTACTTGGTCTTCTTTCGAATTCCCTCATGTTGAGGTGGAGTTCGGACAAGTGTTCGCCATTATAAAAGTGCTCGGCGTTGTAAAGTGGGGCGACGAGGATGGAAAGAAGATACTTATCTTGGTTGGGTGGCTTTGGCTCACCGTAGCGGAATTTGTAATCCTGTTTTAGATCACAGTCTTGGCTAAGTATGATGACGAGGGGGAAAGTAATGGTTGATATCTCTACTATTCCGCCCTCTACGGACACATATTCAATATATGGAACATCTTTATAGATATCACCTTGCTGAATTCGCTCACTACGCTGCCGGTCAATCTTTATCATGTATTATTTTGCCTCTTATCATATGGCGCTGAGGTTTGGATAATCCATATTTATGACCGTCGGTTTTGGTTTCATCCACGTAATCTGTACTTGTGGATTCCTCTGGTAGAGGGCATGTTGTTCCGCCATCGGAGATATATTCTTCTGAGGGATCTTTATCTTTCGACATTCATTTTTGCTCGCAATTTGTCAGTGATTGAGTTTTCGAATAAATGCTCTATTCCCTCGTGGAAAATAGGTAAACTCTGGTGAATATCCTCTTTTGTAAGCAGCCCGGTCGTATATGCATCATAGTCTAGAATAAAGAGTTTTCTCTTGATGGGGGCTGGATAATCAGGATTTTGCATGCCATATTGAAATCGAAGAGTAAAATCGCCGAAATTAAGTTCAAGGTTATGGAAAGCTCTGATGATCTTTGTCTTATCTGATGGGACATTGAAAATAGACAAGAGATCCCGATTCAAGTAGGCATTCCATCTGAATATATTAGAACCAGGAATATCTAAGGTATTGATATACCTCAGGCCTAAACGCCTCACTTGTAATTCGCTGAAAGTGTCAAACAAGGAGTCAACGACCGCAATGAAATGAGTAGTCAAATCGTCAAAGGATTTATAAACAGTGAATTCAACAAACATATGCTCTTGGTTAATAAGCAACCGCTTGTCTCTTTCTTTTCCATGAAAGTTCCATTCTTTTGTGGTGGTTTCCTTTCGCTCAAGTCGGTCAAGTTGATGCCCAATAAGAAACTCGATACCCTTGATCTCTTTTGGTTCAGGCACAGGAAAGTACTTTATGCTTGTTGCGACCACATCCGGAGATAGTTCCTCTTTCAAAGAGTTGAGGCGACTTAGGAAATCGATCCTAGCAATAACACACGTAAGGTAGTTTTTTATGTAATTGTTTCCCATTGGAGCTCCTTTCTGAGTGAATTGACGACATACACATTTAGTAATCCTGCCTAAACAATGCCCAGTTCTATAATGTCGGGCGTTGGTTGTGTATAACTACCCAACAATTAATTATACGGAATAAATTCTGCATATCCAAATATTTCATAACCTTTTGCAAATCTTGTGGATTGCTTAATTCTAGCATGTATATAGTAGCTGTCAACCCCATTGGAACCTTAATTGCATAATCACTCATTATCTACCTGCCAGACCATTTCCCTCTCAAGAGTTGCGATTACATTCCGCACGGGCAGCGATTCATGACGTGGTATACTTTCTCAGCTCGTCAAAGTTAGTTCAAAGGGGATGGATTTTGCTGCATTGCATTCCAACGATAACCGACGATGGCTGGACTGACTAGGAAACAAGCAAAGGAGGTCATAGAAACATACCTTGCTCAGCATCCCAATGCTACATCCCCTGAAATAGGGAAAGTCCTTGGAGTTAGCAAGCAAAGAGCACATCAATTGCTCAAGTTGGTAAAAGGTGCTGATACTCCTCTAACAGACCGTGAGCTTGTGATTCTGCGTTACGTGGCTATGGGCAATACCAATAAGGAGATAGGTAAAACTCTAAACCTTGATGAGCAGACTATAAAGAACGAAGTCACCGTTATCCTCGCCAAGCTTAGTGCCAATAACAGGGCTCACGCCGTGGCCTTGGCAATGCAGCAGGGGCTTATCTCGCTGGACGAGCTAAAACCAGCTAGGACTACATAAAATAGCTATTCCTTCTACGGCGTCTTCTATTTAGGGCTGGGTGAGTGTATAATTTGGTTTAGGTAGCCCATCAGCAGATTTGGAGTGAGGTTACGGCAAGAGGCAAAATAAGCTAAAGGAGGCTTATCAATGGCTACTAACTTGAGGGCTGATATTCGGAGGCAGGAGAATAAGACCAAGGTTAAAGGCCCTAGTTGGCCCCACATCAGGTGGTCTATACTGCCCAATGTCATTTCTTGGGGCAGTTGGATAATTCTGACCGGTGTTTTGAACAATTTGACGAACTGTTCATTCGGTTTAGCTTTCTCCATCTTGGTATATAGTGGGAAGGTAAGGAAGAGTGGAGGATATTCTGTAGGAACCGATCCGTGATTGAAATTGTTCATATCAACGTCTTATAATAAATAATCAATTGGCAGGAAGTCTGTCCATCGTGGGGGGTGGCAATTAGGTGGTGCTATGACTGACATTGCAGGCCAACTGCCGGAAGATTATTCACGGAGGTCAAAATGGCTAAAAGGATCAAGATATTCTGCAATGCTTGTGGCGAGCCGACGACTCACGAACGTAGGATAATTGACGGGAAAGAACAGTATGTATGCCTTATGTGCGAGGCAGGCAGGTCCCGTACTAAAGAAGACGCCGAAAGGATCAGGCAAACGAGAAAAGGCTGGGGGTCTCGCGTGGACTAGCTTACCCCTATGCTGTGTTCACATTCCTTCCGAAATGGTATACTCTGGCTAGCGATAGGTACTCACAAGCAGATTCCAAAGCTAGTAAGGCATGACAATGGGGCACTTGCCAATAGTGAACCAATCAACAGTAACTGACGTCATCCGAGACGGTTTTGCATCCACGCGGGGAAATCTAAAGGAAGAAAAAAACTGGGTAAAAACCACGGCTGACATCTTTTCAGATATGCTCACAAATAGGAAAGGCGATCCTATTTTTCCTTGGATAATAAAGGAAAAAGGTCGTCCTGGTATTGGTTTCAAGTACATCTTCACGGTTGCGGGTCCCCCGGTGTTCGTTCCCGGGGAGGAGTATCCAGTAAAGGTTCCACTGGAAAGGACCGGTTTGGAGTACCCTAATGCATTGCCTGAGGCCGATGCTCTTGACCTGTGGGACCCAAAATTGCTATGGAATGCGATCGGGAAGAAATCGCTAGGACGGGGAAGAAGTTATACGCATCAGACGCCAATGGAAGACCAGAGACTACGCGGTCTTCTCGATTCTAGAAATCCAGGAGGCCCTAAGAAAATAACCCTTGGCAATGCATCATACAAAAGCGTTCCACTTAAGATTGACCCTTCTCAAGACAGCTGGGATACTACGCTAAAGCGGCATCTGAAATCATTACGTGACTATGACAGGCTATCCTCTCTTGACTTGACGGGCGTACCTTGGCGATCCGATGACATCTTCTACGCTGAGAAAGTCCTAGAAGCTTGGATAATGGAGAATATTGATAGGCCGTCTGGAACCAAGTTCCGTGAGAACGTGTTGGAACCGAACTTGGAGATAGAATGGTTTGCAAATTACTTGCCCTTTGGAGTGTCCGGAGGCAATGTTGACGTGGTTGTAATACAGTCGAGCAGATTGCGTAAGGTGGTCCCGGTGATCGAGCTCAAGGTTGGGAAAAGGTCACTGAAAGACTTTAAGGCTGATGCGAGGCAAGTAAACAATTACTGTAAATTTATTACGGATGCTTTCAACGCCTATGGTGAAAGGGTTGAAGTCAAGGGTGTCCTGATTTCAGGTCCCTCTCGACAACTAAGTGGTTCTGAGGCGACTGAGGTTCTGACTTCAGGTGTGAAATGGGTCAACTATGATATTGACGATGCGAATAGAGTTAATTTCAAATCAGCCTTGTCTGACCCTATTGAACCGTGAATACAAGAGTATCGTGACGAGGAGTTGACGATGATTTGTCCATATTGCGGAAATGTTGATGACAGGGTTCCGGTACCTGAACTAGCTAAGACAAGGGTTCACCTCGGTGCTTGCTCGAAATGTGGCAAGGAAGTCTGGGCAATTCCAACGCAAAAGAGATCTGAAAAAAGTCAACTTGCCACTGTGGAGGAGGGTGAAAGGAGAGAGGAAATTCTAGTTAAAACCTACTTGGAACACGAGGGCGGCGTTAAGAGCAAGAAGAGAAGATCTGCAGATGATATTGATAGGGAAGTCTTTGACCAGGATGGAAACTTGATCTACTTTCTCGAGGTGAAGGAAAGATCAAACAGTCTGAACGCTTATGACAAGACCAAATTCCCGTTTGCCAAGATAGAGTCGGGGAAGAAACTGATAGAAGAGACAGGTTTGCCCGTGTACATAGTTCTGAAATTCATTGATTGTTGGGCTCTTCATCGCTTAGTATTAGAGTTAGATTATGAGAAAGGCAAGGAGCCCTTCGCACCAAGGTACAGACCGTGGCAGCGTTCAAAGACGAGACAGGTGCCAGTTATGATTCCTGTTGAGAGCTTGGAGATTTTAGCTTGGCACGATCTTTGCGAAGAGGTTAGCTGACAAGAGGAAAGGTATTACGAGCCTAACAAGTAACTGGCCGGGAATTTAGGTGGTGTTCAAGAGATGGTCGAAATAAATAACGAATCCCTTGGTATGTCAGCAGAGAAAGTGATATGTGACTTGTGTGGATTGGATGCATCTGAAATAGTTCATAGAAGCGTTCCTACTCTAGAAAGAAGATTGACACCGATCATACGAGAGGCGCTGCTTAAACTTCCACGCCTCGTCAAGTACATAGGCACCGAGAGAGGTTCACGGGGTAGTCAGAGCAAGAGTACTATTGACTTCATAACCGAGCAAAATGAGACCCTTTCCGTCAAAACAACGATGAACTCTAGCTTCAAGCTTTGTCCTTCTGAATGTGGCCAACCTGGGAATGACACATTTGACTTGTATTTTGGGCATCTCTATGATGGCAAAATAGACTATGAAAAGTTCAAGAGGGTAGTATTATCCAAAGTGGAACAGATGCTTCCGATTTATCTTGAGCACCTTTTTGACTGCGACTATCTACTCCTTGTTCATATTAACTCCCCTGATGATGGCTACCACATTTTCACGAAGAAAGAGGTACGACCATTCCAGTGGGAACGGAGCCGTTTTTCCTTCACCAAGCCGTCAACCAAAGAATGGACCGAAAGCAACACCGTCAAGTACGATGGAGTATCAATTGGCGAGTTTCAGGCACACCATCACAGGAATTCCTACAAGTTCAGGTTCCAAATACTCAACCTAGCAAAGGTTATATCAGTAGCACTGCGCTCTAGATGACGGTGAGACAGTAGATGGTATACCGACGTGGTCGATTACGTCTTTCTTAAGAAATACTGGCAATATCTATTGAACGTGCAGGATTGACAAGACGGACTGTCTCTAGTACAAACCATACTTGAATGATCAATCATTGCCCAAATGAATTTCTTGTGGTTATCTCCTACTAGCAACGAGGACAGGAACTCGTCTTCATCTGTAGATATGGTTCTAACGTTCTTGATCTTAAAATTGAATATTCTCTCCAGCAATCTTTTGATGTTTTCGTCCACTGGGATCACTTTCGTGCCATAATGAATGGCTAGAGTGGACCTGGAAATATATTGGCCAACGCCGAACGTCTTTCGAAATGACTGCTCGTCTGTGACTCTTTCCCTAAACGTACCTGCAGCAACATTCTTCAACATCTTGGCCCTTCTATTTTGGAGCCCAAGCGGCTGGAGGATTCTTGTCAGGTCTTCGATCGAGCTTTTTTCCAGAGATCTCTTGTTGGGATAAATGCTGAAGAATTTCGGATAGAAATTGTTGATCGTCTCGGCCCTCGTTTTCCATAGCAATATCTCGGACACCAAGGCCTTATACAATGACTGGTTTCCTTTTCTCCAAGGGAATTGCCTTCCGTTAGTATCATACCAGCGCAGAAGGTCCCTGTTGAATTTGTACTGAGTGTTCATTTTCCCCCAAGCTTTTTCTCACGGCAAGTCCAATAGCCTTGCCCAACAATGGAGGCACGGCATTTCCTACTTGAACTTGCTGCCACTTCTTCGCACCGCAAAAGATGAAATCATCGGGAAAGGATTGTAGTCTAGCCATCTCTCTAACGGTTAGAACTCTTGGTAGCTTCGGATGTATGTTGACCCCTCCGTGATTCTCCTTTATGGTGCAAGAAGGCTTGTCCCATGGGCATTTTTTCCAGGCATCCGAATAGTTGTCATACAAGCTCTTTCCTTCTGGCACCCTCATCAATCTCTCTTGCATCTCCGACAAATGGCGCGTCACCTCGTGGTTGAAGGCTTTGTTGTCCGGATGGCCTATCAGATCCCCTATGGCATCGCTCGTGGTCCGGTATTGTTCCGGAGTCAGCAAGGGCAATGGGTGGTAGTTCTTCTTTCCAATGTTATTCCCTATGAATATCACCCTTTTGCGAAGTTGCGGAACGTAGTAATCGGCGCCATTCAGTACAGTCACGTTGACGCTGTAACCCAGCTCTCGTAGGTCGTTAATTATCTTTTCTTCCACTTTTCCGTGTAGCATTGACCTCAGCCCGATGACATTCTCCATAAGAACGAACTTCGGTGTGAGATGGCCGATTATTTCCACCATTTCCCTGTACAGTGAATTTCGCTCGTCCTCCACTACACGGTAACCGCTCATACTGAAGCCCTGACACGGGAATCCCCCGCATATTAAGTCGACAGAACCCACACCAATACTCGCCTTAACCAGCCTGTATACTTCTTGCTTTGTCTCAAGTTCGCGAATATCCCCGTCTATTACTGGATGGCGGAAGTTATTCCTGTAAGTTTCTACAGCGGTTCTTTCAAATTCGACTGCGAGTATTCCTCTAAAACCCGCCAGTTCCAACCCGAGAGAAAGACCGCCAGCACCTGAGAACAAATCAATATAGTTATATTTCTCACTGAGCTTCTCATTCCAGGCGTCGGCTATATCTATCCAGTTTACGGCATCGACTTTATTGCTGCTATTTGTTGGAAATCTTCTTGCCTCGTTTGCAGGCCTTGCCACCGTGGACTCACCAAAAAAGCTATATTGGAGTGCTTCAATCGGCTGTTTCACATTATCACGATTTTCCCCGGTGCTGACCCAGTTCTGGAAATCCTCTTCTTCAATACGCCATTGATTCCCAATTCTGCAAGCCTTTAACTTTCCGTTCGCGATCTGTCTTCGAACGGTCTTCTGACTAATGTTGCAAATTTCCGATATCTCGATTATGCTATAAAACTTTACCATCGAATTGCGCCTTTGGAAATCACTATCCTTGTCCATATTTGGCCACTGGTGTCTAGTTTATATGGTGAAATTTGCCTTGTCAATAACAACTCCTTTCTCTTAACCTTGTTAAACCTATTATAACCTATTACCGTTGATTTGTCAATACCTTTTGCAACCAATATTGACATATTACTACCTTTTATCTTATAATGAACTGTGAGGTAAGGAAATGCCAGCTAAAGGTGAATTTTTATCATTGAAAGAATCCCAAGATTTACTGGGTGTGAGCAAAACTAAAATGTGGAGCCTAGTCAAGTTAGGTGTTCTAAAAACCTACGAAGATTCTCTCGATAAGCGTAAGAAGTTAGTGCGGAAAGAGGATGTTGAGAAGCTCAAACAACCCCGACCAAGAACTGGTTAATCTGTTGGTTCTTGATAAACGGGGTGTGATTGAACAGAATAGCGTTTCGTCTAATGGTTGTAGTTGTGAACTAGTGATCCAGGTTTTCTACAGTTCTCATTTAATGTGCCAGGAGTGTATGACAGTCAGCTTGCCCCCTATCGTAGCGGATGCTATCATTCGGTAACGATGGAGAATTGAACGACCAAAGGCAGGAAGGGGGTCCCATGGGAGTGGTAGACTTTAAGGAGATTCCTTCAGCAAAAGGAGGAGAAGTTGGCCAAGATTCGTGGCAATTCTTTGCCCGTGACTTTTTCTCGACTTTAAAGCTTGAGGTGGAAGAAGGTCCGGACCGCGGTCCAGATTGGGGTAGGGATCTAGTTGTTGTTGAGAAACGAACTGGCGTCCTTGCTGCTGGACACCACAAGTGGCTAGTAAGCTGCAAGCACTTTGCGCATTCTGGCAAAGCTGTATATGACAAGGATGAGGTCGACATTCTAGGCCGAGTGCGAAAATTCGGAGCGGATGGATTCATCGGGTTCTATTCTACGCTACCTAGTTCCACACTTGCCAGAACTTTGGATAGTCTTAAGGCAGAAATCAAAGTGCTTGTTTATGATTCAGCACTCATCGAGCGAACCCTAACTAATAACACTGGGCTAAAAGAAGTCTTCCGTAGTTATCTTCCCGCTAGCTTTAAGAGGTGGGAATGCGAACAAAAGGCTCCTTATGAGATTGCGGATTCTTACTCCCCACTGCGCTGCAATGTATGTGGAAAGGATCTACTCACAGACCACGGTGGAATAGTTGGTTTTGTTGAGGAACGGACAGATGAAGGAACCATTCGCATCGTCGACATTTATTGGGCGTGTTATGGGAGATGTGACAGAATACTTGAGGTACGGGCTGAGAAACGAGGGCTCATCACTGGTTGGGATGACATATCAGACCTAGCGATTCCTCTCGTATTCATGAAATGGCTCATGGGTCATATGAACAGTTTACGAGCAGGGGCTCCGGAATATACCGATGAAGCTTTTGAAAAACTCAAGCAGTTCACCCTAGGTGTCGCTCAAATAGTAGTGCGTGGGACGTCAGAAGAACAGAGAAGACGTATAGAAGACCTAGGAAGTATACCATCTGCGCTTGGCGGTCTAGGTTAGACACCCATATCGAAGAACCGTTCAACTGATAGGCGTCTCCCGGGAGCTGAGCCTCCACCAGAATAGAGTTCAGCCCCAAACTTGCTGTAAGTCGCGATTGTACAATAGGGCGTATTGTTAGGCGCATCATAGCCTGAGCAAATTTCTTCTTTTCCCAAAGGGCAATTTTTCGACAAAACGACACAAAAGGCTTGACATCTTGTAAGGGTGATATGCTATAATCTTATCAGAGGTAAGCAGCAAGGGATAAGGAAACCAAGATGACAGAGTTTCGTTACCAAAGGTTTGGACAAAGGCTTAAGGAATGGCGGGAGAGCCTTCGGCCACCAGTTACCCAGCGGGACCTAGCCAAGCTGGTTGGGGTGAGCGACGGGTTCATCGCGCATATTGAAATAGGCAGAACGTTGCCCGGGAAGGAGACCTTGAAGGCCCTGGCAAAGGCTCTAGGGATACCTGAAACGCAGATGTTTAAGGAGGCGGGATACCTGAGCGATACCGTCCCTACCGATGAGGAACTCATAGACGACCCTGAGCTAAGGCTTTTCTTCCGTGATGAGTGGAAACACCTTAGCGACGATGAGAAGGAGTGGTTTAAGGGATTTGTGAGGATGATAAAGGAGCGGCGAAAAGAGAAACAAGGGTAAAAACTTTGGGGGGGTTGCGATGTCTGGCAAAGCGGTAGCAAGGCGAATTAGGAAAACGTTTGAGACTAACGACCCTGAGGTTATTGCCGAAAAAGAAGGGTTGGAAGTGATGGCTGTTTACTTGCCCCAGAGGTGGTGGGACATTTTGCTGTGGGAGTTCGTGGCTATAAGGGATGATATACCGCTTCCGTGGCGAAGGTGGTGTTTGGCTCACTGCCTGGGGCATCATTTCATGCACCATGGAAATCAACTCAGGCTGAAGGACCGGGATACTCTTATACATAAGCGGAGATTGCAAGAGGCGGAAGCGGAGTCCTTCGCCGCCTGGCTGCTCATTCCTGAAGAGGAACTTGGGGCGTTGAAACAGACTGAGGGGGAGAATCTCGATATATGGAAGGTGGCTGAGCACTTTAATGTTCCTGTCGAGATGGTGCCTTTCAGACTGGGACTGGGTGACAATCCGTATTTGAAGTCTACTGGGTGGTAATTTAGGTAGATAAGATGGACTCAGAAGATAAAAGGGTTGCTATTTATGCTAGGGTATCCACCGAGATGCAGGCGGAGGAGGAGCTCCCTATAACAGGGCAGGTTGAGGAATGCCAGAGATTTGCTGCGTCTAAGGGATGGGAAGTGGTTGCCATTTATAAAGATGAAGGCTATACCGGCCGTAATATTCAGAGGCCGGCGTTTTCAGAGATGCTTTCTGTTGCCAAACAGAAGCCAAGACCATTCGATAAGGTTGTTACTTGGAAGGGCAGCCGCATAGCACGAAATGTTCAGGACCGACTGGCTTGCCAAGCCTTATTACAGAAACAAGGCATTGCCATTGTGTCGCCAAACGAGCCTGAGTTTGAAGGTGCAACAAAAGTGCTCATGGTACCCATTATGGCTGCCATAGATGAATACCAGAGCTACCTCATAGGGGAAGACACCCTGAGGGGACTCAAGACTTTAGCCAGACAGGGCTACAGTGCTGGTGGCAGACCACCTAGAGGTTATAGGACAGTTAGGGAAGTTGTGGGCTTAAAGAAAAGCGGCGAGCCTAGATTTCGCACAAAATGGGAGCCTGACCCCGAATGGAAAGATAAGGCGCTAAAGGCTTTTCAAATGCTAGCTGAGGGCCGTAGCTCTGATGAGATTATGAGGGAGACCGGGGTTATAAAGGATAAATCGGGAATGAGTACTTATTTCCGAAATCCTACATTTATTGGGGAGCGTGTTTTCAATGTTCACCGCAGGAAAGGTGGACGAATCGTCAAATTCGCGCTTGATGATCCAGAAGTTATTAGAGTTCCCAATGCCCATGAAGCCATTGTGCCTCGGGAATTATTCGACAGGGTACAAGCCATATTAGATAAGCGAAGGCCTCAGCCAGGACAGATTAGAGCCAGGAAACACGATTTTATCCTGTCTGGAGTCCTATGGTGCGCCAGGCATGATTGTCCCATGACAGGCTTTGGAAATAAGGAACGCCGGTATTATGCTTGCGAGTCTTATCGGCGAGGTGGTAGAAAGGAATCTGATTGCCGGTTGCTCAAGAAAGAGCCATTGGAAAACTTTGTAGTGGATATCGTCAAAGAGAAAATATTTACCCACGAGCGGGTAAAAGAGGCGCTGACTGAGCTAAACGAGGTAAGACGGAGGGAGGGGAGGCAGATGCTTGTGGAAGTATCTCAACTGCGGAAGGAGATACGCCAAGTAGAGAGGGAATTGGAGAATTTTTACAAAGCCATTGGTGAAGGGATACCAGCTCGGAATTTGGCTAAACCTATTGAGGAAAGAACGAACAGGAAAGCTGACTTAGAAAAAGAGCTGGATAACATTAGAAGGAAAAAGCCAGAAATCCTCCAGGAGATTGCTATTGATGATGAGGCAATCGAGGCAATCCGAGGTCGCAGCCTAGAATTGCTGGATTCTGAAGATCCCGCCACTAAGCGAGTATTCGTTAGAACCTACATAGAGAAGATAAAAGTAACTGGCGACTCCATAACCATTTTCTTTAGTTTTAAGGAGCCGCCAGCAAGTAGCCAAGAACTGGTAGCGGGGGTTGGATTTGAACCAACGACCTCCGGGTTATGAGCCCGACGAGCTTCCACTGCTCTACCCCGCGACAAAAACCCACAAAAAACTGCGATTTCTGTGGCAACTATATAAAAGGTTTTGTGCTCAGCCTGATGTAAGTCAAGGCCTCGGCCATTAGTACGGCTTAGCTAAACGGATTACTCCGCTTACACACGCCGCCTATCAAGCAAGTAGTCTACTTGCGGCCTTACCCGGTTAACCCGGTGGGAGATCTTATCTTGGGGTGGGCTTCGCACTTAGATGCTTTCAGCGCTTATCCCCTCCAGACTTGGCTACCCAGCACTGCTGCTGGCGCAACAACTGGCACACCAGAGGTCTGTCCCTCCTGATCCTCTCGTACTGAGGAGAGCTCCCCTCAAATCTCCAGCGCCCACGACGGATAGAGACCAACCTGTCTCACGACGGTTTGAACCCAGCTCGCGTACCGCTTTAATGGGCGAACAGCCCAACCCTTGGGACCTTCTCCAGCCCCAGGATGCGATGAGCCGACATCGAGGTGCCAAACCTTGCCGTCGATATGAACTCTTGGGCAAGATAAGCCTGTTATCCCTGGCGTAGCTTTTATCCGATAAGCCACGGCCCTTCCACACGGGGCCGTGGGATCACTTTGCCCGACTTTCGTCTCTGCTCGACTTGTAGGTCTCACAGTTAAGCTCCCTTATGCCAATGCACTCAATACACGATTTCCATCCGTGCTGAGGGAACCTTTGGACGCCTCCGTTACCTTTTAGGAGGCAACCGCCCCAGTCAAACTACCCACCAGACATTGTCCCCGCCTTACAGCGGGTTAGAACCAAAACTGAACAAGAGTGGTATTTCACCGTTGGCTCCACCGAGGCTGACGCCCCAGCTTCTTAGCCTCCCACCTATCCTACACATGCTCAGCCTAAGTTCAATGCCAAGCTATAGTAAAGCTGCCAGGGTCTTTTTGTCCTGTCGCGGGTAGAGGGCATCTGCACCCCCATTGCAATTTCACCGAGACCCTCGTTGAGACAGCGCCCAAGTCGTTACACCATTCGTGCAGGTCGGAACTTACCCGACAAGGGATTTCGCTACCTTAGGACCGTTATAGTTACGGCCGCCGTTCACCAGGGCTTCAGTTCAAGGCTTCGAATGTCACCATCCTAACCTCTCCCCTTAACCTTCTGGCACCGGGCAGGTATCAGCCCCTATATTTCAGCTTTTTCGCTTTAGCAGAGACCTATGTTTTTGTTAAACAGTCGCTTGGGCCAATTTTGTGTCCCCGCCTTCTCAGACGGGCCCCCTTCTCCCAAAGTTACGGGGTAAAATTGCCGAGTTCCTTAACGAGGGTTCTCTCGAACACCTTGGGACTCTTATCCCCACCTACCAGTGGCGGTTTGCGGTACAGGCGCTTAGCATTTTAGCAACGAGGCTTTTCTTGACAGTGTAGGCTCAGTTGAGTTATCTCGGGTTGCCCCTCAAATTCTCCCTCCCCTTAGCTTAATATCAGGGTGGATTTGCCTGCCCTGATGCACCTTGAGTTGGGAACACACCATGTCCATTAGGCATGCTCAACCTACCTTCCTGTGTCCCCCCTTTGCCTTAAAACAAAGGCTAAGCGGTATGGGAATATTAACCCATTGTCCATCGCCTACCCCATTAGGGTTTGGCTTAGGCCTGACTAACCCTATGCCGATTGACGTTGCATAGGAAACCTTAGGTTTACGGTGGGCATGGTTTTCACATGCCTTTACGCTACTCATACCGACATTCTCACTTGTCATAGCTCCACTATGGCTCACGCCACGGCTTCTCAGCTTTGACAACGCTCCCCTACCCATTGCCTTAAAGGCAATGCCATAGCTTCGGTAACAGACTTAAGCCCCGTTAAATTGTCGGTGCAGCATCACTCGACCAGTGAGCTATTACGCACTCTTTAAAGGATAGCTGCTTCTGAGCTAACCTCCTGGCTGTTTTAGCAACACCACTTCCTTTCCCACTTAGCCTGTATTTAGGGACCTTAGCTGATGGTCTGGGCTGTTTCCCTCTCGACTATGGAGCTTATCCTCCACAGTCTCACTCCCAGGATTACATTTATGGCATTTGCAGTTTGGTTGAACACGGAAACCTCACGGTCCCAAGCCCATCCAGAGCTCTACCTCCATAAATTACTTCCTGAGGCTGCACCTAAATGCATTTCGGGGAGAACCAGCTATCTCCGAGTTCGATTGGCATTTCACCTGCACTACCCACAGCTCATCCTAGAGTTTTGCCTCACTCACAAGTTCGAGCCTCCACTCAATTTTACTTGAGCTTCACTCTGGCCATGGGTAGATCACTCGGTTTCGGGTCTGATCCATGCGACCTGCTCAGCTAAGCTGAGCCGCGCCCTATTCGGACTTGCTTTCGCTTCGGCTCCGCAACTAAGTTGCTTAACCTAGCCGCATAAATCAACTCGTCGGTTCATTCTCCAATAGGCACGCCATTAGTCCGCCGAAACGAACCTCTGACTGCTTGTAGGCATAGGGTTTCAGATTCTATTTCACTCCCCTCCCGGGGTGCTTTTCACCTTTCCCTCACGGTACTGGTTCACTATCGGTCATCAGCAGTATTTAGCCTTGGAGGGTGGTCCCCCCAGCTTCCCACAGGATTCCACGTGTCCCGTGGTACTCAAGAACACAAGCAGAGACTTCACTCTTTTCGCCTACCGGACTCTCACCTTCTATGGTTGCCCTTTCCAGAAGCATTTGGCTAAGATGAAGTTTTGTAACTCTGTAGCAGACCTCGGAATCTGCTCCCTGTGCCTTACAACCCCAAGATAGCTTAGGATCCAAGTCCACTTAGCTACCTTGGTTTGGGCTCCTCCCCTTTCGTTCGCCACTACTTAGGGAATCTCTTTTGATTTCTCTTCCTCGGGTTACTTAGATGTTTCAGTTCACCCGGTTCCCCCTCGCTTAAAGCGAGTGCTTGGGTTTCACCCAAGCGGATTGCTCCATTCGGGAATCCCCAGCTAAGCTAGCTAGACAGCTCACTGAGGCTTTTCGCAGTCTTGCCGCGCCCTTCTTCGGCCACTGATGCCAAGGCATCCACCCTACGCCCTTTTTCCCTTGACTTACATCAGACTGAACACAGAACCTATTCAATTTTTAAGGTACTGAATATGACTGGTAACAAAACAAACATTATACATTACCATGTTACCCAATGTCAAATAAAGCTAGATTTGGCTTGGCTATTTATCTTGGTGCTATTAAATATTATACTAGTTCGGGCTTTCTCAAAGCAAATTTGCCTGGTTATGAAACAAAAACAAATTTTCGGTCTTAACCCCAATGTGTTTTTCCTGGGCTTGGTCAGCTTTCTCACCGACGTTAGCAGTGAGATGATTTTCCCTATCTTCTCCTTGTTTTTGTTCAATGTGCTTCATACACCCACCACGATTATTGGCTTGATTGAAGGAGCAGCGGGAAGCATAGCTTCTCTAGCTAGAATCTTCAGCGGCTGGCTCAGCGATAAGTTGGGAAAAAGAAAAGGGCTGACTATTCTGGGTTACGGACTATCTACCCTCGCCAAGCCTTTCATGTATATCGCCACAACCTGGGGTATAGCCTTCGGGGTGAGGTTTGCCGATAGAGTGGGCAAGGGTGTTCGCACCGCTCCCCGCGATGCTTTAGTAGCCGATTCTCTAACACCTGAGCAACGAGGCAAGGGCTTTGGCCTCCATCGTACCATGGATACCTTCGGGGCTGCTGTGGGCATCATCTCAGCGGTAATTGTTGTCCTCCTATGCCAGGGCAAGGACTGGGCACTTACCAGAGGCAGCTACCAGCAACTGGTGTTAATCGGTGTTATCCCGGCGGTGCTGGCTTTATTTGTGTTTTTCTTCGTTCGAGAGCCTAAAAAGGAAACACCAAGCGGTGCCCCCCCTAAAGCCAAACCTGGTGGTTTGCTCTCTGGCTTTGATAGACGATTCAAAATTTTCCTGGGCATCATTTTCTTGTTTACTTTGGGCAACTCCAGCGATGCCTTCCTTGTCCTTCGAGCACAGAACCTGGGCAATCCTGTCCTCTACATACTTCTAATGCTGGTGTTGTTCAATCTTATCTATGCCTCTATATCCACACCAGCAGGCATGCTATCAGACAAGCTGGGCAGAAAGAGAGTCATCCTATCTGGCTGGCTAATTTATGCCCTGGTTTATCTTGGCTTTGCCCTGGCTTCGCCAGAAGCTTCATGGCAATTATGGCTCCTGTTCGGTCTTTACGGAGTTTACTATGGATTAGCTGAGGGGGTAGCCCGTGCCTTTGTCGCTGACTTAGTGCCTGCGGAGAAGAGAGGAACCGCCTATGGCCTTTTCCACGGTGTAGTAGGGATTACCTTACTCCCCGCAAGCCTTATTGCCGGCTGGCTATGGCAAGTCGTTAACCCAGCAGCTCCCTTCTTATTTGGCTCCGCTCTGGCTTTCCTGGCCATGATAGGACTACTGGTGCTAATCAAGGAGTGAATTTGAGCAGTTGCCACAGCGAGACACGGGGCTTAGCCACTGCCGATAAGAAGCCTTTGGATGCTGGCCCAGCCATAATCCGGCTAAGAAGCCTTGTGGCGCCTTCACCTATGACCTAGGGTGAGTGTTCTATGACATCCAGCTAGATAATGTTACCGGTGTGGAAAGTCTTGCGATTGAATTCCGCCCAGCAGTCGAAGATAAAGCCATTTACCACTGGAATGGGGAAAACCGGAGGTCCGCTCTGACCAAGGCTACAATGAAGCGTTAGGATGTATATGGGTATGGCAGTTATAGCTGGCGTGGCTGTAGTTTTAAGGCGCTGCAGGGTTTAGAGCTAAGGTTCAAACCAAACAAAAAGAGAGGGATAAGTCCTGTAACGGGCTCGCCCTCCTGGTTAAATTGTAACTGCTTTGACTGGCACTCCAGTGCCAGACTTGCTACAATCTCGGCAAAGAGGATACGTTAATCATTTCAACAAACACAATGAGATATTTTACCGCCAAACTGCTAACCATCATCTTAATCGCCTCCTTCCTGCTCTTATTTTCCTGCGCCCAGCCTGCCTCTCAGCCCGCTATCCCACCAGCCAGCCCACCAAACGATGCCGCCACTCCATCAAGTGATTTGCCCAAGGCAGTCATCATAGACCAGCTCTGTGTCCTTCAACCAAACCAGGCTTTCCTGAACCAGATAACTCAGGAGCTTGAGGACTACGGCTTTGAGGTAGACCTTTATCAGGGCGATGAGATTACTGTGGACCTCTATCGAAACCTGCCAAGCCTGGATTACAAGCTAATTATCTTCCGTGCCCACTCTGGCTTACTTAGCGGCCAGGGGGAAGTAGTTAATAAGACCTCCCTGTTTACCAACGAGCCATACAGCGAAACCAAGCACATCAAAGAACAGTTGAGCGACCAGCTAGCCAGGGCAAGGATTGATAAGAACCATCCCTACGTTTTCAGCATAAGAGATAAATTCATCACCCAGAGTATGAAGGGAGAATTCAACAACACGGTAATCATAATGATGGGCTGCTCCTGCCTTCATATTGAAGACCTGGCACGGGCTTTTATTGACCAAGGTGCCTCAGCTTACCTTGCCTGGGACGCCACTGTAGACTTGGGCTATGTAGACAAAGCTACTCCCTACTTAATGGAACAATTGTGTGCCAATAACCTCACTGTAAAGAAGGCGGTAAGCAATACCATGAACACTATAGGTCCAGATCCACTATACGGCGCCAGGCTCAAATATTTCCCACCACAAAGCGGTGATAAAACACTGGAAGAACTACTTAACCTCCAGGGTGCAGCTTCCTGAGCACTTCCCTAACACCAGATTGCCACGCCTCCGGCTCGCAATGACAAGAAGCGAAGGGCTTACAAGGACACATTGAGATATCTATTCCAGAATCATATTATCTATCAATCTCGTTCTGCCTACCCTGACAGCTAAGGAGGCCAGAGCCAGTCGGTCAATCACATCTAGCTCTTCCAAAGTATCGGCATCGGCGATGCTTACATAGTCAACTTTGGCTAGAGGCTCCTTCTCGATAAGTGATTTCATTCCGTACCGAATCTTGTCGGCGTCTTTTTCTCCGCCTTGCCATAATTGCCTGGCTAGGGAGAGCGCCCTAAATAGAACAGTGGCTGCTTGGCGCTCCTTAGGACTGAGATAGGTATTGCGGCTGCTCATAGCCAAGCCATCGCTTTCCCTGACTGTAGGCACAACTACAATCTCTACCATCATATTAAGGTCAGCCACCATCCTCTTGATAACAATTGCTTGCTGGGCATCCTTCTGCCCAAAGTAAGCTTTAGTGGGCTGGACAATGTTAAATAGCTTAGCTACCACTGTAGCCACCCCCCTGAAATGCCCCGGGCGTGAGGCTCCCTCAAGACGCTCGGTCACTTTCTCCACATCCCCCCAGGTGCTAAACTCAGATAGATACATCTCTTCCTCAGAAGGCACAAAGACAATATCCGTTTTCTCTTTCTCCAATAGCTTCAAATCACGGTCGAGGTCTCGCGGATAAGTGCCAAGATCTTCGCTGGGGCCAAACTGGGTGGGATTGACAAAAATGCTAACCACAACGATAGCATTTTCCGCTCTGGCATGTTTCACCAGAGCTAAATGACCTTCGTGAAGATAGCCCATGGTGGGCACAAAGCCAACTGAGCCAGTGAGGCAGCGCCTTAATTCCCTTAGCTCGGCGATTGTTTTTACTACTTGCACTTTCACCCTCGCCTTAATCCTCTCATGTAATGAAGTCTCTTTTCCTTACAAGAGAGGAGGCACTGAAGTAGTGCGGTGGATTCATAATGGTCCTCTCTCCCCTCGCGGGAGAGAGTTAGAGTGAGGGGGGATACAGAAGCGGCTTGTAGGGTTGGGGCTTGTCCCCGACCGAGGCGGAGATGAACTCCGCCACTACGGTCAGAATGACGGGAGGAATCGGCGATTGTTCTTATTACTTGCATACTGTTAGCTGTCAGCTATCAGCCATTAGCTGTTTAAGGATGCTTTCATCCATAGTATAGCTCTGTTCCACAGTGGGGAAACTAACAGACTTAACTTCAGCTACATAATCATAGACAGCGGCCTTTATTTCTTCAGCCAATTTGGCATACCGCTTAGCATGTTTCGGCACAAAATCAGTGTAAAGACCCAGAATATCGCTAATCACTTGAACCTGACCATCGCAATCAGATCCAGCTCCAATACCAATGGTGGGAATACCTACTCTCTGAGTAATCAGCTTGGAAAGAGGCGCTGGAACACATTCCAAAACGATAGCGAAAGCACCAGCTCCCGCCAAAACTTGAGCATCTTTAAGTAGCTTCTTAGCTACCTCTGGCGTTTTCCCTTGCACCTTAAAGCCACCTAGCTGATGTATGGATTGTGGAGTAAACCCGATATGCCCCATAACTGGTATGCCACAATCAACAATACGCTTCACCGATTCAGCAACAACCTGGCCCCCCTCCAGTTTGACTGCCTGCGCTCCGCCTTCCTGGATGAAGCGCCCAGCATTATATAAAGCCTCAGAGATACTGACATGGTAGGTCATGAAAGGCATATCTCCTACCACCAAGGCTTTCTTAGTACCCCTGACCACAGCTTTTGTGTGGTGTAGCATCTCTTCCATAGTCACCGGTATAGTTGACTCATAACCTAACATCACCATCCCCAGGCTATCACCAACCAATATCAAGGGCACACCAGCCTCGTCAACCATCTTGGCAGTTATATAATCGTAGGCAGTAAGCATAGGTATCTTTTCCTGCCTTTGCTTCATTTCTTTTATTTCGCTGATGGTAACTCGCATTCCTTCACTCCTTCCCTAAAAATTAAAAGTCAAAGATAAAAAATCAAAGTGACAACTCAAAATGTAAAACTTTTTAAACTTTGCTCTGTATTTTTGCATTTTGCATTTTAATCTTTTATTTACATTTCCCGTCCAGGGAGAGGGACTATAGGTGAGAGCTCGATGACCCTATTTTTCTCATCTACATAAACCACAGTTGGCTCCATAGCTATAGCCTCAACATCGGGAAGCTGGCAATAAGAAAGGATGATAATCATATCTCCTTTAGCCACGAGTCTGGCGGCAGCACCATTAATCCCAATCACTCCTGAATTTGCCTCGCCCTTAATAGCATAAGTGCTAAACCGAGCTCCATTATTAATGTTCAGCACTTCCACTCGCTCAAAAGGTAAGATGTCGCCTGCCTCCATGAGCACTTTATCAATGGTAATGCTACCTTCATAATCTAAATTAACCTGACTAACTCGGGCTCGGTGGATTTTACTTTTCAGCATGGTTCTCACTTTTTTATCTCCCTTCTTTGTCATTCTGAGCGCAGTGAAGAATCTCTAAAGCTTTTAGACCCTCCGCGGTGTCCATCCTGAGCAAGATTCTTCGGGTGCTGTCCCTTCGCTCCACTCAGGGCTTCGGCTAACCCCTCAGAATGACAGGAAGCGAAGGGCCCGGGGTGGCTAAACAAAGTCCTTAATTCTTGCGCTTTGCTTTCATCAATCCTACCTTTGGCTAAAGCAATGGGAATGGTTTGAAACCCTAAATCTTTATAGGTAGTTAGCAATGAAGAGTTTTTAGCCTCAAGTGCATTTAGATGCTTGCTTATGGTGCCTAAG
>Ga0209979_1001611_pt1 | contig 24082 bp, 18 predicted proteins | sample AnhtaG_FD_183114 | JGI IMG/M metagenome (GOLD analysis project Ga0209979, IMG submission 183114) | Deep subsurface microbial communities from Anholt, Denmark to uncover new lineages of life (NeLLi) - Anholt_01485 metaG (SPAdes) (version 2) | ecosystem: Environmental > Aquatic > Marine > Oceanic...
CACAGTCCCAAAAGGAGACTGTGGGTGCCATGGTATACAGATAAACCAAAAATACAAAGACGAATACTAATAGCGATAACCAGAAGTTTAAAGGGTCTTTTCTATACCAGCGGATAACGCCTGAACTCATTTTACCTCCAGTTTTAATCTAAAGGTATAAAAAAATAGGTCGATTAATAAAATACAAACAAAACCTTAAAAGTCAAGGAAAGGTTATATGCTTATCTGGTGTGGAGTCCTTTTTTTCTTAGGGATGGCGGCTTTTTTAGACAGCCTTTTTGCCTTCGGAGAAATCTTCAGGAAGATAAACTCGGTTTTCTTTATGCTGGTCTCCTTGGGCCTTCTGGTTAGAACCAGTACCAAGATGAAGATGAGGCAAATAGAAGGGTATATAGAAAAGATAAAAAGGCTGGAGGAAGAGGTAAATATCCTCAAGGAGAAGGTCAAGGTATTCTAATTTAACTTCCTTGGGTTAGTCTTTTCAATTTTTCCCTGACCTCCTGAGCATAAAGGGAAAAGGGGAATTTTTTTAAAAAAAGCTCATAGGTCCGTTTAGCTTTTTTTGTCTCCTTTAAGTTCTCCAGATAGATATCCCCTATAGATTTCAATGCCAAAGGCAGATAAAGGCTTTGAGGGAATTTATCTATCAGGGATTGATATTCTGAGATGGAGGCTTTGAAATCCTTCTTCTGACGTAGAAGAGACGATTTTTCCATCCAGGCGGCATCAGATAAAGTTGAAACGTTAGCCTGAATAATCTTCTGCAAAAGCTTTTCTCCCTGAGGAAAATTACCTTGATAGATAAGAAGCAAAGCATTAGAGAAGTCTTTTAAAAAAGGGCGGTTCAAGCCTAAATTATCTTTTATAAGATTAAGCCTTTCCAGGCTATTGTTCACGAACATACCCCTGGGAAAATCGTTCAATAGCCTGTGGTAAGATTCTAAGGCTTTCTCAATATCACCTTGATAGAAATATATCTCTGCCAGGTGGAAATTGAGCTCCTCATATACTGATTGAGCTAAGGGGTCTTTAAGACTTTTTTGGTAATGGAAAAGGGCGCTGTCCAACTGATCTTTTAGAAGATAACACTCCCCCAATTTAATTAAGGCTCCCGGGTAAGGGGTGGTCTCTTTTAAAAGAATGATTTTTCTATACCAGATCAGAGCATCTTCTTTTTTATTCAGATTGTCAAGATAGACCCTTCCCATCTGGAAGTAAGCTTGAGCCTGAATCTCTCTGATCGGATAGTCCTGCGTTATTTTCTGATAGGTGATCAGTGCTTCAGTATATTTCCCCAGACCTATTAGTGAAGAAGCGGAAAGAAAACGGGACTGAATTACACATTCTATTCCCTGGCAGATGTCCTCTAAGTATCGGCTTGTTTTTAAAGAGAGCTCATAAGCCTCTTTTTTGAGGCAGGTCTGGGTGAAAAGGAGCAGGTCTTCCCCTTTTGAATCAGAGAGAAGGTCTGAGGTCTTGAAGAGCTCAAAAGCCTGGTTTAAGGCTCCTTTTTTTAGCATAAGATCGCCATAAAGTTTATAGCCTAAACTTTTTTTGGGCTCGAGTTTGATTACTTTTTTTAGTCCCTTTTCGAGCTCCTCTATTTTTTCTTCTGATTCGATTAACCGCATAATCTTTCTCTCCACCTCTCCATATTTAGAGGTATCCTCTTTTGCCCAAGCAAAATGGTATTGGATAGCTAAAGCATAATCCCCGGAGACCTCATAAAGCTCAGCCAGCTCCTTTAACAAAAGAGGCTGGTTACCTAATTTTTTGATTCCGAACTTATAGGTCTCAATTGCTTTTTTTTGCTCTCTGTTTAAAAGATAGGTAACAGCTACCAAATGATAGGATTCCACTGAATCAGAAGCGATGTGCAGGGCTTTTTTAAAAGATTCTTCAGCTAAAGGTTTTTGTCCTGTTTTCAGATAGAGGTCCCCCAACTGAGCCCAGACAATCCAATCTTCAGTATATTTTTTAAGCCAGATTTTAAGATGTTCTTCGAGCTGGGGATAAGATTTGGTGTCCAGATAAGCTTTGGAAAGAAGGTGAAAAATCGGCTGATTTTCCGGGGAAAGGTCTTTTAACTTTTCTAATATTCCTATAGCCTCAGAAGACCTTCCCGCAGTGAGCAGTTTTTGAGCTAAATCTAAATCCTGATTGAAAGCTCCCCTATCCTGAGAGTAAGAAAAAGAAAAAAGGAGAAAGATGTAAAAAAAAGAAGTAAAAAGATAGGTCCACGTTCGTGCGGGAATTGTCCGCCTTAGGCGGACCGCACGTAACTGGTTCGGGAAATCCAATTCCCGAACCAACTTATAAAAAGTACGGTAAACTTTTTTTGACATAACTTTTAGTTAAAATTATATCTCAAGAATAATTTGCAAGAGCTCTGAAAAACTTGTTTTGTGCGAATGCATCTTGAGACAGGGCTGGTCCGCCTCTGGCGGGATGCCAGGTCAGTCCGCCTAAGGCGGATTGGCAAGCACTGGAACTCTTTTTAACATATTTCATATATAGAAGAGATTCATTGACTAAAACGAAACTTCAGGTCACTTTCTTTCTGACTCGGATAATGCTTTGAAATATTCTTTGATCGCTTCTTCATATTCTTTAGGATAGGTCTCAGAAGAAAGCCTTTGAACCCTTTCTTTTTCCTTCTGGCTTAAGGCTCCGATATCCGGAGGGAGTTGAGAGGGGCTTTTTCTGAAGATATCCTCTCCTATCTCAGCTTTTCTCCTCTGGGAGTAATCCCTTTTGACTAAAGACTTCTCTGAATCTAAAAGCCGGGAGAGGATTTTCTTCTGTATTTCTATGGTTTTCTGGCCTACTTTCAGCCTTTCAAAATCAGCCACCACCTTCTCCATCTCACTTGCGATCTCTTCTAAGCTGCCCAAAATCCGGGAACGGCTGCCCAGCTCTCGATTGAGCTTTTCCAGGCTTTTCTTTAAAGCTTCTTGCTCTGCGGCTAACCGGGCTAAGGCGGCCTGCTGTTCTAAGGAATACTGACCCAAATCTGAAAACTCTAAGGTCTGGGTATTTATGCCTGTCTGTTTCTGGCAGAAACCCTGAAGCTGCTGGAAAAGCTCTTCTGAACCTGAGCCGGAGCAGGACTTCTCAACATTCTCCATACCCTCTAAAAGCAGTTTAGCGGCCTGATTAAGCTTATAAAGCGATTCGAACTGAAAAGCTAAGGATCGGTTCCCATCCATCTGCTCTAACTTTCCGAGAGCCTGAAGCATATTGGTAAAAGCCAAAGCTAACTCTTTCCCTAAATCCGGATTTATATAAAATGTTTTAAGAGAAAGCTCCTTTAAGTCCTTTCCCACCTGATTTAGACCCTCCACTAACTTCTGCTCTTCAGTGGCTAATTTTCTCAAACCTGATTCTCTGGGTTGGAAAGTTTTTGTTTCTTCAAACAACCTCTCCTGGGAGGTGGAAAGGTAAAGAAGGTCTTGCAAAGATTTTCGCATATGAGCTAAGATCTTTTCTTTATTCCCTTGCCGCATTTTCTCTAAGGTCGCTTTGAAGTCCTGGCTAAGCTTATCCAATTTATTTGCACAAAGCTCTCCCGATTTTAGACTTTCCTTCCTTTTTTCTTGTTGCAGGCTCTGGCTGGTCTTTTCCATATCTTTTTTAACACCAGATTCTTCCACAGAACTTAAGAGTTCTTCCATCTCCTCTGGAGAGAGAAGAGGGGTCTCCAGCATCAAATCCTTTAGCTCTTTTAAGTTTTCCTCTAAACCTTCGGTTTTTGCTTTCAAATTCTCTTCTTTGTCTGAGATAGAACTTAACTCTTCTTTTTTGGCTTTTTCTATCTCTTCATTTATCTTTTTTTGCATCTGGGTTAAACTCTCCGCCAGTTTGACCAAATTCTCCATCTTTTGCTCTATTTGCATCCGCTTGAGCAAAGCTATAGTTCGCTCCAGCTTCTTTAAAAGCTCCTCTGTGGTTAGATTCAGGTTCTGGAGGGCTTCTCTGACCTTTTCCCTATCCAGAGATTCTAAAGCCTCCTGCAATTTTCTCATAGCCTCTTTAAGTTCAGGTGGAGCTACCTCCTCGAAAAGCTTTCTCAACTCAGCTATCTTCTCTAACATCTCCAAGGAGGCTAAATTGGTTTCCTCGATTTTAGCGCAGGTTTTACCTACTTCCTCCCCTAATCTCTTAAGATTTTCGGCTAAGCTTTGCTGTTTTTGCAGGAGTGCCTCCATCTCCTTTCTTTTCTCCCAGCTTAGCTGGGTTGCTTTTTCCTCCGGGGTGGTGCTTTGCATAAAAAGGTCGTTAGAGAGCTCTTCTAATCTTTTTTTCAGCTCCTTTTGTTCGATAAGATTTCTTTCAAGGTAAGATAGCTGATCTTCTCTTTGCTCCTCTATCTCTCCAATTATCTCCTCCAAGGTTGGATGGCGGAGGTTGTAACTTGAGCTTACACTTTTTTTTGGTCCGGAAAAGTTATCATTATCGTAAAGCTCAACCCAATATCTGACCACGTCTCCGGGCATAACCCCTATTTCAGACAGATCCCAGAGATAATCAGAGTGCAGTTCTCCGGCAAGTTTTTCCTGGTAGGGAAGTTTAAAGCTTCTGGTTTCTTTTTCCTTTGAAAGAAACTTATAGACCAGTATCAAATTAGTGAATCCAAAATCGTCTGAGCCCCTGACAAGTATTGGAAGCTGCATATCCTCAGTTAAATCATAGTCTGTGCCTGGCTGGAGTATTTCCACTTCTGGATAGAGATCATCTTTTACGGTTATCTTATATTCAATCGGGTCTGGATTTTTATTCCCGGACTTATCTTCAACCTCTATATGATAAAAATCATCTTTTCTTACCAGAATCTCACCTATGGCTTTTTTACCCTCGATTTTCATCTCTACTCTGTCCGATTTTGGATCCATAGGACTCGAATCTGAAAATATTAAAACACCCTTGGAAAGCTCCTTATTTGATTCTGCTTCAATTTTTACTTTCGTTCCAGCTAAAACCTCGATATTCCCATCATTTAAGTCTAAGACCAGAGGTTTTAACTGGGTATATTTCGGATAGTTAAAATAAAGCTTCAAGTTGATTATTCTGGGTTTGTCAACAACAGTTAGTTTGTATTCCTCACTTTTAATCCCTTCAGCTTTAGCATAATAATGGATGTCTCTTTTTACCTGCTTGAAGATATATTCGAAATCATACCCCGGGTCCACTTTGAGAGAATCCTGGGATTGAACCTTTCTCCCTAACATCTTGACCTTATCCAATCTCTCCTCATTCCATTCCCCACTCTTATTTCTCCAGTAGAAATTAACTCTACGAGGCTTTTTTCCTGAAGCCTTGATTTCAATTTTCACATCTGAATATTTTAAAACCTCAGCATTCCCTGGAGAAATTTCGAAAAAGAATTTCTGCGGCACCTCAATTTCAGTTAAGGGATGGGAAAAAAGATATAGGGAGCGATTAAAATTACCGGGGGAAAGAAGGGTAAAGATCAAAGTTAAACCCAACAAGCCGAAACCTACCTGAGAGATTTTGCGGAGAGGTTTTTTATCCACCACTTCTTTGAAATCAAGCTCCTTGGAAACCATATCTGCCTGCTCAATTATTTTCTCAATCATCTGGGTAGAATACCCTTCTGGGTTTTTCTCTAAATGCCGGTAAAGCTGTAAGGCTCCAATCAATCTATTTTTTAGCTGAGGGAATTTTTTCTCGATTTTTACGGCTAAATCCTCTAAGCTGGGCTTATAGAGAAGTGGTTTCAAGAAAAAATAAGAGAAGGCAATAGATAAAGCTAAAAAGAAAATCCCCCAGAGACTTACCCTTACGAAAACCGGAAGGATAAATCCGCTAAAAATAGATAATATGAAACTGAAGAGAAGATAAGCTAAGATAACGGAGAGAATGAAAAAAAGCCCGTAGAATAAACGGTTTTGGGTATGGTATCCCCTTAAGGAATTAAGCCGGGAGATTAAATTTAGATAGCTTGTCTCAAGATGCATTCGCAAAGGTTTCATTTTCTTCTAAACAAAAATTAGTTTCTATATTATTAATACGTAATTGAAAAGGCTTAATTTTAGAGTTATGTCAAAAGCTGCTCCTAATATTTCTGTTATGTGTAAATTGTAGCGTTGCCACTCCTATCCTACGGATCCGTTCCCAGGATGGCAACGAATTTTCATTTTGGTAGCCGCAGGCTTCAGCCTGCGAAATCTGAAATTGCGCAACCTAAAGGTTGCGGCTACCACTTCTAACCTTTTTCTGACACACAAGGAACGGGGGCACCATTTGACCCATCTTGAGGGCAAGATGGGTATACAGGTTTTGTATAACAGTATCCCCGCCTTGCCCTCAAGGCGGGGTTATGTTCTACCCACGTTGAGGGCAACGTGGGGTTACCGTAAGATTCATCACTCAAAATTTTGCTTGTGAGTTTCCTTATAGTGTTCCATTCTTTCCTTAATCAAATTCCAGTCCAAACCCTCAAAGAAACTTTTGTAATTGTCCTTTAACCACTCATAATAATCATCTTCTGTATAAAGGCAAAAGGCTTCTATCAAATCATTAGTTTTAATCTCTTTGGGAATTTGGATTTCGTTTTCCTCAAATCTTTCTTCCAAAAATTCCTGCACTACATCTCTATCGAGCATTTTCCCTCCCTTTAAGATTTGCATGCCTTTAATTATAGTCTTCTTTGCTTGTATTTATGTACTATACAAGACATTACGAATTAAGTTTAGGAACATATTTCTCAAGAATATCCTTGATAATTTTTCTTTCGATCTTTAACACTATCTCTCTTAGCTGAGTTATCACTATATGTTCAGGATTTTGTTGATTTATTACACTTTCAACTTGTGGATAAAGTTGTGCTATACTCTCAGTTTCTTCTGGATAGTCGGCTTTTCGTAACTCAGTATATTGTTGAAAGTTTATGGCATTATCTCTCCAGTCTGATAGATAATAACTTATAGCACTGACAAAATTTATTAAACTTTCTATTCTTTTGAAGAGTGGCAAGTACTTCTTCATTCTAAAGAACTTATCCGTTTTTTCACCTATTGGGAAAACATCAGATTGAACTTGGAAAATGATGAAATTGTAGTATAACTCATATAAGCTTTTAGCAGGATGATAACCTCCATTAGGACGTGTATTAAGTCTAATTTCAACTCGATTACGCATGATTTCTACAGATAGCCCCATATAAAGAATCCAATAAACATTAGTAGCTAAGTATAGAAAAGCTTGATGACCTTCTTTTTTTCTATCATTGATGTAAAAACCCAGACTGCGTTTAAAATGTATTTCTTGATTCAATAGAATATTATCTCCGATTCTATAATTAAAGAACTGAACATCACTTATTCTCTGCTCAACGCTATCAGTATACTTCGATGCTCTTACAAAACCTATTTTATCATATATTAACTCATCTAATTTATCTAAATATTGACAATTTGCCAATGGTTGAAGACAATCAACCCAATTTGGCGGTGAATCATCAATCAATTCTTTGGTTTTAGCTTGTTTTAAACAGTTCATTCCCTTTTTCATATTATTTAGGTACTCTGCTTTTAAGTCAGGCAATGCTAGTTCGAACTTAAAAGGAAGTGTTATAACTTTTCCTTTTAATGATGAAGGTATCTTATCAGGATAGTATTCAAGTTTATCTAAATATATCTGAAAGGCATTTGGATCCAGCAGAACCAATATTAACTCTTTGTTCCTCCTTGCCGCATCCCAAAAGATGTCCCGAATGTAATCGTCTCTAAAAGAATAACCTACTACGATAACATATTTGCAACTTTCTGATTGGAGTTTATTCTTCAAAGTAAGTAAGTTTTCTAATAATGGCTCTGCATATTCCCATTTACGCATCGGATATAGCATCAAAGACTCTGCTTTCTCGCCTGTCAATAATTCTATTTTCTCATTATCACTTTTAATAAGTGACTTAACAAAACTCCCACTACTCGTCTTATACCAAGTAATTGAACCGTGAAGCTTATAAAGGCGAATATCTATGTTAAAAGCTGAGAAAACGCTTGGATTCCACTCTACTTCAAATCCATCTCTATAACTTTTTTTATACAAATTGCAAAACTGTTCAATACATATGTCATAATTTACCGAGAAAATGTCTAAGGGGTGATATTCTTCAATGAAACCAAGAAAAGGCTCAAGATATTTTATTTTTTCCTCAGAAACTATTGTTTTTTGTTTTACAAAATTTTTTATCTTGTCTAAGAGAGTAGATATTTTTGACTGGTAATCTTCTAATAAGAACTTTTTGATTTCGTAGAACTGCAACAGAGCTTCATCATCTTTTCTGGTAAACTTGTCCAAAGTCTCCATCAATAATTCAATGTCGATTCTTGGATATTCTCCTCTAGATTTCTTCCATTCAATAAGCTTAGATTCTATAAATTCTATGGTTTTTCTTTCGTTTTCATTTAAGTAATCTTTAAATTCTTTTACAAAGGTATATGTATCTGGAACACCTGCAAATACTGAAGCTCCTGCTCCTAAAAAGAAAACTACTTCTGAGGAAGTTTCTTTTGGTTCTTCAATCATTTATTTTACTCCTCTTACATAATATAATATTTAACCTTTAAAAGGTCTAATTCTCCAACACCCAAGTTATTATATTCACTCCCATCTTCAGGGCGGTTTCCCTTTTTTCCGGGGGGTCTTGGTGGACCTGGGGGTCTTCCCAGCCATCGGCGATGTCTGATTCGTATACGTAAAATACTACTAACCTTTGTTCATGGAATATCCCGAATCCCTGAGCAGGTTTTCCGTCGTGCTTGTGGATTTTGGGCAGTCCGTTGGGGAAATCATAATAAGATCGGTAAATCCCATGATTAAAGGGGAGCTCAACCAATTCTTTTTCCGGGAAGATTTTTTTTATTTCTCTTCTGAAAGCTTTGTTTAAGCCATAGGAGTCGTTGGCGAACAAAAAGCCTCCGTGAACAAGATAATTCCTTAGCCTGTTTACCTCCTCCTCGGAAAATTTTATATTTCCGTGTCCGGTTAGAAATAAGAAAGGATAATTGAAAAGCTCCTTGTCCATTATGCTCACCCTGACCTCATTTTCATCTACCGGTAGATTGGTGTTCTCCTTTAAAAACTTAAGCATATTGGGAATAGCAGAGGAGCCCCAGTACCAATCTCCACCGCCTCCGTATTTCAAACGAGCAATGGTAAAGCCTGAAGGGTCTTTTTCAACTTCAGAGGAAAAGCCTTGGAATTCACCCATGGGTTGAGCGAAAAGGGAGGAATTGTCTATGTTAACCTTAAGGTTTTTATCCCTCAGGGATGGATTTATCATGAAAAAGATAAAAATTAAGAAAAACAAAAATGTTGAGATATTTAAATTTTTTTGGAACATTAAAAATCTCCTCAGGTTTTGACTTTAAAACCTTTTGAATAGAACAGAAAGATTTACAGTCCTACGGATCCGTACCCGGAATAAAATCTATGTTATCCGGTTTAAAAGTCAATAATTATCTTGATTCTTTTGGGGGCGGTAACCACAATAATCTTTGAAGGTTGACGCAAATTGCTAAGTTGGTTTGGGAAATCCAATTCCCAAACCGATTCTGTGCGGGAATTCCCCGGAACGGGTCTTGACGACAATTCCCGCACGAACGAATAAAAAGGTTGTTGGTCAGCAGACCACTAATTGTGTCATTGCGAGGAGCCCATTTGGACGACGAAGCAATTCATATAGATTAAACGGATTGCTTCACCTTCGGCTCGCAATGACAGCCGCTTTATTTCGAGGTGCGTCCCGTTGGCGGGCTTAGCCTCACTTTGGCGACCCTGAAAGAAGCACATTTCGAGCATCAATTCCCACACGAGATAATCTATAGACCCATGTTGCCCCCAATATGGGTCAATCATTTGAGAGGCGTAGCCGAGCCTTCAGGGCTCGGCAGAGGTCTAATCCGCCTTAGGTGGACTGCTAGGCGAGATCAGCAATCCCGAAATGAGTCACTTATTTTTTTTCAATAGCTATCTTCTTTTTCAAATCATACAGGCAGGTCTCTGGATCTTTTATCCCCTCCAGGCAGAAAAGGTGGCGATAGTTTCTTTTCATCTTCAAGTCCTCTTCACTTACATCCAGCAAAATCCCCTTATCACAGGCAAAACATTTTTCCGGCTGGGCATCAAACTCAGTCCCAGTTTTCCTGGCAACCAAAGCCTCACCCAAATCCCATACCAGATTATCTGAATAGGTATTCTTATAATCTTTCCGGGTAACCTCTATTTCTCTGGGGCTATAAAAAACTATTCTCCCTCGATCTGTTTTTAATCTTGCCCAGAAATCTATTTTGTCCCCGGAGATGAAAGGGTGCTCCTTTTGAGTTTTTGTGGAGATGTTCAGATAGAAATAATCATTGAAGAACACTCTATCGATATAACCTGATTTGAAACTGACCAAAAATCCTAAGAAATTCATCCGTTCTTTTTTATAGAAAATGGTTTTTCTGAAATGAGGTACGATTGAATTTATCACCCCACCCACATTTACCCTTTTCTCCAAAAGCTCAGCTAACCAGTTATCATAATCCTCCAACTCCCTCTGGAAAATTTTGTATCCCTTTTCGGAAAGCATAATCTCCGGCTGGTAGCAAAGCTTCTCCTCAAAATAATATTTACAGGAAAAACAGCTTTTTCCCACATGTTTGAACTTCTTAGGACAACTATTCCCTTTGTTTAGCAATCTGCATTTCCACTGAAAATAGACACATCCCTGGGGAAAACATTTTTTCTCTTTAAGGACATGATAGACTGAGACGTTCTTCTCAAATTTGAAATGGGACTTATGCCCGCATCTGAAGACATCTTCTCTTTTGTGCTGATTGATCAAGGTCTTCTGCATAAGCTTAATTCCTGTTTTTAAGCCACTTAAATTTTATACGTTAATTCACCAAATTGAAAGAGAAAAATATCCGGTTAAATAAAAGCAGAAAATCATTTTCTTTACTTTGAACAATTTTTTTGTTGACAATAAAAAGTCCTGAAGATAATTTTAGAAACGTGAGGAGAAAAGAAGAATCCAAGTTAGATAGTTTGGAAGAAAAATTTAAAGCCTTAGCCAATTCGGGGAGTAAAGGGATCAAGGCTTTGTATCGAGGTTTAAATACAGTTCGCAACGATCTTGCCGAGTTATCTAACCTTTCTCCAGCTAAGCTTTCTACATCCTTTGAGAAGATGATTCAGGGAATAGATGATCTGGATAAAAGGCTTTCAACTTTGGAGAATTCTTTGGAGGAAGGTCTTAATCGAACAGGGGAGGAATATCAAAAGCTCAAAAAAGAATCTGAGGAGAAAGAAGAGGAAAGGAAGATTTACCAAATCTTATATGAGCTTTCCACGATAATCTATGCAGAAAGAGATGTTAACCTTCTTTTAGAGGCGGTGCTGGATTCGGTTATGGAGATCTTTTCAGTTGATAAAGGGTTCTTAGAGGTGTACGATGAGAATAAGAACTTGAAGTTAAGGCTGGCTAAGGATAGACGAAAAAAGGTTTTGGAGGAGAGTGAGGAAAAGACCAAATCTGAGGTGATAGAGACAGTTCTTTCCACGGGCAACAATATTTTAATTCAGCAGTTGATCTATAGAGAAATCGAAGAGAAGGAGGATTGGAGGAAGGGGACAAAATCTCTTCTCTGTATCCCTCTTAAATCCAGAGAAGATGTCTTGGGGGTGATCTACTTAGAGGACAGTCGGGAAGGAGAATCATTTACCCCCGGAGATATAGAGCTTTTAAGTTCTTTAGCTGAGAGAACCTCGGTGGCTTTAGAGAATAATTTTCTTTTCATGGAGCTGAAGGAATCTGAGGAGAAGTTAATGGCAGATCTGAGGGAGAAGTTCAAATTCGATGAGATCTTGGGCAATAGCCCCCAGATGGTTGAGGTTTTGAAGACTGTGGCGGATATAGCAGATACTGAGGCTACGGTATTGATCGAAGGCGAAAGCGGAACGGGCAAAGAGCTCTTAGCCCGAGCCATTCATTTCAACTCCAGCCGTTCCCGAAAACCTTTTGTGCCCATAAATTGTGCAGCTATTCCGGAGACCCTTTTGGAATCAGAGCTTTTTGGTTATGAGAAAGGGGCATTCACCGGGGCGACCCAGAGAAAGTTAGGGAAATTCGAGGTGGCTAATGGTGGGACTATCTTCTTAGATGAGATCGGAGAGATGAACCCACTTCTTCAGGTAAAGATTTTACGTTTTCTGCAGTCGCACGAATTTGAGCCTTTAGGTTCCAACAAGGTGAAAAGGTCGGATGTGAGGATAATTTCAGCTACCAATAAAGACCTTTTCGCCCTGGTCAAAGAAAATAATTTCAGAGAGGACCTCTATTATCGGATAAATGTTATAAACCTTCAGCTTCCTCCTTTAAGGGAGAGGAAGTTAGATATTGCCCCATTAGTTGAAAACTTTGTCCAGAAATTTGCTAAGAAATCTGACAAGCAGATCAAAGGAATAGAGCCAGAGGCTTTAAATATTCTTTCCCGATATGGATTTCCCGGGAATATCAGAGAGTTAGAGAATATCATAGAACGAGCGGTGATATTAGCTAAAGGGGAAGGGATAACCAAAGAGGATTTACCAAAATATATCTTCAATGGTTCAGGGATAGATCCGGGAATTAAAGTTGCCCAAAATTATCAGGAGCTAAAATCTTTAAGAAAGAAGGTGGTGGAGGAGGTGGAAAAAAATTTCTTAGAAAACCTTCTCCAGAGAAATCAGAATAATATCTCGCAAGCGGCTAAAGAGGCTGATATGCACCGGGTGGAGTTGCAGAGGCTTTTAAAAAAATATAAATGATTTTCCTCTATTCTCAACTTAATAATTTAAAAATATTTTTTGCCTGATTAACTCCTGCCTTTATTCACCTTAAGGAAAAGTGCAGATCTTTTAGTTTGCTCGAGGAATTGCTCCACTTAGTTTTTATAAAACAATCCATCTAACAAAACAGTTTGTATACCCTCAAAAAATCTATTTAAAATCGATTTAGTCGTTTTCTGCAACACTATAGTTTTTTTGTAACATTTTTGTTACATAATATAAAACTCCGTTAATATAGCCTTTTCATTATCAAGACATTAGCAAGTTGCAACAATAACGTTGCACAAAGAGTAGAATAAAACATCTTGCGTTATTTATAATGTGTTGATTTACAACAACTTAATGATCCGGAGATAACTGGCACGATAATTGCAAGTCTATAATCTATAAGGTATTATAGTGAATGGACAGCAAATCATAAAAAGAGAAGGAGATGTCATTAAAAGAGCTTCAAGAACAGATATTAGAAGCCGCCTTAGAAGTTCATAAAAATATGGGGTTAGGGTTTCAGGAGTCAGCCTATAGTCAGGCTTTAGCTTATGAGTTTGATTTAAGAAAGATAGAATATGAGAGAAAGAAAAATATTAAGCTTTCCTATAAGGGAAGTGTAGCCGGAGAATACAATTTAGAGTTCGTGGTAAAGAACAACGTCATAGTAATGATAAAAGCCGGGGAACCGATGAATGAATCAGATGAAACCAAGATGAGAAGTTTTCTAAAAGCAACCAAGCTCCCCTTAGGGATGTTGATAAATTTTGGCAAGGAGACCTTAGAAGTAAAAAATATCAATAGGTAGTTGGCAGAAATTTGAAGTAAGAGCCAACTTTTCACCCTATCCTTGGAAGGAGGTGAAACTTAAAATGCCGGCAAAGAAAAAGGCAACCAAGAAGGCTAAGGTTAAAAAGAAAAAGAAAAGATAAAAGCCTTTAGGTTTATTTGCGCCCAAAGGGAGTCCCGCTTTTAGCGGGACTTCTTTTTTTATTGACAAAAGAAATTTTTTTTTTATCCTGTGGATTAAGATAGCTATGTCCCGGAAAAGAAGAAAAAGAATCTGGCTCCCTCTTCTAGCAATTTTAATCTTTGCTCTTTTTCTTTTTTACCAGCAAAGCAAAAGGGTCAAACTTACTTTACTCTACTGGAGCGATTTTCACGCCGCTACTCATCCTTATCCCTCTACCGAAGAAGAGGGCGCGTCTCTTGTATCCGGGAGTGCTTATTTTGCTACTTACTTAGATTCTCTAAGAGCTCTTAATGCTAATACCATAGTGATTAATGCCGGGGATGAGTTCACCGGCGATCCACTCTCTACTTTAACTCAGGGGAAAGCTCAGATCGAGCTTTTGAATCTCTTGAACCCGGATATATTTGCATTGGGAAACCATGAATTCGATTATGGATTGGAAAATTTAAAAGAGGCTTTAAAGCTGGCACAATTTCCGGTTATCTGTGCAAATTTAGTTGACAAAAAGAAAAAAGAACCTTTTGTTCCACCTTATCTGATCCTGAATAAAGGAGAGTTAAGGATTGCCTTTATTGGCTTAATCACTGAGGGATTGGAAAAGATGCTTAAGGAATGGGGTGAGCTTGAAGTTCTTGACGCGGAGAGCACTTTAGCTTTTTATATGAATGAATTGGAAGGTAAAACCGAGCTTCAAGTTCTGGTCAGTCATATGGGAATCCAGAAAGATAAAAGCATAGCCAGAAAAGTTGGAGGCTTGGAGGTGATAATCGGTGGGCACAGCCACACTACTCTTTTCAGACCCTTAAAGGTAAATAACACCCTTATCTGTCAAGCGGGATCTCGAGGAAGATATATCGGGAAATTAGAACTTTTTTTAAATTCTAAGGGGGAGATTTTGGATTACCATAATAATTTAGTGGAGACATTTATAGCTGGAATCAAACCAGATGATTTAGTGAAGAATAAGATAGATGAGCTGGAGAAAAACTTGGGAGTAGAATTAGATCAAAGAATAGGTGAGCTTGAAACCCCCTGGATCCGAAAGGATAAAGAGGAATCTAACATTGGTAATTTTTTAGCCGATGCGATGAGAAGTTATGCTAAGGCGGATGTGGCTTTTACTAATTCCGGGGGGATCAGAAAAAATCTTAGAGCTGGTCCCATTACGGTCCGGGATATCTATGAGATCGCCCCCTTCTCTGACCATTTAGTCACCATTGAATTAACTGGAGAAGAACTCTTGAAGGTCTTAGAAAAAAACTGCAGAAAGGGGGGGATAGACATGCTTCAAGTATCCGGGATAAAATATAGTTATACTTTAGAAAGACCGTTTGGAGAGAGGGTAATTGAGGTGAAGGTAAATAAAAAAGATCTTGTTCCGAATAAAAGGTATAAAGTGGTGATAAATGATTATATCTTAGAGCACTCTAAGGATTTCTTGGGTATTCCTAAACATAACTTGAAGTATAAGTTCCTGCCAGACTTAGATCGGGAGGTTTTTATCCGGGAAGTGAAAAAAAGAGGGATCATCAATTCCAAGGTCGAGGGAAGGATAGTAAGGTTGGAAAAGATCGCGGAAAAAGTGGTGGATTTTAACCTCGAAACTGCAGAAGTTGTCCGATAGCGGATCCGTAGGAAAGGAAGATGAGCCTGTGTTCGGTAAAAGATTCCCTTATACCTGGCTAGCCTTAGGCTACGCCGCACTTATCTTGATAATCTCCTCCATCCCTGACCTTTCACCTCCTCAATTGGGTTTTGAGTTCCAAGATAAACTTTATCATTTAGTTGAATATTCTATCTTTTCAGTCCTCTTATTCTTTGCTCTGTTTAATTCCCCCAGAGATTTTCTGAGGAAAAATATTCTGATTATTGCACTGCTTATAGGGACAACATTCGCAGCCTTGGATGAGGCACATCAAAATTTAATTCCTGGAAGGTCAGCTGACATCTTAGATTTTATAGCTGATTTCTTAGGCTTAGCTCTTATTCAGTTGATTCTTTGGTTTTCTTATAGAAAAAGTTTTAGATAGGATTGACCCAGGTTGAGGGTAAAATGGGTTTGCCAATAAAAAACACAGATTGGTATTCCCGCCTTGCTCCCAAGGCGGGTAGAGGATTTAATCTTTTGTCTTGCAATAACTTAAAATGGGGGTTTTTATATTGACTTTGTTTTGATAAGATATTATCATTTTTTTAGCTTTAGAGAAGGAGAATGATGAAATTTACTACCCTTCCGGGTACTAAAGACCTTCTGCCAGAGGATGCTTCCAGATGGAGTTCTATAGAGGAGAAGATTCGGGGAATCTTGTCTTTATACAATTATAAGGAGATAAGAACCCCAATTTTTGAGCAGACTGAGCTTTTCAAAAGGAGTATTGGGCAGGATACGGATATTGTGCAGAAAGAGATGTATACTTTTCAGGATCAGGGAAAGAGGAGCCTGACTTTAAGGCCTGAAGGAACAGCTTCAATTGTTCGGGCATATCTTCAGCATAATTTAGGTGAAAAATCCCCTCTGGTCAAACTTTTCTATTTTGGTCCGATGTTTAGGCAGGAAAGACCACAGAAGGGGAGGTTAAGAGAATTCAATCAATATGGAGTGGAGGTTATCGGCTCTTTAGACCCTTTAGTGGATGCTGAACTTATCGAATTAGCTGTGCGAATAAATCGTGATTTGGGATTAGAAGGTCTAAAACTTTATCTAAACAGCATCGGGTGTAAAAATTGCCGGCAGGCTCATCGGGATGCTTTTAATAAATTTGTTAAGGATAAGATCGAGAAGTTCTGCCCGGAATGTCAGTTAAGACTTTTGCGAAACCCTTTGAGGATCTTCGACTGTAAAAACGAAAACTGCATTGAGGTTTTGAAGGATGCACCTGTGATCTTAGATTATCTAGATGATGAATGTAGCTGGCATTTTAACAAAGTACAAGCATACTTAAAACAATTAAAAATTGAGTATAAATTAGACAAAAAAATGGTCAGAGGGCTGGATTATTATACCAGAACCACTTTTGAGATAAAATCTGAAGCCTTAGGCGCGCAGGATACCTTGATCGGTGGCGGTAGGTATGACCTTTTGGTCTCTGAATTAGGTGGCAAAGATACCCCAGCCATAGGTTTTGCCGCGGGGTTAGAAAGGCTGATTTTAGTTTTAGAGATGCAGAAAAGTCTTTTGCCTCAAGACGAAAGGCTGGATCTATTTATTGCTCCATTAGGTGAGGAGGCAAAGAGTTTAGGACTAAAATTCCTTAAGGAGCTAAGGGAGAAAAAAATCAGATGTGAGCTTGACTTTCTGAACCGTAGCCTGAAAGCTCAGATGAAAGAGGCGGATCGACAAAAGGCGAAAAAAGTCTTGATCATCGGAGAGGATGAACTGAAAAAAGGAAAGGCGACTTTAAGGGATATGCAGAAAAAGGAACAGAAGGAGATTGAGTTTGAAAAATTGGTTCAGGAGTTGATTAGAGAATAGTTTGTGTCCGCCAGAGGCGGATTGGAGTGCAAACCTTTAGGTTTGCCAATTTTTGTTCTGTTAGGTCCTTGACCTGATTCGCCTCAGGCGAATCAGGAGTAGCTCCTGACACAACTCAAAAAGCAAGAATGAAGAATAAGATTAACCCGGAATTGGTGGCAAAGCTCTGGTTTGATAAATCTAAGGAGGATTTAAAATCTGCCAAGGCTATGTTAGATGCTCGCAGATTTACCTGGTGTGCTTTCATTTGTCAACAGGCTATAGAAAAATATCTAAAAGGGGTTTATGTTGAAAAGTTTAGCCGGATTCCTCCATATATTCACAGAATAGAAAGACTTTGCCGAGAGCTCGGATTAGATATCCCAGAAAAGTATTTAGATTGGATTGTCAGGATCGATAAATATTATATAGCTACAAGGTATCCTGCTTATAAAGAGGCGGTCAGTATCAAAAAGTATAAACAGGCAGAGGAAATTTATAATAAAACTAAAGAAATTTTGAAATGGCTAAAAAAAGCAACAAAAATTTAGAGATAATCAAAAGGTTTCTTATAAAAGTCAGAGAAGAGATTGATATTGACAAAGTCATCCTTTTTGGCTCCTTTGCCAGAGGGAGACAAAAGAGATGGAGCGATATCGATTTAGCTCTTATCTCGGATGATTTTAAAGGGATTGATAACTTTGAAAGATTGGTGATGCTGGGGAAGTTAGCCTGGTATGCTGATGCTACAGAAATTGAGGCTCTGGGTTATACGAAAGATGAATACAAAAATGCAACCAAGTTAGATTTTTTGGGGGAGATTAAAAGGACCGGGAAGGTTATTTATTCTAAATGATTAATCTGAAAAAACTGGAGAAAATTTGGATAATTTTAAGAATCTAAAACGCACACATACTTGCGGGGAGTTGAGAAAATCTCATTCCGGGCAGAAGGTGAGATTGAATGGCTGGGTGAATAGTTACCGGAATCATGGGGGGTTGATTTTTATTGATCTAAGGGATAGATATGGTATTACCCAGGTAGTTTTCAAGCCGGATCTGGTCGATAAAGAGAGGATGGAGCTGGCGGCCAGCTTGAGGAGTGAATTTGTAATCGGAGTTGAAGGAACTGTTTTGCAAAGACCAGAAGGGATGCGGAATAAGGAATTAGCTACCGGGGAGATCGAAGTTGTGGTTGAAAAACTGGCTATTTTCAATGAATCCAAAACCCCTCCTTTTGAGATTGTAGAGAACTCCAATGCCAGTGAAGAGCTGAGGTTGAAATACCGCTATTTAGATTTAAGGCGACCCCCTTTACAAAAGAATATTAGAATCAGACATCAGGCAACCAAAGCGGTGAGGGATTATTTAGATACTATAGGTTTTTATGAGATCGAAACTCCACTTTTAATGCGAAGTACCCCAGAAGGGGCAAGGGATTTTATTGTTCCCAGCCGGGTTAATCCGGGAAAGTTCTATGCCCTTCCTCAATCACCTCAATTGCTAAAGCAGATCTTGATGATCTCAGGGTTTGACAGATATTTTCAGATAGCCCGCTGTCTGAGGGATGAGGATTTAAGAGCAGATCGACAGATAGAGCATACCCAGATAGATATGGAGATGGCTTTTGTGACTGAGGATGATATCTTCTCAGTAGTTGAAGGGATGATGGCTTATGTTTTCAAGAGGGTTTTAAATGCAGAAATAAAGACTCCTTTTCCCAGACTAAAATTTGAAGAGGCGATGGAAAGATACGGAACGGATAAACCGGATATCAGGTTTGGAATGGAAATTATTGACCTATCAGATATAGTTAAAGACTCAGATTTTAAGGTTTTTTCTGAGACAATAAATTCTGGGGGTAAGATTAAGGGGATTAATTTCAAAGGGGGAGGATTTTTAAGCAGAAAGCAGATTGATGAATTAGAGGAGAATGCAAAAAAGTGGGGAGCTAAAGGTCTGGTCTGGATAGCCAAGTTAAAAGAGGGATTCCGCTCACCGATTATCAAATATATAAGCCAGGAAGAGCTTAATTTTATTGCAGATAGGTTAGAATTAGAGGAAGGAGATATCATATTTATAGTGGCAGATAAAGCAGATATGGTTTCATCTGTTTTGGGTAAATTAAGACTGGAGCTGGCACGTAAATATAATAAGGTGGATAAGAATAGATGGGAATTCCTCTGGATTATGGAATTTCCTCTTTTTGAATACAGTCCTGAGGAGAAAAAGATTCAAGCGATGCATAATATCGTTACCCAGCCCTTTGAGGAGGACCTGCCTAAATTGGATGAAGGGTTTAAATCCCAACTTCAACTTGATAACTTAGAACATCCCTGGAGGAAGATAAGAGCTCGGCAATATGATTTGGTATTAAATGGTGTGGAAATCGCCTCAGGTGGGATCAGGAATCATAAAAAGGATATTCAGCTAAAGATATTGAATATCTTAGGCTGGGATGATAAAAGGGCGGAAAAAGCTTTTGGGTTTCTACTGAATGCCTTAGAATATGGGTCCCCACCTCTTGGGGGGATTGCACCGGGATTAGATAGGATTGTGGCTTTAATATGCGGCTCAGAATCGATCAGGGAGGTTATCGCTTTCCCCAAGACCACTGCGGCTCAGTCCTTAATGGATGGAGCCCCGGCAGAGGTAGAGAAGGAGCAATTAAAGGAATTAGGGATAAAAATTGAAAAATCTAAAATAAAAGGAATAGGCCTACAGAAACCACTTTAGAGGCGAAAAGATTTTTTGTCATTTCCTATGGATCCAAATTCGGACTGAGGGAGCGTAGCGACTGAATCCGCCTCAGGCGGATATAGATTCTTCGCCCTAGGGGTTCAGAATGACATTGAACAGTGAAATCTTACTGAGGTCATTAGAACAACAATTTTACCTAAAGGAGGGAGTTAAAAACAGGTTTGAAGAGAAGCACGGTTAAAAAGATTAATCTGGGGGATGTGGATCAGAGGATTTTATTCGGGCAGGGGGATTCATTTTTGAGGCTGATCGAAAGCCAGTTTGATTCGAAAATCGTGGCACGGGGGGATAATATCATTTTCGAAGGAAAAGAAAAGGAAGTAAAGCAGTTAGAAGCTTTATTCAATAGCCTGATCACTCATTTAAAAAAGAATAAAGAGCTTTCAGAAAAATACCTGCTTTATGCCATCTCCTTGGTAAAGGAAGGTGAAAGTGGCTCTCTTAATGGTCTACAGGTGTCTACTCTGGTAACCTCAATTGTAACCAAAGAGAGTATTCAGCCCAGGACTGTAGGACAAAAAGATTATGTTCGGGCTATGGAGGAGTATGATATCGTCTTCTCCATAGGTCCTGCCGGGACCGGGAAGACCTATTTAGCAGTGGCTAAGGCAGTTGCCTCCTTGAAGAATAAAGAGGTGAGCCGTTTAGTCCTGGTGCGTCCAGCAGTTGAGGCCGGGGAGAGTTTAGGATTTCTCCCCGGCGATATTAGAGCCAAGGTAGATCCTTATTTACGCCCGGTCTATGATGCCTTGCATGATATGCTTTCAGCTGAGAAGATCAGGAAATTGATGGAATTAGGGATAATAGAGATTGTTCCCTTAGCCTTTATGCGTGGTCGCACCTTAAATAACGCTTATGTTATCCTGGACGAGGCTCAGAATACCACTGTTGCTCAGATGAAGATGTTTTTAACTCGCCTGGGAGTTAATTCCAAGTCGGTAATTACCGGGGATATAACCCAGATCGACTTAATGGATAGAAAAGCCTCTGGCTTGGTCCAGATTCAGAGTATCTTATCTGGAATTGAGGGGATAAAGTTTGTCTATCTCTCAGAAAGGGACGTGGTCAGGCATAGATTGGTCCAGGATATTATTAAGGCTTATGAGAAGTATGAGGCTGAAAAGGAGAGAAAGGAGTGAGGTTACACAAAAGAGTATATGAATGATCTTCTGAAATTTAAAAGGAAGCTAAAGGGGATTTTATTTCTAAATGGGGAGAGGAAGAAGGATAAAAAGCTCCTTAGTTACTTTCCACAAATCAGCTTGGGATTGGTAGTGGTTTTGTTCATAACCTTTCTTTTCCCCTTAGAGCCGCTCTTTCAAGGTCCAGAGAACCAGGAGTTGTTATTAAGTCCCTGGCAGATCCTCCTGCCTTTTTTAATCCGCTTTGTTCTGATACTTTCAGTATTTCTTTTCTTTTTGATCTTCCTCTATTTGTTGAAAAAAGAGGTGTTAGAGAGTTTCTCTCAGCTGATGATGATAGCCCTCTTGGTAGTCATAGAGATGGCATTAGCTTATTTTCTGGTTTTCAAGTGGAATTTCTCTTCCTACCTCATTCCGGTGACCCTGGGCTCGATGCTTTTGACCTTCCTTTTGGGATATGAGTTAGGGCTGATTTATAGTTTTTTTGCAGGATTTGTTTTAGGGGTCGTTTTTAATTTTGATTTTAATTTAGCTTTTATCTCAGTTGGAGCTGGAAGCGTAGCTACCTTCAGCGTTAGAGGGGTAAAAGAGAGAACCAGATTTTATCGGCCGATGCTTTATATCTCTTTAAGCTATTTAGTAATGATCTATCTTTTCGAGGTCTTAAAGGGACTGCCGGCTAACGATATATTAGAGCAGTGTGGGTATGGTATCTTCAACGGTTTTATCTCCACGGTTTTAACTATGGGACTTCTGCCGATCTTTGAATATCTGTTTGATATCACCACTGATATCACCTTGTTGGAGCTCTCGGATCTGAATAGGCCCATTTTAAAAAGATTAACCTTAGAAGCTCCGGGGACTTATCATCATAGCATAGTGGTGGGTAATTTAGCTGAGGCGGCAGCCAAGGCTCTGGGTGCAAATCCCCTTCTGGCAAGGGTAGGAGCCTATTATCATGATATAGGTAAGATCGATAAACCTGAATATTTCGTGGAGAATCAGATGGGGGTGAAAAGTAAGCACGAGAAACTTTCTCCCTCGATGAGTGCTCTGATCTTGGAATCACATATCAAAGAGGGGGTTGAATTAGCAGAGAAAGAACATCTGCCTAAAAAATTGATCCATCTAATCCGGGAGCATCATGGCACGACCCTGATGACCTATTTCTATAAAAAAGCCTTGGATAAAGGAGGCTCTAAAACCGAGGAGGCTGAATACAGGTATCCCGGTCCTAAGCCTCATTCCAAAGAGGCAGCTATCTTGATGTTAGCTGATGCAGTTGAGGCCGCCTCCCGCACCTTAGAGGACCCTAAGCCTGCCCGGATAATGAGCCTGATCAAAAAGATAATTATGGAGAAATTTGAGCAGGGTGAATTGGAGGAGTGCGAACTTACCTTAAAAGACCTCCATATTATAGAGGAGAGTTTCCTGCCTATTTTGATCGGAGTTTTCCATCTCAGGATCGATTATCCGGAGTTGGTGGAGGAAAGTTAAATGGTTTTTGTAACTGTAGAAAACATTTCCTCTGATTCAAAGATCAAGCTTGCTTCACTGGGAAATTTGGCTCAGAAAATCTTAAGAGATTTCAGAGAAAAAGGAGGGTTGAATATAATTTTTGTCTCGGATGATTATATGCGAGACTTGAATCAGAGATTTACCAGAAGGAAAGGAACGTCCGATGTCCTCTCCTTTAGTTTTTCCGAAAACGGATCCGTAGGAAAAGGAGACAAATTCCTGAGAGGTAAAAGAACCCTTTTAGGTGAGGTCTATATCTCTGTAGAAAAAGCCCGAAGGCAGGCAGAAGATTACCAGGTACCATTTGAGCAAGAATTGAGAAGATTGGTAGCCCATGGAGTTCTGCATCTTTTAGGGTATGAGCATAAAGATAAAAAAGATGAACAGAGGATGAGAAAAAAAGAAGAGGAATATATCTTTTCTTAGAAGGAATAAAAGATGAATTTAACCCGAAAGATCTTAAATCCCCTGCTTAAGCTTCTGATCAAAGTCTGTAAATATCCTTACAGATTTGGAGAGGCAAAGAAGACTCCCAGAGAGAAATTTGAGGAGGAAATAGAATCCTTAGCTGAGACTGAAGGGGAAAAAGTTCAGACCTTAGAGGAGGATGAGAAGAAGATGATCCACAGCATCTTCGAGTTGGGAGAAACAAGAGCTAAGGAGATAATGGTTCCCAGGATCGATATGGTCTGCCTAGAGGAGGGCACAACTTTAGAGGAAATTAAAGAGCTGGTGAGAAAGAGGGGACATTCTCGAATCCCTCTTTTTCGGGAATCGATCGACCAGATAATCGGGATCGTGTATGTAAAAGACCTTTTCTTAGAGGAGAAAGAACGTGTAGAGAAGGTAGATTTGACAAAGTTAGCCCGCAGAACTTATTTTGTTCCAGAGAATAAGAAGATCGATGAGCTCCTGAAGGAGATGAGGAAGGAGAAGGTGCATTTGGCTATTGTGGTGGATGAATATGGTGGCACTGCGGGTCTGGTTACCTTAGAGGATATCTTAGAGGAGATCGTGGGAGAGATAGAGGATGAGTATGATAAGGAGGAGCCCCCCATACAAAAGATAGATGAGTATAACTACAGAGTGGCGGCAAAGGTAAGCATCCACGATCTGAATGAGTTTTTAGGATTCGATTTGCCAGAAAAAGAGTTTGAGACCGTGGGTGGTTTAATCTATGATCTGGTGGGTGGGGTTCCAGAGGAGAGGAAGATGATCGAATATAAAGGATTAAGCTTTGAAGTGGAGAAGATGAAGGGACAGAGGATAGTCAGGGTTAAGGTTAAAAAACTAAAGTTGTTCTAACTGACTCTAGTTAGATTTAGCACTTGCACCACTAACTTACGCCACTAAAGTGGCTATGAACTGCAAAGGTCTAATTTCGGATCCAGAGGAAAAGTGAAAAAAGGTT
>Ga0209979_1001612_pt1 | contig 24078 bp, 20 predicted proteins | sample AnhtaG_FD_183114 | JGI IMG/M metagenome (GOLD analysis project Ga0209979, IMG submission 183114) | Deep subsurface microbial communities from Anholt, Denmark to uncover new lineages of life (NeLLi) - Anholt_01485 metaG (SPAdes) (version 2) | ecosystem: Environmental > Aquatic > Marine > Oceanic...
ATCAAAAGCAGATGTCCTTTCCCAGGTTCCTTCTATTACATTTCCATCCATAAAGAAAAAGGCCTTACCTATATCACTGGTTCCGGTTGTTCTTACTGCCATATGACCCCATTGATTAATGGGCCCTTCAATGTCTGTTATCATAACAATAACGTTATTTACTGCAATTTGCTTGCCGGTTTCATAGTCAGTATGGGGAGTACCTCCCGTAAACTTTAAATAATTATTATTTTCTCTATTATATTCAAAATCAACCCTGTAAGAGTCATAAGAAAAATTAATAGTTATGTCTGAAATATCTCCCCTATCAGAATCAACCGCATCTATTTTAAATCTTAGAGGAGATTGTCCACCTACAAGAGAATATCCATAATCTGCTGCCTCTTCTTTTAATTTTATAGTAGACATAAAAGCAGTATGCTCAGTAATATTACTTCTGCTATAGTCTCTCCAGCCTGATTTTGCATATGCTATAACGTCGCTATTTCCATCCAGGACATCCATATCTAATTTTCTTATTATATCGTAACCTTCAGGATATGTTCCCCAGAAAGTATATATGGGATCAAAACTTCTTGCTATTTCAGCATAGTATGATCTTGCGCTTCTTACCGGGCCGGTAATGTCTGCGTCATAAGAAGAATATACCGCTACATATCTTGTAACGCCTCCCTCATCTACAACCTCAAAAACCATATCGGCATAGATAAGACCTGATTGAGGCCTTGAATCAGGACTGTTTTCAATCATTACTGCAATTGGCCTGCTGTTCCATACCTCATCAGAAATTTCCAGCCCACTAAAAATATTTATATTTCCGGTTATCTCCATTCCTGCGATTTTATCTTCGTCTATTTTTTTCCCACTATCATCTTCAACTTCTTCGGAAATTTCATCGGTTTTCTCAGCGATAGGCTCCTCTTCAGAGGTTTTTCCTGTTTTACAACTGGTAAAGATTACGGTGAAAATCAGTACCACAACTAAAAAAGAAAATAGCAAAATTTTAGCAGTTTTATTTCTCCCAAAATCCAATTTAATATACCTCCACTTAGAATTATACATTTTTCTTTGTTAATAAATTTCTAACTATTATAAATATAAATATTAGAAAGTAAAATACTAATAAAAATATTAATACGACCCGGGATTGTATTTCCTCGGCATCAGATAATTCCTGATAAATGTAACAACTTCCAATATTTTCTGTGGCAATCATATTTATTTCTTTTAACTTTTTATTATTTATAAAAATATCCATTGAGCCTAAAATTTCATTTCTTTCGATGGGTAGATTTATATCATGGTATATCTTATGTTTTATGTCTACTACATCACTATTTACATTTATAAGTTTCACATAATCTATGTCAGGATATAAATCTATATTTACTCCGGTTTTTTCTCCGATATTTGCAGTTATAGATGGCTGTTTCGAATCTACAATTTTTGTGTACTCTAAATTATCATAAGCCCAGTTAAGCAGTTTTAAAACATCTTTTTCTCTCTCTTCCTTAGAACTATTTAAGATTACAGTTATAAGTTTTAAATTTTCTTTTTCTGAATAGACTGCTCTACAGAAACCAGCATTAATTGTATAACCTGTTTTTATACCTTTTATATAATCATAATTCAGGAGCTTGCTTGTATTTGTAATCTCAATTTCTTTGTCATTTATTTTAATGGTGTCTTCCCCCGTATTAACAATTTCACTGAATAATTTATTTTTCATACAATAACTGGCAATTTTAGCTAAATCTATAGCTGTTGATTTATGATGTGGAAAGTTATCGTCCAGCCCGTTTGTATTCTGAAAAAAAGATTTTTTTGCACCTATTTCTTTTGCCTTAATATTCATCAATTTTACAAAATCTTCTACATTTCCGGATACATATTCCGCTAATGCAATAGATGCATTATTATGGGAAATTATAAGCGCAGCTTTAAGCAGGTCTAATAAACTTATTTTATCACCGGTTCTAAATCTAAATGCGGAATGATTTCTTCCTGAAGCATTTTTAGAAATTTTAATGATTTCTTCAAAATTGTCTATATTTTCTATAGCAACAATTGACGAAAGCATCTTGGTAGTACTGGCTGGATACATTAATTTGGAAGAATTCTTCCCCCAGAGAATATCTCCAGTTTCATAATCAACAATCACTGCTGACTCAGCAACTATATCGATTTCATCATCATAAAGAGTATCATCTGAATCACAATAAACTTTGTCAGGATTTAGAAAAAATAAAACAGAAAATAATAGGAGAAAAATTAATAAATATACAACTATAGTGTATGCTTTTAAATTTTTATAAATTAGAACTGAAGGAATGGTATTTATCATTTATATTTTTCCAGAAACTTCCTATTTTCTTTTTTTATTAAAAGCTCTTGAAAGTCACAAAGTATTCTTTCTAATTTATTTGCTACTCTGGCAGCTTTAATATGAGAATCCTTTTTACTGGACATAAGCAGTGGATAGATAATTTGCTGGATAAATGAAGAATGCCGGCTGGCAAAATTCTCGAATAATTTCAAATGTCTTACCTGGATCCCGTATTTTGATAGTTTACTTACCAGCTTTAAGATTTCAATATCATTTGTACTGAGGACATATTTACCATTTTCTTCACTCCAATCAATAATTTCATTTTCATGTAAATCTATTATAAAAGATTGCGACAATTTGAATTTCTTGCTGATGTCATCTATAGAATATAATTTTAACTCATATCCAGGCTTAAATTCCTCACCTAATTTCAGTTGAAGAGTTTCTATGGATTCACATTCGCTTATAAATTTTTTAAACTCCTTAGATTTCAACTTCTCTTTTATAACCTCTAAAGGCATGTAAAAGTCTTTCTGCATTTTCAATATATAGTTTAATTTTTCAATATCTTCCCTATAATAAATTCTATATCTATTTAACGCCCTTTTAGGCGACAAGAGTCCTTCTGATTCTAAAAATCTTAGTTTACTATTAGTTAAATCAGGGTATAATTTTTTTAATTTTTTTACTACCTTACTTATAATAAGATAATTTTTTTCTGGTATTTCCTTCTTCATTTTACCTTCTTTCTATGACAGAAAAATAGGAATATGTATTTACCAATCTGTATTCTATCGCCGTCTTTCAATATAGAATTTTCAACTATTTCACCATTAACATAACTTCCATTTAAGCTCCCTGAATCTTTTATTTTAAAATCTTTATCAATTTTCTCCAGTATCGCATGTTTCCTGGAAACCGTTATATCATCAAGAAATATATCTGATTCAGGGTTTCTTCCAATAGTAAATTTTGATTTATTTATTAAAAATATATCCCCGATATTAGGGCCTTTTATAATTACAAGCCCACTGCCTATATCCGATATCTTTTTTATATCTTCCAATATATCAGTGGATACCTCTTCAACAAATTCAATTTTCTTATCCTTAATAGATTCAGTTTTATTATTATTTGATTTAAGTTCCATGGCCTTTCCTAATCTACTAATTCGTTGATTTTTTGGTCACTATATTTCTTTCTTTTCGTTTTATTAACCTGATCAAGGAATATTAAATTTTAAAATTTTTTATTAAAAAAGAAACTATATTTTAGATTATATATGGTCGGGACGAGAGGATTTGGTCTTTCGTCTCGCTCCGCTCGCTGCAGAGCCGCAGACTCCCTCGTCTTCGACTCAGTCCGTCTTTTCAAATCCAGGAAACATGCCAGTGGCATGTTTCCACTAACTGTCTCTACTGTACTCAACGTTTTACCTATGCAAACTTGGTCGGGACGAGAGGATTTGAACCTCCGACCCCCAGTACCCCATACTGGTGCGCTAGCCAAACTGCGCCACGTCCCGTCTTTTTATATTTTAGAGTAATACAAATGATTAGTAAAGTTATCATTTAAACAAATCTTCAACCTCAGATTTAAACTTTCTTTTCATAAGTTTATTTACTGAGTCTAAAGGACTTAAATCTTTATATATAATCTCATATATGCATTCTGTAATTGGAACTTCTATATTCATTTTTTTTGATATATCATATACTGCTTCGGTAGTCTTTATACCTTCTGCAACCATATACATACTTCCCATAATTTCATCTATTTTCTCACTGGCAGCCAATCTTTCACCAACACCTCTATTCCTGCTGTTTTTACTTATGCAAGTTGCAATAAGATCACCCATTCCCGCTACTCCCGAAAAAGTTATTGAATTTGCGCCCAATTTAATTCCAAATTTGGTAAGTTCATATAAACCTCTGGTTATAAGAGAAGCTTTGGTATTAGCCCCGTACCCCAGGCCATCGGAAATTCCTGATGCAATTGCTATTATATTCTTAACTGCGCCGCCAATCTCTACTCCAATCACATCCATATTAGTATAAACCCTGAATTTATCAGTTGATAATATAGGCTGGATATATTTTAATATTTCTTTATTATATGATGCCGCCACTGAAACACTGGGTAAATCATTTGCCACTTCCAGGGCAATATTAGGGCCTGATAATACGCAAATTTTAGAAGTTAACTTTTCAGGCAGGCATTGTTCTAACACTTGTGACAATCTGAGATTACTTCCAGTCTCCAATCCTTTGGCTACATTTAATATACATTTTATATGTTTGACCTTTTCCTTGAGTACGTCATAAAATTTAATAATTATTTCCCTTAAAGCATGTGAAGGCACTGCAAAGATTACAATTTCAGGATTACCAAAACCATCTTTTAAATTTATAAAGGGTATAACATTTTCAGGAATGGTCAAATCACCGGTATATTTTAGGTTCTTTCTAAAAATTTTTATCTCTTCGTAAGTGGCCTCACTCCGCGCCCACAAATTTATATGGTAGCCCCCTCTGGCAAGGATTACCGCTAATGTTGTTCCCCAGCTTCCAGCGCCAATTATAGTTATAATAATTTCTTTTCTCATAATATTTTTATTCTTTAACTTAATACTTAAATTTAAAATATAGGGGTGTGCCCATAAAGCCAAACTTTTCTCTTATATTATTTTCAATATATCTTCTTATATTTACTCTTCTTTTTGCATCCATATTTGAAAAAATTAAAAAAACTGGTGGTGATGTTTTTGTCTGTCTTATAAATTTAATCTTAAATTTTTTACCCTTAAAGTAAATACCAATCTCTTTCTGGTCCAACTCCTTAAAAAAGTTAGTAAGTTTGCTATCAGGGATCTTTTTATTCCTTTCTATAATAAGCTTGTCTATCATCTTTATAATATTTTCAATCCCCTTTTTAGTCAATGCGCTTACTTTTAGAAATGGTATATAATCTGCAAATTTAAGCTTTTGGTCAAACATATTTACAATGTTACCAATAGTATCTTCATCCACCATATCAATTTTATTAAAAATGATACAAATACTCACTCCCTTTTTTATACATGTCTCTACAATTTTTAAATCCTGGACGGTTATTTCTTTACTACAATCAATAAGCACTAAACTTATGTCTGAATTTTCTATAGATCTTATTGTCCTTAGTTCACTATAATATTCCAGATCTCCTCTCTTATCCTTTTTTCTTCTTAATCCGGCAGTATCTATAAATTTATAATTTCTGTTATTTATATTCACTATACTGTCAATGCTATCTCTTGTGGTTCCCTCAACCTCATCAACTATTGCCCTTTCATCTTTAATAATAGCATTAAACAATGTTGATTTGCCAGAATTTGGTTTACCCAGAATACATATGCCCGGAACAACTTTTTCTTCATATTCTCTTATATCTGTAGAATATTCTTTAAATTTAGAAACTAATTCATCTAAAAGATCCCCCGTATTTATACCATGCATTGCAGATATTTTTATAGGATACCCAAAACCAAATTTTAAAAAATCTTCAATGTATAAATTACCCTTTTTATCATCATACTTATTTCCGGTAAAAATTATTTCCTTATCTGTTTTTCTCAGGATCACTGCTATTTCTTCATCAAGCGGGGATACGGGTTCTTTTAGGTCGACCATAAAAATAATAATATCTGATTCATCTATTGCTTTTTTAGTCTGTAAAAACACCTGAATATCTATCCTATGTTTTGATTTTAAATCTATGCCACCTGTATCTAACAGATAAAAAATTTTGCCATTCCAGTCAGCTTTGTAATATTTACGATCTCTGGTAATCATTGGTTCCTTATGCACTATTGCTTCATTTTTCTGGCATATTCTATTAATTAAAGTTGATTTTCCCACATTTGGTCTTCCCACAATAGCAACTTTTGGAATATTTTCCTTCATATTTACCCGCTTATATTTAATTAAGATGTTAATTCCTTTATAAAACTGGCGCTATTTTCAGATAAGTTATAATTTTTCAATTGCTTCTTTTACATCTATTATGTCTTCCACTGGTGTAGATGCGCCGCCGCTTATTCCAACCTTTTTAACATTATTGAACCATTGCGGTTTGATTTCCTTATAATTTTCAATATGGTAAGTTACTGCACTGCACTTTTTCGATATTTCCACAAGGTGTGTTGTATTTGCACTTTTTTTCCCACCAACTACTATCATTATATCAACACTATTTGCCAGTTTTTTGGTTGAATTTTGTCTTTTTTTTGTAGTATTGCAGATGGTATTAAATACAACCAACTCTTTGGCCTTTTCCAGTAACTTGCTGGTAATCAGACATAATTTTTCTATAGTTTGGGTTGTTTGAACAACAACTCCTATTTTTTTCTTACTGGAAATTTTTTCTGCATCTGCTTCATTTTTTATTACTGCATAATTTTTATTTAATACATGGTCTTTTATTCCCATTACCTCAGGATGATTTCTATTTCCAACAATCACTACAAAGTAACCATTTTTACTGAGGTCCTCGGCTCTTGCCTGGGCTTTCTTTACAAAAGGACAGGTTGCATCAATAATCTTGATATTCTTTTTTTTAATTTCATTAACTAAAACCGGAGACATTCCGTGGGATCTTATAATAAATATACTGCCAGGTATTATTTTTTCTAAATTCTCAACCGAAATTAAACCTTTTTTTGCCAGCTTATTTGTGACCCCTGAATTATGAATAATAGGACCAAGAGTAAAGATCTTAGTTTTTTTACACTGATTTTTTTTTAATATCTCTTCTGCTAATTTTAGAGCTCTCTTTACACCAAAACAGTATCCTGAATATTTAGCTGTTTTTATATCCATATGTATTAAAAACCTTATTTTTCTATTTTATTTTATTGTATATTTTACCTATCTCTTTCATTGTTCTATCAACTATTATAGGGATAGCTTCTTTTTTACAATGTTCTTTCAAAATATCTTTTATATCTATTATATCCCCAACAATTAATTTAACCCTGGGGAAAAATATTCTCTTGTGAGGTTTCTGTATTATTTTATTTGTACCACTTATTGCTACAGGTAGAATGGGGGTATTGCTCACTGCCGCTATAAACCCTGTGCCCTTTTTACCACCTCTTAATACTCCATCAGTAGATCTTGTACCTTCCGGGAATAAACCCAGGACATTTCCGTCTTTTAAGACTTTAAATGAAATAGAAAATACTTTTCTATCAAAAGCCTTTCTTTCAATGGGAAAGGCATTTAAGAAAGTTACCAGAGAGGATAAAAACTTATTATTATATAATTCTTTTTTTGCCATAAAATAGATATATCTGGGAATATACGCTCCTATTACCAACGGATCCACATAGCTTATATGGTTTGAGCATATTATCAACTTACCATTTCTGGGTACTTTGTGTAAATCTATTTTTTCTACCCTGTATAGAAGGTCAAAAATAACTCTTAATATAAACTGTATTAACTTGAATAGAATAAAATAGAATTTACTATGTTTCGTTTTTAACATTTACCTTTTTAAAATATAATTTCTTTATTTTTTCAACAACTCCTTTTACTGATAATCTGGATGTATCAATTATAATTCCATTTTCCGGTATAACCATTGGGCTGTCTTCTCTGCTGCTGTCAATTCTATCTCTGCTTATAATTTCTTTTTTGATTACATTTCTTTCTAAAAATTGCCCTTTTTCTCTTATCTGCAAATCTCTTCTTTTTATTCTTTCATCCAAGCTTGCAGTTAAATATATTTTGAGTGTTGCATTAGGACAAACTACACTTCCAGTATCCCTGCCTTCAAGCACAGCATTACCTCCCTGGATAAATTTTTTTTGAAGACTTACCAAATATCTCCTTACTCCAGATAATTTAGAAACAATAGAAACTGCAGATCCCACTTCCCTGCTTCTAATCTCATTGGTAACATCTTTTCCATCTATTTTTACTGTGGTATACCTGCTTTCATCTACTGAATTACTATCTAACTGGAGATTTATGTTTCGGGCTAGCTTTAATATAGATTTTTCATCTTTACAATCTATATTATTCTGCAAAGCAAGAAGAGTAATTGCTCTATACATGGCTCCAGTATCAATATATTTTAAATTTAATTCTCTAGCTAAAATTTTTGCAACTGTGCTCTTACCGCTTCCAGCGGGACCATCTATGGTTATGATATTATCTAGCATCTTTTAAACAGTATTCATATATGTCTTCACCGTACTTGAGCCTATTTCCTCCCTGCGTTATGGCGCTAAAACTTTTTTTAGATTATATTTAAAACCAGGAAAGGAAGTATTGATACATTCAGAATCCAGAATAGTTACTTTTCCTCTTGATAACAAAGCTAGTATAGAAAGAGACATAGCAATTCTATGATCTCCGAAACTATCTACCATTCCTTCACCCGCCTTGAAATTCGCATCCCCTTCTATTATCATTCCATCCTCTTTTTCCTCAATATTCACCTTTATTTTTTTAAACTGGCTTACAATAGACCTGATTCTGTCACTTTCTTTATGTCTTAATTCTTCAGCTCCTCTTATTACTGTTTTACCTTTTGCCACAGTTGAGGCTACACACAGTATTGGTATCTCATCAATTATACCTGGGGTTTTATCTTTATCTATTTCTATAGAATTTAGATTACTGGAAAAAGTTTCAATATCTGCAACCGGTTCATTATTTATAATTCTTTGATTTTTAATAATAATCTTTCCACCCATTTTTTTAAGGATTTCTATAAAATAACTTCTGGTGGGGTTCATACCGATACCTCTCATAATAGTATGTGAATCTTTTAAAATTAGAGTTGCAACAATAAAAAAAGCTGCCGAAGATATATCACCGGGCACATAAATATTTTTAGCAATTAATTCATTGCCGGGTTTTAATTTTGTATATTTACCATCGTAAGTAATATCTGCTCCAAAGTATTGGAGCATACGCTCTGTATGATCCCTCGAAACTTCTGGTTGAATTATCTCAGTTGTACCTTCTGCATTAAGAGCTGCCATAAGGATACTGGATTTAACCTGAGCACTTGGCACTTTAAGCTTAAATTTTTTTCCTTTCATATTGGGGTTTCCAAATACTACTATAGGAGCCTTTGAATTATTTTCTCTTCCATTAATTTTAGCGCCCATCTCTAACAGTGGCTCTATTATTCTTTTCATAGGCCTGTTGTTTATAGAACTATCACCACTCAATACAGACATAAAATTAGTTGCGGACAGTACACCACTCATTATCCTGATTGTAGTCCCGGAATTTCCAACGTCCAGTATTTGGCCAGGTTCACTGAAGTTTTTAATACCTTTACCATATACTATTAAATTCCCGCCTATTTTTTCAATTTTTATACCTAGTTTATTTAAAACATCTATTGTTTTTATGCAGTCCTGGCAAAACAAGAAATTCTCTATTACTACATTATTATTAATCAACGATGATATGATTACACTTCTATGTGAAATCGACTTATCTCCGGGAATTTTTAATTCACCCCTTAAGCTTCTTGCTCCATGTATTTCCATTTTTATTCACTTAATACCTTTTTTACACTTACTTCGTATCCTGCTTTTTCAATTGCTTCTTTTGCAGTGTTACAAGCATCTTCACCTTGAATCAGTACTTTAAGGATTCCCCCACCACTGAATTCTGTTGAATGAAAAATAGATATATCTTCAATATTTATTCCATGAGAACTTATGGCCAGTGTAATTTCACTCAAAACTCCTGCTTTATCAGGTATTGCAACTCTAAGTTCATATAATCTGGAAATATCCTTCTCAATATATTTTGGTAAATTAATTCTTGCTTTCTGGGCTTTAAAGTAATGTTTTTTTATTAATTCTGAATTTTCTTTTTTCAAGTTATTTTTAAACTTTATCAGATACTTTATATAATCATCTATTGATTTAATTAGCTCATCTTTATTTTCTAAGCTTATATCAAGCCACATTTTTATATTTGCAGCAGCTATTCTGGTCATATCCCTGAAACCACCAGCGCATAGTTTAAATAAATTTTTCATCTTCTTTTGTTTATCATCAATCATATCAACCAGATTGGTTGAAAGGATATGTGGCAAGTGACTTATTAACGCTACATTTTCATCATGTTCTTTAGGATTTATGGAAATCACTTTTGCGCCAATTTTTGTAAATAAATAATGTAATGTAAGAAGAGGTTCAGATGTAGTAGTATCTGTAGGAGTTAGAATATAAAATGTATTATTAAATAATTCTGGAGTGGCGCTAAGTATACCTTCGTTTTCCGAGCCAGCCATTGGATGGCCTCCTATAAAAAATACTCCCTCAGGTAATATTTCACTTGCTCTTTTAACTATCTTCTCTTTAGCGCTGCCAACATCTGTAATAATCACTCCTTTTTTTAGGTAATCCTTAATATGTTCTACTACCTCGATTATTTTACTTATCGGTGTCGCTATTATTATCAAATCAGCGTCAGTAACTGCTTCTTTATAATCTACAGCGACAACATCAATTATATTCCTGTATTTAGCTATATTCATTGCTTCACCTTCAATATCATAGCCGGTGATTATAAAATCTTCACCGGTATTCTTTAAAGATAAAGCTAATGATCCACCTATAAGCCCTAATCCTATTACGGTTATTTTTTTAATATTTTTCATTTTACAACTACTAGCAAATCCAATAATTATTTTATCGGAAGTTTTTAAAAATATTTTAACACTATATAAAAATTATTACATTTTGTGAATAATAATTTATTTATTATTCTTAATTATTCTACTATATTTTTAGTATTTTTATTAAATATAAAAAAATTTTAAAAATTTCTGAATATTCTCTATATTTTACTTCTAATCTATTGACAACAATTTTTAATTTTGATATCTTTTTATCATCTTAGAGCAGGAGGCAACTTTTAGAAATAATTAAGATTTATTTTCGAAAGAGAATAGATAAGAGGTTAATAATCTGAAAAGTCCCTGAGAAAAGTTCTAAGATGCGCCCCGAGATTTTTAGTAGCCTAAAGCGCTAGTTATGGCAAAAGATAACTCGGGGTTTTTTATGCATTAAAATTTTCAATCAATAAATTCCAATTTACACTCATTGGAATTTTATCTTACTATTTCTTTGACTTTCTTTATAATAGCTTCACTGGATATTTCTTCATAATCCAACAGCTCATATGGTTTCCCACTTCTGGGCATTTTTCTAACTGCAAGTATATATACCGGACTGCTCTCTGAAGCAGCACTTTTTACTGCATCCCCAATACCACCCTCGGCAAAATGGTCTTCCACAGTTATTATAGCTTTTGTTTCTTTTTGCGCTTTTATAATAGAATCTTTATCTATGGGCTTAATACTGTAAACATCAATTACTCTTATAGCAATATTTTCTTTTTTTAATTTTTCATAAGCTTTTAATGCTTCATGCAGTGTTATCCCAGCTGCGCAAACAGTTACTACATCACTTTTGCTTTCTTTTAATACTTTACTTCCCCCTATCTTAAAATCATCTTCTTTACTATAAATAATAGGTGTATCCATTCTTGTAGTTCTAATATAAACATTTCCAAAATGTGCGGCAGCTTTCTCTACCAACTTTTCAGTAGATATTCCATCTGAGGGATATAGCACAACACTTACAAGCAAAGTTCTGAACATAGCAATATCTTCAAGGCCCATTTGAGAAGCCCCATCTTCTCCAATTGATACGCCTGCGTGTGAACCTACAAATTTTATATTCGAATTTGAATACTGACTCATTCTAATCTGGTCAAAGGCTCGTGTTAGAAACGCTGAAAAAGATGAAATAAAAGGAATTTTGCCCCTGAGAGACAGCCCCAGCGCTGTACCTACCATATTCTGTTCAGCAATATACATTTCAAAAAATCTTTGTGGAAATCGTTTTTTAAAGATCTCTGAAAATGTTGAGTTACCAACTTCAGCATCAAGGACAACTATTTGAGGATATTTTGAAAATATGTTAACCAGAGCATTTCCATATGCTTTTCTGGTAGCTATTTTATCAATCTCCATAGGAATCTTATCATATTCTTCTATTCCTTCTTCAGGTATGTTAACCTGTTCTGGATTTAAAATTTCTCCCCTTATTTTTTTATCAACATTTCCTAATTCCTTGAGTGCTGTATCCATCTGCGCTTTGGAAATTGCTTTACCGTGCCAGTCATTTTTATCTTCCAGCAAATTTACCCCTTTGCCTTTTATCGTTTTTGCAATTATCATTGTCGGCTTCCCTTTTACACTTAAAGCATTTTCATAGGCATCAGCAATCTCTTTAATATTATGGCCATTAACTGTAATAGTTTCCCATCCAAAGGAAGATATTCTTTTCTCATAAGCCTTGATATCCCATCCATATATTGTTTCTCCTCTCTGACCCAGGCGGTTAACATCTATAATGCCTACAAGATTATCCAACTTATAATGAGCTGCGATTTGTATGGCCTCCCACTGCGAACCTTCAGTCATTTCACTATCCCCTAAAAGTACATATGTATAATAAGGCAGCTTATCTATGTATTTGGCATTTAAAGCCATTCCCAGACCAATAGAGAGGCCCTGTCCCAGGGACCCTGTTGCAGCTTCAACATATGGAAAACTAGGAGTAGGATGCCCCTCGAGCCTGCTTCCAAATTCCCTCATGGTCAGCAACTCTTCTTCACTTACAGCTCCAGCTGCGGCCCATAATGAATACATTAATGGAGAAGCGTGACCTTTAGAAAAAATCAGCCGGTCATTGTTTATATATTCAATATGGTTAATTTTGAATTTAAAAAAACCTCCAAAAAATAATGTAGACATCAACTCAACTGCTGATAATGAAGAAGATGGATGACCTGAACCGGCCCTGGTGGTTGAAATTAATATAAAATACCTGATAAGCTTTGATATTTTTTCTATTTTATCTATGTTTATCATTTTTTCTCCAATCAAAAAATTTTTTATATTAGAAATTTAATGAAACTATATAATATTTATGGCTTTTATCTATTTAAAATTGATATAAGATAAATAATTTTATAGTAAAAGAAATATCTTTTATTTTGGTTCTACATGTATTGAAATTTCACTTATATTTTCGAATTTTTTCTTTATATCATCTTCTATTTTAGTAACTATTAAGTGCGCTTTTTTTACATCTAAACTCTTTTTTAGCCTGCAGTGAAACGCCAGATTATATGACCTTTCTTTTTCAAGTATAGTAAAATTGTGACATGTTTCAGGATTTACATACGAGGATATCTCTTTCTTTATATTAGAAATTAGTTTTTCTGATTCTTTTGTTATATCTTTCCAATCCTCCTCACTTCTGACATCTTCAATGTGAATATATACACTGCGTATATTTCCTATCTTTTCTTTAATCTTATTTTCAGTAACTTTTGTCAGTTTCTCAGTTTTTTCAAGTTTTAAGTATCTATTTAATTCTAAATGAATAGAAATATCAATATAATTATCCACATTATATATATAAATATTATGAATATCCTTTACATACGGCTGGTTTAATATAATTTCTTTTACATATGCTTCTATATTATCTTCAGTTGTGGGAGATTTTGTTTCTAAAATTATTTCTGATTCGGGTACGCCGCTTGAGATTTTATTTTTTATTTTATCTTTGATATTTTCAACCTGTGATGAATATAAATTACCTTTCAGGCATATTTCCAGATTTATGAACTTGATATTTCCAACTTCATGTATTTTCAATTTATCAACAGATTTTATTTCGGGAATCTCTTTTAAAATCCCCATAACTTTATCCGTAACTTCTTTCGGAATATAATCTAATAAATTTCTTACTATCCTGATTGATAACCTTAAACTAAAGGTTAAAATAATTATAGAAACTATTATAGAAGCAACAGGGTCTGCTACATAAATACCTGCATTTGCCATTAATAATCCTATAATCACTATAGTTGAACTTAAGATGTCGCTTGAATAGTTTAAGAAATTTGCTTTGAATGCAAATGAATTATATTTCCTTGCAGCTCTTCCAACGTAAAAGACTCTTATAATATTTAAAAATATGGAAATTATTAAAATTAAAAATACATACCAATTTAAATTTAATACAATATTTTTATAAATAATCCTTTGAATAGATTTATATATAATGAAAAAGCTCAAGGCAGATATTATAACAATTTCTAAAAAAGCAGAGAGATTTTCATACTTTCCGTGTCCATAAGTATGATCCTTATCAGCAGGTCTTGTTGAAATCCTTATAGCCATATAGGTTGCAATTACAGTTACAAGATCGAGCCCGTTGTTTAAAGCTTCTGAAAAGACACCTATACTATTTGTAAAATAGGCAACTGTAACTTTAATAATAACCAGGAAAATAGACACCAGAATTGAGAACATGGCTATTTTTTTCATGTATAAACCTTTTGAATTGATTAGCCCGCTATTTCTGTCCATAATATAATGAATTTATATTATTATTTTAATAAATATAATATCTATAAATTGCTGAAAGTCAAAAAGATAAGTACAGGTACCTCTATTTTTCTATTCTAACCTGATTAATCTTAGTATAAAATATCCATATTTGTAAGAGATAATTTGTAGGAGATAATATTAATATATTGCTTCTTTATTTATTTGAAAGCTAGAATTTATGAGACCAATAAAATATGGATTAATCTTTAATCAAGTATTATGTCTTCAAGGTCAAGGTTGATTACTCTAAAATAAAATTCCTGCTCTTTCTCCGGAATTTCAGTACCATCCCATGAAAAGAAAAATCCGTCATAATAATAACTCCAGGGATCCATGGTGGTATTTTTATACAAATATCCAGGACCTTTTTCCGTTGTAATATCGAGGTAATAATTTTCTGACATAAAATTATCTTCCACAGTTATATCTATTGGTATCCAGCCATATCCCGGGAGTTTTACTTCAACCCAGGCATGTCCCACATCTATTTCTTTCTCTTCTTCAAAAAGAATAGTGTATACCGGGATTCCGGCTGCAAGTCTTGCGGGTATTCCCGCTGATCTCAGCAGCGCAGTATAAAGTATAGCGTAATCAGCGCATACTCCTTTTCTCCTCTCAAGTATTTCAGATGCGTAAAGAAATTCGTAATCCTCTTCTTCTGCGCGGGGAAAATCATAATAAAGATTCCTGACCACATAATTGTATAGAATTTTTGCTATTTCTATTGGTCTGGTCTCATCTTTAATTAATGATTTTGCAGTATTATAGATTTTAGGATTATCTGAATCTACAAATAAATCGTCGGTAGTGTATATTTTTAGATCCTCGTCACCCTCATCATAACTTAAATTACTACTTTCAATACTTCTAATTTCAATATCTTTATATTTAAATTCATAAAGGGTCGCATCTATCTCTGCCGATGCAGTTAAGCTATCTCCTTCTAAAAGTTCATCTTCAAATTGAAAATGAATAAGTAAATTCCAGTTTTTGTCAAACACTTCATCTGTATTTAAAATACTGGGTGTGTAGTTGTTTATTATCTGAAACGGATAATAGGTCTGCGGAATTCTCATAAAACATTCGATATCTCTTAAGCTTCCCGGACCATCGTTTATTAAAGTATATTCTATTTCAACTGTAAAATCATGCTGGATGGCATGCACAGGTAAATCTATTTCTGCAACCTGTACGGTACCAGTGGCTTCGCTGCTATCCTCTCCATCTGAAACAACTAATATTACTTCATATTCACCCTGTTTATCAAAATAATAAGAAAAAGATTCTTTATCTGAATATTGGTTATTATCTATAATCCAGCTATAGCTTAAATCATCTCCATCAGGATCAAAAGCTTTCTCAGCGGAAAAATATACCGGATTTTTTACCTGAAAATAATCTCCTGATAATTTGTCCCCCATAACTTCAATAAAAGCTTCCGGGGGTAAGTTTATATCCTGGTCATTATCAGTATGTAATTTTTCTTTCTCTATGGTCCGTCCTGATAATTCTACTATAGCCAGTCCTTCAAATCCATCTGCAATATATCCATAATTGCCTTTAATAGTTATGTCGTAAGAATTTCCACTGGTTCTTAAACTATCAACAATAACCGGCCTGTCGCTATCCGTAACATCTACAACATATATTCCTCCTGATAAACTGGATATATAAATAAAGCCACCTGTAGAATCCATCTCCCACGCTCCACCCGGAATTTCACAACTTCCGGAAATTTTCAGATCGGATAATTCACCTATATCCACTATCTGAAGTATGCTTTCAGTATATTTCTCAGTTTCCCTGTCCTGCTTAAAGCTTGATATATAAGCGTAATCCCCAAGCACATATATGCTCCATGAACTGGAAGGGATTTTGTATGAATTTAAAAATTTAGGATTTTTTTTATCTTTTATATCCAGAATAAGAAGTTTGCTGTCTTGTGTATATTCCTTTTTTTCATAATCATAAGAATTGATGTTTATATAGGCTAAATCATCCTTTACCCATATACATGAAGGCAACCCGTCCATTTCATATACACTTACGCTTTCAGGGTTTCTTTTTATTGAAACATCCACTATTTCAAGCTTGCTGATTTCTCCGTTTTCATTTTCAACTGTGGTATTAATATAAGCATAATCGTCTTCAATAAATAAACCGTATACTGATTTTTTATTATTCTCTCCGGTATTATAATTCCCAATGAGTTTTGGATCTTCTTCCTCCTTTATATCTACAATATAAAAACCGCAGACAGTAGTATAATCTTCATCATCATCTCTAATCAACTCAGTATAGGAGATATAAGCATAATCGTCTTTAACAATTACAATGTTTGCCGAATTTATCCCTTTACATTTCCCCACTATGGAAGGATTTTCTTTATCCTTTACATCTATTACATAAAGGACACCCAGATCATTGGTAAGATAGGCATAATTACCGCTTATATCAACATCTATAGCCTGCCCCGGGACTTTTAGCTTACTTACAGGGTAAGAATTTGGAACTCCTGAAAATTCTTCTAAATCAATAGTTTCCTCATCTCTTTCTCCGATTCCTATTAGCTTTTCTTCTTTTTCCTCTTCTTTACCGCTCCTATAAATAGTTAAGAGCCGATAACAGCAGTAAGTAAGGCATAGACTTGAGATTATAACTAATATTATTATTGTAACTGGTAATTTTCGATTAATCATAGGTACTCACTGGACTTATTATCCTGCGCGCTGTAAAACCAAGCCATTTAAGGCGAAGATGTCAAAAAAATCTTAATGCCCTGACATTTAACTATTCTAGATTCCGGTTATCCTCTTCATTTTCTTTTATATCTTCAAGCGGCGGCAGGTCTTTTAGGCTTTCAATACCTAAAAGTTCTAAAAACCTGTCAGTTATCTTATATAATATTGGATTCCCTGGTTCCTTAAGCTTACCTGCTTCTTTTATCAATCCTTTATCCACCAGTGTTAATATTACGCTATCTGTCCTAACTCCTCTTATCTCAGCAACTTGCGTCCTGGTGACAGGCTGTCTGTAGGAAATAATTGCCAGAGTTTCAAGTGCAGCCTGAGAAAGATGCGCACGTATGTTTGATTTAATAAATTTTATCAGTATCTCACTTAAGGCAGGATTTGAATAAAGCCTGAACCCCCCGGCTACTCTTTTAAGAATAAATCCTCTATTTTCATCTATATATTCCTTTTCCAGTAGCTCTATAATTTCACATACTTTTCTTTCAGTAATTTCCAGGACAGAAGATATATCTCTGGCCTTTACTATTCCTTCAGACACAAAAAGTATACCTTCTACGCACGCCTTTAGCCGTGACTCTTCGCTATATAAGGTAGTGCTTTTATTTTTGCTGCTGTTATTCATTTTATTTACAATTCCACACCTTACCGGTCATTTAATTCTTTCTATTATAATATTTCCAAAATTTTCAAACTGAATAATATCAATTACATCTTTTTTGTAAAGTTCCAATATTGACAGGAAACAAATTATCTTGTCTATAATCTCATCATATTTAGATGTAAGTTCTTTAAAGGTAATGCTATCTTTAGAATATAATATTTCTCTGATTCTTTTCATTTCTTCAAATATATTTATGCTTATCCTGTGATTATAAATATTGATTAAATTTAATTTTTCTTCCTTATACTTAATAAGCTTTGAAGCAATAGATGATAATTCCTCTATATTTATATCCCTGGTAAAGTCAGGGAGTAATTCTAAAAATTCCTTTTCTATAGGAGCTTCCCTTATAAAATATAAGGATTCCTTTTCATAAAGACTACTGAAATAATTGGATATTTTTTTAAAAATTCTATATTCTTCTTCTCTTCTCTTTAAAAATTCAATATTTGGCACATTCTCTTCTTCATAGACACCCTTTCTTTTGGAGGGAATAAGTGACCTTGATTTTATCTCTACCAGAATAGAAGCTGTATAGATGAATCCCGATAAGGTATCAAATAATATATTTTTTTTGATTTTAATATAGTTTATAAATTCTTTTATAATGGTGCTTAAGCTGATTTCATAAATGTCTTCTTTTTTTTTCTGAACTAATTCCAGAAGCAGATATATTGGCCCTTTAAATTTTTGATATTCTATTAAATAATCTTTGCTTTCTATGCAATTTTCCAATCTAATCTATACCCATCTTTTTTCTTACATCAGATATGGTCCTGTCAGCAATTTTTCTAACCTTAATTTTACTTTCTTCCAGGATGTCATAAATATAATTCAAATCTTTTTTAATCTCATTCCTTTTTTCCTGAAACTTTTCTAAAGACTTATATATTATAGCTGAAATCTCATCTTTACATTGGGTGCACCCGATTTTACCCTGCTTGCATCTTTTTTCTATCTCTTCTATTCCCTCTTCTTTATAAATCTTATAAAAATCAAAAACACTGCATACCTCAGGATGACCGGGATCATTAAGATGTATTCTCTTTGGGTCAGTAATCATCATCCTTACTTTTTTGCGAATGGTTTCAAAATCATCCGATAAAAATATGGCATTATTGTAGCTTTTGGACATCTTCCTGCCGTCTGTTCCAGGAACCCGTGTGGCTTTTGAGAGCATTTCTTTTGGTTCGGTAAAATATTTCCCATAAAGATGATTAAATCTCCTTGCAATCTCTCTTGTAATTTCAAGATGGGGCAATTGATCTTCTCCGACCGGGATTATATCAGAATTAACTATAAGTATATCCGCAGCCATGAGCACCGGATAGGACAGAAAACCAAGTGTTGAAAGGTCTTTTGATTTTAACTCATCCATTTGTTCTTTATAAGTAGGGCACCGCTCCAGCCAGGAAATGGGGGTAAACATTGATAAATATAATGTTAATTCTGCAATCTGCGGAATATCAGATTGCCTGTACAGATGTGTAAATTCAGGATCAATTCCCAGAGCCACCAGATCCACTATACACTCCATCAAATCAGATTTTATGTTCCTGGGATTCTGATATTCAGTTGATAATGCGTGCCAATCAACCAGGAAAAAAAAATTTTCATAATTTTTCTGGTTTTTAATCATATTATTAATATTTCCATGCAGATGTCCCAGATGTAATTTACCTGTTGGCCTAAATCCGGTAAGCATTTTCTTTTTCATTCGTTACTCCCTGTCATTTTTATGCTAAACAATTAAGTACAGCCACCAAACACATATATTATAAATAAAATTAAATAGCGGAGATATTACAGTCCAGAATATTCTTCCACCTAAGAACAAAAATATAAAAATGAATATAAATCCAAACCTTCCAAGACTTAAAAACTTAAACATAACTTCATCCGGAAGAAAGGAGGCTAGTATTTTAGAACCATCAAGGGGTGGTATGGGTATAAAATTTAATATGGCTAAAAAAATATTTATATATATGGCACCTTCGAAAATTTGGCTTATAAGATTAAAAGCATTGAATCCAAAGGTGTCAGATGTTAACATTCCATTTGTTAATTTAAAAAAGATATAGAAAAAAAGACCATATACCAGTCCTACCACAAAAGCAAAAATAAGATTTGTAACAGGACCGGCCAGTGAGGTATAACGGAGTCCCTTTCTATAATTTCTAAAATAGCCGGGGTTTATGGGAACCGGTTTAGCATAACCAAATATTATACCGGAATTAATAAGTATCAACAGCAGCGGCAGCAATATACTTCCGAATAAATCTATATGCGCAATCGGATTTAGAGTAAGCCTTCCCAGGCTTTTAGCAGTATTGTCACCGCTCTTGTAGGCTATATACCCATGGGCATATTCATGCAAAACAACGCCCATAATCAAACCTGGCGCCCATGTAATTAATTGTCTTAAAAAATCTAATATTGTCTGCCCTAAACCACTCATGTAATCTAACCTCTCATTCTATGACAATATACCATATCAAAATCTATTAAATTTGCAATATTATTCTGTGCGTAATTTTGTAACATTATAAAATAAATTCTGATAAATTTTTTATAATTAATTTAATACTTTCCCCTGGGATGATATCTAAAATATACTTCCTTTATATGTTCCTTATTTAGATTGGTATAAATTTCAGTTGTAGAAATACTGCTGTGGCCCAGTAATTCCTGCACCGTTCTCAGGTCCGCTCCTCTCTGGAGCATGTGTGTGGCAAAACTATGTCTGAATATATGAGGATATAAATTTTTATCAATATTTAATCTTCTGGCATATTTCTTTAATATCTTCCAGAATCCCTGCCTGGTCATTTTTTTACCATTCTTATTTAAGAAAACATAATCTGACTTACGCTCTTTTTCAATCTTATATCTACATGTCTTGAGGTATTTTTTTAAAAATAACATACCCGCATCACCTACCGGAGTTATTCTCTCCTTATCCCCCTTACCCATAAACCTTAGCAGTTCTTCATCAAAATCAATATTTTGCAATCTTAAATTTACCAGTTCACTAACTCTTAACCCACAGGAATATAGTATTTCAAACATGGCTTTGTTTCTCACTTCCAGCTCAGTAGAACAAGGTATACTTTCAAGAAATTTTTTCACTTCCTCTATATTTAAAACTACCAATATTTTTATTGGTTTTATGGGACTACTTACCTGTACCCAGGGATTTTTCCGGCAAACCTTCTCTATTACCAGAAACTTATAAAAGCTTCTAAGCGTTGACAATATTCTTGAAACAGATGATTCGGATTGATTTTTATACAGGATTTGAAGAAAATCTAGTATCTGTTCTTTTGAAAGTTCACAGTAATTTTCAATACTGTTATTTTTAAGAAAAATTCTGAATTTTTCCAGATCTCTTAAATAAGAACTAATGGTATTGGGAAGTAATAATTTCTCAAACCTTAAGTATTCTTTATACCTATTAATATCACCGCTAAGTTTTTTATTTCTTACTTTTTTCACCAATCTTTGCATCCCTTTTTAAATAATCTCTGGCTAAAAGTATTCCTATAATAGTTTTTGCATCTTTTATCTTACCATTTTCTATAAATGACAGAGCATCTATCATTTTTAATTCAACTATCTGCAAGAACTCGTCATTATCTAAATTATTTCCCCTTTTTTCAAAATTTATAGCTAAATACAAATATAATATTTCATTGCAAAAACCAGGCGATGTATAAAAGGTGATTAAATGTACCAGTTTTCCACTTTCTGCCCCGATTTCTTCCTTTAATTCTCTAGCGGCGCAATCCAGTGGAGCCTCATTTTTACCTAACTTTCCTGCCGGTATTTCTAATAAAACACTGTTTAAGGGGTACCTGAACTGTTTTACCAGCATTATCTTTCCTTCTTTGTTTATAGGAACAATGCCTACTGCACCCGGATGAGTAACCTTTTCTCTCGTAGCAATCTTATTATTTGGAAGTTTTACCTTATCAACATATAACTCAACTATTTCGCCCTTAAAAATTTTCTCTGAGCTTATCTTTCTTTCAAAAAGTTCTTTATTCATTTTAAAATTTTTCTCCTGTATTATTCTACTTTATTACAAATTTACATATTTCCAGGACTAGACCGGACAGTTTCTTTAATTGTTCAACTTTTACAAATTCTTTATTTGTATGGACATTCTCCATTCCAGCACTCAGGTTAACTGCAATCTTTCCTTTTGAATTAAATATATTAACATCGCTTCCGCCTCCTGAAGATATGATTTTTGGTCTTAGTTTCAGTTTTCTAATGGCCTTTTTAGCAATCTGTACTGGTATTGCATCTTCTGTAACCTCAAATCCGTCATATTCCCTTATAATTTCATAATTTAAAACCGCTCCGGTCATTTTTGCACTTTTTTTAAGAGCATTTATCATCTCCCTGGTAATTTTATCAAGCCCTGATAATTTTAAACTCCTTGCCTCCATTTCTAATTTAGTGTTCTCCGCAACTATATTTCTAGCTATACCCCCTTCTATTTTTCCAACATTACATGTACTTTCCTTATCAATTCTACCAATCTTCATATTAGAAATTGCAATAGAAGCCGCCTTTATAGAATTAATCCCCTTTTCAGGCTCTATCCCGGCATGAGCTGCTTTTCCTTTAAAATGCGCATAAATTGAATTCTGATATGGCGCTCTGTTTACTATAGTCCCTATATCACCGTCACTGTCAAATGCAAAACCATATTTTGCTCTTATTAAATCCAGATTGATACACTTTGCACCCAATATTCCAATTTCTTCTGAAATTGTAAATATAATATAAATATCTCCTGTAGGAATATTCCTTTCTTTTATAACATTTAAAACTTCTATAATGGCAGCTACAGCAACCTTATCATCGCCGCCCAATATGCATTCTTTATTTTTATTAAATATTTTTCCACTTTTTATTACTGGCAGAATATCTCCATCTACGCTTACCGTATCAAGATGCGCCGCCAGAAAAATGGGACTGCTTCCAGATGGATTTTTTGTTTTATATAAAGCTATGACATTCCCTGCATTACTGCCAAATTCATGACCACACTGGTCAACATTAACTTCAAGACCCAGACTTTTCAATCTTTTACTTACATAATTGGCTATCTCTTTTTCGTTTTTTGAAGGGCTCTTTATTTTCAGCAGTTCAATTAATGTATCTAAAAGTCTTTTTTTATTAATCATTATCTTTTCATTTCCACTTGTTCAGATCCTTCCTGCAATGCAATATCTTTTAATATCTCATTTATTAACCATATTTTTTTACAAACTTAAAAATACTGATAAAAATTATACCTGTAACCAGTAACACCGCTGATATTATAGTAGAACTTAAAATAAGCCTTATAAAGAAATCATAAAAGAATCCGGGTGGGAAAAGAGTAATTATAAGAGACCCCTCGGGAAAAGTATAGTTTCCCTGGGGGAAAAATAACAGGTGAAAATTATCAAATAGAACAGGGAAATTCTCGCCAAGAAAGTATAAAATTATAATAAAAAGCAGCATAAATGATGAAGAAATTGTAAATATTATGCCCAGATTTCTAATAAAATTTTTAATATTTTTCTCTATAAGTAAAAAAGTCATAATAACAAATAAAATAACGCTTCCGCAGTATAAAATAAATATTCTTATCAGCAGTATTCTCACATCACTAAGATGGCTTATCTCATCAGGTCTGAAAGAAGCTGCCATATTATTATTACTACCACTTTCATCTGAATATCTTACCTGAATAGTCTGCAGGGTGGTGGTTCGTCCGGAAAAAAATTTAAAAATCTCTTCTGTAGCATCCATTACATCATTTCTATTTAAAATTGAGAACACTC
>Ga0209979_1001615_pt1 | contig 24065 bp, 23 predicted proteins | sample AnhtaG_FD_183114 | JGI IMG/M metagenome (GOLD analysis project Ga0209979, IMG submission 183114) | Deep subsurface microbial communities from Anholt, Denmark to uncover new lineages of life (NeLLi) - Anholt_01485 metaG (SPAdes) (version 2) | ecosystem: Environmental > Aquatic > Marine > Oceanic...
TGTTCAGGATTGGGAAGTCATAACGATAGAAACCTTATGACTTCTAGAAGGCTGTGTATCGGTCATAATACCCAGCCTTTCTATTGTGATCACACAACTTGACGAATTGTTACTCTAGAGGTAACAACCCAGGCTAATGTGCAATTTCACCCCCACACATACTCTGGTCTTTTCCTTCCCCTTCTCGTCGCCTATACAGCCACTGCCACTGAAGGCGGCACGGACAAGCCTATCATATCTATCTTACCAGCCCGAGTGGTGTCGATGATTGTCGTGCTCATGGTCACAGTGAACAATAGCCCGGACTATCTCTACCGGCTTCAGTGCTGGATGCGCATTGATGAACTCACCCATTGATAGGCCAACTGTGTAATGGCAACAGTGCTGCAGGGACGAGAGGTTTCAGCTGATAGGCCTGGTAAGTATTCCGTCCCCGGAATTCCAAGACTTGCCCTTGCCTTGCAGAGACTCGCAAGGAAAAGCTAGCTTTACTCTGGATATTTTGTCGGATCCATCGCGCATCTTACCTCCCAGCAGGAACTTCGCGGGGGATCATGACTCTGCCTGCCAGTGCACCAGTATGTCCTCTGTCTCTCACCGCGGTTTTACCGTTCACTATCACGTATTCTATGCCGTCAGGATACTGATGCGGGTTCTGATAAGTAGCCCTATCCGTGATGGTTTCTGGGTTAAATATGGTAATGTCTGCACGCATTCCTTCTCTGATGATTCCTCTATCTCTTAGTCCCAATTTCTGCGCCGGTAACGACGTCATCTTGCGTATGGCATTTTCAAGCGTCAATATCCTTTCTTCCCTCACGTATTTTCCCAACACTCTTGGAAAGCTACCGTAGCTTCTCGGATGAGGCTTACCCTTGCCCAAGACTCCGTACGGTGTAACTGCCGAGGCGTCCGTTCCTATCATTGACACAGGATGCCGTAAAACGGTGCAAACATCATCTTCACACATGCAAAAACACACGACGCTTATAGCTGCGTCGTCAATTAGAAGGTCAAATACAAGCTCGAACGGATCCATGTGTTTCGTTTGGGCAATTTCGCTAACGGTTTTTCCTTCAAGATCTGGATGGTTCTTGCATCTAGCTATTTGGGTGACATCCCATATGTCGGCTTCTAGCAGGCTTGCCCGATCTGGTGATTCTTCTCTCATCTCTCTGCTTAGCCTATCACGGGTTTCCGCATCCGTTAGTCTTTGAACAAGTTTTTCGGTTCCTCCTTCATGAGCCCATTGGGGAAGCTCCGCGCTTAATCCGGTGCTTGCAGCCACATATGGGTAAACATCGCAAGTTATGTCTATTCCTCTACCTCTAACGTCCTCGAGCATCTTGAGGCTTTCTTTGACTTTCCCCCAATTCGCCTTTCCCTCAGCTTTGCTGTGAGAAATCTCAACAGGTAGCCCGGCTTCTTCGCCTATTTCTATGGCCTCTTTCACAGACTCAAGCAATTTCTCGCCTTCGTCTCTTATATGCGAAGCGTAGATTCCCCCATAACTTGCCACCACTCTAGAGAGTTCTATCAGCTCGTCAGTTTCGGCGTAACAACCGGGTGGGTAAATTAGCCCCGTGGATATGCCAAAGGCCCCTTCTTCCATTGCCTGCGCTAACCTCTTCTTCATTTCCTCTAGCTCTGTCTTTGTTGGCGATCTATCAACAAATCCCATGGTACAAACCCTCAAATTTGCGTGCCCAACCAGAGGAACGACATTAACAGCCACCCCCTGCCGGCCTAACCTATTCAAGTAGTCTTTCATCGTCGACCAATCAAGTTGCAGTTCGGCCTCTTCAATGAGCGACTCGGTCTTCCTAGTCTCTGCTTTCATGAGGTCATTTAAGGGAGCGGCAGATCCACCGCAGTTTCCGATAACTTCAGTTGTTATTCCTTGTCTGATCTTGCTCTCCGCCTTTGGATTCACCAGCAACACGAAGTCAGAATGGGAGTGCATGTCTATGAAGCCCGGAGATACCACCAGCCCATCAGCATCTATGATTTTTGATGCTTTTTCAGCACTCAACCTGCCGATTGCCGATATTCTTTGTCCATCGATTCCCACATCCGCTTTGAACCACGGGTTACCCGCCCCATCAATCACCTTTCCGTTCTTGATAATCACATCAAACACGATAGTCACCTCACAATTTCTTAGGTATTCGAGTTATTCCTCCGAACCTACGTTCATCTGGTAATTTCTATTAGCCGGCCCACAGCTCTCTCTTCCTTGCTATTCCACGCTCCTTGCTGAATGAAGCTGGTCGATCCAAGCTTTCAGGCCCTCCCCGCTCTACCCTCTGAGTCATTATACAGAGACTAGCGAGAACCGTCAATCCGCACTCTCTTCCAATACAAGATGAGCCTGGGTCGCCAAGAAAATACGGTACGCTCTGCTGGCTATCACAGACTGGGACGCAGTCCGTTTAACAAGCCGCTATCTTGTTGGCTTTCCTTTGAGCCGTTTTGCCCACTGCTTGCGGAACTTGTTAACATTGAGGGCAATCACCATCCGGCAGTACGCCTGTTCTGGATGTCGTGAAAAGTATTCACGGTGATAGTCTTCAGCGGGATGGAATTTATCCAGACGGATAACCTGTGTCACGATTGGGTTCTTCCACAGGTGGCTCCCATTGAGGTCTTTAATGAGTTTTTCAGCGATGGTTTTTTGCTGTTCGTCGTGATAGAAGATGGCCGAACGGTATTGTGTACCTCTATCCGCCCCCTGCTGGTTCAATGTCGTTGGATCGTGGGCTGAGAGGAAAACCTCCAGGATTTCACGGTACGAAATCCTACTGCGATCGAAGGTCACCTGAACGGCCTCGGCATGGCCACTGTTGCTGGTGCAGACCTCCTGATAGGTAGGATTAACGGTGGTGCCGCCTATGTAGCCGGAAATCACGTGCTCGACACCGTCAACCTCCAGAAAGATCGCTTCAATGCACCAGAAACAACCGCCAGCAAGAGTGGCAACTTCTGATGAAGCCTCCTGCTTCATAGCTTATTCTCTGGCACGTATTTCAGTGCCAGGCCGTTTATGCAGTAGCGTTTGCCAGTCGGCGGCGGGCCATCATCGAAAACGTGACCCAAATGAGAGTTACATCGAGCACAGAGCACTTCAGTCCGCACCATTCCAAGACTCATGTCAGGCTGCTCGACAAGGTTCAGCGGAGAGATCGGCTCATAATAACTCGGCCAGCCTGTCCCTGAATCAAACTTAGTGAAGCTGTGAAACAGGTCGATGCCGCAACGCACACACCGGAAAATGCCCACTCCATGGACATCAACTAGACAGGTGCCTGGAGCTTCAGTCCCTTTCCTGGTAGTGATTTCGTACTGCTCTTTGGTCAGCATTGGTTCCCATTCCTTGTCCGACTTCTCGATCTTCTCTAGGACTACAACCTCGTTCTGCCTGGCATCATAGATCTGAACTGTTGTCATACATGCGCCCTCCGTTTAGTCTCCCAGTTCTATTATGACAGAGTGGCCAGCATAGCAAACTCAATGCACATAGTGAGCAACACTTCTTTAACGCACTTCACTAGTCTCGCAAGCACGTTGCACTACAGAGTTTTAGTTAACAAAACCGAGCATTGTTGGATAACAATCCGTCAAATTGTGAAGTGTGTATTCATAGCTATGAATACACACCGATAGCTTGACATTGACATACGACAATCATAGACTGTGAAAGCGAATATAGATAGGAATTACCATAGGAGAGTAGTGAACATGGCATTCAAAGTAGTCTTCCTTACCCATGCCCCAGATGCAGAACCAGAGAAGGATAGAAGTCTAGTAGAAACATCTACATACAAACTCTTTTCAATAGTGGTCAAAGATCAGGTTCAAGCAGTTGAAGAGTGTAAGAAGCTTGTCAAGGAAGAGGGCATTCATTCAGTCTTACTCTGCCCAGGATTTTCGGACAAGAATGTCGCGGAGATAACCGAAGCGGTTGGGGAGAATGTTGGAGTTGCTGTAGCAAGAGGAGACAGTCCGGGCCGCAGAGTACCAGCGGAGGTAAGAATAAGAGCGTACTCTTCTTAGATCGGTGACTGAAGGCCCCTCAGCGATTTCAATGAGTCGGTATTTGTAATGCTGATCAATCGAGTTAACCTTTATGGTGCCATAACCGCCAATGTAATTAATATCAGTACTATCTTAATTTTTGTAGCACGACTCCTAGAAAAACCAGAGATTGGACACTGGATAGGTATCATAATCCAGTTTACTATTATTCCGCTGTTTTATCTTCTTTATGCAGCTAGATCCTTGAACCGAGCAAGGATTTATTACATTCAAGTTAGTCTCATGATCGTATTCATAATCGTGGAGTTCCTGGTAGATTGGTATCCCAAAATCGAATTTCGAAATAATCTACTAATCGTCATTCCATACGTAATGCTATTCTTCGGGGCTACCGGAGGTATGATAGGTGTAGCCAGTCTCGCAGGGAAAAGATGGACAGTAGTCACGGTTTTATCATTTCTAATTATGTTTGTCCTTGCTTTTATCCAAAGACAGATTACCGGAATGTGAGCTGGTATTGCGAATACCACTTTCTATAGAACCACTACCCAAGACCAAGGAATAGTATTTGCTACTATAAAGACCCTTTTAGTAGATATTCGTCTCAATGTTTGCACAGTGGTTAATAGGGTTCAAGGTTACAATATAACGATATGGGCTGCGTTTGAAGAATCATTGGCGGTTGGGTAACAATATAGCGTTTTGTGCATCACAGGCAACACGAGCCCGTTTTATCACTTACTAACGTTTGGGGAGCAGGTCAAGAGTACAGCTCTCTCGAGCTAAGCTTTCATCTTTAACAACTGATCCAGTATCTTTTCCGGCGGCACGCCACCGGATTCCATAAGGTTTATGACGCAGAGCGCAGCGCGCAGTCGAAGTTCAGCTTCACTTCGTTCTCTTTCCTGGCGGTGGTTAGGCCATTTCCCCATTAGGAGCTGTTTGAGTCCCCACGGTTTCTCAAGACGTTCCTTGACTTCTTCCTCTAACATTTCCAGGTAAGCGCTCAGCGACTCTACAGTCTCCTTGGAGAACTCCCAGTTGTTTTTTCGTACAGTTTTCATCGTCCGGTAGCATAACTCGAGATTCTGCGGTAGTTTCTTCCAGTCGGCAAAGTACCGGTAGGCAGTTCTGGGGCTAATTCCCACTATTCGCACCACTTCGCCGGGCCTTTTGCCATAATCAAAAGCTTCGAAGGCTCGTTGCCTGGCAGATCTACCCTGTTCATCTCTTTTTATCGGGTATTTTCTTGACCTTTTTCTTAGTTTAAGCAATGGAATTTTCAAATTTTTGCTACTTTGTGTAGTGTCTTTGCCAGAAATATGTGATTATTAACCGAAATCTGCGCATTTTTGAAGGAAAAGTGTCATAGTATGGCACGCGCAGCTCTGAAATCGATTGCGGAAGTGGGTACCGGATACCAACTACACCTGCCATCAAGTCTGAAATCATACCTCCGAAAACTCAAGCTGCGGTCACTGATTCTGACCACACAACACTCATTGGCATAGTGAACCAGGAGCTCACACTTGAGCCTTGAGCAGCTTTCGCACTTCCTTGCGAATTTTGCCGGAGATTCCAGGCCTTGCAGGAGTGTGCTGTTCCTTTTTGAAGGCTTGCTCCACTATTTCATCCAGCAGCTGATAGAGAGGAACAGCTCTATTGGCAGCCATTATCTTCAATTTCAACTTTGTTTCGATATTGATGCCCTTAAAGTCCATTTGAGTCCGCAATGTGGTGCGTGATTTCTGATTTGCTAGCTTTCGACTAGTCATGCGTTGACCTCCTTATTTTTTTGTCTACAAATCCCACAGCATCTATACCCTTAACCTAAGGTTCTCAGCGGGCGAAAATGTTTTCTGCTTTATTCCCACGTCGCTATCGGAGATTTCGGCATAGTGCCGCGTCATCTCAAGCGTTGAGTGGCCCAGAATCCTCTGCAAGGTAAAGGTATCGGCGCGTTGCGCAAGTATTCCACAGCAAAACTGCGACGGAACACGTGAGGAGAACACTTCATGCCGCTGATTCCGGCCTTTCTTGCATATGCCTGCAGCCGGTGCGTGACGTAGAACCTGCTGAGGAGCTGGCCGTTGTTATGAATGAAGACGTAGTCGGTCGTGGCTTTTGGCCTCCAACGGTGCACATATTTCAGAAGGACCTTAAACACAGTGCGCTCTTTATCCCCCTTTCCCATGACCTTTATCTGTCCGCTGTCGAAATTCAAGTCCCCCAGTCTCAGCTGTAGCAACTCGCTAATGCGGAGGCCCGTACCATACAGGGTGACCACTATAGCCTGCTCGCGGTAACTTCTGCTGTCTTTCTTGCCAATTGCTTCCAATAGCTGGGTAACTTGTTCCCTTGTGAGGGTGGCTGCGATTTTGCGAGGTGCTTTGGGCGGCTTCACCCCTTTCATCGGGTTTGCATCGATGAAACCCTCCCTCTTGAGCCATGACCAGAATGCGCGGATACTCCTGACATACGAGGCGATCGAGTGGGGTGATAGCTTGGTGTCTTTGGGTTTTATGGTGGGATGGTGGCTCCATTTCGGTCTTTCTTGGAGCGACCTTATGTATTCGCGGAGATCCTCGGCCTTGACTTCACATACATCAACGGAACTGCCGAGGAACTTGTTGAACTGTCTGACGGCGGCCGTGGTATCTTCTATCGTGCGCTTGGATTTGTTCTCGCTTGCTGCAAATTTCTCGTAGATCAAAATGAAATCGTCCAGGTTCTTTGCTTCCATGTAATTGCTTGACTAGAAGCACCAGATATCCGCCCGGCCTATCCGTTGTCGGAGTCGGCTTGGATCAATCCGGTCAACCTAGACGTTGTCGACTTCGGTTGCCTTTGACTCTGATTAGCAATGTTATTTGTTTATTATCTAGTCTTCCTCCTTACATTTATTTTACGTCTATTTTACCATTTTCTGGTATTAGATCCAAATTTGGGGACACGTGAGAATGTCCCTGGTCTATTGAGGCCAGCGTAACTGGATGTCTAATTGGCAAAGCCTGCCGCAGCCGGGTGCCCTCTCTTGGACCTCCTGACAGAGAGGCCCATGGTATCCACTGGCGAGAACTTTCTGTGCTGCCGGGACAGGTCGAGCGACGTGAGATTGACGTAAAGCTTTACTGTCTCCAGGCTGGTATGGCCGAGGATTCTCTGTAGTGAGAAAACGTCACCGCCATTCAGCAAGTATTGCTTAGCAAAGGTGTGCCGAAAGGTGTGTGGTGAGCACCTCACCCCTGAAACATTGGCCCTTCTGCCCACGCGGGCTATAATTGACTGCACCGCCCTTGGCCTCAGGGGAAAGCCCTGGCGTGATAGGAAGAAGTGGCTCACCTGTGAGGAGTCTGGGTCTGGTCTGACAGCACTGAGGTATCTCCTCAGAGCCCGGCGCACCTGGCTCCCAAAGGGAACCACCCTTTCCTTGTTCCCCTTGCCCTTAACCAGAAAGCAGGATTGGCCAAAATCGATGTCTTCCAGGCACAGGTTGACAAGTTCAGATAACCTGATGCCGGTATCCAGGAATACCAGGATAATGGCATGGTCCCTGAAGCCGGTGGGAGTCCTGGGATCAAGGGCGCTCATGAGTCGCTGTATCTGCTCTGTGCTAAATGTGGGGATGATTTTGCGTGGCGTTCTCGGGCATTTCAGCCTGGCCATGGAGTTCTCGGCGATGTAACCTTCATCCACGAGCCAGGACCAGAATGCCTTTATTGCCCTGGCATAGCCGTGTATGGTGAGGGGAGACAGTCCCTTAGTGTCACTGATGAAGGGACTTGTCTCCCACCTTCTGACATCGTTCTGAAGGTGGAGGATGAACCTGCGAGCTTCCGGGGAGCCTATATCTGCTATGGAACTGCCAGGTTGCTCCCTCTTAAGGAACTGGCTGAACCGTTCAAGGTTGGCTCCATCCCAGTCGATTGACCTTTGTGATTTTCCCTCAGCTTGAGCACATATCCTATAAGCAAGAAAGCCGTTAGAGAGAGTGGTCACTTCCAACCTCCTACTCTGACAGCTTACAACTTTGCTGGAGGTTCTTGTGCGACTTAGTGCTACGTTTTGGGAATAATTTTGAAAATCAAGTGCTCTTGGTAGCTTTGTGGTAGGCCGTACAGGGTTCGAACCTGTGACACCCTGATTAAAAGTCAGAAGCCCAATGTCCCACCTCATACCATCAAATAGCATGTGGTTATTTTCTGTCTTTTGTCGGCGAGTGCTTTATTCTAACAGTACCACCCTGTACTGCCGGGTCCCAAACAGTTTGTCGGCAAAATACAGTAAAATTTACCCAATCAAAGTAAGATGTGAGGAGTAGAATTCCTGTTTATTAATCATTGGCATTAGGAGGTGACCAAAATGAACCTTAACCAAAAGCAGCAGGACGCTTTAGTCAGCATCCTCGAGTACGAGCAGACGCACTATCCCAAAGAGCTCAGTTTAGGATGGAGTTGGAGTGATGTCCGAGTTGCCCCAGCCACCTTGAATAATCTACTACTAAAGGGATTGTTAGAGGAGAAATTCCACTCCAATAGCTACAGGGGCTTGCTACTTACTGAACTAGGGCGAGAGCAGGCAAAACTTGTGGCGGAGCCGCCAAGGATATATGGTGACCGGCCGAACGAAGGGCTGACCCTACCAGATGACATGTTTGACGACATCATAGGCCATGATGAGGTCAAGGAACTCTTAAGGGCTGCGCTCCTTGCGGAAAAGCCTGTGCATGTGCTACTGGCAGGGCCACCGGCGCTCGCTAAATCCTTGTTCCTCTGGGATATCGAGCGAGCGGCTGGTGAGCAGGCAATATGGCTTGTGGGCTCAGCGACAAGCAAGGCAGGGCTGTGGGACATAGTGGCAGAACGCGAGCCGCGGATCCTACTTATAGATGAACTCGACAAGATGAATGCCGCTGATACAGCGGCGCTGCTCAGCTTGATGGAAGGCGGAAGGCTGGTCCGGGCCAAGAAGGGCAGGGCGCTCGATGCTACTATTCCTACCAAAGTTTTGGCGGCAACAAATGAAATGGCCAGGTTGTCACTGGAGCTCAGGTCCAGATTTGCCATTCGGAAACTACAGCCCTATGACGCAGTACAGTACCGCACAGTCGTCAAAGGGGTATTGGTAACTCGTGAGAATGTCAGCCCTGAGCTTGCGGAAGAGATAGCCCGAAAGCTTGATGGTAAAACTCAGGATGTGAGAGACGCAGTGAGAGTGGCCCGATTAGCCCCACAAGTGGGAGTCGACAAGGCTCTCCGCTTGCTGCTAGCTAAATAGTATTGCGCCCATCAAGACAGCAGCCGCCCTGAACATCGATTTCTAGCTTTACCTGGAAAAGTTTGAAATCCGATAACTTCTTGGATGAGACTAGTTAGAACAACAAGAATATGAACCGTAAGAGTGTTATCCCACGCCAATCATTCTCACTGATTACTAATCGCTGACAAAAACTCCTTTATTGATTATTTACGCAACTTGCGTGTCCATATCATTATCAGTTTTATCGTCGTTTTTTGTGGGCAACTATTTCTGCTTTTTTATGGATAATAGCAGGAACCCCTCCTCCCCCCTCCATTAGCTAGGATTTGCCAAGGAATTCACCGTTATTTTACGGGTAAACCATATATGGTAAACGACAAGGTAAACGATATGGTAAACCATTCAGAGCAATTTTTGAGATAGTGGACCTAAGCATAAGGATATCTCTCGCTGCACAATATTGTCTTTTGTGCAGCAGCCAAAATTTGGTCTGTCCGCCCCACCACTATGTGCGACTCACGACCTCATGTCTGGCTATTGCTGATAACCAGAGCTTTGTTGGAGCGTTTCGAGGATCTGCCGCAGATTTTTGGGCATCGGAACACGAGAAGCAACGACAGGGTTTCATTTATCCGAAAATGAGTCAAGCATAGAGTTGCTTTCCTCAAACAGCCAAGGTATGCTGACCTTCAAAACCTTAGCGATAGCAGCGGCCTCAATATCAGACACGGGTCTCTTTCCACTTTCCAGTTTTGCTATACCGGAGCGGTCGATGGCTACGCCCATTAGTTGCAATTGAGCAGCTAACTCCATTTGAGTAATCCGTGGGTCTTTCCTAGCCTTGCGAACACGTGAACCAATGATGTTCTTCCTACGCACAAACGAATGATAAGAGAAAATTCCACCAAGTAGTGTTCCCAAGGAGCACATTTTGTGGTAAAATTAGCTGATTCTTGAGGAGCCATATGTATTCAGAGACAAGCAAGCCTGGCAGTGGGAAGGTGGGACTCTTCGGAGGAATCGGAGTAAAGCGAGTTTCAACTCCTGTCAGAGACACCAAGACGGGAGCAATCTACAACTCCAAGTATCAAGCTGGCAAGGCATTGGCTTCCGAGGCTGGTGCCAATCCTACTGACCGATTTGCTTGGTATAAGCTTATAGCTAGATTCCCAGGTAGATTTGTTGAGGTCACTTCGGAAAAGAGTGGAGAGCTGTACAATAGTGGAAAAAGCGGGGTGAGATTACCACAGCCAAAGCAAAGTAGTGACTTGCCGGGTGCGATTGAGGCCGTATTGTGTCACAAAGGTAAGAAGATGCTGGAGGCTGCCCGAATGCGGCGCAAGGCTGAGGATGAAGAAGAGCGATATGGTGACCATATTCAGGCTATGTTGGAGCAATTCACTACAGGTAATCTGGTTAAGGCATTTCTGGCGGGGGCAATTGATGCTATGATATACGACACAGCATGCTCTTTAGACTTCACCAAGAAAAAGGCTAAGCCCGGCGACTATTCAGGCTATCCACTGAGGAAGCGTCTCATTAAGAAAATATTTGATGAGGGAATACGCTAGCAAGAAAAGATGACGTAGAGCCCAGAGCATAGTGTTTAGATGATGAAGCCGATATAAGCTAGCGACATTGTGAGATTGAGCGAGGTTAGAGGTAAAGTGGCGCTCTGCAAGATTTGCTTCCAGGAAGTTGAAAAAGGCGTTGCGGTTCCAGGTTACTAAGAGGCGTCCGGAATAGTCCATGAGGAATGCCTAGCTGCAGTAGCGCTAAAGGTTGCTGAAGACCCGCAAAAAGAAGGACTACTTCGGTACCTCATTGAATACGAAGAGAAACGAGCCCCACATGATTGGTCAAAAGATGTCTCAGGTCAAAGCACTGATGTCTCCTGGGAGTGGACCGACATCGGGATCCCAGCCACAAGGATACGCCCACTTCTGAACGCAGGACTTGTCTCCATAGTCTTCTCAACAAATAGCTCGACCTACTATTCTCTCATAGGCAGAGCAGTAATCAAAGAAGCCATTGGGAGGAGGGAAGAGCTTGCGGTAACCCCTGCCGCAAAGCTGGATATTCCAGAGGATCTATTTGACTGCATTATCGGCTACGATGACCTGAAAGATGAGATCAAGTTCACTCTTAGAGAGGGAAGGAAGAGTCACTATCTACTGATAGGACCACCTGCCACTGCTAAATCTCTATTCCTGATGGAGTTGGGAAGCATGAGTGGTACATACCCAGCTACTGGTTCCAGGGTTTCAGGGGCCGTGCTAACTGACGCTTTTTTCAACTATGAGCCCAGGTTACTCCTGCTGGATGAAATAGATAAGATACCGATGGATGCAACAGCAGTATTGTTATCAGTGATGGAAAGCGGCGATGTTCTGGAAGCCAAGTATAAGAGGCACAGGAGCTTGAAGCTTGAACTCAATGTCTTCGCCGCTGGCAATAGCGACAAGGCCATTCCCCCCGAACTTCCCTCCCGGTTCGACACGAAACTGTACTTCGCACCATATTCTTTCGAAGATTTTGTCTCTGTTTGCCGGGGATATCTATCCAGATATGAGCATGTGTCAGAAGATATCGCTGAGTATATCGGAGTTCAGACGTGGCAGCATCTGGATAAGGACGTAAGGACAGCCAGAGGAATTGCCAGGAGGCTGGGAGAGTCATCCGCCAGCGATGTCGACAGAGTGGTACGGTTCCTCAAGAAGTATCAGAAGAGGTGACGAACCGGAGAATGACCATACAGATTATTGGCATAAGCAAGCGAGTTGGGGGTACGATAAGGTATTATAAGCAGCGAGTGCTCAGGACACATTGTTAAGATTGCCGCCCACAATAGAGGCAACGCAAACCTTATGGAAACTGCAGCTCTTGGCACGCTTCTATTTTATGCTACTAACTAGCTAAAGGAGATGTGGATGGACAATAGCGAATTTGACGAAGTTCTTAGAGCTCACCTTGAGGTGGCCGAGCCAGAGTGCAGGTGGTGTTTCGCTATAGATATGGAGAGGGTGAAGGGGGAGATAATCGCCCAGCACGACTTGCCAGACGCGATGCTGCTTCATCTCTCCTGCCCTAGATGTGGAGGCGAATGGAGCGAATACATACGCAGCTTCACAGGAGAATATCTAAGGGGTCGCATATACAGCCTCCATCCTGAATTGGAGGGAAGAAACGTTGACCAGGAGTTCGAAGAGGCAATCGACCGATTATGGCCCGAGCATCTCGACGGCCCTCCGAAACTCTATCACGTTCTACTAGCCCCCGAGAGCTGAATAATACCGATGGGTCGTGAATCATTAATCAAAAAAGGCTAACGTAGCTTACTCAACAAAACAAGTCAATGTGGAATTTCACTCTCAGGTATGCTCTGAACCTTTGCCTCGCTGACTTTTCGTCCAGACGGCCCCACTGTCTCCGGAACCAGTACCAACGAGCCTGTTATTACTATCTTCTCTCAAGTCTTGCCTTTGTGACTCTCATTCTCACTCTTCTAATCATTGTAACCTTCTCAAAAGCTCTGGTATAATGAAAGATGAAGGTAAGAACCAAATGAAAGTAGTCCTAACAGTGGGCTTGGGGGTCCTCATTGTCATACTGGCTGTCGTCGTCTGGGTCGTCGCACACCAAGGAGAGCCTGGAAATGCCTAAATAGTACTCGAAGATGAAGCTTCTGACATTTTTGTTATGGGCTATGCGGTAGAAACTGACGACATAGGTAGACTTACTGGCGTACTAATATCGCTGTATAACCCCACGGACACTGCTCAAGCTGCATTGGTAACAGCGCGGGCAGATGGTCACTCAAGCTACGCCTGTGATGTACTGTTGTCGTCCAAAGAGAGTAAAAAATATATGGTCCTCTTTTCTTTACCAGTGGACCTCAGCAATGTCAGGAATATACACATCAGACTGATTGAGAAAGAGCCGCCGCAGCTCCGCATTCGTCCTCCCTAGTCACTGGCGAGGCATTGCGATGCCTATCTTGCTATCCTGAGTCTGTATTTCTGCTCTCTTTTTTATGCGATAGACGATGTGCCGCCTTCTCAAAGGCTCTGTTAGGATGGGAGAAAAGGAGACGAATATGAACTACAATCAACATGACAACATTGTTAGGGAATATCAGGCAGGTGAGACTAAATGCAGGTGGTGGTTCCCTAAAGATATAAGAAGGACTAAAGGCACGCTATTTGCGTAAAGCTGTTTGCCAGACGCAAGCCTTTTGCATCCGGCTTGCCTAAGTATGGAAAGGCCACTGGTCGAAACATTCTCGATTTAACATAACTAAGTAACATTCCAGGCTTTTGTTCAATGGTGGAGCAAGATGAGCTGGGCTTCTGCTTCGATTTCCGGGCTGCTGAGATATGCATCTCGGCGGCATGAAATGAGCTACGTACTAGCGGACCAGACATAATAGAGACAAATCCCAATTTCTTTCCCACAATCTGATACTCTTCAAACTCTTCAGGGCGAACGTACCGGACCAACTTGTTGTGCTCTAGCGAAGGCCGTAGATACTGGCCTATGGTTAGAAGGTCGCAGCCAGCCTGCCTAAGATCAGCCATTACTCCAATGACCTCCTCCCGCGATTCACCCAATCCCAACATGAACCCAGATTTGGTCACGAGGCTGTTGCCCAGCAGTTTAACTCGTTTTAAAAGGTCGAGTGACCGCCGATATTTCGCTTGCGGACGAACCTCAGAGTAAAGCCGGGGCACCGTTTCTATGTTGTGGTTCAGAACAGCAGGGGAGGCATCTAGTACCGTTTGCAAGGCAGAGGCTGACCCTTGAAAGTCAGGGATGAGGACTTCGACTGTGATATTTGGATCATACTCATGGATCGCTCTGATGGTTTGGGCGAACTGGGAGGAACCGCCATCGGGAAGGTCATCTCTGGTTACAGACGTAATAACTACATGCCGCAGACCCAGTCTATCGACTGCCTGCACAATATGGTCCGGCTCTTGCGGGTCGGGAGCTCGGGGCTTGCCACACTTCACCGCACAGAAGGTACAATTGCGAGTACAAATATTACCTAGTATCATGAATGTGGCTGTACCTTCGGCAAAGCATATTGTCCGGTTGGGACAACGAGCACTTTCACAAACGGTGTGCAGCTTCAGGTCACGGGTGAGCTTCGTCATTTTGTCCAGTATTGTAGGCTCAAGAGCGCTTAACTTCAGCCATTCTGGGCATCTAGTATAGCCAGCCATTTACCACTCTCCTGCTCACAGCTTAGGCAAAATGTCTCTGAGAAGGAAGGAAGTAATTTTTCTATGATGGTTTTTATCCCTACCCAATGCCCCAACAACTCTGAAACTGAGGTCATCACTTCGCCTAGCAAGCCGCAAGGCCTTATATATTTAAAATACTGCAGGTCGTTAGTTACGTTGAGCGCAAACCCGTGCGTAGTAATGTAGTGGCTGACATGTATACCTATGGAACAAACCTTCTTTTCACTCGCCCAGACACCCGGGTACCCTGCCCGCTGGTGCCCTTGGATACCCAGAGCCAGCAATAACTTGATGACAGCCGCTTCTAATTTCTGGATATATTCACGCACATCAAGACCGTCTTCTTTGAGGTTAACGATGGGATAGCCTACAAGCTGTCCTGGACTATGATACGTAATACCTCCCCCCCGATTGGTATGAAAAACGGTTATTCCCTCTCGAGCCAGTGTCTCTGGTGGAACAATTATGTCCTCTCCCCCCCTAAACCGCCCTATAGTGAAAACCGATGGGTGCTGAAGGAGCAGTAATACGTCACCAATTTTGTCCTCAGCTCTTGCCTGCATTAATCCTTGTTGCAGCTTTAGGGCAACCTCATATGGCACTATCCCCAAGTAAGGGACAATACAAGCCTTTTTGAACGTAGAAATACTCATTGGTAAAGCTCTAAATCCTCAGGAAGTGGATGGCACCCTCGAGCTGACCCATTGCTGTTTCATGCACTGCCTCAGGTAGAGTAGGGTGAGCATGTATGGTGTGGACGATGTCCTCAGCCGTTACTCCCAGTCGTATGGCAAGCATCCCCTCAGCGATAAGGTCGCTGGCATGGGGCCCAATGATGTGCATTCCCAGAACTATGCCATCGTCAGCATGACAAATCATCTTGACCATGCCAGTCGTCTCGCCCATGGTTACGGCACGACCGCAGGCGATGAATGGAAATTTGCTCACTTTATAAGGAATTGCACCATCGTTGGCTTCCTTCTCGGTAATGCCAACACTGGCTATCTCGGGTTGGGCAAAGATACAATTAGGGACAGCGCGATAATCGGCTTGCCGGGGATGATCAAGGGCATTTTCAACGGCCACCTCTCCTTCATAAGAGGCAACATGAGCCAGCATATTCTTGCCCAGAACATCCCCGATGGCGTAGACGTCTTTGATGTTTGTCTCAAGGTATTCATTGACCTTGATAGCCCCCTGGTCCGTCTGTATACCAAGCTCTGATAAGTTCAGGCCCTTGGTGTAAGGTGCACGCCCGGTAGCCATAAGAACCATCTGCCCATCAACCCCCTGCTCGCCCTCTGAAGTATCCCAAACCACTCTGAGAACCCCTCCCCTCCTCTCAATAGCCTTAACTGCAGCTCCAATTTTGACTTCAATACCTTGCCTCGGTAAGGTCTGGGCGAAACGTCGACCAATCTCTTCGTCAATAGGCTCTAGTCGGAGAGGACGCCTCTTGACAATGGTTACCTTTGCCCCCAACGCATTAAAGATGCTAGCAAACTCAACACCCACGTAACTACCGCCGATGATTACAAGGCTCTCCGGGAGTGCTGTTAGCTCAAGGATCTCATCAGTGCTCAGCACCCCAGGCAAGTCACTACCAGAGATAGGGAGTGGGGTCGACTCCGAGCCAGTGGCGATAATAAGCTTCTTGGTTGCTATCTCTTCGTCATTCACCTTAACCAGGTGCGGAGACAGAATCCGACCAGTACCCCTGTGAACACGTATCTTGTTTCCTTTCATCAACTGCTCAACACCGGACACTAATTGGCTAACGATATTGTCTTTGCGAGCCATAATCTTTGAAAAATTCGTTTTGACGTTGCTGACCTCAATGCCGAAATCGTTTGCCCTTCTTGCTTCAAGAAGCACCTCCGCGCTTCTGGCAAGCGCCTTGGTGGGAATGCAGCCTCGGTTAAGGCAAGTACCACCTAGCTTGTCTTTCTCAACCAAAGCCACTTTGGCCCCCAGGTGAGCAGCATGAATTGCTGCCACGTAGCCGGCAGAACCGCCTCCAATTATCACTATGTTTCTTTCATCCAAAGCCCTGACTCCTCATCTCCCAGCGCAGGTCTGGATTTCTGGCAGCTCTGACATCGTCCAGCCGTCTAACTGGTGTGTTGTGGGGGGCAGTATGCAAAATCTCAGGGTTTTCCTCGACATCTCTAGCTATCTCTTTCATAGCCTCGACAAAAGCGTCAAGGGTCTGTTTGCTCTCCGTCTCAGTAGGTTCGATCATGAGCGCTTCGTCAACTATCAAGGGGAAATAGACGGTGGGGGGGTGAAGACCGTAATCAAGCAAACGCTTGGCGATATCTACGGTACGAACCCCCTTTGCCTTTTGCCGTTTTCCCGAAAACACTACTTCATGCATGCAGGTGCGGTCGTAAGGCAGGTAGTAATATGGTTTTAGCTTCTCCTTGAGGTAGTTAGCATTCAGAACCGCGTTCTCGCTGACCTCCTTTAGCCCTTCGGCGCCCAGAGAGCGGATATAAGCATAAGCCTTGCACATGACACAGAAGTTTCCATAAAAATTGGCTATCCTCCCTATGGACTTAGCCTGTGACACAAACTTATACCTCCCGTCGTTCTTTATCACCAAAGGCCAAGGCAGAAAATCGGCAAGACCTTCCTTAACGCAGACGGGACCCGAGCCTGGTCCGCCGCCGCCATGGGGAGTGCTGAAGGTTTTGTGGAGATTCAGTTGGACGTAGTCGTAGCCCAACTCGCCAAATTTCACGCGCCCCAGCAGAGCATTCAAGTTTGCACCGTCAGCACCGAGGAGGCCTCCCCTTTCGTGAACCAATTGGCTGATTTCCAATATCTTTGGGTCGAACAGACCTAAAGTGGTAGGCATGGTTAATGTTAGAGCAGCCACCTCCTCATTCATCACCGATTCCAGGCTCTTCATATCTACGTTACCTTCACTATCGGACGCCACGGTGCCTATCTCAAATCCGCACATAACGGCACTAGCCGGGTTAGTGCCGTGGGAAGAGTCGGTTAATAGTATCTTCTTCCGAGCTTCATCTCCTTGGTCTTGATGGTATGCTTTTACCAATAGCAAGCCGGTAAACTCACCGTGCGCACCGGCTATAGGAACCAAGCTGGTGGCATTCATCCCAGTAATCTCGGCTAAATACTCTTGCAGCTCAAACATAAGCTGCATGGCTCCCTGAACAGATTCCTCTGGCTGGAGGGGATTAATTGAAGCAAAACCAGAAAGTTTGGCAATATCCTCGTGCCATTTTGGATTGTATTTCATGGTGCAGCTGCCTAGCGGGTAAAATCCCGTATCCACTCCATAATTGAGCTTACTCAGGGCAGTGAAATACCTCATTAGCTCAACCTCACTAACCTCAGGCAGCTCAAGCTCTTGCCGGAGTAGCTCCTTGGGGGGCAACTCCGTCGGAGGTACATCCAGAGCCGGGAGACTGTACCCAATCTTGCCTGGCTTGCTAATCTCAGGGAGCAAGTGGTTATGACTCATGTCTTGCCCCCTAAAATGCTCCTAGAATTTCCACTAATCTATCTACCTCCTGTTTGGTATTCATCTCGGTAACACAGAGCAGCATACTATTGTCTATCATGTGGCTTACATCTAAACCACCGATTATCCCTGCCTTGAATAGAGCTCGGTTAATCTCGGAGGGTGCTACTGGGCAACGAATGGCAAACTCCTTGAAGAAAGGCTTTGGAAAAACGAGGGAATATCCCTTGAGTTTAGCTATCTTATCGGCGGCATAGTGAGCCTTGTGATAGCATAGCTCAGCCACCTGCCTCAGTCCTCTTCTGCCCAGGGTGGCTAGATAAACCGCTGCGGCTAGAGCCATCAGAGCTTCACTGGTGCAGATATTAGATGTAGCTCGCTCCCTTCGGATATATTGCTCGCGGGTCACCAGGGTCATAACATATCCCGGCTTGCCCTCAACATCCACCGTCTTTCCCACAATCCTGCCTGGCATCTGGCGCAAGTACTCTTGCCGACAGGTAAAGACGCCCAAACCTGGTCCCCCAAAACTTGTCGGGTTGCCCAACGCCTGACCATCAGCCACAGCAATATCAGCCCCATAATGCCCTGGCGGCTTAAACATCCCTAGAGAAATAGGGTCAACTATGGCAATGAATAAGGCACCTATATCATGGGCTTTCTGAACATGGGCTTCCATCTCTTCAAGATAGCCAAAGAAATTGGGCTGTTGACCTACTAAACAGGCACAGTCCGAAGATAGGCTTGAGTTTAACTCTACCGCCTCTATAGAAAGATTCCGACCTTTGACATAAGTACTTATCACATCACGGTAGGTCGGATTCACCGTGGTTGACACAGCGACCTTGCCTCTTTTGGTTATCATGCATGCCATTATGGCTGCTTCTGCAGCCGCTGTGCTGCCATCATACATCCCAGCATTGCTCACTTCCATCCCGGTGAGTTGACAGGCCAACGATTGGTATTCATAGGTGCCTTGTAGTGTACCCTGGCTGACCTCAGCTTGATATGGTGTATAAGCAGTATAGAGCTCGCTTCGGCTAATAACGTGTTCAACCGTGCTAGGAATAAAGTGTCGGTAGCTGCCGCCACCCAGAAAACAAGCATAATCATCCAAACTGGCATTAAGGCTCGCCAATTGATTGAGCTTTTTTTTGAGTTCCAGCTCAGAGAGGGGGGACGGTAGCTTGAACTGCGCATGGCGTAACTTCTCTGGTATATCCTCAAATAACTCCTCAATCGAACCGACACCGATTTTCCGCAACATGATCCTGCGATCAGCATCGGTATTGGCTACATAAGGTGATGGCATTATACTCCTCAATCCTCGGTTTGTTCTGATTCTTCTTCAGACAGTTGAGCAATAAGTTTGTCATACTCATCGCTATCCATCAGGGCATCAAGCTCTGGGGGCTTGCTCAATTCTAGCCTAAGCAGCCAGCCGGCCCCGTAGGGGTCTTTATTCACCAGCCCAGGCTCATCAATGACAGTCTGGTTGACTTCCAGTACTTGCCCGCTAACTGGTGCGAAGATATCGGAAACCGCTTTCACCGATTCCACCTCGCCCATCTTTTTGCCCTGTTTCACCTGAGTTCCCGGTGCCGGCAAGTACAAAAACACAATGTCTCCGAGCTGCGATTGGGCATAATCCGCAAGCCCTACCTTCCCTTTATCCTTGGACTCCGGACAAATCCACTCATGCTCCGGTGTGTACTTATATTCTTGGGGGTTCATTTTGTGCTCCTCTCTTATAGAATTGTCTATTAACTACCTTAGCAGCCACTGGTTTGTTGCGAATCATTATCTCTATGTCGGTGCCGATGGTGGCTAGCTCAATGGGAACGTGGCCGAACCCAATATTAGCATTCAGGGTTGGTGCATAGCCACCGCTGGTCACTTGCCCCACCTCTTGACCACATCTAACAATTTTGTAGCCTAAACGGGCTATGCCCTGCCCTGTCATGCGGAAGCCGATATGCTTGCGTTTTACACCTTGACGCTTAATCTCAAGCAGAGCACTCTTGCCGATAAAGTCGCCGTTGTCCATCTCTACTAACCATCCCAACCCAGCCTCAAAAGGATTAGTGCTCTTGTCCATGTCCCGCCCATACAACAACATTCCGGCTTCCAATCGCAAGCTGTCGCGTGCGCCCAGGCCACAAGGTTTCACCCCTCGCCTCATAAACGATCCCCATAGGCGTAAGGCATTTGCCGCGTCGGCGATTATCTCAAATCCATCCTCTCCCGTATATCCTGTTCTAGCGGCAAGTACCTCTACATCCTCTATCCTTGCTCTGGTGTGTCCAAAGCGAGGTAAATGGCAGACGCCCTTCAGATTCCGCAGCTGGCAAACGGCCGGGCCCTGGACAGCCACCATAACCGTATCGGCAGTTTTATCTTGAATGACGATATCGGGATCCGAGCCGGCCCAACGCTGCAGCCAGCCCAGCTTCTGCTCAATATCTCCTGCATTCCAGACTATCAAATACTGGTCAGTCCCCACTCGATATGCCAATAAATCATCCAAGATACCTCCATCCTCTAAACACAAGAGACAGAGCTGTGAGGAACCTATCTCCAGCCTGCCTGCCCGTTTGGTTAATAGCCTATCAAGAAAGGCTGCTGCTTTCCTTCCGGTTATCCAGACTCTACCCATATCAGAGACATCGAATATACCTGCTCCAGAGCGAACGGCCCTGTGCTCTTCCAGAATAGAGGTGTACCAGACAGGTAACTGCCAACCAGCAAAATCTATCATCCTAGCTCTCAATTCATGATGTACTTTATTGAGAGGCGTCTTCTTTAACAGTTCCATCATTTATCTTCCTAGACAAAAACTTCCTAAGAAATCTACAATTCTTCCCCAAAAATAAAGGGAAGACCTATTCCAAGTAGGTCTTCCCTGTCTCTTTACCTGAGAGATCACCCGCTACCTATTTGCGGACTTACCCCTTCGGTGCCTTCATATCGAAGTCTCTCCAGGGATTTTCCTTACGGCAGTCCTTTTGCCTGAAAGTTTCGAGAGTTGATCTCTTTCCTCTTCGGCTCCCTATACAGGGTATCTCCTACCGTAACCTACCAACCTTACTCAATATTACGACACGATACTATAGCATATCTCCCCCATAGTTGCAAAGCCGCCGATAGCGTCTTCTCTCCCCGAGGAAGAGGCCCAGCAATTAAGGTCACACCTGCAATTACTACGAGATGTGGCGCTCAAAGAGCTTGGAATAGACCAGAAAGCACTCTTGCCCTAGACACAATCGCTACTGGACAACAAATCAAGATTCCCTGCACGAAGCGCTAGTGCTTGGAATTGCACTTTTTGGCTGATTGTTGGGCGATGAAAGCTTTTGAATTAATTCTAAGTCTAGATACTATGACCCAATGAGGTTTCTATATTGACATAAACTATGGGGAGGTCTAATATCTTGGCAGAGTCAATTCCTTCTCCTGAATAATCATGGCTTAAGGAGACTATTATGGCCAAATATAATGTTCAGGAAATTGAAGTAGAAAAATTATTATTGGACGTCAGTAATCCTCGTCACGATATTCTAGGCAGTCAAACTGAAACCTTAGAAGGGATAATCCTTGACCAGAAGGGTAAGCTTATAAAGCTTGCCAAAGACATATTAGATTCTGGCATAAATCCTTCAGAACTAACCATTGTAACACCTAGCGAAGTTGAGAGTAGTAAATTCATTGTACTTGAAGGCAACAGACGGCTTGCGGCCCTCATATTATTGTCTGACCCGGCTATGGCAGCTTTGGGTTATGATTTAGGACAAACTAATAAACTCAAATCGTATGGGGAGAGATACAAGGATAACCCAATAGACCGTTTACCTTGTGTGGTTTTTGAGAAATGCGATGATGCTAATCACTGGATTGAATTGAGGCATACCGGAGAAAATGAAGGCAAAGGTGTGGTGCCTTGGGGGGCTAGGGAAAAGGCTAGGTTTAACGAATTGCAAGGCAAACCTTCCCCTGCATTTCAGGTGTTGGAGTTTGTCAAGAAAAACGCCAATCTGAATAAAGAAGACTTAGAATATTTGAAGAAACCCAATATTTCCAGCATCAAACGTCTCATAAGCGACCCCGATGTAAGAGAAGCTCTGGGAGTAGATATAACCGATGGTTACGTTAATACAAATTACCCATCAGGGGAGATAATTAATGGTCTTACAAAATTTGTAATGGACGTTGCCACACAAAGAATTTCTGTAGATAACATTCGTCATAAAGAGGATAGGGAAAGTTACATATCTGAATTTGCTGAAGAATATTTGCCGGATATTAATTCTAAGCCTATTAAAACTTGGAAGTTACAATCACAGACTGGTCTTGTTAAACCGAGCGTTCCTCCAAGCAAGGGAGTTACAGGTGCAACACCAGGAAAGAAAAGCGTCCCCTTATCCACCAGTAGAAGGACCCTTATACCATCAAGTTGTGTTTTAAAAGTCAAAAATGCCCCTCGTATTAATAAGATTTATAGGGAGTTACGTGACCTTGAGATTGACCACTTCGAGAATTCCGGCGCCGTTATGTTCAGAGTTTTTCTGGAGCTTAGTCTTGAAGAATACGCAAAAAGAAATCAAATTCCGTTCGATAAAAATACAGGGTTATCGACGATGCTTCAAAAAGTCGCTGGTCATATGAAGGCTAACAATTTTATGACTCCAGCTGAACTCAAGCCGATTAGAGTAGCATATTCAAGCAAAGATTCCCTGTTTTCTTCAGATACTCTTCATGCATATGTTCATAATCCAGATTTCGCTCCGAAATCTAAGGACCTGAAGATAACTTGGGATAACTTTGAGAAATTCTTTAAGGCTATGTGACCATAATTAGGCATCATGAGATATTCTACTCCTCTTAGGTACCCTGGAGGTAAAAGTAGGTTAGCTAACTTTATGAGGTTGGTTTTTGAAGAAAATAACCTCGTAAACGGACATTATATAGAGCCTTATGCTGGAGGGGCAGGTATTGCCCTTCATTTATTATTTAGCGGGCATACGAGTCATATTCATATAAATGACCTAAGTAAGTCTATATATGCTTTTTGGCAGGTAGTATTAGAAGATACGGATAACATATGCCGCCTTATTAATGATACTCCCGTTGACATATGTACTTGGTTTAAGCAGAGGGAAGTCCAAGCGCATCCTGAACAACACTCAACACTGGAGCTTGGCTTTTCCACATTCTTTTTAAACAGGACGAATCACTCAGGTATTATCACTGGGGGTGTAATAGGGGGTCAAAATCAAGATGGCCCTTGGAAACTTGATGCGCGTTATAATAAGACTAACTTAATTTCTAGAATAGAGAAAATATCGAGGGTTAGCGACCATATTACCATATATAACCAAGATGCGGCGGAATTCATTAGCGAAGTAATTCCTACGCTTCCGTTACAATCACTTGTCTACTTAGACCCCCCATATTATGCTAAAGGTCGTGATTTATACGAAAACCATTACGTATCTGATGACCACTTGACAATCTCAAATCTAGTTGGTGATATAAACCAAAAATGGATTGTTTCATACGACGATACTCCAGAAACAAGAGAAATGTATCGAGGGTACGAGAATTTACTTTGTCAGCTTAGTTACAGTGCGGCTGACCATTATAAAGGAGCCGAGATAATGTTTTTCAGTGATAACCTACTAATCCACACTGTTGACAATCCTGCCCAGCTACAAAAAGCGCCAGCTTTTCACCGCTAGCGTCTATAAAATTCAATTAGTAGCGGGGGCTTGATTTGAACCAGCGACCTCCGGGTTATGAGCCCAATCAGCTTCAATTGCCGATGCCCTCATTAAACAAATTAACGTTTTGTGTGATACACCTGATTACCGTTGTCCCGAACTGACTTCGGTGCACTAATCAAAATATAGGCGGTCTTTCACGGTGGCTAAGGTGTTTTGCCTGTGCGTTGAAACAGAGAACAGCTTTCGTTCTCCCGGGATTATTGCGAACCTTGGGGAGCTGTTCTACGTCAGCTCAAACAAGTAAGGTTAACT